>JAEEGJ010011139.1_pt1 | contig 22976 bp, 17 predicted proteins | sample 8958761 | NCBI WGS metagenome assembly JAEEGJ01 (sample SAMN16246546, study PRJNA631951) | gut metagenome | biome: gut microbiome; feature: rumen; material: RS-attached | host: Bos | place: Iran: Karaj | collected 2018-10 | reverse complement strand
CAGACTGCGGAGCAAAGATAATCAATCCAGAAGATAAGGACAAACAAATACAGAATTTTCTTATCCTGCAATTTGACCCATTGAAACAAAGTACCACTAAACTATCCTGCAATTTGACCTATACGCCGTTTTTTACCCCTCCACAAGGGGGTTTTCAGAAGGGGTAGCCGATGGCGAAATGATAGCCGAGGGACTTGCCGAAGCTGGGCATGTTGTAGTAGCCTCGCTTGCCGGTGTTGTAGGGTGCGTGGATGCCGATGCCAAGATCGAAGCGAATGACGAGGAAGTCGAGGTCGTAGCGGATGCCGACACCTGTGCCGAGGGCAATCTGCTTGCCGAAGTCCTTGAAGCGGAACTTGCCGCCGGGCTGGTTCTCGCTACCACGCAGCAGCCAGACATTGCCTGCGTCGAGGAATGTCGCGCCCTGCAGCTTGCCAACAATCGGGAAACGGTACTCCACATTGGCCTCCAGCTTGAAGTCGCCCATCTGGTCGACATAAGAATACTGCGACTTCTCGGGATGATAACTGCCCGGCCCTATCGTTCGCATACCGAAGGCACGGATGCTGTTGGCGCCGCCTACGGAGAAGAGTTCGCTGTACGGCGCAGTCTTCGCATTGCCGTAGCTATAGATGATGCCGCCGAAGGTTCGCATGGCAATCAGGCTGCGCTTCGTCAGGGGGAACTGGCGGGTGTATTGCAAAGTCAGCTTGAGGAACTGAGCGTAAGGCACGCCCAGGAGCCGCTTGCCCTCCTTGCTGTAGGAGTCGCCGGCAATGGCATAGAAGCTCGAAAGCAACGCCGATGCCTCCTTCGCCGTCAAGGTCAGGGCAGAAGGATGCTTGGGGCTTCCTGCCCAAGAGAACGTGTACCACATGCTCGGCACGAACTGGTCGCGCATGGAGACGTAGAGAGCGGGATTGGCATTCATGATGGAATCGAAGCGCTCCGTGCTGTGCAGCAACTGGTCGTAGGTGATGGTCAGAGGCGAGAACTCGTGCTTGATGCGCTGCTGGCGTTGCAAAGTGTAGTTGACGCCGCCGCTCCATGAGACTCTGCCGAAGTATCTTGCCCGATTCTGCCAGCGGGCCTGCAGGTCGAGGGCTGTGGTGGCCACAAACTTGCGACCTATCTTCTTGCCCAGCCCAAAGAAGCGGAAGCGAGGATAGGACAGCGAACCGCTCAACCCATACTCATAGGAGTTGAACAGCGAGCGCTTGCCCTCGAGGTTGGCGCCTGTCTGCCATTCATACGAGCCCCAGAGCTTGAGCGTCAGCGTCTCGGCAGCCCGGAAGGCGTTGCGCTTGGAGAACGAGAAGCTGGCACCCGGACCTATCTGTCCCCCCGTCTTGCCCGTGAGGTTTCCCTGGAACTCGGCATCGTAGGGCTTGTCGAGCGTTGCATTGATGACGATGTCGAGCGTATCGGTCCCTGCCTTCACAACAGAATCCAGGCTATCGACGGCAGAATCTTGTCCGCCGTCTGTTGCCTGTTGCCTGGGAACATAGTTGATGCGCAGGGATGAGAAGACATTCGTCGCCGCCAGCCTTTCCTGCATCAGTTCGCCGAGGGACTGCTTGTAGAGGTCGCCCTTGCGGAAGAGCAGCGAGCGCCACACGGCACGCGGCCGCAGCAAGAAGCCCTTAACGCCTTTCCAGGGAGAAGTCACGCCCTCCTTTCGCGTAAGGGGCTGACTATAGCCGAAGGAGTAACCTCCGCGCATGGCCATGCTATCCACTATCTGCCGGTCGCCATATTTATATATGTTCACGCGCGTGTTACCTATATTATATGGCTTCATAGCCTCTCTTGGGGCGGTTGGCGAAGGCTGCACCTGCAGCTTGACGAGCATAGGCGTCTGCAGTGTGTCGGCTCTGAAGTTGATATGTTCGTTGCGCTGATAATAGTAGCCCTGCTCTCGCAAAGCATTGACGATGCGGGTTCGCTCAGCCTCGAGGGTCACCACACTGAATGGGTCGCCGCGGTGCAAGGCCGAAGGCTCGGGGCTGTTCCTGATGATGCTGTCAGCCTCGGGAGGGAAGTTCATGTAGCTGATGCTGTCCAGATGATAGACGGGACCCGGATGGATATTGTAGCGAACACGCTCCTTCAATGAGTCGCGTGGGTCGGGAATGGTCTCGAAACCTGTCTGCGCACGGAAAAAGCCGCGACTGCGCAGGGTGTTCTTCGCAACGGTGGACCTCAGGCGAGGATTGACGTTGCTCATGAGCACAGGCGAAGCGGCAAAGTGGTTGAACATCCACTTGCCGAAACGATGCTTGCTGCCTGCATAGCGGTTGTAGATGAGCAGCTTGATGGGGAAGGGATGCGTCACGAAGCTGCTGCCCATGAAGGCTCCGTTGGGCGTATAGGAGAGCACGGCCTCCACCTCTGTCTTCGCTTCATCGAAAGCCGCCTTGTCTTTCTCCGAAGCATGACGGAGGCTGTCGCGAATGGCCTTGCTGTCCATGTCCTCCGACTTCAGGACAGAAGCATCGCCGCTCAACAAGCCCTCCACCGTTGTGTAAGCGTCGGCCAAGGCAGTTATGACGCCCGTCTCCTGTCCGTTGTCGGCGGTCTGCTGCCTTTTGTCATAGTCGATGCTCTTGATGCCACGGTAAAGAGTCTCGCCCTCGGGCAGGTTCTTTGTGAGGGTACAAGCCGAGGCAAAAAAACACAGCAGGAGGGCCTTCAAAACGCCGCACGCGGAAATGCCCAACGCCGCACGCGGGGATTGCCATCGCCGCACGCGGGGATTGCCATCGCCGCAGCCGGCGTTTTTGTCCTTCCACACTATATTGATTTTCATACTGTTACGGCTTTAGAGGTTTGGGGTTGTCGGGGCCTTCTTTCGGTGTAGGCTTTTTGAAGATGAAGAGCTCGCTCAGCTTGTCGGCCTTCTTCCTGAACACGATGCCGCCGCCCATCTTGGTGACTTCGCCCTCGAGCAACGACTCATAGTTGCGGTCGTAGAAGAGGTTGACGTAGCGTGAGGCCGTCTTGTCGAGCCGGTACTCTATGGACACATTGTCGATGATGGTCTCTCCCGTGTTGACGGCATCGCGACCGGTGCTGACCTTGCCGCCAATGATGACACTGATGCGGTTGCCCCAGAAGCGCTTGGCGAAGCTGAAGCTGTAGTCGGTGGTGTTGGAGCCCGTCTCGGACGTGCCGCTCTGGATGCCGAAGTTGACATCGACGGTGCTGAGTGCCTTGCCTGCTATCTCGTTGATGGCGCTCTGCAAGTAAGCGTTGAGCGTGTTGGCATAGTTGTAGCCGCCATTCGTCTCAGCATCGTCCGTGACATACATTCCCGTGACAAGCATCGTGACAGCCACACGGCCGCGTTCCTCCGCAGTCATCGCCGTAAGCTGGTTCTGAACAGTCATATCCTCCGGTGCCTGCAAGGTGAACTCCAAACCCATATCGTCGAGAGTCCTACTGATGGCAAGGCCGACATCGAAGGCCACATTGCGCGGCACACTGTTCTCCGTCACAGTCGACCTCACTCGCTCACTCGCATTGATGTTCAGGCGAGGGTTCGTCATCTTTCCCTGGAACTCGACATAGCTGCCGCTGGCTATCAGGAAATCATTCAGCGGGATAGCCATCAGCGAATAGCGCATCGTGCCCTTGTTGATGGTGTAGCGTCCCCATAGCTGCATGTCGTTCTGGAGGTCGTAGGTCATCGTCAGCTCTCCCCCACCCTGGAGGTCGATGTAGTCGTTGCCGTTGTCGCTCAGGAAGCAGTGTATCTGCGCTGTTTCCGCAATGCTCACGTTCATCTGCATGTCGATGCTCTGTCGCTTCACATCTATCGGCTCGACGGTTATGGTGTCGTTGAAGTCGCAGAAGGTCACGATGTCTGCGAGCTGGTCGTCAACGGTGAGCGGCGTATCTGTCAGGACGCAGCTGACATCGGTGCTGCCGAGCACATCGAGGCGTCCCCTCATCTTCAGGTCGGAGAGTGTCCCCCAGAGACGACCGCCAACATTGACAAAGACCTTGCCGTACGCCAGCGAGCCTTGTCGCTTAGGCGCATTGATGAGTTGGTAGTTGTTGGCTCTCACATTCATATCCAGCTGCACCCGCTCGAGGTTGCTGAAGTCGATGTTTCCGTCGAGCACGAGTGGAGTCTTGCCTGCCGCGTATGCCTCGATGCGGTTGAGCTCAAGGCGACTGTTGTTAACGGTGATTGTGTGGTCGGGAATCTGCAAGTTCACATTGTAGCTGTCCGCATCGATATGAAGGGACTCGGTCTTCAGCTCGCCGTTCAGGATGGGATTGTCCGTATAGCCTTTCAGCGCGAAGTCTCCCCAGGCATAGCCGCTCAAAGCAAATGGCCCGTCAGGCATGAAGGCATTGAGGAACGCAAAGGGCAGCTTCTGGAAGGATGTCTCGCCGTCTATCATTCCCTTCCCTTTCTCCTCATGATACCTGCCGTTTACCAAAAGCACCTCTTCGCCGTTGAGCGTGACGATGCCGTCAACATAATGCGAGGCATCGGCATTTGGGAAATAGACGCCGTTCAGACCGATGTCGCCGAGCCCGACGCCGTTGTATGCCATCTGTTTCACAACCATTTCCGCCGAGACGGTCGTTGTGCTGTCGGCTTGCATGTAGTGGAAGTCGCCATGCAGGAAGCCGCTCAGGTCTGGCATGAATGGGATGACCTGCGTCAGCTCTCCCACATTGAAGTGATTGACACTGAGCGACACATCCTGCTGCGCATCATCGTTTGGCGTAGTATAGAGCTTCAGGCCGGTGCCGTCGTCGGCAAGGAGGTCAACCAGCGCATCGAGATGTCCGCTGTTGGTGAGGGTGACGAAGTTGTCTTCATTGAGCGTGAAGCGGCGGTAGGCGATGATTGGATTGAGCGGCGTGAGATGGGCACGGAAGCCGTCGGCCAGCAAATCGAGTGCCATACCGAAGTCCACACTCTTCTTCCCTTGAGCGTCGAAGAAGGTGAGATTGGCATTGGCGCCGGTCTCGGTCAGTGCTGCATGCATCTGCGACATGAAGGTCACTATGCTGTTCTTCGGTCCGTTGGCCACACGGGCATCAAGCGCCACACCGCTCGATTCATGTTTGATATTCCAATAAATGCTGTCGAGCAGGATGGCACCGGTGTTGAGGGCATGCATATAGCCATTTCCCTTCAGCCCTTCTTCGGGAGATGCAAGGAGACGGAAGGAGAGGTCGCGGAAGCTGTAGCCTGTTGCATGACGCAGGATGTTTCCTATCGGGTTCTTCTGTCCGCAAGTAAGCTCCAGGTTGATATGCGGCAGGAGCGTTCGCAGTGTGTCTTGCCGGATGCGAAGGCTGTCTATCTCCCTTTGAAGTTCCCCCGTGAAGTTCCCGACGCGAGCCAACAGGGAGTCCAGTCCTTGGTCGGACGAGACGGAGAGGCTGAGGTCGCCGGCAAGTGCCTTTGCCTGGATGAGGTCGGGCGTGAGGTTGGCATCCAGTGTGAGGTCGAGAGGATGGACCACGCTGTCGGCTGTCATCAGCTCCATCGCCTCGATGCGAGCCTTCAGGTTATGTGTCTGCCGGAAGTCGGAAGCGCCGTCCAGGTGCATCACCATGCTTGCCGAAAGCGGCTTCTTTGCCAAGTGGAGGGCATAGAGGTCGATGCGGCTCACATCCATATTGAATGCCGCCGCCTGCAGTTTCCTGTCTGTAATAGAGGCTTCTATGCAACCCTGCAGGCCGAGCAAGTCGTTCTGGCTGTTCACATCTACCAACGCCTTACCCTTCTCCAGGCGACAGTCTGCCTTGATGTTGTCAAGGTCCCACGACGCATAGCCGAGGTGAGCGATGTCGGCCTGCGCACGGAGCGTGGTATGGGGGCTGAGCATGTCTGTGCCGCGACCGGCGAACTTGGCGTTGGCTGTGAGCATATAGAGCGAGTCCTTGGGCAGGAAGTCGTGAAGCTGGAGGTTACTGATGCGGGCATTGCCTTGGTAAGCCATCGAGTTCAGGTCGATGTTGCCGATGAGATGAGCCCTGCCCTTGCCTTCCTGGAGCAACGCATCAGCCGTCAGTTTCGAAGCCTCACGCAGCTTTGTGTCGGCATGAATGGTCATCTTTGGGAAGCGCACATCGGTCAAGCCGAGATAGCGGTTGACGCAGCGGAGGTCCATCGTGGTGATGTCCCACTTCAGGTCTGCCCCGATGCTTTTGCTGTCCATCAGGTTCTGCACAGAGCCTGTGGTGCGGACATCAATCACCGACGGCATCAGCACATTGCAGGTCTGCAGGCGAAGGTTATCCACGTTGCCGTCTGCATCGAGGTCGATGTTGAGGGGTTGCGACGGATAGCACTTCGCAAAGTCTTTCGGCATGTAGGCCTCAGCCAGGCAGAGCACATCCTCGTGTCCCAAGGAGGCCTGCATGTCTGCCTTCAGTTGTCCGCGTTCCTTGGGCGAGAAGGCGTTCCAGTCGAAGTCGATGTTGCCGCTTGCAGAACTGTGCGGCGTCCTTAGGTCGAGGCCCCGTGCCGTGAATTGCTTTGTGTCGAGGGATATGTTTCCGGCGAGGTTGTCGAGTTGGAAACCGCTCTTCTCCTTGAAGGCAAGCTTCTTTAGCTGGACATTGAAGGTTGAAGACTGGGCATTATAGGCAAGCTTGTCGAGCTCGAGCTCCGCATCGCGGAAGGCGAGGTGGTTCACATCGAGGCCTTTCACAGGATTCGAGCCCGGGATGTCGTAGGAGAGACTGTCTGCCGAGAGACTGACCTTGCCGACTCGGTAAGCGCCTTTGCTCAGGCTGATGTCGCCGCCGTCGAGGCTCGCCTCACGGATAGCGGCAGCCACATTGAAACTTTGCGGCTCGTCCTTTATCTTTAGGTGCGACTTTGTGATTCTTAATTTCTCAACGTCTATCTGCCAATCGACGGGTGTGCTCTGCGTCGTGTCCTCCTCCGTTTCACGAAGTACCATGTCGAGCACACAGCCATCCAGAGAGGCTTCAGTCACATTGACCTTCTTCTTCTTCAAGTCAATGTCGTCGCAAACTATCCTGAGGTTGCCGATGCTGCCGTCCATCTGGAGCGACTCTATCCAGTCGGTCGTGTTGATACTTCCTTTAGAGAGCTCAATGGCCTCCACGCCTACATGTCCTGACAGCAAGCGCGTAAGGTCGAGATCTACAAGCGCACCATCCACATTTAGCAGGTCGGTAGGCGGCTTTGCCGCGCGCACTTGCCCGAGTTTCAGGTCGAGGAGAGGAGAGAGATGCACGCTTCCGATGGACACCTCGAGGCCTGTCTGCTTCTCAATGTAGGCAGTAAGCCTGTTCACTGCCCACCTTTGCACAGGGGGCAGATAGAGGCTGGCCACAAGCATCACGACGAGCAACACCAGCGCCAGAAGCGTCCTGAGAATATATTTCAGCGCACGTTTCATGCGTTTGCATGCAGTATTACACTGCAAAAGTACGAAAAACTCTTCACTCTGCCACGCGTTATAAAGGAAAATGTTGCTGTTCGCAAAACTTTTTTGCGCTCACGCATATTTTTGTTTTATAATGCTGATATCTGTTTCGGCCTGTGCTTGATGCTTCAGACGCAACTTGCGAATGCACAGACACAGCTTGTGTTCCTACATTTTCAGTCTGCGTTTCTCCATACGCAAGCTGCAAACAAAGGTTGGATTATGGGGTGAGACGGAAGCCTCAAGAGGGGAAAAAGGATTGCCCTGTAGGGAAAGACATTATTGGGCTCGCCCCCGCATAATCTCCTGCCAGAGGCGCTCTTCCGGCACGGGTGCCTCGATAGTGAGCGGAAGGTGCGAGACGGGATGCTCCAGCTCGAGGCGCCAGGCATGGAGGCTGATGCTGCCGTCGGGATTGCTGCGGGGAGCGCCGTACTTCAAGTCGCCCCTGATGGGACAGCCTATCTTGGCAAGCTGGCAGCGTATCTGATGGTGGCGGCCGGTATGCAGCGTGATTTCAAGCAAGAAGTAGCGTTCCGACTGTGCCACGACGCGATAATCGAGCACGGCCCGTTTGCTGCCAGGCACCTCGCGGTCGTAGGCTCGGGCTGTGTTCTGCTTCTCATTGCGCGTCAGCCAATGGACGAGCGTGCCCTCCTGCTGCTGCGGAGGCTTGTTCGCAACGATGGCCAGATAGGTCTTCCTGACGGCCTCGTGCTCGGCGAACATCTTGTTGAGTCGCGGCAAAGCCTTGCTCGTCTTGGCAAACAGCACGACGCCGCTGACGGGACGGTCCAGCCTGTGAACCACACCGAGATAGACATTGCCGGGCTTCTGGTACTTGTCCTTGAGATAGGCCTTGACGATATCAGACAAGGGGACATCGCCGGTCTTGTCTCCCTGCACGATGTCCCCTGCTTTCTTGGCTACGGCAATCAAGTGATTGTCCTCGTATATGATATTTACCATCTATTTCCCCCTAAAGGGGGTTAGGGGGGTCCTACATATTCATGCCGCCATCCACCTGGATGACCTGTCCGCTGACATAGCTGCTCATGTCGCTGGCAAGGAAGGTTGCCACGTTGGCAATGTCCTCCACCTGTCCGCCACGACGCAAAGGTATCTTCTTCTTCCATTCCTCGCGTATCTCATCACTGAGCTGCGCCGTCATGGCTGTCTCGATGAAGCCTGGGGCGATGGCGTTGGCACGTATGCCCTTCGGCCCCATCTCCTGCGCGATGCTCTTGGCGAGGGCTATCATGCCGGCCTTCGAGGCTGCGTAGTTTGCCTGGCCTGCATTGCCGTGCACACCGACCACGCTGGCCATGTTGATGATGCTGCCGCCTCTTTGTCTCATCATGACGGGCACACAGGCATGAGTGAAGTTGAAGGTACTCTTCAGATTGACGTTGATGACGGCATCCCACTGCTGCTCGGTCATGCGGAGCATGAGGCCGTCCTTCGTGATGCCGGCATTGTTGACCAGGATGTCAATCGTGCCGAAGTCTTCCTTTATCTGCTTCACCACCTCTTCCGTGGCTGCGAAGTCGGCCGCATTGCCTGCATAAGCACGACATGTGACACCCACTGCCTCAATCTCCTTGCGCGTGGCTTCCAGTCCGGCAGCCATCTCGTCGTTGAGAACGAGGTCTGTGAATGCTATGTTAGCGCCTTCAGAGGCAAACTTCAGGGCAATCGCCTTACCGATGCCGCGTGCTGCACCCGTGATGAGTGCTGTCTTTCCTTCTAATAGTTTCATATTTGGTTGTTTATTCCTTTAGTCGTTTATTTGTTTGGTCGTGTAGCGAGATTGGCAGATTGGCCGTTTAGGGAAACAAGAACGGTAGCACATTCTTCACTCTTCTTTCTTCATTCTTAATTCTCACAGGTACTGGCTGATGTGCTTTTCCTGCCTGCTCAATGCCTTGTGTATGAGCTTCTGCACGATTCCGCGGCTCATACCTTGCGGCATTCCATCGGCCAGACGGCCATAGATGTAGGGGATCTCGAGGCCTTTCACACAGTAGTGCATGATGTCGGAGCAAAGAGGGATGCTGTCTATCTCGAAGCGCCCTTGCTGCACGCCCTCCGCCATGATGGATGCAAAGAGCCTCTGTTCGCTTCGGTCGAAGTTCTTGCGAACCTTTTCCACCATGATGATGTTGCGGAAGAACTCGGCTCGCAGGTTGCCGTTGCGCTGCACGGCTTCCTTTATCATGTTGAGGTGCGTATAGATGACCTCGACAAGTTTGTCCTCGGGCTCCATCGGCTGTGTGGCCACCTCGTTCATCCTCTCATTGATTCGCTCCAGTTCCCCCTCGATGACGGCCCAGTAGATCTCTTCCTTACTCTTGAAATAGGTATAAAGCGTGCGCCGACCCTTGCCAGAAGCCTGAGCAATGTCGTTCATCGTGGTGTTCTCAAGACCATTCTTTGCGAACAGCTGACGAGCCACATCTACAAGTTTGATACGTGTCTTAACTACTGCCATTTCGTTTGCAAAGATAGCACATTTTCTTTGATTTGTGCAATAATTGGGTATTAAAAAATGCTCAAACGGGTGTATTTTGTGCAAGAAAAGGCAAAAAAGCACGTTCAAACAAATAATTTTTCATTTTTCATTTTTCATTTTTCATTTTTATTTGTACCTTTGCACCCGCAAAACAAGAACATCGCGGGGTAGAGCAGTTGGTAGCTCGTCAGGCTCATAACCTGGAGGTCGCACGTTCGAGTCGTGCTCCCGCAACGAGGGTGGTAGCAATCCGGTGGCATTCGTGCCCCGGGTTGTTTTTTTATGTCTGAAAACTAAACACGCCTAGTTGGAAAACTAGGCACGGCTAGTTGGAAAACTAGGCACGGCTAATTGGAAAACTAGGCACGGCTAGTTGGAGGACTAGGCACGCTCCGTTATTCCAGAGAGAACTCTACGCGCTGATTTCCGACAGCCGCACGGAACTGACCCGGCTCGAGAACCCACTCCATATCCTCGTTCACGAAGGCGAGGTCGGAAGGCTGGACATGAAGTGTCACTGTCTTCGTCTCGCGAGCGTCGAGTTCGACCTTTGTGAACGCCCGCAGCCGCTTGACATCGGGCGTCAGCGAGGCAACGAGGTCGGACACAAAGAGAAGCACCGGTTCCTTGACCTTACGGTCCGATTGGTTCGTGACATCTACGCTGAAGACCAAGTCGCCGTCGTACTTCGAGCCAGCCGCCGAGCGGGGAGAGAAGCCTTTGCCGGGCTTCACCTTGCCTGCCGCTTTTGGTGTCTCGACACGCAGGTTGGCAAACTTCACCTCGGAATAGGAGATGCCGGAGCCGAAGGTCCATTGCACCGTGGTGTTGGCATCGTAGTTATACGCGCCGGCCATCGTCTCGACATACTCGCAGGGCTTGCAGTCGTAGGTGATGAACGAGCCGTGATGCTTCGGGTAGGTGTAGGGCATGCGGCCTGAGAAGTTGGCTTCGCCGGCGAGCAGATTGGCCAAAGCATCGCCGCCATAATTGCCGGGCAGGAAGGTGTGGACCACCGCCTTCGCCAGAGGCTCAATCCCGCTCACGATGCGGGGTCGGCCCTCATTCAACACAAGAACAATCGGCTTTCCGTAGCCCGACAGCGACCGCACCATTTCCTGCTGGTTGGGCGAGAGTGTGAGGTCGTCGATGTTGCCAGGCGTCTCGGTATAGGAATTCTCGCCGACAAAGGCCACGATGACATCGGCGGCTGCTATCTTAGCTTTGAGAGCATCATCGCCTTGCTGGCCGTCCTGCACCTTATGGTCGAGGTTGAAGTTACGCGCATCATAGCGAACCATCTCGCTGAACGCGACATTCTCCTTGCCGAACTTCGCTTCGAGGGCTCCCAGGAAAGTCCTGTATTTGCCAATCTTCGTGGCAATCTCGTCGGTCTGGTTGCCTTGCCAGGTGTACGTCCAACCCCCATTCATCGTGCGGAACGAGTTGGCATTGGGGCCGCAGACAAACAACTTGGCGCCTTTCCTGAGCGGCAACACCTGTTGCTCGTTCTTAAGGAGCACCATGCACTCTTCAGCCATGCTCGTCGCCTCTTGGGCAAAGCGGTCGCTTCCGAAGTCGGGATATATCGCAGACAATGTATTTGGAGCCTTCTTGCCCTTCTTCGTCTTGCCTTTCTCTGTGTTTCCATAAGGGATGTCCCAAGAAGAGCGAACCATCAGGCCGACGCGAATCTTGAGTCGGAGGATGCGTCGAACGGCGTCGTCGATGCGCGACATCGGCACTCTGCCCTCGTTCACCAGCTCGACGAGCAGGTCGCAGAAGTCCGTGGAATAGGGGTCCATCGTCATGTCGATACCCGCATTGATGGCGAGCGCAATGGCGTCTTTCTTAGTGGCGGCAACGTGGTCGCGGCGCCAGATGTTGTCGATGTCCGCCCAGTCCGTCACAATCATGCCGTCCCAGTCAAGGCCTTCCTTCAGCCACTCTGTGAGCAAGCGGTGATTCGCATGGAAGGGCACGCCGTTGTTGTTGGCCGAGTTGACCATCAGGCTGAGCGCTCCTGCCTCGCAGCACATGCGGAAGGGCTGGAAATACTTCTCCATCATGTCGCGATAGGTGACGCTCGACGGCGTGCGGTCCTTGCCGCTCACAGCCGCGCCGTATGCCATGTAGTGCTTCAGGCAAGCCGCCACGTTCTGCATTTCCACGCTGTTCGGGTTGTCGCCCTGCAGGCCGCGCGTCAGCTCGGAAGCCATGACGCCGTTCAGCAGGACGTCCTCGCCGAAGCTTTCCCACACGCGAGGCCAAAGCGGCGAACGCGAGATGTCCATCACAGGCGAATAGACCCAGGGGATGAGGCAGGCTCGGGTCTCGTACGCCGTTATCTCTCCTATGCGACGGGGAATGCCGGGGTTGAAGCTGGAGCCTTGTCCCACTTCCTGCGGAAAGAGCGTCGCGCCCCAAGTATAGCTGGCGCCATGTATCTGATCGACGCCGTAGATTTGCGGCACACCGCACTGCTCCATCGACGCCTGGTTGAGGGCACGGATGATGTCGCCCCATTTCTCGGGCGTCTGGGCTGTGCCGAACGGGACGTTCAATATGGAGCCCACCTTGTATTTGCCAAAGACATCGTTGACCGCGTTTGCCGAGAGCAATCCGCCGGCCAGCGTCTGCGAGGCATTTCCTGCCATCGGGTTCTGCACCACCTTGTCGATGGCGAGTTCACACATCTGCCCGACTTTGTCTTTGAGGGACATCTTGGAGAGCAAGGCCTCGACCTGCGCCTCTACTTTCTCATCACGAGGGATGCACTGCGAACGGGCTGGCAGTGCTATGACAGCACACATAAGGACTGAGGATAAAAGATGTTTGTTCATAGTTCTTCCTATCTGATTATACGGAGGCGCTGGTTGCCTACCTGAATGATGTACTCTCCGGGGAGGACTCTCATGGCGTTCGACTTCGCATCCCACCATTCGAAAGCGCTGTCGGGCAAGGGGATGCTGACGGTCTGGCTGCTTCCGGCAGGCACTTCGACGCGCTGGAAGGCACGCAGCGTGCGGATGGGACCGTCTGTGTCGCCTACCTTATTTATATATACGAGCACCGTCTCCGTGCCGTCCCGCTTGCTCTTATTGCTGACGGAAAGCGTCAACTGGCCGTCTGCGAAACGCGGCTTGCTATAGACGAACTTGCTGTAGCTGAGTCCGTAACCAAAGGGATAGAGCGGTTCGCCACGGAAGAAGCGGTAGGTATGCCCTTCCATGTTGTAGTCCTCGAAGTCGGGCAGTTGCTCCACATTACGGTAGAATGTCACGGGCAGCTTGCCGCTCGGGTTGACGCGCCCAAAGATGACCTCTGCCAAAGCCTGTCCGCCTGCCTGACCACCATACCAAGCCTGCACGATGGCATCCGTGGATTGCTGTTCCGGAACGAGGCCGATGGCACTGCCTGAGCAGTTTGCGAGGATGACTTTCTTGCCTGCCTTATGCAGAGCGGCGAGGATGTCGCGTTGCGATTGCGGCAGCTCTATCATCGTGCGGTCGCCTCCCTTGAAGCCTTCCTCCTTTACATCCATCTCTTCGCCCTCGAGCCGCGGGTTAATGCCGCCGCAGAAGATGACTGTCTGAGCATCCTTCGCTGCCTCTACCTGTTGCTGCACATCCCTTTCCCAGGGAACGAGCTTAGCCGACGGACAAAGGGCTTTGATGCCTTCTGCCAGTGTAATTGTGTGGAGGGGGAAGCCGTTGTAGTTGCCCCACATCATCGTGCTGTCCACAGCATTCGGCCCCATGATGTAAAGCCCGTGTGTCTCTGTTTCGGAAAGGGGCAGGATGCTCTTCTCGTTTCGCAGCAGGACAATGCTCTTTCGGGCAGCCTCGAGTGCCAAATCGGCGAACTCCTGGCAGCAAAGACGCTCGTCGGGTATCCTGTTCCAGGGATTGAGATGCGGGTCGTCGAAGTCGCCCAAGCGGAAACGCGCCTCGAGGAGCCGGACAAGACTCCTGTCGATGGTCTCCTCCTTGATGCGCCCCTCTTTCACGCCATCCTTGAGGCTGCCGAATGTTTCGCCGCATTCGACGTCAGTCCCGGCGATGACCGCCTCGCTCACTGCTATGGTCTTGCTCTCGCTGTAATGGTGTCCCCACTCCTTCCAGAAGTCGTCCACTGCCCAACAATCGCTGGTGACCAAGCCTTCGAAGTGCCATTCATCGCGAAGAATCTGCTGCAAGAGGCGGTCGCTGCCGCAACAGGGCTTGCCCTCGAAGCGGTTGTAGGCGCACATTATCTCCGCCACCTTCGCCTCTTTCACGAGGGCACGGAAGGCATAGAGGTATGTCTCGTAAAGGTCTCTGAGCTTGATGTTCTCGGCATTGAAGCGGTGGCGGCTCCACTCAGGGCCGCTATGGACGGCAAAGTGCTTTGCGCAGGCCAGCAGTTTCTGGTAATGAGAGTCCGTGGGGCCTTGCAGTCCGCGAACCACGCTCTTACCCATCACGGCCGTCAGGTACGGGTCTTCGCCGTAGGTTTCCTGTCCCCTGCCCCATCGCGGGTCGCGGAAGATGTTGATGTTCGGCGTCCAGAAAGAGAGACCGTGATACATCTCCCTTTGTGTCCCGAGGCGGTGTGCCTGGTTGTGCTTCACGCGAGCCTCGTCGCTGACTGCTGTGAACACGCGCTCCACAAGCAGGGTGTCGAACGTCGCAGCCATGCCCATCGTGATGGGAAAGACGGTAGCATTGCCGTTGCGCCCCACGCCATGAAGGGCCTCGCTCCACCATTGGAAGACCGGCACGCCGAGCCGCTCCACTGGTTTCGAGTAGTGCATCATGAGCCCGACCTTCTCGTCCAAAGTCAGGCGACCGCACAGGTCGTGGGCCCTTTCCTTGGGGCTGAGGTTCGGATTCTGATAGGGATACTTCTGCGCCGCTGCCGGAAGACATACAAAAGCCAGCAAGGCAAACAATAAAACGCGAGAAGAAAGACTTTTCTTTTTCATAAATAAAATCACATGTAAAGAGGTTTATTGCTTTGCAAAGGTAAGCAAAAATATCGAAACTCCTGCCTGTTTGATAAACAAAATACTGCTGTGTGCTAAAATTTGGCCCGTTCTGACAAAACTGCCATTCAGCGTCCCTAATCCTCACTCAGGGGCAGAAAGCCATCACAGGGCTGCTCCGGATGCAGGGCTCACGGAAAGACTCGCCCAACGGGGGCAAGAAAAGCGATGCTTTTGGCCTTGCATAAGCCCTTTCGGACAGAGGTGCGTCTTGCAAAGAGCAGAGCAGGAGAACAAAGCGTTGGGCAACAAATTTGTAAAGATTTTTCGCAGGCACACGCGTTCTGGCGGCTTATTTTTGGTCGGGTGGCACTTTGCTACCCTGAACGCAAAATAAGGGCTTAAATCGCGTTTCCGGCTTCAGCTGGCGGTTTGCGAAGACAAATTTTCCAGCGTCAGGCAAAGAAAGTATGACTCCCGCTCGCTATCCTGTTAAACCACGCGTGCTTTTCTGCCAAATTCCGCCTGCGGGGTTGGTCAACCTCGCGTGGGGAAATTGCAAACGTCGCATGCGGCGTTGACCAACTTCGCGTGCGGCGTTTGATTTTTCTGCACGCGTCGATGCCGATTGCCTCGTTTTTCGCCACAATTTTTGTAAAGTTTTTGGTTGGCGTCCGCCATGAAATATGACACCTCTTGGATACCTGCCAATCATCGCGCTTTGTCTTCACCTTTATCATGACGGGACTCGAAAACGCCACAAAGGGGCAGGAGGCTATCAGGAGGATGCGCCTATCTTGAAGCGCACGCCTGTTCCTGCCAGGATGAGCAACGCGGGCTGTCTCGGAGGACAACACAGGCTATCTAGGGGGACAACACCGGCTGTCTCGGGAGGCGACACGGGCTATCTCGGAGAACGACTCGGGCTGTCTCGGGGGACAACACCGGCTGTCTCGGAAGGCGACTCGGGCTGTTTCGGGGGGCGACTGGGGATTTCGGGTTTGGCAGGATGGAGTGTAAAAATGAATAATGCAAAAAAAAATCACATTTTCCTTTGCAGCAATAGATAAATGTTCTATATTTGCACCCCGAAACGATGTTCCATCGAACATTGACCATTGTACACTGAAGATTAATGGAAGCTAAAGAACAGATAGTCAAGCTCATCAAGTCGCTGGTAGAGATAAACATGCCTGCACCGCGACAGCTGCTCATCGATTTCATGATGGGCAGGAGGAGCCGCCAGATAGAGGAATACGAACTGTTTGACAAAGAGTACTTCGGCGTCGGCGAGACCAACGACGAGGACTTCTGGGCATCTATCATCGATGTTGCCTACGAGAACGGTCTGCTCAAGCAGATGGTCACGAAGAAGAATGCTCTGGTGCCTACCGCTACCGGAAAGAAGTTTGCCAAGAAGCCCAAGTCGCTCATCATTCCCGACGACGAATCTATCAACGAGACTGAATCCGAGGTGCCCGAATTCGACTCTATCCTCGAGCAGGCTCAGAAGGACAAGTCCGCTGCAGGCCACTCTGTCTCACAACTCGCCAAGCAACAAATCAAACTCATCACGGCCATCGACCGTCACATCGCTCTCGACTCCTATGCCGAAAGCGAGGGACTGGGCCTCGACGAGGTGCTCGACGAACTGGAGTTGCTGGCCGAGCAGAAGCGCCATCTCGACATCACCTACTTCACGGACGAGGTGCTGGGGGACGATTGCATGAACGAGTTGCTGGACTATTTCGAGAATGCTAAGTCGGATGATATGGTGAAGGCGATGAAGGAATACGGCGACACTTACGAGGAAGAAGAGCTGCGCCTGGCGAGAATCGTGTTCAGGATGAACCGCCTCAGCTCGAATCCCTCTTGAAGCCTCTTCCCGAGCCTCCTGCAAAGGGAAAGGAAACGATAAATGCTAAATGATTAAATGGTAGATAAAATTATGGATATACTAAAGTTTAGTCCTATCTTCAAGCCCACGCTTTGGGGCTCCGAGACGTGGGTCGTCTCTGCAGTTAAGGGGTCTGAATCCATTGCCACAAACGGCATAGACAAAGGCCTGACCTTGCCCGAAATCGTCAGCCGCTATGGGGCCGACTTCCTGGGAAAGAAGAACTTCGAGAAGTTCGGCAATGACTTCCCCCTCCTCATCAAGTTCATCGATGCCCGCCAGGACCTCTCGATTCAGGTTCACCCCGACGACGCACTCAGCGCCAAAAGGCATGGGAAGATGGGCAAGAACGAGATGTGGTATGTTGTGGATGCCGACCGCGGCAGCCAGCTCATAGCAGGTTTCCGACAGAAAATCGAGACGAGCGACTACGCACAGAAGGTGGCCGACGGCAGCATCGAGGACGACCTCAACAAGGTCAACGTGAGCGAAGGAGACTGCTTCTACATCCCAGCCGGCCGCGTGCATGGCATCGGCGCAGGAATGGTCATCGCAGAGATTCAGCAGACCAGCGACGTCACCTATCGCATCTACGACTATCTGCGCCGCGACCGCGACGGGAACCTCCGCGAACTGCACACCGAGCTCGCCCTCGAAGCAATAAACTTCCAGGACATCACCACCGACCCCAAGGTCGCCTACACCGAAAGCCGCGACGCCATCGTGAGTCTCGTGGAGTGTCCCTTCTTCACGACAAACGAGCTCAAGCTGACGAAGCCCTTCCGTCGCGACTATTCAGGCATCGACAGCTTCCGCGTCTATATGTGCCTCGACGGCCAATGCTGCTTCCTCAGCCCAGCCGGACAAGGCATCTTCCTGCACCAGGGCGAGTCGCTCGTCGTGCCAGCCTCCATCCCGGAAGTCACCATCCTGCCCGACGAAGGCGCCAAGCTGCTGGAAAGCTACGTGGAGTGATAAAGTTTGCAACGTATCACTGCTATATAGCGCTCCTTGTCCTCTCTTAAACGTAGGAGGGAGACGCCCCAAAGGAGCAGGAAGATGTCAGCTTAGGGCAGCGCCATGGCCCCAAAACCACCTGCCCGCGGCTGGCAGGATATAGGGAAAAGATTGAAGTTGGAGGCAGTGAACAATTACATCAACTGGCATATTTGTTGACAGCGGCAATAATGCAGCGCTTCAGTTCTTCCCAGTCAAAGCCGGCATACATCTTTGGCATGGCAAAGGACTCGGCATCATCGAAGTAGGTCAGGCTGCGAAGGGCTACGAACTCGGAGTGTTCTGGATATTTGCGCTTATAAAATGACAGAACTTCATCCAAGGAATAATGCTTCAGGAGGAAGTACATATCAATGAAATCTTTCCTTGAACCCCTGTTCTCAATGGCATAGACCTTCATGGCTGCAATGTCGGTGGGTGATGCCAATCTAAGACCATCCTCAATGACAGCCTCTTCGAGCCAAGGATATGTATAGTTGACGATGTCTATCCTCACATCGTCAAGTGCAAAACCCTTAATCATCTTCCCTTGCCCTAAAAGCGTTACCTTACCCAGTTGCCCAAGGCATTGGCTAAGTTCTTCCGTCGTGGCTTGCGCATCTCCGAAGAAATCAAGGTCAACAGACGACCGATGCCCATATTGCAGGGCAAGGGCAGTACCCCCGACAAGTCGGGTCTGCCGAAGCAGTGGAGCCTCCATGAGTTGCCTCAAGAGTTCCAAAGTGTGGGATTCGACTGTCTCGTATGATAACATCTGTAATCCTCCTTCTTTGTGCCTGACATGGCACATACAAAAGCTAGGCTGATGACATCCAATGTCCTTGCTTTCTTGCAGACTTCCACAATCTTATCCATGCCATAGTACGACTTTATAAGACGCCAATCGTCCAATGTCCCGCACTCCAGCACACGGGGAATGATGTGGGCCGGGTATAGGTCCGGGTCAAACGTGTCCTTGTCTATATCCCAAAAACAAATCGGAGAAAGTTGTTTGATGAACGTTTCTGATTTCATTGTTATGCTACACTTACGTACGGACTTATGCCTGTTCTGCCTGTGCAAAGGTACAAACAATTCTCCGAAGTGCCAAGCAATTCGAAGTATTTCTTCCTAAAAGATGCAAGTTAACGCCTTTTGCGGCACTTCATTCCTCTTTTTATTAAAATAATCCTCAAAACATTTGGCGAAAAGAGGAAAAAGCCGTACCTTTGCAGCCGATTTATGCCGTAGAGGCCAGAAAAAGAGGGTCACGAGCTGGCTCCGCCCCGCGGTCAAACCCGTTATAATAATTAAATAAAATGTACGCAATCGTAGAGATTAACGGTCAGCAGTTCCGTGTTGAAGAGGGGCAGAAGCTCTTCGTACATCACATTACCGACGCTGAAGCCGGTAAGACTGTTGAATTTGAGAATGTGTTGTTGGTCGATAACGGCACCATCACAGTGGGCACTCCCACCGTTGAAGGCGCAAAGGTTACGGCTGAAGTCGTTTCACCCCTGGTAAAGGGCGACAAGGTTCTTGTCTTCCACAAGAAGCGTCGTAAGGGCTATCGCAAGCTCAACGGCCATCGCCAGCAGTTCACCGAGCTGACCATCAAGGGTATCAACGCTTAATGTTTAACGCTAAAGACTAAACAAAAATGGCACATAAAAAAGGTGTAGGTAGTTCTAAGAACGGACGCGAATCACACGCTCAAAGACTGGGCGTCAAGATTTTTGGTGGTGAGAAGTGCGTAGCAGGCAACATCATTGTTCGTCAGCGTGGCACTCGTCACTATCCCGGCACTAACGTTGCTATGGGCAAGGACAACACTCTCTATGCTCTCGTTGACGGAACCGTACAGTTCAGGAAAGGTCGCCTCGACCGTAGTACTGTCAGTGTAGTTCCTGTCACTGCTGAGGCATAAGGGCGTCCACGCTCATCTGAAACAGACAATCACAACTCAAATCAAGGTCCCCTCATGCTTTCAGCAGCGAGGGGACTGTGTTTTTAAGAACACTATGATAGGACAACATACGATAAAAGAGTGGGTGCTGGCAACAAGGCCTTGGTCTTTCCCTGCCTCCACAATGCCCGTCTTAGTCACGATGATGTTCCTCTGGAGCAAGGGTTTCGAGGTATCATGGTGGCTCGGCGTCTTAGCTCTTGTGAATATCGTGCTTGTTCATGCTGCAGGCAATGTCTGGAGCGACTACCATGACTATCGTAAAAGCGTGGATGCCCCCGACACTTTTGGTGTTCGCATCCTCACAGACAAGCAGTTCACGCCCAAGGAAGTATATACTCTCTCTGTCACCTTGCAAGTCGCAGCAGTCGTGATGGGCTTGCTGATGGTTTATTTGACAGGCATCACTCTATTGTGGTTCGGCTTGGCAGGCATAGCCCTTTCCTTGCTCTATCCGCCTTTGAAGTATGCCGCTCTTGGCGACCTCGTCATCATGGCTTGCTATTCTGTGCTGCCAATGCTTGGGACGACATTCATTTGTAGTGGCGAAATCGTGCTGGCAGTCCTCTTGCTCGCAATTCCTGTAGGAAGCATTACAGTTGCCATCCTTCACGTCAACAATACTCGAGACATTGAGACTGACAAACGGGCAGGCATACGAACTTTCCCAATTCTTGCAGGACGCTCAGAATCCATCAAAATCTACATTTTCGAAATCATCATGCCATATTGCTGGCTCTTGATAATGGTGCTTCTGGGATGCGAAAGCCCTTGGACGTTGCTCGCCATTATCAGTCTCCCATTGGCAATAAAGAACAGTAAAAAGATGCTGTCCTGCAAGACAGAAGGCATCAAAGCCATTGCCACCCTTGATGAAGCGACGGCCAAACTACAGCTTGCCTTCAGCCTGACACTCGCAATAGGACTCATCATCGAAGCGCTGACATAAGAACATGAACAGAATGCCAAGCAACTCCATAAAGATACGCGACAAAAGCAAACTCGTGCTGAGTCTGCTTGTAGCTGCCTTGCTATGGTTCATCATGTTCTCGCCCTGGACATCGCCCCACATAAACTTCTGGCCTTGCATGACGGCTTCGGCAATCGTGCTCACATGCTTCGCCTTTGCTTTTGGCGGAAGCAAGAGCATCGGGACAGAAAGCGACCTGTCTGGTGCAAAGACTGCAACTGTCCTCATGGGCATTCTCATAGCAGCCTCATTATGGGGCGTCTTCTGGGTTGGCGACAAACTCTCCCAACTCCTTTTTTCTTTTTCGCGCGCGCAAGTGAACCTTATATATAATATAAAGGGAAATGTCTCGCCTACTCTGCTTGCTTTGCTTCTGCTCTTCGTCATCGGACCTGCCGAAGAGATATTCTGGAGAGGCTATGTGCAGAGGACACTATCTAAATACCGTTCGCCCTTTGTCGCTTTCCTGTTGACCACCGCCTGTTATACCGCGGTTCATCTGCCATCAGGCAACTTCATGCTCATCATGGCAGCCCTTGTTTGCGGCATTGTTTGGGGCGGGCTCTATTGGCTTATGCCTCAGAATCTGAAAGCAATCATCATCAGTCACGCACTTTGGGACGCCGCAGCATTTGTCTGGCTGCCGTTCTGAGGAAAAAGTGAAAAATTGAAAAGGTGAAAAGGTGAAACAATAAATCGTAAATAGTAAATCGTTAAATAGTAAATACAATATATGCTTACACTTAAACTCATCACAGAACAAACCGAACGCGTCATCGCGGGATTGGAAAAGAAGCACTTCACAGGTGCTCGTCAGGCAATAGAAGCAGTGATTGCCGTCGATAAGAGCCGTCGTCAGGCACAGACAGAGCTTGACCAGAACCTCTCAGCCGCTAAGAAGCTTGCCGCAGAGATCGGCATGCTCATGAAGCAAGGCAAGCGGGAAGAGGCAGAAGAAGTCAAGGCCAAAGTGGCTGCTCTCAAGGAAACAAGCAAGGAACTCGAGGACAAGAAGGAGACTGCCGAGCAGGAACTCACTCGTCTTCTCTGCCAGATTCCCAACATTCCCTACGACGAGGTGCCCGAAGGAACATGTGCCGAAGACAATTGGGTCGTGAAGTCCAACCTAAAGGAATGCGTTCTTGGCAAAGACACCGTTGGCAACTGGGACGCGAATCCTGTTGTGGAGACAGCCAAGCTCCCGCATTGGGAACTCGCTAAGAAGTATAATCTCATCGACTTCGACCTTGGTGTGAAGATAACGGGCGCAGGCTTCCCTGTCTATAGAGGCAAGGGTGCTAGGCTTCAACGCGCTTTGATCGACTTCTTCCTCGACGAGGCGCAGAAGTCAGGCTACGAGGAAATCATGCCTCCCACTGTCGTGAATGCCGCATCAGGCTATGGCACAGGTCAGTTGCCCGACAAGGAAGGCCAGATGTACCACTGCGAGGTGGACGACCTTTACCTCATCCCGACGGCCGAGGTGCCCGTGACGAACATCTATCGCGACGTGATTATCGACGAGAAGGACCTGCCCATCAAGAACTGCGCCTACACCCAGTGCTTCCGTCGTGAAGCAGGAAGTTATGGTAAGGACGTGCGTGGATTGAACCGTCTGCATGAGTTCAGCAAGATAGAGATTGTACGTATCGATACGCCTGAGCATAGTGCCGAGAGCCACAAAGAGATGCTCGCTCATGTGGAAGGCCTGTTGCAGAAACTCGAACTCCCCTATCGCATCCTTCGTCTTTGTGGTGGTGACCAGAGTTTCACCAGCGCTATTTGCTACGACTTTGAGGTTTATAGTGAAGCCCAGAAGCGTTGGCTCGAGGTTAGCTCCGTTTCAAACTTCGACACCTATCAGGCCAACCGCTTGAAGTGCCGTGTTCGTCGCACCGCTACAGGCAAGACAGAACTCTGCCACACCCTCAACGGCTCAGCCCTCGCTCTGCCCCGTATCGTGGCTTCCATCTTGGAGAACAACCAAACGGAACAGGGCATCCGAGTTCCCAAAGTGCTTGTCCCCTATATGGGTTGCGAATTGATTGACTAATTTAAGGATAACACAATATAAATTAACTATGTTCAAGATTGTAAAGAAAGTTCAGTTCAGCGAGAAGGTTTTCCGCCTGGACGTTGAAGCACCATTGATTGCAAAGGCACGCAAAGCTGGTCATTTCGTCATTGTTCGTGTTGATGAAAAAGGCGAGCGAGTGCCTCTTACTATAGCAGGAAG
>JAEEGJ010011138.1_pt1 | contig 22976 bp, 17 predicted proteins | sample 8958761 | NCBI WGS metagenome assembly JAEEGJ01 (sample SAMN16246546, study PRJNA631951) | gut metagenome | biome: gut microbiome; feature: rumen; material: RS-attached | host: Bos | place: Iran: Karaj | collected 2018-10 | reverse complement strand
AACGGGCTGCCGATTTGTCTGTTTGAGCTCAAGTCTCCAAGCCGCGAAGAGACTGATGCAAGCGAAGCCTACTTGCAGATTCGTAATTACATGCAAGAAGTCCCGAGCCTGTTCATATGCAACTGCATTTGCGTGATGTCGGACCAGCTTGTTTCTAAGGCGGGTACGATTACGAGCGGTGATGACCGCTTTATGGAATGGAAGACGAAGGACGGCAATAAGGAAACGACTGCGCTTGCCGACTTCACTACATTCTTTGAAGGAATTTTCCAGAAAGAACGCTTGCTAGACATTATCAAAAATTTTATCTGCTTCAATAACGAAGGGCTAAAAAAATACAAGATTCTAGCGGGATATCACCAGTATTTCGCAGTCCGCAAGGCAATTGTCCGTACGGAACAGGCCGTGCAGGGCGATGTGAAAATCGGCGTTTTCTGGCATACGCAGGGCTCGGGCAAATCACTCAGCATGGTATTTTATGCACACCTGTTGCAGTCGACGATTGAAAGCCCGACGATTGTTGTGATTACTGACTGCAACGACCTTGACAATCAGCTTTACACGCAATTTGCCTGCTGCAAGGATTTTCTGCGACAGGTTCCCGTTCAGGCGGAATCGCGCGAGCATTTGAAATCGCTGCTGAATGGGCGCAAGGCGAATGGTATCATATTTACGACGATGCAGAAGTTCGAAGAATCGAACGAGCCGCTTTCCGATCGCCGCAATATTATTGTGATTGCAGATAAAGCACATCGTGGTCAATACGGCTTGACAGAGAAAATCAAGACGACAAAAGATGACCAGGGTAATATTCCGATTTGTTACGTTAGATAATTTTGCTATAGTGCATTTTATGCGCTATAATTCTCTAAAGATGATGTTTTACTTCAATGTTTGTTTCCGCAGTTTCAATGGCAAAATTGTTTACACAAGACCCCTGCCTAACTGCATAAACAGTCATGTATAACATCATCATTTAAAAATAAAGAGATCCGCTTCGCAGGTCTCTTTTTTTACAATACCGCAAAAACATGCTTTATTCTAACACGCGAACCATGCGCAAGCCTTGAAAACCGGGCATTTTAAAGGTAGCATTGTTTACAATTGTGTTACGACGGAGACACTTGTATCTAAGCAATTCACGACATGCTTTACCGGGATTCTTAAAGCCCGATATGCTGCAAGGATTCACCGCCAAATAGTCATTATCATCATAAAGTACAAAATACGTTTCATAAGCGTTTCCATAAGTATCATACAAACCATACTGATTTGGAGCATAACGCTTTACCGGATAAAGACCAGACACATTTTTTGCGCAATGGATATCGGCATATTTTTTCAATGAGTCCTCAACAAATTCATTTCCCCAAGAAAAAACTTTTGATTGTCCTGCATTTTGAAGAATATACCATTCATCATAGTAAGGAAGCCTATAGCCATTGGCAGATTTGTTATAGGAGCATTGAGTAAGTTTTGGGCAATTTAAGACACTTTCAAGTCCGTCTTTTTTTGAGCGGAAACTTAAATAATATTGATAATATTTAGAAGGATAATCCAGTACTTCCAAGGAATCCGATGATGGATAATAATCACTATTGAAAGCCAAAACAGATTGTTTTTCATTAACTTTTTCCCCTTTGCGCAACCAGAGTGCATCTCGGACTCGCAATTCTGTTTTATCCACGATTAAATCATATTTCATCTGGACTGTATATGAGGAGTCCTTCAACTTTTCATCATCGATACGTCCAAGCCCCTTATAAATAGTAAATTTTTTTCCCTTAAGATTTACAATGGTCTGATTAACAAGAATCCAACTTGTATCTGCATTTTTTAAATCATTTTCATTTTTAGCATATAAAACCAAAATACTTCTTGTATAAGGAGAACCGTCCACATAAACACAATTTAAGGAATCTACATGAGCAGGACCATTTACTATCCAAACGCCATCACTAACATTTATTTTTTTCTCAGGGCAAAGCTTTACACCCTGATTCCAATCAACCTCGTACCATTTTTTATGGCCTATAGACTTGGTCGGAAGAACGAATCCATAAGAGCGATTTCCCTCAATAGATTTTTCTTTCGTAGCTACATAATACTTTTTGAAACCATTTTTTGAGGAAATATCCCGTAACTCTTGCATATTATGCAGAACGGATACACAATTACCTTTTGCATCAAAAACACAAAAGTCATTACCAAATGAACAAGATAGATATATCAGCAGCAGCAAAAATATTTTTTTCATAATCATTTCTCCTAGAAATTTAGTAAACGATTACCCTTGTCAAGACATCCTTCTGCATTTTTTTCATCATGCAAACAATCCCACTGTCGTTCCCATCCTGAACCATACTTGTCTTCGTCACTTAACTTAGCCTTTAGAGGAATATTACCCAATTGCTTTCCACTTTCATTGGCTTCATACATTAAATTTTTCTCTGAATTCACCAAATCACTCAAGCCGCACAGATGACCTAATTCATGAACAAAAACAATTTCATCATCAGGAGGATTGAAAGATATTAGCCCAGTCTTGCCACCTACCGCCTGAGAGCGTTTCGTAATACCTAAAGAACTGGAAGGCATAAGCGTTCTATAGTATCTTTGCTCATTTTTCTTTTCGGAATTTTCCCAACTAGGGTGACCGAAACGATTTAAATCCACTAAAACATGACACTCGGGATCGATGTAAGAAGAAATTTTATCATCAATCAGCTCTCCATAATTGTTACGCCAATGCATTTTGTTATCAAATTGGTCATATTCATAATATACGTATTCAGATTCTGGATAATTCTGTTGACATTCTTCATATTTCTCATTATTCAATATACCTACAATATACCCAAAAAAAGTATCCTCTCGCGGCCGGTCCTCTAAATTTCTTGTACACGGAGTATAATTACTATTTATAGTCCAAAACTTAACTGTCGGACGATTTAATATCACAGCAGTTCTTCTTTCATTTACTCCATAACCAATATCAGACTCTACTTTACTTTTAAGCCAAAAAAGGTCATCACCGACATTATCATAACAATCTGTTCCCCCATCTTTTGAGCCAACTTCAACATACAAATAATCCGAAGGCAATTGACGTGTTCTAAATGCACTGTTTTCAAAAACATCTGGTATATTATATTCTAGCCCTTCTTTAAAATTAATTTCAACTCCGGCACGACCTAAAGTTTCTTTTATTCTATCCTCTATCTTTTGTTTTAATTTCACATCTATAGTTCCAACAGAAGTAAGAGTCACATCAAAAAGCTGCTTTGGATAGGCCTTGATTTCCAAGGCATCATACAGCACAGGCAAATAAGTAGCATATTGCATGCAGAGTCCAACTCTTATATTTTTATTATAGTTATTCAAATTCACTTTTAAAATTACATCTTTTTCTCCTTTAATCCATGCGCTTTGATCAATTGAACACATGCTTGATTCAAGCGAACAATTCAAGCCATTAACAGGATCATATTCTAAATTTTCAATAGGTTTATACTCCTCTCCGTGGTCTACATCACAGAGGAAGAACTTTAAATCCTCACGATTTGCGTAGTTCTCATTTGGATTCCACGAAACGTGAATATTAACCTCATTGTATTTATCGTACAAAGCAAATACTTGTGATGGAGTTCCTCCATAATTAACATATGCTGCAATCGATGTTTTCTCAATAGAAACATTTCCATTATCATCAGTATATTCCGAATCAAAATCATATGAGACGAGATTTACATCTTCGCGATGCCTATCAAAAAAGCCATCATAGAAATCATCATCTCCTTTGGGCTTTTGAATCAGTTCGGAAAAGCCGGGATAATTTCCTATATTTTTTTCTGTGGACGAGTTATTTTTTACATCAGACTCATCTGTTATCCTAAGACCATCTCCCCCACAATTCCAAAACACCACACATGCAAAAACACAAACAATCTTTTTCATATTATTCCCAATCAATTACTTCCCCATAAAGTTTGTCTGCAATTCCAATAATAGGAAAAACTTGTACGTTTTTATAAATTCCTGCTTTACGTGTCGCAAAAGTAAAAACAAGCAAACGACCATGTTTGTCAGGATTATAATCCTTGTTTGATGGATCCAATACTAATGTTTGGAATATCACTTTCTCATTTTCCTCACCAGCCTTATAGAAGACAACTTTTTGCTTTTCCATATTAGGGTATGGATTACCATATTCATCCAATAAAGTATATTCTATAGTAGCGCGTTTTACATTCTTAACTTGGCTTTTAGGCATTTTTTTGCGCATCACACGCCCTTTGGGGCTATTTCCGACAGCAAGGATATCATATTCATTGCCAAGAGTTTCAAAAATTGGGTAGGCAGGTTCTTTCTTCTTAAACGAGCCATAAGTAAATTCGCCTAATTCCAAATCAGCATTTAAATCGTACCACGCATATGCACCTAAATCAATTCTCTCGGACCGAACAATATTCATTATATCCGTTTCGAGAACGAAATCATCTTTTACACCAACTCCAATTGCGGGGGACTCATTCTGCAACGTCAATCCCGCTATCATACTCATATATTCATTATCCCCGGCAGGTTTACTTTCATTGAGAAACTTCGGGTCATTCACAAGATTTCCTATTCCATTATAAATAGTCTCGGTAATAGAATGATGTACCGATAATGAAGGAGACACTTCTTTTTTACATTTTTCTAAAGAGCAAGAAGATTTGATATTCTTCCATAGAATCGAATTATAAATTTGTCCTGTTGCGTTACCGCCAACAGCCGAAAAACCCTGTTTACCGTTATTGTCAAAAATCGTCGCATTGCTGACCTTTATTGATCCATTTTGAGCAAACCATGCTCCGCCTTCTCCATTAGACTCATTTTGGCTAAATATCGCATTTTGAACAAAAGCATTGTCACTTGAATAAGACGCTCCTCCATTACCAGCAGCTATATTTTTATCAAATATGACATTCTGCATTCTTATCAATCCCTCTGTATATATGGCTCCGCCATTTCCTTTTGACAGGCTGTTCTTGAAGTGAACATTATACATGTCAAGCGTATCGGCAGCAAACAGAGCTCCGCCATCCGTATCAGACTTATGAGCAGATAGAAGCATATTTCTTAATGTAATATGCTGGGATTCCGAAGCAATTGCTCCTCCGCGATTCTTGTTATATCCATTCCCAATCCAAAAACCTGTTAATGAACGTGGAGATTTCCCGTATATCTGTATATGAGAAGTTTCTCCTAGGAATATCGTTGGCATGCTGGAAGCGGACGATAAATCCCAAATATTTCCCGTATATCCCACAAGTTCAAAGCCAACATTCCAAGGAACGATCCCGTCAGTATAGTTTTGAGTTACGTCCCATATTCCACCAACCATGTTGATTTCGCGACCGGTTGACTTGGCTGTTTCGAGTACGGTCGCAAAGTCACCCACGGCTGTCGCCGCAGTAGTACCGTCACAGCCTTGCTTGCACTGGGTTTGCGGATTCCAGTAGATGCGGTAGTTTGCATTCTTTTTAAAACTGAATACATAGTTGCAACCGAAAGCTTGGGCGGGGAAACCTGAGATTTGCTTTTGTTTAAGTCTTATGTTGACCGTTCCGTTAGAAGAGGGCAGTTCAACGACTGGCGAAGTTCCGTCATTTATCTTGACTTGGGCGTTATCCGCATAGACAAACATTTCGATAGCAGATGCGGAAAGCGGCAGTTGAGAAACATAGCGGAATACTCCGGGCTCAAAGAAGGGGCCGAAATGTTCCTCACTGTGGGAGATTTCGGTTGCCCGGGGTTCCTGAGAAACGGTCGATTGCGGTTCTATCTGGAATTTGTTGGCGTACACGGCACCGACAAGGTGTGAACGCGACGGAATGCGCACAAATGCAGATGGAGCGACAAACTTTCCAAAATACAAGCCGTCCGTCCCCATATCAACATTTTCGCCGGCAACATTCCACAAAATTTCGCTGGGATTTCCTCCTGTAATGGAGAATGTGTTGCGGTCGCCAAAGCGGACATTTCCCAAGACATTAACTGTAATCGGGCCGGAAGTCAAGTCAAATGTAAACTCTGCATCAGGTTCCGTAAAGATATTCTGGAATGTATAAGAACCCGATGACAAATGAATTTTGGATCTTGCATTGGCATAGAACGTTCCGTATTTATTTGGCGATACTGTAATGTTCTGGTCAAGTCCAACGGAGATTGGTGTTATCCCTGCAACGATGTTCGGAATGTCGACAACAGGTTTTGAAAGCGTCGCTTTGCTCTTTGTCTTGGCGCCAACACCATTCTGTTCCTCGCATTGGCTAGTATAGCGCAAATCACCGCTGATATTCGCCCGTTCACGCAAGAAACAATGGTTCGAAGCATCAACATTACCGTAAATCTTGGAATCCACCCCCAGTTCAAGATTTTGACCGAATACATCGCCCAAGGACATGGAATTGTCACGGAAGTCGACCATGTCGGCAACAACCACATAACCCCAATCGCTTGCCGATGTTGCATAAGAATTGTTTCCGGTTGCATTTTGGCTAGAGCCACAGTCAAGGCAATTTAGGCTGACATCGGATAGATAAACCGTTCCAGAATATTTTCCAAGGTTAAATTCAAATCGGGCGTTGCTTACATTTCCCGACTGCATCGTGAAAGTTTTTGTTACGGTTCGTCCGTTTACGGTCGCCACAACTTCACCAAATTCGGCAAAGGCATCATAGGGGAAGCCATCACGCCCGATACGAACTTCTACATAGCGGCGAGCACTAACACCTTGTAGGTAAAACTTGACTTCGTATGTCTTGCCAGCCTGTAATTCAATATTGCTGCGAGTCAGTTGGACATGCCAATAGTCTGAGCCTCCGTTCGCCACAGCAACGAAACCATTATTGAATATAGCGTAGGCCCCATTGTAATTAGCAAGGTTCCATTCAGAATAAGGGAAATCAATGGCAAAAGCAGCCTCAAAAGACAACAACAGAGCCACGACACAATAAGAAAAGAGACGTTTCAAGAAGAGCTCCTTACAAAAAAGCTAAAGAAAAATACAATTGAATAATTTGTTTGTCAATAATTAAATTGTAAAAAAAGGCAAATAGAGACAAATGAATTTTGTGATATGCGTTAAGGATTACAACCCCGACCACACATCAAGGATGTATGGGAACACCCATATCTCTAACGACGTGTGGATTGGCATTCAGTACAGCATTATGTGCGCCATGATGCACCACGGATTCGCTGTGAGCCACAAAGTCCCAAGCGTTAAGTTGGGACGGTGGCGAGAGTGAGGCGATATCGTAGTCTCTTTTTGCGCATAAAAGCCGAATGGTCTTGTCTGCAGGCTGCCGACATGGGCGACTCCATGATCCGCAACCTCTACGAGGAAGCCCGAATCCCGTTCGCCGCACCGGAAGGATTCAACGGTTCCTGCCGCCTGCACCCGGAAGCACTCGTGAAGGCCTTCGGCCTTAGCGCTACCGCCGCCGACAAGATGCACAAGGAACTCCTGAAGAAGGGCGCCCTCCTTGCCGACAGCCGCATCAGCCCGAAACTCCCGCGCAACCTGCCCGCCTTTACGAAGGCATTCGGCAGCATCGCGAAGGCCAACAAGGTTGAAGCGAGTGCGCTGTTCATGCTGCTCCACAGCACGGCACTCAAGTACACCGCCGGTAAGTATTTTCGGCCTGGTATGGTGTTCGCTCTGCTGTACTAACAGTCATCCCTGACTTGGTCGGGAATCTCCATAAACCTTAAGAGATCTGCCATGCAGGTCTCTTTTTTATTGCACTAATTTATAAAGAAACTCTATAATTCGCTTTAGAACATTCGTTTTATATGGCTCTTTATCATAAAAGTTATGCCCAAGTCCATCAACAAAATATGTATCATGAACCACACGATTTTTGCTAAGAATAGAATCTATTACGAAACTACCAAAAAAAGTTGGACTTGAAAAAGCCAAATTAAATGCGGATGCAACCGCAGCATACCCCGGCATAAATAGATTTTGATTTTTAATTGAATCTAGATTTAGCATTTTACCTTTTGTGAATGGAATTATTTTATCATTTGTTCCATGAATAAACAAAATAGGGACCGTTATGTTCTTTATATGCACACTATCTATAGAGGCTCCCCATAAGGAAATTATTCCTTCTACTCGTTCTTCATTCTCTATTGCTGAGTGCAATGCTAAAATTGCTCCAGAACTATTCCCGACAACAAAAATTCTGTGTGGGTTGATTTTGTATTTTTCGGCATGGGCCTTAAAATAACGTATAGCGCCTTGTAAATCTTGAACACCCCATTGGATTGCTCGTTTGAAATCAAGGCTATCTATAAATAATTGATTTCCGAGATCCTTTAAAACAAGACCGACTCGATAGCCAATGGATGCAACTACAAAACCGCGAACTGCAAGAGAATCACAAAAGTCGATTATAGATTGATTATTATCACTTTTACTCCCAGATACAAATGCTCCACCATGAACAACAATAATCAAGGGCCGATTATTTGTCGTGTCGTTTTTAGGCTGATACAAGTCAAAATATAAATTCTCGTATATTATTTCATTTGCATTTTGATAAAAATAGAGACTTGGAACATCGTCAGAAGACAATCTTAAACCAGTCGCTAACGATGTTACAAAATGTTTTTTGGATAGGTGGGGAACATTTGAAGCGTAAATGATATTTGCTGTTTTTTCAACTTCAAATGTACGCTCTTTATATCGACCCGCGTAAACAGGGGATAATATAAGAAAAAGAAGATTACAAAATATTATCCAGAATTTTGACATTACCCATGATCAACCATAAAAAAATACGACATTCTGACTGAAAACATCTTTAATTTAAAAAGATGATGTTTTACTTCAATGTTTATTTCCGCAGTTTCAATGGCAAAATTGTTTACACAAGACCCCTGCCTAACCGCATAAACAGTCATGTATAACATCATCTTAGGTAAATTGTATCTTTATTGACGCGAATTTCTTTACCATATTTTTGAGGTAATTCGTTTACTTCTTTCCAAAAATCAATTGGATTAACATTAAAGTGTTTGAATATCGGATCCTGCATATATCCTGGCATCAAGGTTTTGTCAAAATCCCATATTACTGCTATAACATTTAACATGTTTTTAAACTCCAGATGATCCAAAGCCATTTGTTTGGCGTTCCGATTCACAGAGAGAATCGGATTCTATTAACTGAATTGTTTCGTATTTTGCGACAACTAATTGGGCTATTTTCATTCCTTGATTTATATGAAATGAAGTTTCCCCATGGTTAATTAAAATTACTCCAATTTCTCCGCGATAGCCAGAATCTATTGTTCCTGGAGCGTTAAGAACTGTAATGGAGTTGTTTAGAGCAAGGCCACTTCGAGGTCGAACTTGAATCTCATAGCCACTAGGAATTTCTAAAGCTATGCCGGTATTAATTAATGCTGTTTTTCTAGGTGCAATGATTGTGTCCATTGTTGAATAAACATCCATTCCTGCATCGCCTTCATGCGCATATTTGGGCAAAATGGCTTTGTCGTTTGTTTTTTTTATTTTTATATAGATTTTTTTCGTCATTTTATAAGCTTCCCTAAAAAAAATGTCACAATACCTACACTTAGCGGAATGATTAAATTAGATAAATCCTCTTGTTTTGTTACAAAAAGAATGTTTCCCGCAATAACGAGAATGCTGATTAAAGCAAACCAAAACTCGCGTTTCTTGAAAAAAATCTTTTTATAGGACTCGAGGTATTGTATGATTTCATTTTTTTGATCCTTATAGCATTTCTTTTTGAATTCTTCTAAATCACCGATGCCTTCTTCTCCTATTTCAACAGGAATATTTGCCATGCCAAGTTCATTTAGAATATCGGTTCTTCCTGAGTGATTGTCTAATGTAAATTTCTTTGATGGCTTATCTAAATAGTGAAATGTTAAAGAAACGAATGTTTCTTCACATTTCAAATCTATATCTTTATCGCTAACATTGTGAATTGCAATCAAAGAGTGTCCAAACCATGTTGGATCTAATGTTGTCCCGATGTGACTTAAACCTTTAGAAACTAATTTTACCTTGGAATGGTAAGTTCCCGCAATTTTTGATGTCACATGTAAGATTTCTTTTGTTGCTATCAATGCGGTGTCTCTTGCTGGTATTGTAATGATATTATCATTAACGATTTTTTGTTTCGTTTTCAATGACCAAGCATATTCACTAGCGGTTAAGTTGACTGTTGCCCCTTTAATATTTTTTAAGGTTAAAGGAGAAATAAAAATGTTTTTGTTTAACTCTTTTGCGATCGAAAAATTACTAAGCATTTTTTTCCTTTTTATAAGAATGTATAACATAAAAATGTCTTTTTCTTTTTATAAAGCCAATAGATTTTTCGGAAAAATATTTGTTGAGTGAGAATAATCACGAAATAATTGGAGAATATCATTTTGAATACGGATTGAATACAACTTGAATACGCTTTAAATACACGTCGTTTCATTGGCATGCAAAAACACAAATTGTGTCGGCGGGTAAGGCGACATTGACTGAATGGTTTTCATCTCCTGCAGAACCCTGCTACTTGACATCGCATAGCCTTTTACTTATTTTTATTTGAATAATAATGGCCTTGTTCTTTTGAAAGAATGTATATAAAAGAGGTTTTGGAATGAGTGAATCATTTGATTTTAACGTAATGGACGACTCTGCATCTGGCAGTGACTTGCTGAAGGATGGAACCCATCAGAGAATTGCCGACAGGCTTTTCGATTTGATAACGCAGTCGGGTGCCGAGGGATTGACCATTGGTCTTGAAGGAAGTTGGGGCTCTGGAAAATCGACGGTTGTAAATCTATTAAGAAAAAAATTGGAAGAGGCGAATGAAGCGTTTGTTTTTTACATAGATTCGTGGGTTCACGAAGGCGATTATTTACGTAGGGCGTTTCTTGAAGGTTTTGCGGAACAATTACAAGAAAAAGGGGTAGACGGCCAGAAACTTGAAAAAATAAAGAATGAAATAACCAATAAGGTGGTTGTAAAGCATACTGACACTTCGCCAAAGACGAAACCACTTGGAACGGCATTGGCTTTGATGTCAATTTTCATGTTGCCGATAGGGTTTTCTTTTATTGATAATAGTTGCGACACTTTAACATTGGGTAGCGATTTATCACCCAATTGGCTTTTTATATTGGGCATTCTTTTGGTTTTTATTCCGATAGTAGTGGCTTTTGTTGCGTGGTATCGTAATAAAAAGAATGGGCTTACTTCGGTGTTTTGGACAACGGAAACGACTGAAACTACAACGACAGAAACGACTGAAGAACCTGAGAAAACTTCCATAGAATTTGAAAAGTTTTTTAGGAAACTTTTGGAAATTGCTAATGAGAAGGGTGAGAAAAATATTGTCTGTGTTATTGACAATTTGGACAGAATTAATCCACGTGATGCTTTGAAAATATGGTCAACCCTTCAGGTATTTGTTCAATCAAAGAATCCAAATGGGCGGAGCGATGATTTGAGTAGAGTGTGGATTATTGTCCCTTACGACGAATCTGGTTTAAGGTTACTTTGGGATAAAGATGAGCAGGGAAATAATAAACCCCTTTGCTCGAAATCTTTCTTTGATAAAAGTTTCCAGTTGAGAATTGAAGTTCCGAAAATGCTTTTTGAAGGATGGGAAGACTATGCTAAAAAGATTATAGAGAATTCTTTAATTGGATTTGAAGAACAAGATAGGGAAATTGTTTTGGAAACATTGAAACGTGGTCGCGATAAAATAAGCGATGCGCCCAGTCCGCGAGAGATAAAAACCTACGTGAATCAGGTTGGCTTTTTGTATGGCTTACATAAAAGGAATAATATTTCTTTAGTAGCATTGTGCTTTTATGTTGATTTGAAATATTTACATTCAAAAAGTGTAGAAGAGATAAAACAATCCTTGATTGCTGGGAACGTTTTGCCTCAGGACCAAGTTCTCGGTTTGCTGCACGATAAAAATGAAATTGAGAAGGAACTCTGCGGGATTATCTTTAATGTGGACGCAGAAAAAGGGATAGAGCTCCTTTTGGAAAATCCTGTGGTTGAAGCATTGGACAATGATGATGAAGAAGAAATGAAAAAACTGACAAAGAACCATGAAGATGCCGTTTTGACTTTTATTGAAAAGATCATGACGGAAAATCAGTATGATTGCAAAAAATATATAAGTTTGTTGATGAAGGTGTTTGGTCCAAGAATCGAAAAAACATTGTCGATGTATATAATGGCGAAGCAAGATTCCATTTGTGAACAAATGAAGAATATTACTTCAATTGAAAATTTATGCACTATTTTCCAAATTGTAAAAAGAAATGCAAATGATACTTTATTGTCTCGGTTATCGGAAACTTATGTTGCGAATCAGCACGAACGTTTAATGTCCGATAACATTCAATCTGTTATAGGTGATGTGCTAAAATCATATGAATGTATGTATGATGTTGTTGCTGATCCGAATTTAATTTATCTTGATTACGCCCAATTGGGTGTAGATCGTTTCCGTCAGGTGGCTGATGCGGTTGAAATCGAAAAAATACCAAGTTTCGGGAGATATATAAAAAATGTTGATTCGTTAGATGAACATTATTCAAAAAAGATTGAACCGAATTCTCCAGAGTTAGCATCGTTGTCATTGCAGTTGGTGCGTCTTGGTTGCTGCGCCGGTTGCTTGCAATGGAATAAAACACTGAATGCAATAAATAATTTGATTGTTGTTAAGCAGAATTATAACTTAAATACGGATGGCTTTGTCGAATGCGTAAAGTTTATTTCGATATTGCAGGAATATGACCTGAAGGAAGAAGTTGATATAATAAAAACACTACTGAATAAACCTGCTTTTTGGCACTATGTTTCAACTTCTAAAAAAGGTATCGTGAAACAAATAGCTGCATATTTGTTGGCTAAATATTATGATGACTTTGATTTTCCGCAAATGCAGCATGTGGGGCAATCGGCTAATGGGATTGCTTCCGTAAAAACAGTATTTGAGGAAAGGAATAATGATGTGGTGACGCATTTTTGCGAAAAAATAAATGCGACGAGAAAAGGTGACTTTATTTGGGCACTTACTAAGCATTCTAAATATCAATTGATTGGCGGAATCATTGAAAGACAATTGAATGATGAGCAGCATTGGTTTTTTAATATCGATAATCCTTTTGAATGTTTCGCCAATGCTGTTGAATATATGGCAGATAACGGTGTACAAACGCGATTGTTGAATGAATTTGAATCTCAGGCTGGCTTAATTTCTTATGTGAATACAAGTGTGGATGTTTCTTTAACAAATCGCTTAAAGGCTTGTAATATACTTTTAGAAAGCGACAATTCTGGGGCTATGGTAGGAAAAGTGAAAAATGAATTAGCCCAAAAGAGTAAAGAAGATTGGTTAGATGCCTTGAATGATAATACCGAACTCTTAAAAATTGTATGCAAATGCAAAGAAATAGATGGGAAACCACTTGAAGAGTTAAAAAATGAATTTGCAGATGCATTTGTTCAGTATGTCAGGACTGAACTAGTCGGTGGTAATCAAAATGATGTCGCCTTGGAAAAGATATACGATTGTGTTAAGGACTCGTTTAAGAAATACATCTCTGAAGAGATTGCAAATGTGCTGATTGAATGTAAATTTGCTGTGCCAACCACAATAAGAGATTTTCTTATTGAGAAAATTGATTACGAAGTCTTTGTGGAAGAATCTAAGGATGTGACAAAAATCATCAAGGAACTTGTAGAACATGCGGATTGGACTCAACTTGAATTTGTGGTCGCCTTGGTTGATAAACTTGGCGCTCGATTCTTGCCAGAAAAACACTATACTGAGGTCATGGAACAGCCTTTAAAGTCTTTGATGAGTGGTGCTGAGCCAAAACAAATTGAAATTATTAAACAATTATGTAAATTTTTTAGAGTGAATTTTGAAAATCTTCAAAATGAAGAGAATGAAAATAAGGATGCTGCATCATGAGAGTGAAGAGGCTTAAGATTGAAAATTTTCGAGGTGTAACAAATCTCGATCTATCATTTGAGAATTCTCAGATGGAACAGTCTTGGAAGCTATGCAGTATTTGTTTTCGTGGTATGTTGCTCGCCTGAAAAAGCCCAAAGGGTAAGGGGCTTCAGTTAGATGAAAGCGATATTACGAACGGCCAGCCCTATTGTTTCTTGGAAATCGAAGTTGAAGATTGTGCTTTAGGGGCTGATTGTGTGGTTAAATGGTCGCTGCTGAAAAAACGGTCGTCTTACAGAAAGCCGGTTGACAGGCAGGCGAACCGTACCGAACTGAACGACTATGCTGATTCCAAGATGGAACTTTTTGCGGACAACAAGGTACACAACCTGCCCTTGGTGGATTTTTATTCCGTGAACAGGGTGGTGGATGCGGTGCCCTTGCGTGTGCGCAAGAAGCATGAACTTGGCCCCCTGGATGCCTTCGACAGTGGCCTGAACAACAGCGTAAACTTTCATTCGTTCTTCTTGTGGTTCCGCGAACGCGAGGACCTGGAAAACGAACTCTACCGTGAACTGGGCAAGAAGTTCCTTGGCGATGACCAACTTGAAGCCGTTCGTTCTGCAATCAAGAACCTCTTGCCTGGCTATAGCCGCTTCCGCGTGAAGAGGGACCCGCTCTCGTTTGTTGTCGAGAAGAAGGGCGAAACCTTCAGTTTCAGCCAGTTGTCGGATGGTGAAAAATCTTACATAGCGCTCGTATGCGATATTGCCCGCAAGATGGCTATGACAAGCCCGCAAAGCGATAGCCCCCTTGACGAGCCTGCTATTGTGATGATTGACGAGATAGAATTGCACCTGCACCCGGAATGGCAGATGGGTGTGGTGGACCACCTCAAGAAGACTTTTCCGCATGTGCAGTTTTTCTTGACAACACATTCGCCGCATATCGTGACCAACTTGAAGAATTCGGGTGGAGACACCCTTGTCGCTCTGGATAGGGGAGAGGCTGTACTTACGACGCAGAACCAGTATGGTCAGACGGTCGATTTTATCTTGAACGATGTGTTCCGGTTGAAGAGCCTGAGGAACAGCGTTGTCCAGAAGAAGATAGACGAAGTATGGACCCTGTTGAAAAAGGGCGATTGCACCTCGGAGAAATACCGCAAGCTTCTGGGGTGGCTGCGGACGAACATAGATTCCGCTGATCCCGAGTTTGTGCGCATTGCATTGCAGGAAAAAAGAATCGAGAAGGGGCGTGTATGATTTCGGTCAAGAAAACGACCCCCTTGAAGAGTTTTGCGGACTTTGTCCGGCGCGAGGATCCTCGAAAATGGGAAGACTTGCACCACAACAAAATCTGTTCGTAGATGTTTAGTTTTTCACGCAGCGGACAGAGAACCCGCGGTCTTTTTCGTTGTATTGTGATGAGTAGAATCCCAATGCTGTTTTGCGGTAATCGAGGTAGGCATAGATTGCACCTGTAACCTTCTTGGCTTCGGATGATGTCCAGAAGTTTGCGAAGTAGCCGTCATCGTCAAATGTCGTCTGGCTGAAATCCCCGCTGGGAGTGGTATGCGTCCCGTAATAGGCGCCCGTCGGTATAGCCGAGAAACCGTATGGGTCATTGGAGACGGTCGATGTTGAATAGGTCTGCCATCCCTTTGCCGACTTCAACAGGCCCGAAGCGCCATCAACCTTATAGACATAGTTTGCCACCTGGTACCATTCGGTGGAATCGGGAAGGTGCCAGCCATCGGGGCAGATGCCTTGATGTGGGGACTCGATTTCTTCGGCTGCCGATGCGGTCAGATAGCCCGAGGGCAGGTTCATCGCGGCGGTCCACGTGTAGAGCCTTCCGCCAAGGTTGCAGTTCTTCTCCACGTTCTTGTAGCACCAGGCATTGGCGACCAGGTTGGTGTTATCCTTGTCGTAGTAGTTCAGGTTTTCGGCCATCCATGTCTGTAGCCCGATAGTGACGGTTTTGTATTCCTGGCCGTCGCGGCTATCCTTGAATGAACCGTATTCGACCTCGCTGTTCCGGAAATGTTCTTTTGGGAGGTCATAAAGCGATACGGGACGCCAGCTGCCATGACCGCCATCGCAGATATAGGTGTCCTTCGATGTCTCGGGCGACATGAATGTGCCTGATTTCTTGACGGTGCAGGCGTTCTCGTAAAGGGCTTCGGTGGAATACATGATTCTCCAGGCCCCTTCTTCGCAGACATACTGTTTTCCGAGATTGCTGCTGTATCCGTTTTTCACCTTGAGGAATTCCGCGTCGTTTTCGTCGGTGCAAGCACCAAAGCCATAAGCGTCGCCAACAAACAGCCCGATATACTTTTCGAACGGGGGAACCTGCGGATTGATTTCTTCAAGCATCTGGCGAATGCCCTGTGTCCCGTACGAATACGCCATTATCCAGTCGGCCATTTTTACGCGAGTTTCTTCGTCATCGTCCCAGGTGCCGTCTTTTTCGAGGTTTTCCGCGATGCTCGTAAGGCGGCTGAGGAGTTCGGATTCCGTGAGGTCGCCCTGCAAGAGGACAGATGCGGCCAGCAATTTGGCGTCATCCTCTGTCTTGCCGAAAATGCTCAGGTCTTCGAAAGAGTGGTTCGCTCCACCGAAGTTGAATGCCTTCATTATTTCCTGTTCTGCAGCAGCCTTTGCGGCGGGAACGTTCTTGTATTTCTCGCTTTCCGTATACAGATACACTACGCGCTTGTGGATCAAGTGAATCAGGACATTCATATTCACGCTTTCGCGGTCCTTTAGGTCAACAATGCCTCTCAAGGTCAGGGTGCCCGTAGAGGGTTTGAAGAAGTTTTCGTTGTAGTAGGAGCCGCTCACCTGCAATTGCGCGTATTGTGTAGATAACGTAATTTTCGGTGACGTGAAATCTCCCTGCGAGCCGGTCACTTCCCATTCGAAATTGGTTCCGGTAAGGTCTAGCGCTTCGTCAAGTTCGGAAAGCCTCAGGATGCTGCCTGCGGCATACGGCCCCTTCTCGGCGACACCATTGAAAACCTGCTTGCTGATGGCGACAGTCTTGACGGTTTCGTCGGCGCCCTGCACGCTCGAACTGGATTCGGGAACGCTGCTTGAACTGGAAACCTTGCTGCTGGACGACTTGTCATGGCTATCGTTTCCGCTAGACTTGTTTTCGCTGGATGAACTCTTGTCGGATGAATCTCCCTTGGAGGAACTTGATGACTTGCCCGAGCTGGAGGAGTCATTCTTGCTTGAACTAGAAGACCCCTTCTTGCCGGAGCTCGATGACTTCTTTTCGTCGGAGGAACTTTCTGGTTTTCCAATATTTTCCCAGTCGCTTCCCACGCATTTATAGTTAGCGTTTTCCTTTTCGACAAAGACAACCTCGCCCTCGCGTTTGTCGTTGCATTTTCCCAGGTCGTAGATGGTTTCTACTGAGGAGTTATCAGATGGGTCGGAGATGAATGTATTGCTGGAATCGTCGCCACACGACGCCAACAGCATCGCCATGGCAGAAAGGCCTAGAAAGCCGATTCTTTCCTTTTTCATATTGATCTCCTTTGTGAGGGTGGGTCCTGTTTTGGTAATATATAATTTTTAGGAGGGGATATATAACTTGCTATTTTGAAAATTTATTATTTTAAATTATATTTAAGGGTATAGCAGTCCGAGGAACCATGAACTTGCCGCTGAACATACAACGCCAGATAGAGGAGTTTGCGAGAACTTGCAAACTCGAGAAGGTCGTTTTGTTTGGTTCTCGGGCAAGGGGGACTAACCGGGAACGGAGCGATATTGACTTGGCGGTTTCTGGTGGTGGTGTGGATCGCTTCGAGGAGTTGCTTGAAGAGCAGGCGGATACGCTTCTGTCGTTCGATGTCGTGAACCTGAACGAGGTCGTTTCGGACAAGTTGAAGGCTGTCATTGCTCGAGAGGGGAGGCTACTGTATGCAAAAGTTTGAGAATTTCGTGAACTGCTTTTAGGCTCCCTCTACGTACAAATTTCTTTACTTTGTGCGTAGCGTAAGTTTTTTGAAAGAAACGAATAGGGTTTTTGTCGTAATCCCGTGGCGAGATGTATCTATATTTGCCCCCGGTTTTGGATGTTTGTCTGTTGATTGGAGACAAAAGGGGTTTAGATGGCCTTGCTGTTTGGAGATTGCGAATTCACGGTTCTCGTGATTAAGTTCGTCTGTGTTGTCGGCCTTGCCGCCGTGCTGTTCATATATGCCTGCTGGAAACTCTACCGCCATGAGGGGCGGTTTGTGCCGGTGCACAAGAAGGAGAAGTGGGAAATCGCCTTCGAGAACTGGCTCCGTGAACACGGGAACCGCGGGCTGCACCGCCTGTAGTGCGCCCTGCTCCTTAAAATCGCGTGTTTTGGGGCTCCCGCTGCCTGCGGGGGCCTTTATGGCGGGCGTTTTTTCTAAATTTGCAGACGTTAAAATTTTAATCTGTGGCCGCGGGTACGCCTTCGGCTGTTATAAAGGAACGTTATGAGCATAGTAGATACTGTCCTCCACAAGGTTTTCGGGACTCCGCACGAACGCAAGGTCAAGCAGCTTCGCCCTGTCATTGCGAAGATTCACGAGGCTAGGCATGCGCTCGAGGCCCTGGACGATGCCGCCCTCGCCGCGAAGAGCGCGGAATTCCGCGAGAAACTTGCGAACGGTGCGACCCTCGACGATATCAAGGTCGATGCCTTTGCGGTGTGCCAGGAGGCTTGTGACCGCAGGCTCGGTATCTTCAACATCTTCAAGCCGGAATTCGGCTTCGACTTCAGCCGCCTCGGCCCCGAACTGCAGGATGCGGCGAACGACGCGAAGGCGGAACTCGCCAGCGGCAAGAACGAGTGGGAGGTTTACCTGCCTGCTGCCCTCTACGCGAAGGTGCGTGAACTCTACCCGGAATCGGTGAAGCCGTTCCGCATGATGCCTTTCGACGTGCAGATGATTGGTGGCCTCGTGCTCCACGAGGGCGCGATTGCCGAAATGGCGACGGGTGAAGGTAAGACACTTGCTGCCGCCCTCCCGGTGTACTTGAACGGCCTCGGCGGCCACGGCGTGCACGTGGTGACGGTGAACGACTACCTCGCCGGCCGTGACGCGAAGCAGATGGGCCTCGTGTACAAGTTCCTGGGCCTCACGGTGGGCCTTATCGTGAACGGGCTCGACCCGGAAACGCGCCGCACGAGTTACAACAGCGACGTGACCTACGGTACCAACAACGAGTTCGGCTTCGACTACCTGCGCGACAACATGGCGGTCGACCCGTCCCAGTTGGTGCAGCGCGAACTCAACTTCTGCATTGTGGACGAAGTGGACTCCATCCTTATTGACGAGGCGCGTACCCCGCTTATCATCAGCGGCCCTGCCGAGGATGCTACCGACAAGTACTCGAAGGCGAACGAGATTGCCCAGAAACTCATCAAGAACAAGGACTTCGGCGTCGACGAGAAGGACAAGTACATCATGCTCACCGAGAAGGGTGTGAACCACGTGGAAAGCCTGCTCCAGATTACGAACCTCTACGGCGAGCACGCCGACTGGGTGCACTACCTTGACCAGGCCCTGCGCGCCTGGCACCTGTACGAGAAGGACGTGGACTACATCGTGCGCGATGGCGAGATCGTGATCGTGGACGAGAACACGGGCCGCCTCATGGAAGGCCGCCGCTACTCTAACGGTATGCACCAGGCCATCGAGGCGAAGGAAGGCGTGCAGATCCGTCGCGAGAACCAGACGCTTGCGACCATCACGTTCCAGAACTACTTCCGCATGTACAAGAAACTTTCGGGTATGACGGGTACCGCCGAAACCGAAGCGACGGAATTCATCAAGATTTACAACATGAACACGTGGGTGATTCCCACGAACAAGCCCTGCATCCGCGCGGACTTGCAGGACATGGTGTACAAGAGCGAAGACGCCAAGTGGCGCGCCATCGTGGCAGAAATCAAGGAACGCCATGGCAAGGGCCAGCCGCTCCTCGTGGGTACGGCATCCATCGAGAAGTCCGAACACCTGCACGGCCTCTTGGAGAAGGAAGGCATTCCGCACGAAGTGTTGAACGCGAAGAACCATGGCCGCGAAGCGGAAATCATCCAGTACGCGGGCTACAAGGACAAGGTGACGATTGCGACCAACATGGCCGGCCGTGGTACCGACATTGCGCTTGGCCCGGGAGTTACCGAGTTGGGTGGCCTGCACGTGCTTGGCACCGAGCGCCACGAGTCCCGCCGTATCGACAACCAGTTGCGTGGTCGTTCCGGCCGTCAGGGTGACCCGGGTTCCAGCCAGTACTTCTTGAGCCTTGACGACAACCTGATGCGCATCTTCGGTGGCGACAGCGTGAAGAACCTGATGACCCGCTTTGGCGTGGGCGAGGACGAGGTGATTACCCACCCGATCGTGAGCCGCTCTATCCGCGGTGCACAGCGTCGCGTGGAAGGCCAGAGTTTCGATATCCGTAAGCACTTGCTCGACTACGATAACGTGATGAACGAGCAGCGCAAGGTGATTTACGGGCTCCGCCGCCGTATCTTGAACGGCGAGGACATCCGTCAGGAAATCATGGACCGTATCGAGGACGCCTGCGATATCAAGGTCTCCAGTTACATCGTTGCGAAGAGTTACCCCGAGGACTGGAACCTCGAAGGCCTGCACACCGACCTGCAGCGCACCTTGAGCATGGAATACAACCTCACGCTCGACGAGGCCATGCACAAGACTCCGGAGCAGGTGCTCGACGAGATTATCGGGCTCTGCAAGGCTCGCTACGACAAGTTGACGAAGATTATCCCGGAAGCCGACTTCCACAATATCGAGCGCCGCTTCCTCCTGATGACGATTGACCAGGTGTGGAAGGAACACCTGTACGCGATGGACCAGTTGAAGGATGCCATCCGCTTCCACGGCTACGCCCAGAAGGACCCGCTGATGGTCTACAAGAACGAGGGCTTCAAGTTGTTCGAGGGCTGCCTCGAGAAGATTGCGACCCTCACGGCTCTGCGTATCTTGAACATCCGCATTACGCTCCCGAACGGCATGACCGTCTCTCCGGACCAGTTGCAGCTCAAGAGCCAGGAACAGATCGACGCCGAGAAGAAGGCCGCCGCAGAGGCTGCCCAGAACGCTGGCGAAGGTGCCGCGAACAACGCCGAGCAGGGTGCAGAGCAGTTGAGTGCAGAAGGCGCGAAGGCCGCGGGTCTCGCCGGCCAGGCCGCTACTTCCGAAAGCAACGCCATCTCGGAAGAGCAGCAGGGTGCGCAGCCGATGCCGCAGTCCGCCTTGCCGGGCACGCGCCCGACGGTGCGCCGTACCTACACGAACCCCGCCGTGCTCGCCGCCGCAAAGAAGCGCGCCCAGCAGGCAGGCCCCAAACTTGGCCGCAATGACCCGTGCTGGTGCGGTTCCGGCCTCAAGTACAAGAAGTGCCACGGCAAGGACGTCGAGTAAAGAATAGGGGTGTCATCCTGAGCGAGATGCCGCGAGGCATCTCGTCGAAGGATCCAGTCCAGTGTATTGTTACGGTAGAATGATGCAGACCGCAAAGCGTTTCTTTAGCCTGGAAGGCATCGACGGGTCGGGAAAGACGACCCAGATCGACATGCTTATCGCAGCCCTCACGAAGGAAGGCTATTCCGTCGTGAAGTTGCGCGAGCCGGGTGGCGCGAAGATTTCGGAACGTATCCGCGAGATACTGCTCGACCCCGCGTTCAAGGGAGTCATGAGCGACAAGACTGAACTCCTGTTGTACAATGCCGCCCGCGCGCAGGTGATTCACGAGATTATCCAGCCGGCACTCGATGCGGGCAAGGTCGTGATTGCCGACCGCTTTGCGTGGAGCACTTTCGCCTATCAGGGGTATGCCCGCGGGCTTGGCGCCGACAAGGTGCAGCGCCTTACGGAACTGACCTGCGAGGGTTGCTTCCCGGAACTTACGGTAGTGCTCGATATCGACGTGCAGCGCGGCCGCGCGCGCACCGCGAAGCGGGGCGAGGCACCCGATCGCCTCGAGCAGGAGAAGACCGACTTTTTCGAACGGGTGCGCCAGGGGTACCTGGCCGCGGCCCGCGAATACCCGGACTGCGTTGCCGCAATTGATGCCGACCGCACTCCCGACGAAGTCTTTGCGGATTTGTACGCGCTCGTGAAGGCGCGGCTCTGATTAAAAAACTATATTTGTGCCTACCCAAAGGTTCAACCTCAAGCCAAGGCTAAAAAATGTCAGATCGTTTTATCGTGACTGGTAACTTCACCGATGATCCGTTCGCCATCGACATGGCACAGTACATCGGGCTTCGTGAAGATATTTCCGACGTGGTCTCCCTGAAGACCTTCGCCAACTCCGAATTCTGCCCCCGCTACATGCTGGATGTGGACGACATGGAACACATCGGCAAGCGTCTGGAAGGCAAGATCGTCCTGATTTGCTCGGTCTCGAACCACGAACGCAGCCGTAACGACTACGCCATGCGCAACTGCATCCTGGCCCGTGCCGCAAAGGACAACGGTGCCGAGCAGGTGGTGCTCGTTGAACCCGACCTGTTCTACAGCGCACAGGACCGTGGCCCGCACCGCGTTGGCCCGCTCGAGAAGGACCGCCCGGATGTCGACCTCAAGAAGTTCGACGGCCAGGCATTCACGAGCCACCTGTATGCAGAACTTTTGAAGACCTCCGGCGTGGATGCGGTCGTTACCTGCCACAACCACAGCATCAAGGTGCAGAACCTCTTCAACGAAATTTTCGAAGGCAACTTCCACAACTTGATCCCGACGGACGTTTACGCCCACTACATCAAGAACAGCAACTTTGTCCAGACCGGCAAGGACGGCAACAACCTCGTGATTGTCTCCCCGGACAAGGGCGCACGCCCGTTCATGAACGCCGTGTTCGACGCTCTCCAGCTCCCGGAATGCAAGCGCGTCGTTATGGACAAGGTCCGTACTGGCGAACGTGAAATCAGCATGACC
>JAEEGJ010011137.1_pt1 | contig 22976 bp, 24 predicted proteins | sample 8958761 | NCBI WGS metagenome assembly JAEEGJ01 (sample SAMN16246546, study PRJNA631951) | gut metagenome | biome: gut microbiome; feature: rumen; material: RS-attached | host: Bos | place: Iran: Karaj | collected 2018-10 | reverse complement strand
CAATGCCCCCGTACAGGCACCGCACACCTCTCCTTTTCGCATGCCGGAACCAAAGCAGGCGCCAAGCTTTAATGCCTGTTCTTCCGTTATCCCGCATTCATCGGCGAATGCTGCAAGCACTGCCTGAGAACAATGAAATTTATCTGCAAATAATTGTAATGCTTTTTCTTTATGTGTCATAATTCTATACTCTTTCAGTCTTATCAGTCTACCTTTTGCGGCAGATGTAGAGCAGATGGTTGGTACAACCAAGTAATTCCCTCTTCTCTGCTATAGCCAGATACCATTTGCAAAATGCTTTAAAATCCTTGTCCGGGATGGAGAAATCAGCTCTGTCTTCGATAGGCTCAAGTATCCCGTCCACTCCTGCAGTAGTTATCCACTGTACAGGTTTTGTTTCAAATAGAGCCTCAAATTCCGGTACCTCATATCCGGTAAACAGCTGCTCTTTGAAATGTTTCACCTTATAATCTTCAGTGAAGTTTTCTTCCTCTCCTGCTGCCCAGTTACCCTGGAAATAGTTTGCATACATAATAGCATAAACCGATATAAATGCAAAGAATATCACGCCGCCGGGTTTAGTTACGCGGATAGCTTCGTCTATAGCTTTATTCACTTCGTTTTTTTCATATAGATGATACATGGGACCGAAGCACAGAGTCACATCAAATGTATTATCTGAAAAGCGTTTAAGATCGGTAGCGTCTCCCTGAAAAGACCGAATACCTGTGAGTCCCTTACTGCTTTCCTGCAGCACTTTAAGGTTAGCTTCCACAAGTTCTACCGCAGTCACATCCATACCTTCTTTAGCAAGGGCAATAGAGTATCTTCCTGTACCGGCACCTATTTCAAGGACCTTTGTTCCGGGTCCGGCGTACTTATGGATATAGGCCATTGTTGTAGCATATTCAAGCTGCCCGTGTCTTGACCTCGTCAACCTGTCTTCTTCACGGTTTTCATTATAAAAATCACTGACAATCTCTTCACGTGTACTCATGTACTTCACCTCCTCTATCTGATAGCTTTTATTTCATCTGCGCACTTTGCAGCCATCACCATGTCATATTTATCTTTCACCAGGTATTTAAGATCATCGCTTAACTCATTATAATCTCCGGTCAGTTTATCCTGCACAAAACGTACCGAGTCCTGCTCGTTTAATCCCATAACCATGCAGGGTAATGAATAAAGCTTTTCTATAGCATCAAAATGAGATAAACCGTCAGCATCTACCAGTATCTGTTCTTCCTCTGTTGTACGGTATTCACTTCTTCTTTTACTGTGATTTAAAATACATTTTTTTACAAGCTGAACTTTATCTTCGGGATAAGCGTTCTCCCTTAATAACCGTTCTGCAATATCTGCACCGAATTCATTATGCCTGCTCCTGTCCAGTGTTATATCAGTCATGGAGATGTCATGCAAAAGGGCCGATAATTCCAATACTTCTTTATCAACGTTTTTATCCTTTGATAGCAGCACCACATATTTGTAAACATATTGAATATGTTCCCTGTATATGTTGTACTCATCCTTGGTACCTTTTGTCTGCTCTTCAAACCGGGCACTTCTCTCCATTATTTCCTGCCGCATTTTCTCAACTATCTGACTCATCTGACACCTCCTATATCCCTGTTAATGTAAGGATCATATCCGGAAGCACGGTATTCCTTCCGTAATCATATTTTTCCTGTTGTTCATCGGTTCTTCCGACCAACGCAGCTCCGGATGCGGAATTATCTGAAACTACGAGTAATGCTATACCCGGGATTTCAAACAGCTCTGTCATCAGATAAAATGAACTGGTCTCCATTTCAATAAGATCGGTATTAAATGTCTTAATCTCATCGAGATGAACATATTCCATAGCAATGGAAGGAGTACAGAATACACTTGCTTTCTTAATATCGTACCCTTTATCTTTTCCTATAGCTATAACCTCATCCACATATTTCATATCAGGCTCTGTCCTGGAAAACAGCATGTTTTCCCTGATGGAATCTTTTTTTAAATAAGAGTCTGCATAACTTCCTGAAAGCGAATAAGACGGAGTACATACATCACCCAGTTCAAAGTGCTCTTTTAATGCTCCTACCGCACCGATAAAGATCATCTTTTTAAATGTAAGTTCTGCGCAGAGAGCTAAATGATCGATGAGATTTCCTGCGGATGAACCGATCTTTATCCATGCGATCTTCTTATCATCCTTTTCTACCAGATATCCTGCAATATACGCACCCTCTTTTAAGGTTGTAACATTGCAGAAACGTTCCATCTTCAGCTTATAAGGTGAAAAACTCGGAGCAATGACCAGCGCATCATACGTAACATCTTCACTTAATCCGAATGCCTGAAATGCCATATGTTCAGAATTGTATTTGTGAAAAACATCCACTATCTGTTTCAATTTATCTTTCATATATCCTGCCTTTCATTCACCGGGACGGTTCTGCGATTGGTTTATTTCAAGATAATACTCTCTCCGTCACTGCATATCAGTTCCATTTTACCGTCAAGTATCCTGTATGCTTCACCGAAAAGTGTTTCTTTATCTTCATCAACAACAATATAGCTTCCGTTATTAAGGGCCAGTATCTCATGTCCCATACTGTCGGCAAATGTAATGTCTTCAACTACTCTGAGACCGTCCAGGACATCATCCCGCAGCATCTCAAAATGGGGGAAAATGTTCACTTTCGTTATCCCGAGTCCGGGTATCCAGCGTTTAAAACCGGGATCTAAAGCTTCACCGTCAAGCTCAGGTGCCGCGTATACCGTATCAGCACAATTCATGGAACCCGCGCTCCATGCAAGCACGATACCTTCATATCCTTTTAGTTTCTCTTTTAATCCTGTCTTTTTGAAAAAAGCATTCTGAGTAGGAACATGTCCGCCTGTAAGGATTATCACATCCGTCCTGCTTATGTCATCTGCCTTTGATTCGGTCCTTGCATCACACATCTCCACAGAAGATACCGAAAACCCGCTCATCGGGAGCGATTCCTTAATACAGTACAATACAGAGTCATTCTTTTCAAATGCGAAAGGACCTGCACATATCATAAGAACTCTTGCGTTTTCAGGCCATATTTTTTTAAGCTGATCACAGAATCCGTTTGCCGTGAGTATCGGTCCCGGCAAACGCTTCCCGTCAACCTTATAATAACCGCCTAAACAGCTTGTAAGTATAGCTTTCATATTTACCTCTTTATCTCTCTAAGCATATAATACTCATTCCGGTAGGTTCCGTCTTTTAAACGGATCGCGTTGGGTGTTATTCCCACTATCCTGAATCCCATCTTTTCATAGAGAGCTCTTGCACGGGTATTCCCTTCTATAAACTCCAGCTCCATCTGAGTGATATTCTCATTCTCTTCTGCAATCCTGATCATTTCCTGAAAAAATCTTGTACCGATACCCTGGTTCCAGAATTCTTTCATGAGTGCTATCGCTACGCTTGCTCTGTGTCTGACCTTAAGTCCTGTCTTCCATACGATCTGACAGTTGCCTGCTACTTTACCTTCTACTACACATACAAGCATAGCCTCATTTTCGGCTGAATTTACTCTGTCAAATAGTGCCTTTTCCCCTTCAGGAGTATATTTACCACACTCTTCAGGATAACGTAATATAAACTCCGTTTCTCCCGCCGAGATATAAAGGTAATCAAGCATCCCCTGTATATCCTCATCTTTGGGACTTCGTATAATTGCATGTCTTCCGTCTTTTAACGTAAACTCTATATCTTTTATTATCATATAAAACTCCTTTTTCCCCATGTGGAAAGCTTAAAGCTTCAGCTCATAATCTATAAGTGTCATGTTATCATTTATGATCTTCTCCTCACCGACACGTACAAATCCGCATTTCTCATACAGATGGCAGTTCGCCGGCTCCTGAAGGATGGTTTCGAGTTTCCAGGTAGTCACTTCCGGAAGCAGCTCAAATGCCTTCCTGATAGCTACATATCCCATCCCCTTATTCTGGTACTTAGGGAGAATAAACAGCGGGCTGATGAACGCCACTTTTTTCTCTTCAGGATCGTTATGCCCTATATTTATGGCTCCCACACGGGCTCCGTCCTTTACTATAAAGTAGTATTTTCTGTTGGGGCGTGCGGCTCTGCCGCGCACACGGTCTATAGACTCTATGGCAGGCGAACCTTCATCATGATATTTCTCGTAGAGCGGCATGAAACTCTCTATCTGCATCTCATACATCTGAGGTATCTCATCCTCACGGACCTCCTCTAATTTCATACGTGCCATAAGCTCTGTATTGCTGACGCTTGGAAGATTGAAATGCTTTTTTATCATAGCTGCCACTTCTGCCGGCTCCAAGTTAGTATTATCTATTTTTATATAGTTTTTAAAATTTATCTCTCCGTCCAGACTTACCAGACGGTACTTCGTCTCTTCCCTTATCATCCTGTCCTGTGAAAGAACTATATCTCGCTTTGATGCCTTGTTTTTCAGTCTGTTCTCGGTTTTATTTCTCTCAATTCTGACATCTCTGTCTGCCACAAGCTCCACATAGTATACGGTTCCGCCGGTAGCCTCAAATTTTTTAGTAAGGTAATCCACATAATCCCAGTCCGACTGAAGGTCAAATGCCCACATGTAGGTAAAGATCATGCCGGTATACTTCGTATTCATAAATGCATCAAATATATCATCACGCAGCTTGTTAACAACTGCTCCCTCATATTTTCCGAATATCTCAATCACCGGCTCTATCATCATATGATTATGAAACAGCCTGTAATCCGTTATCTTCATCAGCTCCTGGCCGACCGTCATTTTTCCGACGGCTCCGGCTCCGATCAGTATTATTAAGTTCATGTTTGCTCCTTTTGTTTTTTACACCTCATCCGCCCCTTCGGGGCACCTTCCCCTCAAGGGGAAGGCTTATCAGTCAGTAAAATCTCTACGATATAATTTCGACTTGAATTTAGCACTCTTGTCCATTTTTTCATATTCATGGTCTCCGACACAGTGCATTCCGAGTTTTTCCATTACCCTTCTGCTCTTGTTGTTTTCCTCTGCGAATTCGCCGATGATAGCTTTGACAGGTCTGGTTTTCCGGATCTCTTTTATAATTCCTTCCATGGCTTCAACCGCATATCCGTGTCCCCACTGGTCTGCACGGATGTTGTAGCCGATCGTCCATGAATCCTTTTCAGGTACGTAAACCAGGCCTCCCTGACCTATGAGTTCACCGGTTTCTTTCAGAGTAAATCCAAGATCGTAGTTATCCGGATCGTCCAGATTTCTGCTTTCAAGATAAGTTCTGACATCCTCTGCTTTTGTGTAGAGGGGATAGATCATATATTTATTTACATTTGGATCGCCGCACCACTTAAAAGCTGCTTCATAATCATCAGGTACTACAGGTCTTAAAATCATTCTTTCTGTTTCTATCGTTACTCTCATAATATTGTCCTCTCTGATCTGTTTTTTTATTCATCTTCACATAAAACCGTATTAATCTTTATATCTGTTCTTTGGTTCTTCACCGCTATCTGAAATTCGTCCTCATATATCACTTCACCGGGGATTTCATCGACTTCCGACTTATATAATTGCACTCCGTACTTTTTTGCCATGGCCCTGTAAAACGTCATCTGTTTATATATATCATTTCCCTTTTCATTATCCTTAAACCATGTAATGGCTCCGTCGGGGTTTCCCTGTTCATAATACGGCGGCACCGGGAGCACTTCTTCAAAATATTCCCTGTTTTTCCAGTATTCTTTTATTTCTTCTTCATTCATGGTCTTATCATCCACCAGCTTCCACACGGCTGTAAAAATGCCTCTGGGCTGTTTAGTGAGATATGCTATGTCTGCTATATGTATTCTGTAGTATTTCATCTGTAATCCTCCAAATCGATCAGAGAACCGTCCCTCTGATTGATTTTTCCATATATCCGCAAGTAAAGGGAAAGAAGTCAAATTTCTTTGTTCCTGTATGTACAAATCCAAAGCTTTCGTACCATTTTCGAAGTCTTTGATTTTCTTCCACTATACCTATTTCTATTTTGTCCCTGCCTAATAGTTTCACCTTTTCAAATGCATCTGTCAAAAGTTTTTCACCTATTCTTTGGTGTCGGTATTCAGGCAAAACTGCCAGGTTATTCAGTTCCGCGTTTCCGTTATCAAGCAATGCAAGTGAATAATATCCCACTATCTTACCCTGATGAAGGTATACATACATCGGTCTTTTTTCAACGGTAAACTGGTACCATAACCTTCCTTCATCCGTGGCAAATGCGGTAAATCGCGGGGCATTTTCCTCTGTGAACCCAAACTCGTCTGCAACTGTTTTAAAAGACGAGCGGATTACATTTACACATTCGGGGATTTCTTCAATTGATATTTCTCTTATAACCTCAGATGTTTCTGTCCTCATACTTTTCCTCCAATAATAAGATCCTTCGCACAGTTCAGGATGACATCAATCAGAGAACCGTCCCTCTGATTGAAATACGATCAAAGGTATCAGTACCTCATCTGCGGTTATGCTGCCGTGCATGGACTTCCAGCGTTCTTCATTAAAGAATATCGAGAGGTTGCCGGTTGCGATAGCAAGGTAATCACCAAGCATACCCCTAAATTCCTTGTGGGGCCTGCCTGTGCCGAAAAGCTTCTTTTCTATAGCTTCTTCCATCGGCATAAGTATGAACTTATCACCGAACAACCTGTAAAACTCTTTTTCGAAGTATTCTTTTTTATCTTCCTTAACGAAAAGATTAAGTACACGGGGTTCTAAGGAAGGCAAGCGTACCAGGCAGTCGCAAAGGTCCGGGTAATCCTGAAGTACTGCAATATCATTATCAAGATGCCCGTGGTCTGCGGTTACAAATATCAATGTGTCCTCTAATTCACCCGCAAGTTTTGTTACCACGTTTTCCATGTTGATCATGGCTTCGTGAACTTCATCCGAACCGCATCCGTGTCGGTGCAGAAGTCCGTCGGGCTCTTTCCAGTATGCATATATACTCTTCTGTCCCGGTTGATCACAAAGACTCTTAATCCTATCGCATATCTTTTCAATCCCGTCAAGCTCAGGCTCTGTAAAAGGAGCGATCAGATATGCATCCTTTCCGGTTTTCTTTATCTTGTTAATTATATTTTCATACGGTGTAACTGTCCATGGTACATTGTAATCCGCTGCCTGTTCCTCAGTACCCTGGATCTGATTTGTAAATACCGTTATGTTCTTATCTACACTCGGATAATAGCATTCCCAGCCCAGCCAGCTGTGTTCACATGGCTGCAGGCCGGACATTGCGGATGTGGTGGCTGCAACAGTAGTTGAAAGGAATACGGATTGATATATCCCTGCCAGATGGGATCTGAAAGCACCGTCTTCTTTTAAATGTCTTTCGAGGATGCTTTTTCCCATACCGTCAAGTAAAAGCAGAACGATGTTTTTATAATCCTTCTCAAGATATTTATCTGCAAGCGGTAATGTATCTCCTGCCGGTTCCGCTCCGAGTTTCTTTAAAATGGAATTGGGAAGATTGGCTATACAGTTTTTGTAATCGGGCCATATAAGGTTTTTCTGTATTTCTTCACTCATTTAAGTATCCTCGCTTTCGTATATTACACCTCATCCGTCACGCCATTGGCGTGACACCTTCCCCTCAAGGGGAAGGCTATAAAAAAACCACCTATCCGGAAAAGATAGGTGGTAAAGTATACTTATAATACTATACTCTTATTCTACACTTCTCCGTAACCAATTTTAAAGCATACGCATCTAAAACCATACATATTATTTTCATGAATGGTTTCGGAATAATCGTATGAAGGCTTGGTCACGAATCTGCTCATATTGTTATCCTCTTAAAATCATTGTAGCTTCAGTAATCCCATATGGATTTCGTCTGTTTATTTGTCGGTTTCAAAAATATTGGGTATAGAATACTACTTCTGTTTTTAATTGTCAACCACTTTTTTTATAATTTTTTAATTTTCTGCAAATTCAACTTCCGGTAGACCTGTAGAATTTAATTCCTCGGTTAAAGAGCATGACCATGATAAAGAAAACAACAGCTCCCGACAGAGGGGTGACAAATGCCGTCCATACGGGCCAGCCATATAAGGGCTTCCCCAATATGTATGCTGCCGGTACATGCATCGTGAGGGCGAAAGGAGCCACTACCGAAAACAGTATCTTTAACGGTTTCGGATAAATATCTATAGGATACTGACAGGCACTTCTTCCGCCGTAGGTTAAGGCATTTACAAGTTCTACGGATTTTACGCTGTGTATGCAGAAGATGCACTCTATCATGAAAAGCCCCAATATGAGCATACAGCTCATAAGGATGGACTCTGCAAGCACCAGAACCTTAGGTATGTTCCAGGTGACATCGGACAGGTTACTGCCCATGATAAGTGCCGCCACACCTACCGCTATGCATGTGATACGTCTCGGGTCTATGCCGCTGCAAAGGACCTGTGTAAGTATCCCCCTGGGTCTTAGCAGCAGTGAGTCGAGCTGTCCCGACCTAACCATCGAAGGGAAATTGCCGGTCACTCCTCTTCCAAAAAACTCCGTGATATAAAAGGATACCGACATGAGTCCGAAGAAGAAAAACAGATTGCCGCCCGACCACTCTTTTAAGGATTCAAAACGGTCGATCACAAGTATCACCGCCAGCATCTCTCCGCCTTCCATCACCAGCTGTGCCAATGTCTGCATAATGAATGAAGCCGGATACTGAAGATGGCTTTTGAGCAGCATTCCCATTGATCTTAAATATAGATGTACTGTATTCAAAGTCAGCCCCCCTGTATGATGATCTTTTTCCTGTTAAGTTCCCATAACCATACACCGGTTAATATCAACACTAAAGTCCACCCGGCCTGACGCAGAAGTATAAACGGACCTTCACTTATCATGTATTCACCGGAATAGAGCCTTATCGGTGCATCAAGCAGCTGTGCATAAGGCAGCATAGTGATCACTTTCTGCCAGCTGTCAGGGAACAGGGTTAACGGGAGCAGGTTACCGGATAAGGTAACCATCAGGAGATTAAGAAGACTCTGCATTCCTCTCGGATCAAGAGTCCGCATGGTAAATGCCATAGTTATATTTTCCAGGGCGCACATACAGAGCAGGCCCAGGAACAGAGCTATAAGCCCGAAAAGTAATCCTCCGCCGGAAGCAGGGAGTGTGATCCCCCAACCCTTTGGTAACAGGAATGCCACTATCATCATGGGAATACCGCGCATCAGGCTTCCCATAAGCTTTTGTGCAGCAACTCTTGTGTAATAGAATGTATACATATTTACAGGTCTGCACAGGTCATAAGAAATACTTCCGTTTTTGATCTTATCATTTAAGTCCGGATCGGTAGCTACCATCATACGGAAAAATGCCTGTTGGAGCCATACATAGGTGGAAACCTGTTCTATGGGCATGGCCTGTGCTTTGCTCTCATACAGGGCATGATACAGAGCAACCAGAACGATACCGAAAAACATCTGACAGACAATGCCGCCTATCATCGCCCCCCGATATTGCAGCTCCATTTTCAGCCTCATCCGGAACACAGAAAAGTATGCTCTCATAGGTCCATCTCCTTGTACATGGCTGCTATCAGGTGATCGATATTTTCCGACTCCAATGTCATTTCATTGATAGTCCCGGCACTTTGAAGAAATGCCAGCATATCGGATGTAGGTATCTCGGCGGGTGAATATGTAAGCCGTATTTCCCCGTTCTTTTTGGTAATCATTACTCCGCGAGGAAGGTTCGATGCATTTTCTTCCTTAAAAGCTACAGGTTCTACATCATACTTTACGGTAACATTCCTTACCGTATCGTATTTCTCAAGCAGGTCTTTCAAGTTACCGTCAAACAGCTTCTGCCCGTGACCGAGCACCATTACTCTCGAGCAAAGCTCGGCTATATCCTCCATGTCATGTGTGGTAAGCATGATGGTGGTACCGTGTTCTTTGTTTTCCCATTTGAGGAAGTCGCGCAGTGCCAGCTTGCTCACCGCATCGAGCCCTATGGTAGGTTCATCCAGGAAAAGCAGCTCCGGTCTGTGAAGCAGAGAGCCGCACAGTTCCGCACGCATTTTCTGTCCGAGGCTGAGTAACCTTAACGGTGTCCTTAGCAGTTTTTCAAGCTGAAGTGCTTCGACTAACTCATCGAGTCTCCCCTTATAGTCCTTTTCGGGTATCCTGTAAATGTCTTTTAAGAGAGAATAGCTGTCCAGGATAGGCACATCCCACCAGAGCTGGCTGCGCTGCCCGAATACAACACCTATGTGTTTTACGTATTCCTTCCGTTCTTTCCACGGGACCATGCCTCCGACTTTCGCCTCTCCGCTCTCCGGAGTAAGTATCCCCGAAAGGATTTTTACCGTTGTTGATTTTCCGGCACCGTTCGGGCCTATGTAGCCCACAAGCTCGCCCTTTTCAACAACAAAGGAGATCCCCTGCAAAGCTTCGACGATCTCCTTTTCACGGAATAGTTTACCCTTTTCACGCTTTTTGCGAACAGTAAACGTCTTCCTTAAATTATTAACTTCAATGTAGCTCATATGAATCACCCCCAATGCTCATCATGAGTTGCGTAGGAATTCCGATTATAGCAGTGTGATCCATATCTGTCAAGTACTTTTTTTATCAGGTAAGGTACTGGTACAAACAGCTGTCATCTATGTCCGATACCCTGGCAAATCCGGTACAGCTCATTACGAATCTCAATTCGTCACTTACCGACTGAAGGAATTTTTCCACGCCTGCCACACCTTCTTTTTCAAGAGAAGGAAGCATGGATCTGCCGACTGCCGCCGCATCTGCACCGAGTGCTATAGCCTTATATACATCTGCTCCGCTGCCAATACCGCAGTCAACTATTATCTTTATATCTTTTCCTTCAAGAGCTTCCTTTATCTCAGGAAGTACCATCATAGGAGGTGCCGCATAAGGAAGACGTCCGTGATGATGGCTGACGATTATGGCTTTTGCACCTATCTCGGCACATTTTACGGCATCCTCTGCACTCAAAACTCCCTTTACCACAAAAGGAAGCTTACTTGACTCTATGTAGGACGCCAGCATATCCGTGGTCTGTACCGCCATCTGCTCACCTATAACAATATCAAGTCCGGTGGTTCCGAATATATGATCAATATCCATACCTATGCCGAATGCTCCGATGCTTTCGGCATACTGCATCTGGTCCCTTACTTTGCCGTTATCCGCATAGGGTTTTACAATACGTACGGTTTTGGCACCTGTAGCAACAATTTTTGAAAACATGTCGTTTTCCATCATTCCGACAAAGTTTAAGATGTTTTTATTCTTTGCCGCTACGGAGTATTCCTCGAGTCCTGTCAGTTCCCTTCCGTTATATTTTCCGAGATGGGAAAACGCAGGGGTAAATACCGGCATATCGAAGATCTCACCGAAGAATTCCGTCTTGGTGTCGCCTACTACCGAGTCTATAAGGCGTTCCTTGATAAGAATGCTATCCATGTATTTAGCGGTGATGATATTTGCATCTGAAAGTCTGGTGTATTCCATAATCTGTATCGTGCCTTATGGCACTTCCTTTCTTTGTTTTTCTTTATGCGTAGTATTCTCTTTTGAATTTAAGGCTGTAAAATTCTTCGCTTTGCTCAGAATGACATCTCATCAACTTACAACTTGCGTTTTTAAATACTCCATATATCTGATATATTCCTCATCGGTATTTAAGTGTTCCAGTATGATGGGCATATCGGGGTCTATCTCATTCATTTTCCGTACATAATACTTAAGAGGATACTCTCCGCAGCCGGGAGCACATTCCTCAAGCTGTATGGTATATTCCTGTTTGAGATGGATGTCTTTTATATGACAGCTCCTGATCCTTTTGCCAAGCAGTCCGGCACACTTATCGATAAACTCTTCAGCATTAAAATATCTGTCGGCCGAATTGGTCATATTGATGATATCCATATGTACCGCAAAACGGTCACGGTTGACTTCTTCTATGAGTCTTAAGTAATCCTCTGGACCGGTAGGTATCATCCAGGGCATAGGTTCCAATGTAAAATAAGTATTTGTAACCTCAGCTCTATCGATAATATCCTGTACCATTTTAACCGTTTCGCGTCTGGCTTCCTCTGTGAAGTTCTCTCTGTAAGGTCCGTCCCATCTCGGTCCGAAAGCTCCTGCCACATTTACCGCACATCTGGCTCCGAGATAGTCAGCCAGCTTCAGCTGGGCTACACAGTAGTCCCTGATATATGCTCTTTCGTTCGGGTCAGACGCAAGTGCATTTCTCCATATGCCTACTTCGGCTATAAGCAGGTCATGTTCCTCTGCTGCCTTTTTATAAGCATCTATCTTTTCCTTCGGTTCGTTGCTCTGCACGGGAAATACTACTGCCCTGCATCCGAGCTTTACCTGATTTTCAGCCCATTCCCGAGGGGTATTGTGCATTAACGGTGATGATGTTCCAAGCCTCATATCGGACTCCTTTCGCTTTTTTTTAGATTCTTCGGGCTTCGCCCTCAGAATGACAAACGTGATCAATCTTATGCATTTTATTATATAGTATCCCGGTGAAAGATAAAAGATAGTAAAAGTTGTATTACAGCATTCTACATTTGAAACCCAAGATTTTACATCTGATATTCAATCAGAGAACCGTCCCTCTGATCGAATTCATTCTTCGGTTTCAATAATCTCCTCTGTATACTTGCGGTCCATATCATGACGTATCTTACGGTTTTCCACGGAGTCGAATATTATAGAAAAATCATAATCTTCCGGGTACAATTCTTCCGCTTTTACATGGAGTTTTATACGTTTGTGGTTGATCCATATCTTACGCCCCGCTATCTGGACACGGAGTACTCCCTTTTCGTTCTCCGGCTCGCATACTATACCGATCTTTTTATCGGGATATACCATGACACTGTCACCTATCCTGTACTCTCTGGTAAGCTTGGGTGTGTCCGGTTTTCTAATATCCTTTTGGATCTTACGGTTTTCGGTTTTTCCGAGTTCCTTTTTGCTCCTGAAATTATAGTCCTTTAATGCGGACTTTCCGTATGCGGCTTCCACCGCTACCTTCAGCATTTTCTCCGGCATACCGAGCCGGTCGGCAATATAAAAAGCACAGCTTTCCCCGGCTTCACCTATCACCATCCTGTAAGTAGGCATAAGTGTCTCACGGTCAAATGTCATCCTGGCATTTATGATATTTTCATGCTTGGCTGCATATTCCTTGATCTCTGGATAATGCGTGGTAACAAGGAAATTTGCTCCGCTTTTCCTAAGCTCCTCCAAAATAGCGGTAGCTATACCCATACCTTCGGCGGGATCGGTACCCGAGCCCAATTCGTCCATGATGACAAAGCTTTCTTTGTTAACCTTCTGCAGTATTTCCAGCACATTCTTGATATGTGCTGAGAATGTCGACAGGTTTTCCGAAAGGTTCTGTCCGTCACCGATATCGCTTAAGTAGTTTGAATTCATGCATATATCCGCTTCCCTGCAAGGGACATGGAGCCCGCACTGTGCCATGTAGCTGTTGATCATCACCGTTTTAATGGAGACTGTCTTTCCTCCTGTATTGGGACCGGTGATGACTATGCCGCGGATATTATCGGAACCGATATTAAATTCCAGCGGTACGTTTATCTTCTTATCCATCAACGGATGTCTGGCTTCTTTTAAGACTATCCTTCTTTCCAGATTAATCTTTGGTTCCGTGCAGTCAAGGTCAACGCTCAGCTTCCCTTTTGAAAATATGAAATCCAGTTTTTCCATCATGCCCATATTTTCTTCCATGACGGGGATGGCATCGGATACAAGGGCTGAGAGGGTATACAGGATCCTGTATACCTCATTTTCCTCCTCTACTCTTAACAGCTGCAGTTCCTCATAGTATTTAGTCAACGCTGCCGGCTCTACAAAGACGGTATTCCCGGTGGCCGATCTGTCTATCACACTTCCCGGGATCCTGAAGCGGTACTCCTTTTTTACCGGCACACATACTCTGCCGTTTCTTAATGTATAGAAGGTGTCAGCCATGCAGTCTTTGTTGTTCCTTATGACCTGTTCTGCCTTCTGTTTTACCGCTTCCTCTGCACGCGCTATCTTGGTCCTTACATCGTACAGCACATTTGTGGCATGGTCATCCACCGCCTCATATCTGATCTGCCTGCATATCTCTTCCCTTAAATCCTTTAACTCATCAAGGTTTTCATCATAATAGGCTAACGGATTTTCAAATAATTTCCCACGCCTAAGGTAATCCTTTAGACGTTCCACTACCACCAACACCTTTTCCACACGTTCAAGCTGATAAGGAGTAAGGCATGCCCCTTTCCCGGCTTCCATCAGTATTTCCCTTATCTCGGTCACGTCCTGCAGAGGAGGATTGCCAAGGTTTTCTATCATGTGCCTGCTGTTGGTGGTATCTCTCAAGTTTTTATTCAATTCTAATTCATCAAGGAATATAGCCGCATTTGCTATTTTCTCTTTGGTGGCGCCGGTCACAGCCAGCCCCGCCCATATTTCTTTTATCTTGTCAAATTCTATCTGTTGCTCTGTATTCATTTCTTTCTCCTGATCACTAATCCCACAAAGGACAGATACTCCCCGAGCCCCCGGTCGAAGTACTTTTTGTCCTTTATTCCGTATTCATGGCCTGATTCAAACCAGTCCTGCCATGCTTCGTTAAAGCAGTCCAGGTCAAAATCAAGCACTACTTCGTATTCATCATTGTATGCGAACAGATCAAGCCACCACTTTCTCGAGTGGAAGGTGTCAAGGTCGTCTTTGTTACCTTCAAACCAATCAAGCATGGCTTCTGTCTGCTCCTCGTTTAATTCTTCCTTAAGTCCGGGCATGGCGACTACCAGCACACCATCCTTCTTTAAGAATGGAAGTATCTTTTCCTCGAAAACTCCCTTCTTGGCAGCAAAGTAATGGAATGCATCTATGCTCACTATCGCATCAAAATATTCATGCGCATAAGGCAGATCATTTGCATCGGCATGGATCGGGATGATCCTGTCTTCCACATTCCATTTCTTAAAGTTTTCAGCATTCCGGGTAGCGGAGATCCAAAGGTCTGTAGCAAATACATTTACATTTGCTTCCTTTGCCAGAAACATGCTGGTGATACCCATTCCGCAGCCTAAATCCATGACACGGCTTCCTTCCTTTAATGGGTATTTCTCAAGCATTTCATCCAACAGTCTTAAGCTGTTCGGTCCCATCAGGTACTCTTTTGTAAAGAAGCTTCTGTATTTTTCACATCTGTTCGTTACGGTATTTCTTATGTTGTCTTTATCAGTCATTTTTTCTTCCTTTCTGATTTAAATCCCGATATCAATCAGAGAACCGTCCCTCTGATTGAAAAACAAAAAACCATGATACCTTACACTTAGATATCATGGTCTGAAATCAATCGTTTATTATGCAGTAATGGTCTGAAACAATACAAAAACACGTCAAACCATCCCTGCCGGAAACAAGGTATTATCCATGATATTAAGCGCAATTAACTAAGCCCCCGGTAAACACCGGCAACTGTAAAATTAATATATTGCAATTCTCGTGCCATGCCGAAAGCATATCAAGTCGTACACAGCTGATCATGCAATGGTTATCTCACCACGCTTAACATAAAATACCTCGTTCTTTCATTTTTTTACATTATATCGACTTTATAAAAATATGTCAAGTACCCGGCTTACAGTTTGAATCCTGTGCCGATAAACTGGGCTATATCCCTGCCTGTACCATCGGTGATATCCACATTTATGATGGTGGATGTCCTGCCGGTCTTCTTAAGGACTGCCTTTGCTTTCAGAGTCTTATCCTTAGGCATCCCCAGGAAATTTACGCTTACCTGCTGTGCCACGGTAGGTCTGTGGATCTGATTGGAAAGTACCGCGAATGCGAAATCTCCCAATGTAAAGATCACTCCGCCCATGATGCCGCCGTTAGCATTTAAGTGATGTTCGTTAAGTGTCATACTGCAGAGGCTGTAGTCTTCGCCAAGTTCTTCTATCACCATACCGTTTTCGGTAGCGAAGATATCACCTTTAAAATATTCCTGTGCCTCCTGCAGGGTGCTGAATGTACTCATTTCTGTATATCCCCCGTGATTAATTACACCTCATCAGGCACTGCGTGCCAGCTTCCCCTCAAGGGGAAGCCTTTGTCTTAAGGCAATTCCGCAAATATAAATAATTATCACATCGTAATAATCACTGTATCATCCGAGCTATCAAGCAAGCTTACCTTAGCGGACTTTCCGTTAGCACTTACTTCATACTCGCCCTTGAAACCGGTGATGGTAACATATCCGTTTTCATCGGTTACGAAGTTTTCTTTAGTCTCCCACTCACCATGGATAAGTCCCATAAGTGCGTCATATACGGGCTTTTCCTTATTGTCCACGGTAAGTACTCCCGAAGGTGCCTTAAGCCACTTGCCGTCTGTAAGGTCCCATGTGGTGATAGCCTCTACCAGAGGATGTGCAAAAAGCTCGGTGTACATTTCAGATACTTCTCTTGCCTGACGCTCTAATCCGTCGGGAGTTGAAGGCCACTCATCTACCTGCCAGTCATTAAGGTCTTCGATATATGCAGGCATGATATCACCTGATATAAGAGTATTCTCAGTAAAGTGGATCGGTATTCCGAAATGCTCGAATCTCGTAAGTACCTCGTGAAGCTTTTCAAGGCCCCAGTATCCCTGATGCTGATGGCTCTGAATACCTATAGCGGAGATCGGAACGCCCATCTCAAGGAGGCCTTCAACAAGTATCTCATATGACTGTGATGTGTTGAAGTCGTTGATAAGCAGCGTAGCCGAAGGATTCTCTGCCTTTGCAGCTTCAAATACTTCCTTTACAAGCTTAAAACGTCCGTACTCCTTACAGATCCTGGTGATCGCATTGTCATATTTGTCAAATACAGGCATGATAACTACTTCGTTGATAACATCCCACATATTTACCAGCCCCTTGAATGCACTTACGTCCCTGTGGATACGTGCAAGCTGCTTTTCAAGTATCTGCTCATTAGAATACTCCATAAGCCAGTTGGCACATGCGGTATGCCAGCAAAGCGGATGACCTTTTACAGTGATGCCGTGGTCATTGAGCCACTGAGCCTGTGCAATTGTCATCTTCTGATTGGGCTCGCCCTCTTTACGCTCATACATCCCCCAATAAAAAGGAATGGTACCATAGTTAAACAGCTTGATGAACTTTTCCATACGCTCTATTGAGCTGGCTTTCATCTTCTTCATCATCTCCGGATTTGCTCCCGGAAACTTAGGCACTTCATCATCGGGCATAACTACACCGGCTGTGTCAAAAGCGCCGCATCCGAACAAGAACTTATGTGTCTTCTGTTCTGCACGTACCTCCGTATTCTTTAAAGGATTACCTGCCGCATCCTTTATCTGTACCTTAACGGTTGCTTTTCTGTGATCAAATCTTCCCATACGCTCCTCCTAAATGCTTTGATATTTTTTTGATACTATTGCTTTGTCTTATTATCACACATTTTTTCTTGTAAGGGAATAGTTTATCTTGTACAGGCATATACTTTAGTGTTTCCGTAATGTATATCCGCATCTGTATGATGAAGGCTGCTTCTATATTCCGCAAGCCGCCCTTCAAATATGATAATCACATCTTTATAGCCTTCCGTCATAAACGTATTACGTTCAAGATTCATGCATTCTGTGATATATGTGATTTTTTTCCCAAGGTAATGTTCTAAAAATAATTTAGGAAGATATTCTTTCTCTAATTCGGATACTTTCTCATTATCTCCTTTTACACTGTTGTATATAATATTAAAATTTATATTATTGTATTTCTCAAAATCAAACGAATCGTAAAACGCTTCATCCTTAAAAATATATGCTCTGACCATACAAGAATAGCCTTCAAATCCTGCATCAGCTATCTTCATCAGTTCATGCAATACATCATTTATTACATCATAGTCCTTGCTATAGATATACAGATTGTAACAGGCAGTGTGAATCCCCGGACTTGTATATGAAGAATCCTTAAATAAATGGTACTTTCTGAACTTACTGTACAATAAAGCTTCAAATTCTTTAAGCATATCTATTTCTTTTTTCTTATAAGAATAATAGTAATCAACTTCCAGTTCTCTTTCAATAGACTCAGTAGTTCCCGTATCCAGATACTGTAACGTAAATCCGTCATAATATGTGCCGGTTACAGTCAGATCATACATAGGATTTGTAATCTCCAGGTTATACCTGTGGCCGTCTTTTATCTTTGCATATTTATTATTGAAAAGACTGGGTGCCCCATCAAGACCCGGAGGAGCATAAGTTCTGTATGTCAGATCATATTTCCCCACTACCTTCACTTCTGTATCATCCCCGAATTTATCTTTCATATAGTTTTGAACGTAACCTATGATCTCTTTTTCACTTAACGGATTATCCTCAACTTTTCCTGTCACATTTTCATCTTCCTTGGCGCAGGCACATAAACAGATCATCAAAACCAAACACAGGATCATTATTATCTTATGCTTCATATTCCGTCCCCCTTTTTATGACACGAAACACCTTTCCTACGGTTACAGATTGTTTTCATTATACCATATTGTTTTATATATTAATATCCATTATTTTGGGGAGCTGCCTTCTTAAAGCAAGACCGCTGCACAACCCACAGTTGTAAAAAACACCCGTAACCATACCAAGCGATGCTTGAAATCAAGAAAACTATAACTTATAATACACTCAAGTGATCACGAAAAACATACGAAATGAAGGAAAGGTGGATTTATGGAGATTAATATAAAAGATAAATTACGTGCGTTGCGGCAGCAGAAAAATGTAACTCAGGAGGCGCTGGCTAATCATCTGGGCATCACACCGCAGTCAGTAGGAAAATGGGAACGGGGCGAGGGCTTTCCCGATATCACACTATTGCCCAATATTGCAATATATTTCGGTGTGACAGTGGACGAGCTGTTGAGTGTAGATAATGCCAGAATTGAAGAAAAGATCAAAGCATATGAAACAGAAAGCCTGAAATACAGGAATCTCGGAGAAACAGGGAAAGACCTTGAGCTGTGTGAAAAAGCATACAAGGAATTTCCGAATGACTGCAGGGTTATGTACCGTTTGATGCATGCTCTTTTTTCAGACGCCGGCAACCCGAAATACAATGAAGGCGGCGGGCCGGATCATAAAGAAGTCGAAAAGCGTATATATGAGTTGGGAGAAGCAATCCTTGCCACGACAACGGATAAAGAACTGCGTGAAAATGCAATTCAGTTGTTATGCTTTACGTATAAAGGAAACGATGATGAAAAAGCATTAAAGTATGCCGATATGGGGGGAGATTTTTGGGTTAACAGGGATAATCTCAGGTGTCAGGTTCTCATGGATGAAGAAGGGGTTAAAGCGACTCAGATGTATTTAGCTGATCTTATTCGGGAAGCGTCTATGACAGCAGCTGCTATTCCGTGGAAAAAGCGATTAACATATGAAGAAATGATAGAAGCGTATTCTTTCGCACGAGATATTTTGTTACGTCTATTTAAAGATGGGAATGTTGGTTTCTATGCTTCTGATGTTTCTAATTATTGCTTAAATCTGGCTCACCTGTATGCAGAACTGTCGGATGCGGAAAATACCATAAAATGCGTTGAGGACTGTTGCAAATATGCTGTAGCCGATCCCGTTCCTTCAGATAAGGATTATGAATTTACGGCTCCGTTGGTAAACCGGGTTCGATATGACTGCAAGAAAGCAACCAGAAATTGCACAGGAAATTCCTGTTTTTATCACTTACAAGCACTGGAGAATAAGAAGTTTGATTTTGTCCGGGAAGATGAAAGATTCAAAAAAGCAATCGATGAAATGAAGAAGCATGCAAGAGAATAGTACAAAAGTCCGGTCCTGCTTTGTTCATCCCGCAGAACCGGACTTATTTAATATATACAAATTTATCAATACTGTAACAGCACGTCACATACCCAGTTCTTTTCGGGTTCTTTTAAAATACCATCCTTAACGCATCTGTCTGCTACAACCTCAAAGAAATCACATACCATATTGTGGCACATGCGTTTCGCATCAAGTTCCAGGTGTTTGGGAAATAACTTTTGGTAGTCCTTGATGAAATTCTGTACACAGGCAATATACTCATCTGCTATAGGACTAAAAATTTCATGAATAATACGGTATAACTCATCTGCCTGAGGCTTGTTAAATGCAGGAGATGTGACCTTAAGTGTTCCGTCTTCTTTTCTTACTATATATCCCAGTTTTACAGTATCGGCTATTTTCTCTTTGCCACAGTTCACATTGGGATCCAGCAGGCTCTCGCATGCCAGAATGTTGCTATCAAACATCATGTTACGTCCTTCGAAGCCCTTAAGCCAGAAAGAGTGATGTCCGTACGAAGTGTATCCGGGGCTTCTGCATATCTGGTGTCCTACCGTGATACGTCTGTATTTCCAGGTTTCTACACTTCCGGTATATCTCCATCTGAACCCATCATAATTCTCGGGAATACGCGGATATTCCTCCTTGTACAGATTCTTACATATATAGTCAAATGCAAGAACTCCATAAAGATAGTTCAGTTCATCAGCTGATTTTCCTGCTCTGTAAAACGGTATTTTATCAGCTTCCGTAAAGAGCTTGTTCAGTGCCTCCTGCAGTTTACCCATAACCGGTTCTACATAGTTTTCTGCCTTATTTTCGCAGAATTCTCCGTATTTATCACTCCATATGATAAAATCGGTCTGAAATTTACCTTTTGATTGTTCGATCACCGCATTGCGTTTTATAAGATACTCTAACCTGTCCTCGATATAATATGCGGGAACACCGCTGTATTTTGAGATGCTTTCTACATCCTGAGGTTTTTCATAACAGTAAAACAGGATATTCTGTGAAAGTGCATCTTCGATATAGGTATTTGGATAAGGTCTGGTATTAGGGTTAAAGTTGCCTGAACCGTAAATATCAAGCCGCAATTTCTGTGGCTTTAATGCTGTTTCTTCCATAGTCTGACACTCCTTTTTTAGTTTTTTTCGTGCTTCGGATAATCTCCAGGTAACAGTCCCTTCCGGAAGCGAAAGACGCTCAGAGATTTCTTTGGTTGAAAGGCCATCATAGTAGAAAAGGATTATGATGTCACGATATTTTGCGGAAAGCATGGCTATTTTATCTCGGAGAAAGTCATAAGTTTCTTCATCTTTATCTTCAATAGGAGCCTGTTCAAAATCTTCCTCAGGAACATTATAAAGGTAAAACGCGCGTTCTTTACCTTTATTTCTGCGGAATGCAAGTGCACAGTTGGAAGCAAGCCTCCAGAGCCACGGTTCAAATCGGCCTTTATCAGTCAGCTTTGGCAAACTGGCTACCGCTTGATACAATATTTCCTGCGAGAGGTCATCGGCTTCATCGGGTGTAAACGTTTTACTTATCGCAAACGAATAGATCTTGTCTATGTACTTTTCCAGTACTCGTGCATCCATATCCTTTTCTCACCACCTTTCATATATAAAGTGTCAGGAATTTATATTTAATTGGGTGGATATGAAAATTTATTAAAATTTATTTTCTGTCCCAACCATTTTCATATCCGTTGAGCATACCGATACCGGTTTTCAATGCCTGCAGTTCTTTGTTACATAACTCTACAGCTTCTAAGATAAATTCATCTGTCATCTCTTTGGTAAAGAAGAATATTTCACCGTCTGCTTTCTTGTGAAAGTATGTATCCAAAGACTCGGTCAGCCATTTGATGTCAAAACGGCAAAGTTCATTTATAGGTTCCCGGTCAAAATCATCGGGGATGACTATGTCATTTGTTAGGTTATATTTAACAGCAACATAATGGTTTGTTATAGCATAATCATTGTGCAGCTTCTCGACATTACCTGGAATAGTAGGGTTCCAGTGGTATCTGTCATATACAAAGTGCCGGTAACATATGTCCTGTATGAGATGCAGATAATATCCCAGATACAGGTCATCTGTTTTAAGCAAATTTTGAAATTTTTCACGGAATCTCTCGAAATCATAGGTATAGGTTCTTTTATTGGTTTCGGGGATTTTTATTTTCAGGTGTCCAAGATTTTTTTCGCCTGCGTCGGGGAGCACCGCTCCAAGCTTCAGCCTGCTGATATTATTAAATTCGTGAGTCTTTATTAGTTCATTGGTTATTGCAAGATGTACGATGCTTGAAGCCATTTGATTCCCTGCCTTCTATTGTTTTATTTGAAAAGTATATCAAAGATGCAGACTGTAGTCAAATTTTTATAAAGTGGCTCTAAAAATGTTGGGAAGAAGACAAAAGTGGCTCTAAAAATGTTGGAAGAATTGAAAAAGTGGCTCTAAAAATGTTGACAACAATATAAAAGTGTTGTAGAATCAATACAGATTGTACATTATAATGAATGAGAGGTTTTTATGATATATTTAAAAAGGAAGATAGATAATTATCTGGAAAGCTGGTTTTTTGATAAAGAAAAAAAGCCACTGATAATAAAAGGCGCCAGACAAACGGGGAAAACCAGATCGATCAGGAGATTCGCGAATTCTTATTATGAAAAATATGTGGAAATAAACTTTGTTGAAAGACCACAGTTTAAAACCATTCTTGAAAATGGATATGTTACGGATGATATTATTAAGAATATCACCAGAATTGATCCGAATTTAAAGTTTTTACAAGGTAAAACTTTGATTTTCTTTGATGAAATACAAGCTTATCCGGATATTGTGACATCATTGAAATTCTTTTCTGAAGATGGTAGGTTTGATATTATCTGCAGTGGTTCTCTTTTAGGGATAAATTACAAACAGATAGAAAGTATCAGTGTTGGATATAAAACAGACTATGAAATGTATTCTTTGGATTTTGAAGAGTTTTTGTGGGCCAGAGGATATGACGATACTTTAAAAGACGATTTGT
>JAEEGJ010011136.1_pt1 | contig 22976 bp, 18 predicted proteins | sample 8958761 | NCBI WGS metagenome assembly JAEEGJ01 (sample SAMN16246546, study PRJNA631951) | gut metagenome | biome: gut microbiome; feature: rumen; material: RS-attached | host: Bos | place: Iran: Karaj | collected 2018-10 | reverse complement strand
TCGACTTAGGTACAACAAATAGCTGCGTAGCAGTTATGGAAGGCGGAAAGCCTACTGTTATCGCTAATGCAGAGGGAGCCAGAACAACACCTTCAATCGTTGCTTTCACAAAGAACGGCGAGAGAATCGTAGGTGAGCCCGCTAAGCGTCAGGCAGTTACAAATGCAGACAATACAATCTCTTCAATCAAGAGAGATATGGGTACAGACAACGGTCGTACCATTGATGGAAAAAAGTACTCTCCTCAGCAGATTTCAGCTATGATCCTTCAGAAGCTTAAGGCTGATGCAGAGCAGTACCTCGGCGAAAAAGTATCAGAGGCGGTAATCACAGTTCCCGCATATTTCAATGACGCACAGCGTCAGGCTACAAAGGATGCAGGTAAGATCGCAGGTCTTGAGGTTAAGAGAATCATCAACGAGCCTACAGCAGCTGCACTTGCTTACGGACTTGATAATGAAAAAGAGCAGAAGATCATGGTTTATGACCTTGGTGGTGGTACATTCGACGTATCAATCATCGAAATCGGTGACGGTGTCATCGAAGTTCTTTCAACAAACGGTGATACACACCTTGGTGGTGATGACTTCGACCAGGCTATCATCAACTGGATGGTTCAGGACTTCAAGAGCAAAGAGGGCGTTGACCTTTCAGGCGACAAGATGGCTATGCAGAGACTTAAAGAAGCAGCAGAGAAGGCTAAGAAAGAGCTTTCTTCATCAACAACAACAAATATCAACCTTCCTTTCATTTCAGCAGGCGCTGATGGCCCTAAGCACTTCGATGTAGACCTTACAAGAGCTAAATTTGAAGAGCTTATCCATGACCTCGTTGAGAGAACAGCTATCCCTGTTCAGAACGCTATGAAAGATGCAGGTCTTACAAATTCAGATATCGGAAAAGTTCTCCTTGTAGGTGGATCAACTCGTGTTCCTTGCGTAGTTGAGAAAGTTAAGCAGCTTACAGGCCAGGAGCCTTCAAAGAACCTTAACCCTGATGAGTGCGTAGCTATCGGTGCTTCTATCCAGGGTGGTAAGCTCGCAGGAGATGCAGGCGCAGGCGATATCCTTCTTCTTGACGTAACACCTCTTTCACTTTCAATCGAGACAATGGGTGGTGTTGCTACAAGACTTATCGAGCGTAACACAACTATTCCTACAAAGAAGAGCCAGGTATTCTCAACAGCAGCTGATAACCAGACAGCCGTTGATATCAACGTTCTTCAGGGTGAGAGACAGTTCGCTAAGGACAATAAGTCACTCGGACAGTTCAGACTTGATGGAATTCCTCCGGCAATGAGAGGTGTTCCTCAGATCGAAGTAACATTCGATATCGATGCAAACGGTATCGTTAACGTATCCGCTAAGGATCTTGGAACAGGAAAAGAGCAGCACATCACAATTACAGCAGGATCAAATATGTCTGATGAGGACATCGATAAGGCTGTTAAGGAGGCTCAGGAATATGAAGCACAGGACAAGAAGCGTAAAGAAGGAATTGATGCGCGTAACGATGCTGATTCATTTGTGTTCCAGACTGAGAAAGCTCTTCAGGAAGTTGGCGACAAGATAGATGCATCTCAGAAGCAGGTAGTTGAGGATGACATCAAGACTCTTAAGGAGACACTTGAGAGCACAAAGGATAAAGAGCTTTCAGACAGCGAGATCGATGCTCTTAAGAGCCAGAAAGAGAAGCTTATGACTGATGCTCAGGCACTCTTTGCTAAGATGTATGAAGGTGCTCAGGCAGCCGGTGCAGGCCCTGATATGGGTGCAGCAGGAGCAGGCCCTGACATGAGCGGTGCTTCAAACGCAGCTGATAACAATGACAACGTTGTAGACGGCGATTACAGAGAAGTATAATAAGGTTTACGATAAAGATTCTGATAGCCAGACGAATTCTCGCCTGGCTATTCGGAGCATTTTGAACCAGAGAGAAAATTTGATGATATTTGAGGAGTGTTATGGCAGAGCAAAAGCGTGACTATTATGAGGTTCTCGGAGTAAGTAAGAGTGCCTCTGATGAAGAGATTAAAAAAGCATATCGAGTACTTGCTAAAAAATATCATCCTGATATGAATCCCGGAGATTCAGCTGCTGCAGAGAAGTTCAAAGAAGCTTCCGAAGCGTATGCTGTACTCAGCGATCCCGAGAAGAAGAGACAGTACGATCAGTTTGGTCATGCTGCTTTTGAAGGCGGCGGATCCGGCGGATTTGGTGGATTTGATTTTAACGGTGCTGACTTCGGAGATATATTCGGAGACATATTCGGAGATTTCTTCGGAGGTGGAAGGTCACGCGGTGGCGCAAGAAGTGGTCCTTCTAAGGGAGCCAATCTGCGTGCCAGCGTAAGGATTACTTTCCTTGAAGCTGTATTTGGCTGTGAGAAAGAGCTTGAGCTTACAATAAAAGATCCCTGCCCGACTTGTCACGGAACAGGTGCCAAGCCCGGAACCACAGCACAGACATGTCCTAAGTGCGGAGGAAAAGGACAGATTGTATATACACAGCAGTCTTTCTTCGGTACAGTGAGAAATGTTCAGACATGTCCCGAGTGCGGCGGAACAGGTAAGGTTATCAAGGATAAGTGTACCGATTGCCACGGAACAGGATATATTGCAAGCAGGAAGAAGATTCAGGTTTCTATTCCCGCAGGTATAGATAACGGACAGAGCGTAAGAATCCGCGATAAGGGTGAGCCGGGCGTGAACGGCGGACCGAGAGGAGATCTTCTTGTTGAAGTTATCGTCTCAGATCATCCTATCTTCCAGAGAGAGGGATACGACATCTATTCAATGGTGCCTGTATCATTTGCAATCGCAACTCTCGGAGGAACGGTTCTTATCGATACCGTAGATGGAAAAGTTGCTTATGATGTAAAGGCCGGAACTCAGACTGATACAAGAGTAAGACTTCGCGGCAAGGGTGTTCCTTCACTCAGAGATAAGTCAATTCGCGGTGACCACTATGTGACACTTGTTGTCCAGGTTCCTGAGAAGATATCAAAAGAAGCGAAGGACATTCTTAAGAAATTTGATGAGCTCACAGGTGATTCACTTACAGCAGCCGAGCGCATGATGGATTCCAAGGACAAGGATCCCGGTGGAGACAATCCCGGCGGCAAGAAAAAGAAATCATTCTGGAAATAAATTTTGCTTATAAATTTTCCTTATGTTTTAAAGTATGGTATACTTCCGTAGTTAGAGATGGCTACGGAAGTATTTTTGTGATATAGGCGTATGCCATGAAGCAATTCGTATATCACAAAATGTTTACAATAATAGGTGAAACAATATGAAATGGATGCGTTTTAGAGTCCGTACAAACGAAGAAGCGGAAGATATCATAATAAGTTACCTTGAGGATATAGGCCTTGAGGGAGCACAGATTGAAGACAATGTACCTTTGACAGCTGCAGATAAAGAGCAGATGTTTATTGATGCACCGGAACTTGAGCCTGATAATGCGCAGACAGGTATTGAAGCGGGCGTTGCATATCTCAATTTCTTTTTGGAGATTGATGACGAAGATATGCTTACTGTTGAATGTCCCGATGAAAACGGAGAGTATGTCAAAGTTAAGAAAACTCCCGATGAGATGCTCGCAGAGCTCAAAGACAAACTTGCAGAGCTCAGATCTTTTTCAAATATCGGAGACGGAACTGTATCGGTTGATGTCACTGAAGATATTGACTGGATCAACAATTGGAAACAGTACTTCCATAAGTTTTATATAGATGATGTTCTTGTTATTCCTTCATGGGAGAAGGAGACCGATGAGGACAAAGAGAAAGCCGAGATGGTTCTTCATATCGATCCCGGAACGGCTTTCGGAACAGGAATGCATGAGACGACTCAGCTCTGTATCAGAATGCTGAGAAAATATATAACTCCCGAGACCGAACTTCTCGATGTCGGAACGGGAAGCGGAGTACTCTCGATTCTTTCTCTCATGTTCGGCGCTAAGCACGCTGTCGGAACAGACCTTGATAAATGTGCTGTTCCTGCGGTAAAAGAGAATATGGAGAATAACAACATCAGTCCCGACAAGTTCGACATGATGATCGGAAATATCATAGACGATAAGGAAATACAGGATAAAGTCGGCTATGATAAGTATGATATCGTTGTTGCAAATATACTTGCAAACGTACTTGTTCCTCTTACACCCGTTATACTGAACCAGCTTAAGAGCGGCGGAATATACATTACATCGGGAATAATCAATACCAAAGAGGAAGAGGTCAAGAAAGCACATCTTGATGCGGGTCTTGAGATACTTGAGATTCACCATCAGGGAGACTGGGTTTCTATCACATCGAGGAAAAACTGATGTATCATTTTTTTGTTGAAAGCGCGCAGGTAAGTCCTGATCTTAAACGCGTTGACATAGTCGGAGCCGATTACAACCACATCGCGAATGTACTTAGGATGAAAGCGGGCGAGCAGTTTTCGGTAAGTATCAGAGAGGAAAACGACGGCCGCGAGCTTTTTTACGAGATCGAAGAGATCAATAAGACAAGTGTTGTCGGAAAGCTTTGCTTTGTCGAGGAAGTTGGAAATGAACTTCCGTCGAAGATCTATCTTTTCCAAGGGCTACCGAAGGTTGATAAAATGGAGCTCATCATTCAGAAGGCTGTTGAACTTGGAGCTTTTGAGATTATACCCATGTCTACAAAAAGGTGTATAGTTAAGCTTGATGCAAAAAAGGCTGAGTCAAAGGTAAAGAGATGGCGGGCAATAGCGGAGGCGGCAGCCAAGCAGAGTAAGAGAGCGGTCATCCCTGTTGTAAAAGAACCGATGACAATGAAGCAGGCAATAGAGTATGCAAAAGAGCTTGAAGTTAAGCTCATACCCTATGAACTTGCGGAGCATATAGACGAAACCAAGAAGATAATAGAGGGTATAAAACCCGGAGAGAACATTGCTGTGTTTATCGGACCTGAAGGCGGCTTTTCTGAAGAGGAAGTTGCGCTTGCCAAGGAAAACGGGGTTCTTCCGATAACACTCGGAAAGAGAATCTTAAGGACAGAAACTGCAGGTTTTACCATCATTTCATGGCTTATGTATCATTTAGAAGGATGAGAAATGGAAGCATATTTGGATAACTCGGCTACAACAAGAGCGTTTGATGAAGTTGCAGATCTTGTGGCCAAAGTAATGAAAGAAGAATACGGAAATCCCTCAAGTGTTCATCATATGGGACTTGTTTCGGGAGAGAGACTTGCACAGGCAAGGGAAACTATCGCGACAACACTTAAAGTTGACAGCAACGAGATAGTTTTTACATCAGGCGGAACCGAGTCTGATAACTTTGCTATAATCGGTGCTGCGAGAGCCAATAAATGGCGCGGCAAGCACATCATAACAACATCAATCGAGCATCCTGCGGTACTTGTTACAATGGAGTACTTGCAGAAAGAGGGCTTTGAGATAACATATCTTCCCGTCGATCACGAGGGCAAGGTGAGCCTTGATGATCTTAAGAATGCGATGAGAGAAGATACCATTCTTGTTTCCATGATGTTTGTAAATAACGAGATTGGAACCATTGAGCCGGTTGCCAAAGCGGGAGAACTTATTAAAGCCATAAACAAAGATATTGTTTTCCATGTGGATGCGGTTCAGGCATACGGCAAGGTTCAGATTCGCCCGAGAGCAATGAATATAGACCTTATGTCCGTGAGTGGTCACAAGATACACGGGCCAAAGGGAGTAGGTTTTTTATATATCAAAAAAGGAACCAAGATCGTACCGATATGCTACGGCGGAGGCCAGCAGAAGGGCATGAGATCCGGAACGGAGAATGTTCCCGGAATCGCAGGACTTGCCCTTGCAGCCAAGATGTGCCATGATGATTTTAAAAATCGCATCGAAAAGCTTTATGAACTTAAGAAATATCTCATTGACTCGCTTAATGAGAGAATCACGGATATAAAGATAAATGGACCTTCTTGTGAGGAGGGAGCGCCGCACATCGTGAGCCTTTCGATAAAAGGTCTTGCGGCAGAGACGGTTCTTAATATGCTCAGCAGCAAAAAAATCTATGTCTCTGCGGGAAGTGCATGTTCATCGAACAATCCGCATGTGTCAGATACACTTGTTGCCGTCGGAGTAGAAAGAGAACTTCTCGAATCTACGATAAGGATAAGTATGTCACTTATGACAACCAAGGAGGAGATTGACTTCTTCCTTGATACATTGTGTTCTCAGGTTGAGAATATGAGAATGTTCTATCGTCACTGATGTCTATAGAAAAAGAGGAAAAGAAATGCAATATCATGCTTTTGTAATTAAATATGCCGAGATCGGCGTTAAAGGAAAAAACAGATATATCTTTGAGGAAGCGCTTGTTAAGCAGATTAAGAGAGTTCTTTCAAAATGTGACGGTGAGTTTGAGGTTTCAAGAGTTGCGGGAAGAATGTACATTGAGGCCAGGGACTTTGATTTTGATGAGACAGTCGGACAGCTCAAGACTGTATTCGGTGTTACGGGAATCTGCCCCGCAGTTTCGATTGAAAGAGACGGAGAGAACAATCTTCCCGATGTTGACGGAGTTGCAAAGGCAGTAATAGATTTCGTTGATGGAGTTTATCCTGTAAAGAACAAGACATTCAAAGTTAAAGTAAGAAGAGTGGATAAGAGCTATCCCATGGATTCAATGGAACTTGCGGCAGAACTCGGTGCAAGAATCCTTGATGCATACAGCGAGATGAAGGTTGATGTGCATAATCCTGAGATCCTTATCAATGTGGAACTCAGAGAGAAGCTGAACATCTTCTCTGAAGTTATCCCGGGACCGGGCGGAATGCCGATCGGAACTGCAGGAAAGGCAATGCTTCTTTTGTCTGGAGGAATTGACTCACCTGTTGCGGGATATATGATCGCAAAAAGAGGTGTTGATATCGAGGCTGTTTACTTCAACGCTCCGCCTTATACAAGTGAGAAGGCTAAGCAGAAAGTTATCGATCTTGCCGGCGTTATCGCAAAGTACACAGGTAAGGTAAAGCTTCATGTCATCAATTTTACAGATATACAGATGTACATTTACAAGCAGTGTCCTCATGACGAACTTACAATAATCATGAGAAGATATATGATGAGAATCGCTGATACACTTGCTCAGAATTCAGGATGCATGGGACTTGTAACAGGTGAGAGTATCGGACAGGTTGCTTCACAGACTATGCAGAGCCTTATGTGCACTGGCGAAGTTGTAACCGACATCCCCGTATACAGACCGCTTATTGCATTTGATAAACAGGATATTGTGGATATCTCTTACAAGATAGATGCTTACGAGACATCAATTCTTCCATACGAAGACTGCTGTACAATCTTTGTTGCAAAGCACCCGGTTACAAAGCCGAGAGCTGATATTATCAGAAAGCATGAAGAGAATCTCAGTGAGAAGATTGATGAACTTGTGAAGACTGCGCTTGAGACAGATGAAGTTATTGTGATTGAGAAATAAAGGTAAGTGCTCTACACATAAAAAGGTCATCCCTGAAAAGGGATGACCTGAATAATCTTTTTTGGGGATCTGATTTTTATCAGATCATGTAGGGCTTTAAAACGTCGAGAATTTCATCTGCGCCGTCTTCAGCGTGGATATTAAGATCGATCGGTTTAGAAAGATCCAGTGAAAAAATACCCATAATAGATTTTGCATCGATAACATATCTTCCCGAAACGAGATCGAAGTCATAATCGAACTTTGTGATGTCGTTTACGAAGGATTTAACTTTGTCGATAGAATTAAGTGAAATCTTAACGGTCTTCATTGTGTAATACCTCCTTCTTTTCTTTATAGTAAACGTAGAAAGTGTAAAAGTCAATGCCAAAAAACATCAGAAATTTAAAGATTGCGTTGCACAATCTGGGGTGTAAAGTAAATAATTATGAGATGGATGTTATGAGCCAGAAAATCAAGGAATCAGGCGGCATAATCGTGCCATTTGGAGAGAAGGCTGACATCTATATAATCAATACATGTACGGTTACGAACATAGCCGACAGGAAGTCAAGACAGATGCTTCATAAAGCCAAGAAAGAGAATCCCGATTCAGTCGTGGTTGCGGTTGGATGTTACGTTGAGACGGGAATCGAAGGCGTTAAAAAAGATGAGTGCATCGATCTTGCGATAGGTAACAACAAAAAATCAGAGATAGTCGAGATCCTGGATGAGTTTCTTGAGATCAAGAATGAGACTGATGACAAGACGCTCGGCGGAACATCAATAATAGATATAAACAAGACTTCCGAGTATGAAAACATGACTCTGAGTGAGCTTCCCGGAAGGACTAGAGCGTATATCAAGATCCAGGACGGCTGTAACCAGTTCTGTACATACTGCGTCATTCCCTATGCCAGAGGCAGGATCCGAAGCAGAGACATGGAAGACATTCTTTCCGAGATCAAAGGCCTTGTAAATAAGGGATGCAAAGAAGTTGTTCTTACCGGAATTCATATAAGCTCATACGGAGTTGATAAGGGAGAGTCCGCGATCATAGATCTTGTGGAAAAGATAAATGACATAGAGGGACTTGAGCGTGTAAGACTCAGCTCCTTGGAACCGAGGATCATAACAAAAGAAAATGCACAGAGACTCGGAGCATTGAAAAAACTCTGTCCTCACTTCCATCTTTCACTTCAGAGCGGCTGTGATTCTGTGCTTAAGAGAATGAACAGACATTATACCGCCGCTGATTTTAAAGCGGGAGTTGAGTATCTTCGCGAAGTATTCGGAGATCCTGCGATAACAACTGATATCATAGTGGGCTTCCCCGGTGAGACGGAAGAGGAATTTGAAGAGTGCAGGAAATTTGTGGAAGACATAAATTTCTATGAAATACATGTCTTTAAATATTCGCCGAGGAAAGGTACGGTTGCCGCCGGAATGAAGGAGCAACTTACCGACAGGCAGAAGACCGAGAGAAGTGAAGTTCTTTTGAATTTGACAAAAGCACAGTCAAAGTGTTATCGTGAAGGCTTCATTGGAAAAGAACTTTCGGTTCTTTGGGAAGACACTGAAGAGATAAATAAGATTACATATGTTATCGGTCATACTGACAGATATGTCAGAGTTGCGGTGCCGGAGAATGAAGCTAACGCACATGGTGCGGTGAGTGGCGAGATTTCCAAGGTGATTCCGAGAATATTTCTAAATGACGATACATTGCTTATTTGAAAACAGTAGTGTAATATTAAGATATATAGTGCTGATTTAGAATTTAAGCGGTCAGTTTATGATTGCTTCAAAAATACAAAAATAATATAAACGATTGGAGAAAAAATATGGCAGAACAGAATTTGGGTAACACTCAGTTTTTTAAAGTCGAAGCAGATCCCGAGACTGGTGTTAAAAAAGTTCTTTCGGTTGTTTACGACGCCCTGCTTGAGAAAGGATACAATCCGGTAAATCAGATTGTCGGCTATATTATGTCAGGCGATCCGACTTATATCACAAGCCACAAGGGAGCAAGAAGCCTTATCATGAAAGTAGAGCGTGATGAGCTTGTGGAGGAGATGCTTACCGAGTATATCAAGAGCAACGAGTGGGCAAGAAAGTGATAAGAGAGCAGCACTAATGCGGATAATGGGACTTGACTACGGTTCCCGTACGGTAGGCGTTGCTTTGAGTGATGAGCTGCTTCTTACCGCACAAGGGAAGGAAATAATCCGTAGAAAAGAAGAGAATAAACTTAGAAGAACACTGGCACGCATAGAAGAACTCATAACCACTTACGGAGTCGAGAAGATAGTTCTGGGACTCCCCGTAAATATGGACATGACGCCTTCTGAGCGTTCACAGTTGTGCCTTGAATTCAAGGATAGAATAGAAAGACGTACCGAAATCCCTGTAATAATGTGGGATGAAAGACTTACAACAGTAGCAGCCGATGAGATTATGGATGAACTCGGAATAAAAGGTCGTGAACGAAAAGAGTATGTCGATATGATCGCTGCGCAGGTTATCCTTCAGGATTATCTGGATAACAGAAAAGAATAATGGTGAATAATTTTGGAAAAGATTATATTTAGTCCCGACGGTGGTGAAGCTGTAGAGTTTTACTGCCTCGAGCAGACAGTGATAGGTGCAAAGACCTATCTGCTTGTCACAGATGAAGAAGATGGTGACGGAGAAGCGCTGATATTGCGCGACGACTCCGATATAAAAGATGAAGAAGCGGTTTATGTAATTGTAGACGACGACTTGGAACTGGATGCGGTTGCAGGTGTATTTCGTAAGCTGCTTTCTGAGGATGGCATAGATCTCGATATTTAACGGGCAAAAGGTTAATATTGGGTTCTATGTGTCCGCCAAAGAAGTGGAGGAACAATTATTGAGCAAGAAAAAAACTGAAAATGAGTCCAAGCTGCAGATCATACCTTTGGGTGGTCTTGAGCAGATTGGAATGAACATCACTGCCTTCAGATACGAAGACAGTATTATTGTAGTGGATTGCGGTCTCTCATTCCCTGATGACGACATGCTTGGAATAGATCTTGTAATCCCCGATGTTACCTTCTTGCAGGAGAACATCGATAAGGTAAAGGGATTCGTGATCACGCACGGCCATGAGGATCACATCGGAGCCCTTCCTTATATTTTGCATGAGCTCAACGTTCCCGTATATGCCACAAGGCTTACTATGGGAATTATCGAGCATAAGCTCGAGGAGCACAATTTACTTAAGAACACCAGAAGAAAAGTTGTAAAATTCGGACAGTCAATCAATCTCGGCCAGTTTAGAGTCGAGTTTATCAGAACAAATCATTCTATAGTAGATGCGGCTGCGCTTGCAATCTACTCACCTGCCGGTACCGTTGTTCATACCGGAGATTTCAAGGTTGATTACACACCTGTTTATGGAGATCCCATAGACCTTCAGAGATTTGCTGAGATTGGTAAAAAAGGTGTTTTGGCGATTATGTGTGATTCCACAAATGCCGAAAGACCGGGATTTACAGCTTCTGAAAAGACCGTTGGACGAACTCTCGACAACCTTTTTGAAGAACATGAGAATTCAAGGATTATAATTGCGACATTTGCGTCAAATGTAGACAGAGTTCAGCAGATAATAAATACTGCGCATAAGTGCGGAAGAAAAGTTGTTATCGAAGGACGAAGTATGGTGAGCATTATCGATATCGCTCAGAGACTGGAATGCATTCAGGTTCCGGATGACACACTTGTCGATATTGATAATATCAAGAATTATCCCGATAACAAAACTGTTATCATCACAACGGGAAGCCAGGGAGAGAGTATGGCTGCTCTCAGCCGAATGGCAAACGGACAGCACAGAAAGATCACAATAAGCGCAGGAGATACGGTTATCTTTTCATCTCATCCGATTCCCGGAAATGAGAAGGCTGTCACAAATATCATCAATGAACTTCAGATGAAGGGCGCGGACGTTATCTTCCAGGATGTACACGTTTCCGGACACGCATGTCAGGAAGATATCAAGCTTATCTATACTCTCGTTAAACCTAAGTATTCAATTCCTGTTCACGGAGAGTACAGACATCTTATCGCACAGAGAAAGATTGCAAAGGAACTTGGAATACCCAAAGAAAATATATTTATTTTGCATTCGGGTGATATACTTGAACTTGATGAAAATAGTGCTAAAGTAAAAGGAAAGGTTTCCGCAGGAGCAATTCTTGTTGACGGACTTGGAGTAGGCGATGTTGGAAATGTTGTATTAAGAGACAGACAGCATCTTGCCGAAGACGGTATAGTAATAGTAGTATTCGGCCTTGATAAGGCCAGTGGACAGCTTGTTTCCGGACCAAGCATAGTTTCAAGGGGATTTGTATATGTAAGAGAGTCGGACAAACTTATCGATGATGCAACTGACCTTGTATTGGATGAGGTGACGGAAGCTCTTGAAAAGGGAGTGACCGATTGGGGTAAACTCAAGAATATTGTAAAAGAAGTCCTGAGCGATTACATATGGAAGAAGACTAAGAGAAGGCCGATGATTATGCCGATAATCATGGACACAAATTACTGATAAAGTCGGTGTCTCTCTGTAACACTTAAGGGGAATAGCTTTATGAATTCAAGAAAATTGGGATATGGAATATTTGATTCCGCAACAAAGATTATTTTTATTTTCGTAGTTGTTTTGATCATAGTCGGTGGTGCTAAGACCGCTTACTATTACGGTTATCATCTTTTCAATCAGACTGCGGTCGATGAAGGAGACGGTGAAGGCAAAACAGTCAGCGTGACCATCGAAGACGGAGATTCCGCAGAGACCATAGCAGAAAAACTTGCTGATGAAGGGCTTATAAAAGACAAGAAGCTCTTTAAGATGCAGGAGAAGTTTTCTGAATATAAGGGAAAAGAAAAAGCCGGAACATACGAACTTACAACTAAGATGACTCCGGAAGAAATGCTTGCTACAATAGCCGGATATGTAAAGGATGAAGACGGCAAATATGTTGAAGCGGCATCCGATGCTTCACTTGATCCTGATGGGAATATCAAGGATGTAGACGGTGCTTATGAAGATCTTGCTCCTGAAGATGAAGGCGGCGGTGAAGAAGAAGCAGAAGTTGTAGAAGCAGAAGGAGAAGAAAAAGAAGAGTGATTGATCAGGATAGGATGACAGCGTTTATCAATTCGCTGGACAGAGGAAACGCTCCATTTCTTGATGAACTTGAGAGAGAAGCTAAGGCCGGCGATGTCCCGATAATAAGGAAGGACACGCAGGCGCTTCTTAAGTTTCTAATGGCGCACGCCAGGCCGAAGAATATTCTTGAGGTTGGGTGTGCTGTCGGCTTCTCGGCGCTGTTGATGGCGGAATATTCAGGTGATGACACCAGGATAACTACCATAGAGAAGTACGAAAAAAGAATTCCGATAGCAAAAGAGAATTTTCAAAAATATGATTCACACAATAAAATCACACTTTTGGAGGGTGATGCGACAGAAATTTTGAAGACGCTTTCCCAAGGGTATGATTTTATTTTTATGGATGCGGCAAAAGCGCAGTATATAAATTTTTTGCCCGAGTGCCTCAGGATACTTGATAAAGGAGGTCTGCTCGTTTCTGACAATGTACTGCAGGACGGAGATGTTATAGAATCACGTTTTGCTGTTACCAGAAGAGACAGGACCATTCACTCAAGAATGAGAGAGTATCTCTATGAACTCAAGCATAATGACGCTTTAAATACCGTTATCCTTACAGTTGGTGACGGAATGACACTTTCTGTTAAGCTTTAAAAGTATTTTTTGAACAGATAATCAGAAATCCGCATTAGCTGCGGATTTCGTGAGAACATGATTCAGGAGTCAACCAAGCCCTATCGACGAAGTCGATTCAAATTGGCTTGGTTGATGCATTCTTGAACTTCATGTTCAAGAATGTATGGAGATTTAGAATGAGAAAACCAGAATTATTGATTCCGGCAAGCAGTTTGGAAGTACTTAAGACTGCGGTTATATTTGGCGCAGATGCTGTCTATATAGGCGGCGATGCATTCGGACTCAGGGCAAAAGCCAAGAATTTCAGCCCTGAAGAGATGAAAGAAGGAATAGCATTTGCTCATGAACATGGAGTAAAGGTTCATGTTACCGTGAATATTTTGGCACATAACTACGACCTTGACGGTGTTGACGCATACCTTCATGAGTTAAAAGAGCTTAAGCCCGATGCCCTTATAATCGCCGATCCGGGAATATTTATGAAGGCCAGAAAGATCTGTCCAGAGATAGATATTCATGTTTCAACTCAGGCTAACAACACAAATTACGAGACATATAATTTCTGGTACGACCTTGGCGCGAAGAGAGTTGTTGCGGCAAGAGAGCTTTCGCTCAATGAGATAAAAGAGATAAAGGAAAAGATTCCCGAGGATCTTGAGATGGAGTGCTTCATTCACGGAGCTATGTGCATTTCATATTCCGGAAGATGTCTTTTGTCCAACTATTTCACCGGAAGGGATGCTAATCACGGCGCCTGCACTCATCCTTGCAGATGGAAATATGCCGTTGTCGAGGAGAAAAGACCGGGTGAATACCTTCCCGTTTATGAGAATGACAGAGGAACTTATATCTTCAACTCAAAGGATCTGTGCATGATAGAGCATATTCCCGAGCTTGTAAATGCCGGTGTCGACAGCTGCAAGATCGAGGGAAGAATGAAGACGGCCCTCTACGTTGCGACAGTTGCAAGAACATACAGAAAAGCAATAGATGATTTCTTTGAATCAGAAGAAAAGTACAGGGAGAACATGCCCTGGTACAAAGAGCAGATATCGAAGTGCACATACAGACAGTTTACGACAGGCTTCTATTTCGGAAAGCCCAGTGATGAGACGCAGATTTATGACGTCAATACATATGTAAACGAGTACATCTACCTTGGAATCGTAAATGAGATAGATAACAGAGGTTATGCTAAGATCGAGCAGAGGAACAAGTTCTCTGTGGGAGATGAGATTGAGATCATGAAGCCGGACGGAACGGATGTGAAAGTTACGGTGAAGGCTATGTACACCGAAGACGGTGAGAGTGTTGAATCTTGTCCTCATCCCAAGCAGGTTTTGTATGTGGAACTTTCTGAGACTGCAGAAAAATATGACATACTCAGAGTCCCTTCAAAAGAAAATGAGAAAAAATAATAATTTTTTGGTAGTAGTTTTTTGAAAGTTGATGTAAACTTTTAAACAGTTAAATTTTGCATTATAGAAAGGGGCACTGATGAGCAATAGGGTGAACGTAGAAGAGATATTCGGACAGAACGTTTTTACTCTTGCAAAGATGAGAGAAAGACTTCCCAAGAATGTGTACAAAGAAGTTGTAAGCGTTACGGAGCACGGCGGAGAATTATCCAAGGAATCTGCTGATGTTGTCGCAAATGCTATGAAAGAGTGGGCTGTTGAGAACGGAGCAACACATTATACACACTGGTTTCAGCCACTTACAGGTATTACAGCCGAGAAACATGATTCTTTTGTGGGAAGTGCAGATAAAGACGGAAGGATGCTTACTTCTTTTTCAGGAAAAGAGCTGATAAAGGGTGAGCCTGATGCTTCATCTTTCCCATCTGGTGGACTTAGAGCCACATTTGAGGCAAGAGGATATACAACATGGGATATTACTTCTCCAGCATTCCTTAAGGAGTCCGGAGCAGGCGTTACACTTTGCATTCCCACTGCCTTTTGTTCATATACAGGAGATGCGCTTGATAAGAAGACTCCTCTTCTCAGATCTATGGAGGCTATTAACAAGCAGGCACTCAGAATAGTAAGACTTTTCGGTAATACAGCAGCTACAAGAGTTAATGTATCTGTAGGACCTGAGCAGGAATATTTCCTTGTTGACTGGGACAAAGCTATGAAGAGAGAGGACCTTCTTTTCACAGGAAGAACTCTTTTCGGTGCTATGCCTCCCAAGGGACAGGAGATGGAAGATCATTACTTCGGTGTTATCAGAGAAAGAGTCGGTGAGTTCATGAACGACCTCAACGTTGAGCTCTGGAAACTCGGAGTTCCCGATAAGACACAGCACAACGAGGTTGCTCCCGGACAGCACGAGCTTGCTCCCGTTTACGAGACAGCCAATATCGCTGTAGATCACAATCAGATCATTATGGAGACTATGAAGCGTGTTGCTGAGCATCATCACATGAGATGCCTTCTTCACGAGAAGCCTTTTGCAGGCGTTAACGGTTCAGGTAAGCACGACAACTGGTCTCTTTGCACAGATGACGGTGTAAACCTTCTCGATCCCGGTGATACACCTAACAAAAACGTACAGTTCCTTTTTGTACTTGCATGTATCTTAAAGGCTGTTGATACACACGCAGATCTTCTCAGACAGAGTGCTTCGGATGTCGGTAACGATCACAGACTCGGTGCTGACGAGGCTCCTCCGGCTATCATTTCCGTATTCCTCGGAGAGCAGCTTGAGGACGTTGTAAGACAGCTCATCGAGACAGGTGTTGCCAAGTCCAGCAAGAAGGGCGGCAAGCTCAAGACCGGTGTTTCAACACTTCCTCAGTTTGAGAAAGATGCTACAGACAGAAACCGTACATCACCTTTTGCATTTACAGGAAACAAATTTGAGTTCAGAATGGTTGGATCTTCAGATTCAATGGCAAGCTCAAATACTACACTTAATACAATCGTTGCAGAGACATTCTGCGAGGCTGCCGATATCCTCGAGAAAGCTGAAGATTTCGATATGGCAGTACATGATCTTATCAAGGAATATCTCACAGATCACCAGAGAATCATTTTCAACGGTGACGGATATTCTGACGAATGGGTAAAAGAGGCTGAGAGACGCGGACTTCCCAATATCAAGTCCACAATCGAGGCTGCAGATACACTTACAACAGATAAGGCTATCGAACTCTTCAACAGATTCGGCGTATATACCAAGACAGAGCTTGAATCAAGAAGAGAGATCATCTTCGAATCATATGCCAAGACAATCAACATCGAGGCTCTTACAATGATCGACATGGCTTCAAAGCAGATTATTCCTGCTGTTATGAAGTATGCCGGAAGAGTTGCTACAGATGTTAACCAGATTAAGGCAGCAGGTGTAGATGCATCCGTTGAAGTTGCTGAGCTCAAGGAAATCCAGGAGCAGCTTGGCAAGATGAAGGATGCTCTCGATAAGCTTAAAGTAAGCGAAGAGAAAGCACGCAAGATCAAAGATCAGCGCGAACTTGCTTTCTTCTACAAGGATAAGGTTCTTCCCATCATGGAAGCGCTCAGAACTCCTGCCGATAAGCTCGAGATGCTCGTTGACAAGAAAGACTGGCCTATTCCTACATATGCAGATCTTCTCTTTGAGGGCTGATTGTGTAATATAGCGGCTAAATAATTATGTTTTGAATAATAAATATAAGCAGACAACATGCGCATTTGCGTGTGGTTGTCTGCTTTTTATTTTGACAAAAAAGGGAACCATACCTAATGTATGATTCCCAAATAGTTACAAGATCTTATTTTGCTTTTCTGCCTTCAGCCTTACCATACTTTACCCAGTGATCATAAAGTGCCTGGGCATTAGGTCCTATAGCTGCCTGAAGATCAGCGTAGTTATCATAATATGTCTGTGCATTGAATTCTGAATTATTAACAGATGCATTGGCAAGTGATGAAGGAGTAGCTGTTGTAGGTGTTGCTGCAGTTGTGCCTATAATTTCTACCTGATTTTCTGCGACATGAAGGAAGAGTTTTCCGGATTTATAAATAGTATAGCATGCATCCATACCACCGGAGCCACCGAAACCTTCAGACCAGCTTCCGAATCTGACCGAAACATAGGAAGCGTTATTCTTTAATTTATAAGATATTGTTCCATTTTTAATCGGTATAGTAGGGTCACCCATTGAAGTAGGTATACTTCCGAAATAAGACGATGTAATAAGGTCTTTTGCAGAATTACACTCCTCAATATCAACCTGTTCATATCCGCCGTCATACATACAGCATCCTGAAGGAATTCCGGACAAAGTTATTACTGTGCCTTTTTTTAAGGTGGGTGATGATATTGTCATTGTAATATTGGATGTTGCGGCTTTTTCCGGTTCCGGAAAATACTTAAACGCCAATGTGTAAGATACAGCATCAGCTGCGAAAGAAGTTTCTGAGAATACAGGAGATATAAATAATGCTAATGCGATTATTCCCCCCATTAAGATACTGATGACTCTTTTTGATAATGCTTTTTTCATAAAAATCCTCCTTTTGATAATAAAGCGATGCTTTCTGCATTGCTAAGTGCAACTGGCTGACTACAATTACGTAGTCCCTATAGCTTTGAGTCACTGAATCACTTCAGCTTTTCTAAAAATAAAAGAAGAACATATTCAGTTTAGCATTGATTTGTTTAGCAACTATGATAATTGTATAAATAAATCAATCAAATCAGCCAAATTCGATTATATCCAAAAACAAATTATAATCAATATATTTTGAGAAAAATGTTTTCTGCATCACCTTTTAAAAATCGTTTCCCATATTAAATATATCTAAGCGCACATTTAAAAAATAACTGAAAAGGAGGATGAAAAAATAACAAAAGCGCTGAGATACGGGAAAACAAATATGGACTGCACGGATGAGCTGAACATCGTGAGTGTTGCATGAGTCAACTAGTACCGATAATTGAAGGCTGAGTGCAAAAATGATATAATTCAGTCGTTTGATCGCCTGTCATGCGGTAGGCTGAAAGTATCATTTCAAAAGAAGTATTGTTTTCCTTAATTGTTACAGCTATATGTTATTACACCAGAAAAAGGAGAATAAACAAATGAAAAAGAATAACATCAAAGTATCAATCGTAGTATGCTTATCAATCCTAGTTAGCCTTATGTGCTTTTATTGTATGTCTATTGATGGACATTGTGAAATTGAGCTTACAGGTTATTGGGATCCAAGCGGCCAGTATCATAAGCTTCCGCCATCAGAAACTCTTACTCCAGAAGAAAGATTTGAATTGAGGATAGAAAATGCTCGAGATGCAGGTTGGTCTGAGAAAACAATTCAATCATTTATTCCAGAGTGGCGTAAAGAACTTGGTTTAGATGCTTCTGCACCTGCAACCAATAGCTCTGCTTCTTCAGCTTCAAACGCAGCTACTTCTAACGCAACTCCTTCCTACACCAATGAGCAGATTGAAGCTTCATGGGAAGAGACAGGAAGAGTTGAGGCTACATGTGGTGAAGATGGTTCTGTTTCTTATAAGAACTCGCTTACAGGAAAGACTAAGTCTGAAAAGCTCCCTGCAACAGGACTTCATACATATGAAGTTACAGAACATGTTGATGCTACTTGTATCGCTGATGGATATGAGACTCGTACATGTACTGTTTGCGGTGAGGTACAGACTGAAGTAATTCCTTCATCAGGTAAGGAACATTCTTATGAGCTTACAGAAAAAGTTGAACCTACCTGCACAGAAGAAGGTCGTGAAGTATATGTCTGCTCCATATGCGGAGATACATATACAACACCAATCCCTGCAACGGGACATACAGAAAGTGCTCCTGTTGTAACAAAGAAAGCAGGATGGTTCACTCAAGGTGAGTCCACTGTATACTGTGCAAACTGTGGAGAAGTTATGTCTATAGAAGTTATTCCGCAGACATGTCCCCTGGCACTCTGGCAGATCATTGTTATATCTGTCGCTGTCATAGCAGTTATGGTTGTTGTTATCATAATGGCTATGAAGAGTAAAGCTAAGGTATGTTTGCAGAATAGTACTACTTGATACAAAGTGGTTGTAAATACTTGTCACTTGCTATAAGATGAGTATAAATTTCATAGTCCCTTAAAGGGCTGACTGATTGCTATTTGATCAGAAGATGCCCTTAAGGGGGTATCTTCTGATCTTATTTTAAATTGGAACAAAATAATTACTATCAAAGGAGATAACCTATATGAAATTTAAAGAACTTACATTTGTAAATAATTATATTTTTGCAAAGGTACTGCAGCATAACAAAAGACTGTGTAAACGTCTGCTTGAAATTATCATCGGAAAAAAGATCAAGGAAATTCATTACATTGAGGCTGAGAAAACGATAAATCCTTCTTATGACAGTAAAGGAATAAGATTGGATGTTTGCGTGATCGATGATGAAGGAAAAGTATATGATCTTGAGATGCAGGTCATAGATACCAAAAATATCAAGGCGCGTGTACGATACTATCATGGTGTAATAGGTTCTGATCGTCTAAAAAAAGGAAAAGATTATATTAATATCTCAGATGTTACAGTGATCTTTATATGTTTAGAGGATATTCTTGGACATAATGAACCTTTTTACAAGATTGTTAAGGTTGCAAAGGGATATTATTCTTCATATGAATATGAAGATGGTGAAAATACAATCATATTCAATGCAGCTTGCACACGTCTTCCGGATGATGAACTTGGTAGATTTCTTAAGTTTTTAAAGACAAATATTCCTACTGATGATTTCACAGAAGAGCTTTTACACGAGGTCGAGATTGTTAAGCTGAACAAGGAATGGGAGGCTGAGTATATGACACTCGAGAGTATGTTTGATGATAAAATCAGATTAGGAGATGCTAAGAGGCTTGTTAAAGCTGTGGAAAGTCTTATGAAAAAGAAGCAATTTTCTCTTGAAGATGCTTGTGACGCAATTGACGTAACTGTTGATGAGTATAGTTATGCTCTTGATCTTGTGAAAAAGAATGAGTGATCAATTGCTTTTTCAAATCCAATAAAAAAATTATTTTTTAAAAGATATTCCGAAAGGGATATCTTTTTTTCTTATGTTCATTTTTTTCCATATTAAAACTGTAGTAAAGGCTTTTAATTATTTATATAAAAAGAGGATTGGAATGAATAATAAGTATTCAAGCTTAAGGAAATCTATATGTAGAGTGCTACTTGCCTCAATGTTTCTTATGAGTGTAAGTCCGGCTATTAAAATTTATGCGGAAGATGAATCATCGTTAAATAATACTGCTCATGGAGCAATACAGGAAAATTATTATAATGGATATCAGACTGGATTGAACGAAACAGAAATAAAAAAGATACAAAAAAACACACCTTTAACAAATGAACCTTATGCATTTGATATTGGTGATGGTGATGAAAAGGTTATTGTTTTTGGCAGCCAGGCAAAGACGGCAGATAGCGATGTTGATACTAGATATACAACTATCTCTTATCAGATAGAGTATAAAGGTCAAAAAGTAAGTATTGCTGCACAGAATCTGATAGGTCAAAAGGCAAATGGCGGTGTAACCAAACAGTACATGGGATTCACCACAAAAGATATAGGCAAGGCTCTCTATAATCAGGGACTTGCTAGCAGTCCTGCTGAAGGCAGCAAGCTTGCCAATGAAATGTTCACATCAGGAGAAGAGGTAAAGATTCATGCAGGTTTTGCTGTGACTCATAACGGAACTAAAGGACTTAAGAAAACCTATGCTGATGGTCTTATAACATTAGATTCAAAAGGTGAGCCTCTCTACAAGGGGAAACCCATTTACCAGTGGATGTTGGATGGTGATAAGAAGACTATAGATGAGATCAATAAGCTTCTTGCCTACGAAGATGACGCTGTGGCAATGGCAGAAAAGTATAGATTTAGTATAGATGATATTAAAAGAAACAAGACTCGTAAGCTGAAAAAGGGCGGCACTGTCAAAAAGGTCGAAGCGGCTCCTCCCAAAGAGGAGATAATTGAAGAGGTCGAACTTCCACAGAAGCTCATGGTGACCTATAACACATGGGATAACAAAGATAAGGCAAGAAGCTCTTCTGGTGCTTACTACGTTACTTACAATGATTCAAGAAACTATGACGATTCGATAGGACATCATGATGCATTTACCGCGGAGGATGGGAACGGACTTGTGATACCTTCAAGTGAATCGTTCGTAAACGGAGCGGAGAACGATGCTTACTTTGGAAGCGTTGCTTTTTCATTGCAGCCTGAGTCAAAGACATATGCCGCGTCATATAAATACAGCTATGACCTTGTTGAGTGGAATCCACATATGTATTCCAGTACGACTTCCAAATATGTCGACGGTGTGCTTGTTACAGATACCACCTATGAAGGAGGCTGGGAGCAGATAAGTACATCGACAAGATATGTATCGGTATCGACATCGAGAAAAGCTTATAACTATCAGCTTGATCTTGAGAATACAGACCTTAATGAGTTCTCCAAGTCTGTTGCATATAATGATGCTTTTGGTAGCGATACGCTTAATTATAACAATAAGGATCCCCATATCATAAACAGCACCATAGGACCTGATAATAACGGCCCTGTGATGGGAGGGGTATCGACAACTACTCAGACTCCGTCATTTATAACAGCGCAGGGACATATCGACTGGCAGAATGTAAGTCCTAGCGATGATGAGAAGCAGCACTATGTAGGACATCTGGACGGACCTTATGACGGAGGCTTTACGGAAGCACCCGAGAATATAGCAAGAATACTTGCAACAGAGAACCTAGAGTGGCACGTAGGAGACGGAAAGACGAATAAGTCACACAAAACTGACGGCTCTGAAGTAGAGTCTTATGCATCCGTTACGACAGATAAGTTTGAGATAACTTACGGCGGTAATACCAAGACTTTCCTTGACGGAGCCTCAGCCTGGGTAAGGTTTGAGGATTCGCCTTACAACAAAGACAGCAACTTTACGGCAAATGAGGCAGCTGCAATACCGTATCTTACAAAGCATTTCCCAAAGAACATGTTCCTTCCAAATAACGGTGGCGGGATAGATGTAAATACCTTTGAGACAACGCCTGCTTTTGGAAAGACTCTGACAAAGGTTCCCGATAATCAGTCAAACGGAGAGTATCCCACAAGTGTTGATGCGACTTATACAGTTGCTGTATCAACAAGCGGTACGACTCTCGGTAAGGGAACAAAGACATTTTCAAAGGCGGGTAATATAAAAGATTCTTACCGGATGAACGAGCCTGTGAAGGTACATACACCTGTCATTTCGCCTGTTGAGATATACAGGGATAACGGACAGGACCTTGACAGCAGTGATCCCAGAGTATCTTCAAGTGAGACAGATCCCGTATATAGCGAAGGAGAAGTAAACGGTAAGATACAGACACAGCTCGTAAAGGGAAAGGCTAATGATAAGATATCGCAGCTTCGCCTTGATGAGACCTACTGGTTTAAGTTCTCTACAAGAGCACACCTTGAACATATGGGATACCGTGATGCCAATACACACTCAAATGCATGGGATAATCTTGGAGATACGGACAGTAAGTATGATAAGTATGTAAAGGCCAAATATGTTCATTTCCCTACTGATACGATTCTTTATCAGAGCGGCTCACCAAGATACATAAAGCATGAAGCGGATGAGAACAGCGACGGATACTGGGTAAAACTCGACAGAGCCGATTGGGAGTATGTAAAGTTCTATATTCCTGTATGGGCAAAGGAAGGCGTACACGGAAGCGGCG
>JAEEGJ010011135.1_pt1 | contig 22977 bp, 24 predicted proteins | sample 8958761 | NCBI WGS metagenome assembly JAEEGJ01 (sample SAMN16246546, study PRJNA631951) | gut metagenome | biome: gut microbiome; feature: rumen; material: RS-attached | host: Bos | place: Iran: Karaj | collected 2018-10 | reverse complement strand
ACGGCAAAGTCTCTTTAGTGGATAGCCTGAAAGTATTAGGCTTACCACTTCTAACCGCTCTTCAAATGAATGTATCATAAAAACAACACCCCAAAAGTTTTGTGTCTAACTTTTGGGGTGCAGTTCATTTTCAGAGGTTTGTTTATTTTCTTCTTTGTTTTTTTCAAGAGTCTCGAATGCACCGTCTATACACTTTTGGGTGAAATCTTTTCCAAAAATCAGGTCATAAGTCAACTCGTACCCATACTTGATTTCCTTATATTTTTTATACTGTGGATATATCATAAAAGAGCATATGAAGATGATAACCATATCCAGAAGAAGATTCTTTGACATAATCATAAATATACCTGCTATCAATATATAAACAATAATAGTCAACCCAACATGAATAACATCTAAAATATAATCACCCACAAGTAGCGTTTGACGATATGGTGATGTTTTAGAATATGTAGCAGCAGCTCCCCTATAAAAACCTGTCAAGTATTTCACAGTTTTTTGTTTCTTCTTGTGAATTTTGAATTTCTTTGTTAGGTAATCAAGTAGCTTTCTAAATAAGTAGCATAAAAGCGTACCTAAAATAGATGCAATAATACCTGCTATAATAACACCCCATGCATTTTTTAAGAGGAACTGTTCAATTTGTGAAATAATTGTTTCCATATGCATATTATTTTATTTGGTTATACTTCTATTTCGGCGTTCATCAGTTTTGGCAGGAGACGGTCTCGGGCCTCGCTGAGGTTGCGGATTTGATAAGACAGATTCTTAATACACTCAAAATGATTTTTCACTTCGACATAAAATGATTCTATCAAACTCTTACACGGGAACATAATCTCAATGCTCTCAAACTTTGTTTTATTGACATTAGTCATAGTTGCTCCATTACTACCAAGATTCACAAGGTGCTCCTTCAAAGACCTCAGGACAAAATACAAATAATACAAAGCCCCCTTGTCTTCTAAAACAAGTGTATTTATCTGCTGATTAGTTTGACAGTTTTCTTTTGATATACAGACTAGGCCCGCAGTTCCGATACACGAAACCATTAAACTATTTGGCGGAATAAATTTGCCTCTTTGTGAGTTTGCTCCTATATCTGATAGAAACAGCGAACTATCCGGATAAATCCCATTATGCATATCTGGAATTGTTATAAACGGAATGCTTCCACCATAATTCTCCTTTTTAGAAGTTGATGGAGTTTTCCCTGTTATGACTTTTCCAATTTCACCGAGTTTTTTCTTTTGCCAGGATTGGGGGAGGTTGTTGATGATGGGGGTGGATTGGTGTCCGGGGAAGCGTAGGTCAACGAACCATTCTTTGTAGAGTCGTTGTGCGGCTTCTTCGAGCAACTTGATTTGGCGCTGGTAGTTTTCTATTAGGGCGTCGTAGCGGGAGAGCGCCTCTGCGATGCGGCGTTGAACTGCAAGATCAGGCAACTCTAGTTTTAGATTTCTGATGGTTGGCAGATTAACATGCGCCACGGTCGCGCCATTAGCCGTACTCAGCAAATTGTATTGCTGCTTGGGCGCTAACAAAAAGTATGTCAGAAATGCTGGATTAACAAGAGCTTTATTCGGTCTAATGAGCACTGTCCTTTGACCAAGACACACTTTTTCTCCTTGCTGGATGAGAGCGACATTTCCAGCTGTCGCCTCACGTGCAAAAATCAGGTCATCTTCTTGTGGCGTAGCACGTTTGTTTCGCTGAAGATAAACATCTTCTGAAACACGATGCATTCCTTGATAAATGAGCCGCCCTTTTCCAATATTGGGAGTGCGTACCAGCGGATAGCCATTACCTTCATCCACCGCCGTAGAATGTGGGCAATCGACAATCAGTTCACATATATCACTTAAAAGAACTTCGGTCATGCGTTGTCCTCCTTTCTGTTGGGCTCTGGGGCGTCTTCTTGCTCGTAGTAGTAGGAGTAGTCGATGCCCTTCATAAAGGTCTCGCGGTCGTTCACCTTGTCGGTGAGGGCTCCTTGCAACAGGCTGTGCAGCATGGTGGGGTCGGTGGCACTCAGCACCATGGCGGCGAGGTAGTCGCGCTTGGGGATTTGGCTCCAATCTACACAGCGGCCGATGCGGTGCTTGAGCAGCAGGTCGAGCCAGAGGCGTGTGCTGCGCCCGTTGCCTTCCATAAATGGGTGAGCCACGTTCATCTCGACATATTTGGCCACAATCTCGTCGAAGGTGTCGTCGGGCATGCGGTCAATCTCGCGAAGTGACTGAGGCAGGTACTGTGCGCGGCAAAAGGTAAAACCGCCTTTAGAAATCGTCACATTGCGGATTTGCCCGGCGAAGTCATACAGGCCGCCGAACAGGTAGCCGTGAATCTGCTGCAGGCCCCGCGTGGTGCCCACCTCGATGCTGTCCATAAGGCCGCTCTCCCACAGGGTGTAAGCCTTGTCGCGGCTCTTGCCATCGATGGAATCACTATCGCTGGCAAACCAGTGCACAAAGTGGGCGGCATTGGTGTTGGGTATGTTCTTGGCCAGCAGGAGCACGCCGTCGTAGTCGAGCACATCGGTCAATCGATGTTTGCCGTCAGGAGCAAGAAGTTTCAACTGGTTAGTGACACTAACCACTTCACTACCCTGCTTGCGCAACTTGGTCTTGAGGTACTTCCAGTAGTTGCGCGTGCGCGTGTAGTCGTCCTGCCCGTTGATAGCCCCAACAACGTCAAGCACCGAGAACCACCACTTGCTCTGTTGGTCATCCCACACGGCCCGCACCTCGCGGTCGTTATAGAAGCGTATTGAGATTTTCCTCATTTCAGATCCTCCCATGCTTTTAGGATGTCGGTCATCAAGGCGTTGGCCTCGGTGTTGAGGCGGGCGAGTTCATCGTGGATCTCGGTCATGCGCTCGTGGAAGTCCACGCCGTCGTCTTCCTGCTCGGCGACACCGACGTAGGCACCAGGGGTGAGCGAGTAGTTCTTCTCCTCGATTTCCTGGATGGTGGCGACCTTGCAGAGACCGAGCACGTCATGGTACTCGCCCTCGCCAAATTTCTCGACGAGCCACTCATGCTGGCGGGCGGTCTCGAGGGTGTCTTCAAGGGCGGCTAATTGGGCATTCATCTCGGCCTCGATGCGCTTTTTGTCCTTGCGGGGCGCATCGGCGATGAGTTGCTTGGCCTTGGCCTTCTGGCGGTCGATGGCTTCTTGGGCGGTGGCGACGGTCGTGTCGCCCAATGCTGCCTTGTAGTCCTGCAGCAGTTGGCGGTATTTTTCGGTCTCCCCACGGTAGAGGTGGACGATGGCCTGGAGGTTGCGCAGTTGCCACTCGCTCCACTCGTTGAGGGTGCGGTCCACAACGGTGTAGTAGTTGCGGGCGTCGATAAAGAGCACCTTGTCACGATTCTCGGGACGCTTGGCGCGGTCAAAGAACCACAGCGAGCACGGCAGCGAGAGCGTGTAGAAAAAGTTGTTGCCCACACTCATCATCACGTCCACATCGCCCGTGCGCACGAGCTGCTCTCGGATGTCGCGGTCCTTGTTGGCGCTGTCGGTAGCCGAACTGGCCATCACAAAGCCTGCACGGCCGTGGTCGTTGAGGTAGGCATAGAAATAACTTATCCACAGGTAATTGGCATTGCTCACCTCTTTCTTCTTGGCATTGACGCCCGGCAGGCCGAAGGGCAGACGCCCGGCAGCGAAGGTGGATTCGGCCTTCACCTTATCGACATTGAAGGGCGGATTGGCCATCACATAGTCGCACTTGCCCGCCAGGTTGTGGGAATCGTGGTAGAAGGTGTTTGCCTCGTCGCCCGAGATGATGCGGCCGTTCAGGCCATGAACCGCCATGTTCATGAGGCACAACTGGGCATTGTACTCCACCTTTTCCTGGCCGTAGAAGGTCATCTGGCTGTTGGCATTCATGCCGGCAGCGTTGACGAAGTCGCCCGTCTGGACAAACATGCCGCCGCTACCGCAAGCGGGGTCAAGCATGACGCCCTGCTTGGGCTCTAGCACATTGACGAGCATTTTTACCAGTGACTTGGGTGTGAAGAAGACGCCGTCGTCGCTGGCGACCGCCTTGGCAAACTTGGAGAGGAAGTACTCGTAGATGCGCCCGATGATGTCACCGCCCACTTCGTCAATGGTCTTGTTGTTGAAGATGCGCAGCAGCTCCCGCAACAGGTCGTCGGCAAACATGGTGTAGGTCTTGGGCAGCACACCCGTCAACTGCTCGCTCTGGTCCTCGACGAGCTGCATGGCGTTGTTGACTGCCTCGCCCAGCGAGTTGATGTCGTGACCGTCCTTGCCCTTGAGATGGGCATCCAGGATGTTATCGGGCAGGTTGACCAGATAGTCGAACTGGGCCTCGCGAGGCAGGTAAAGCGCACTCTTGGCAGCAAAGTCACTCGGCTCGACAGGCATCACGCGCCCGCCGCGCATGGGGCGGCACTGCAGTATCTCGGCTTCGACCATCTTATAGCGGCTATAGGCATAGCGCAGGAACAGCAGTGCCAACACCGGCATGCAATACTGGCTGCTGGTCAACTTGCTGCCCTGACGTAGCAAGTCGGCTGATTCCCACAATTCCGCTTCAAGTTTCCTGATATTTATCATAGTTTCTGTTGTTTCTCTTGATTGTTTCTTCTGACCACAAAGTTAATGATTATATTTGGTAATGCCATGTGTTTTGAGGACAAATACTTCAAAACGATAAAAAATCAGACCAATTCGCCCTGATGCCTTATGTAATGATGAAAAAGGAGATATGATGAGTATCTCTTATAAAAACTATAAAACTTAAAGATATGAAATCAAAAAAGTATTACGAAGTAAGAGAAAGTATTGTGGCATCTTGCTATAGACTAGAAATTGGTGGGTTTCAAGTATGCAATAACAAGACGAGAGAGAAACGTTTTTTCGCACGTAATGATATGGACGAGTTTAAGATCTGGTATCAGGAACAGCTTGAAGAAGGCGCCGATGAAAAGTCAATTGATATAGATTGGATAAGGACTGGTGCCGCAGAATCAGATATGATGGACCGCCTTCACGCATTTCTCTCCTTCAAAGACCATCAAAAATGAAGTATCATGTTTGTAGAGTTGATGCAAGCGCTGTTTTCTGTTATGCCAGAGACAGCGCAACAGCCGATGACAGATTTCCGCAGATTGTGTCTTGAGGCTGAGAAGAAAAATGAGTTAGATGTGGCACCGGATTATATGGACGACGGGCAACAACCTGAGAACCCATATGCCAGTGAGATCAAGAGACTGGAGGATGAATACGGACCTCTCATGGAAGGACAACACCTCACAATCCAATTACATGATTTGTTGGTTTTGATTCCCAGGGCAAGGAAGCGAATTGATGCCTACATGGGATTAATCAAGGAACTGGCCAATAGAGGTGTAACTTTAACTATCAAATCGAGGAAGACGAAATGAAATATAGCCACAATGACGAGATAGAGGAGCGGTATTTCGCCCTCGATATCGAATCCCTCAAACAGCATGACGATGGGTTCAAAACGGCTTATGACGGCGGCAGCGGTTATGAGATGACGATAAAGCTGATGGACCTCTTCGTGATATGCCCCAGGAAACGCCTAAGAAAGCAGCAGTATAAGCGGCTTGTGAACTACCTGGCGTCAAAGGGCATCACCTTGAGTATAATCAGCAGGAAACATAATAACAACAATGAAGTATAATGAATATTGAAGTAGAAAAAAGTGATATTTGGAAAATCGGTCGTGGTTGTTGGAGCAAAGAAGGTGGCTACTTAGCTATCGATTGCAATGTTGATACAGTTAACATTGAGGAGATTCTGCTGAGATCCATATTAAAGTGCTTTGGGGATGAGTACACTGTCACCGAGACCTTGGAGTACATAAATGATGATGATATGATCGATGGCCTCGTGTTAGTTACAAATCTGCCTTTCGAGATGTTTGAAATGGCCAGGAACGACAACTGAATGACTAACGACAAGAAGGCCAAGTGACAAGGGCGACATCTAGTTTACTGGACGCCGCCCTTTTTGTTGTTTTTCAGGCAGATACATTAAAACGCGACAATAAAAACAAAAATTCTGACATGGGGGTAAAAGGGTTAAACTGGCCCTTATTGTTTTTTTTACCTGTCGCTGTCGCTAAGAAAGACACCAATCATGCCCCCAGAAATATGCTGTAATGAAATTTTTAGAAATCAAAACCCCTCAAATTCTTACATGTGTATGAAAGACATTATTTGGCTTTCAATAACTGAATTTTTAAATATCAAAAAAAATGACAAATTATTTAATTGAGGTACCTAAAGAGTACCAGTACCTTTCAGACTGGAATGATTTTGACAACGTTATGCCAGCGGGACATATCATCTTGAACAAGTCGATATGCGGTTGCGGCTGTACTGATTACTACCTGACGAATGACCTGCCAGTGATCCTGGTGAGTCCGAGAAAGGCATTGATCACAAGTAAACTCAAAGGAGGTAGGACGGCAGGCAAACTGTTCTATTTCGACCGGAGCAGCGGTGGTGATGTAAACGACACTATAACCGCCATGGGTGATTACCTGAGCTTTTGTGGAGGAAATTCATTTAGCGGTCAATCGTTAGTGCCCAAAATTATGGTGACTTATGACTCTCTGCCCTATGTGGTTGACGCTTTGAGGAATTGGAATCTGATGGGCAGGTTCACGATTGTGGTTGACGAGTTCACCTGCATCTTCACCGACGTCAAGTTCAAGGGATCGGTTGAGGTCAACCTGTTGCACCAATTGGAAACATTGCCCAACAGAACCGTCTATATCAGTGCCACGCCGTTGAAAGATGCGTACCTTAGCGTCCTTGGCCAGTTTCAGAACCTGCCTTATGTGACGCTGCAATGGGACCCGAGCAGGGTTGAGACTGTTAACGTGTATTACTCGGAGATGACAAGCCCTGTTAGCGCAATAGGCCAAATCATCAAGGATTATAGAAGAAGCGGCGTCTTCAAGTCAAAGAATGTCGGTGGACAGCGGCTGGACTCGACCGAGGCGGTGTTCTTCCTGAACAGCGTGGAAGACATCGTAAGAATTATCAGGAAGTACACCCTGACACCAGCAGAAACGTTGGTGATATGTGCTGACACGACCAGCAACTGGGCACGCCTGAAGCGGGTAGGTTTTTCAATCGGGACCGTACCCAACGAGACGGAATACACGACATTGAACAAGCCCTTCATGTTTGTTACCAAGTGTTCGTTTGAGGGCACCGATTTCTATTCGGATAGTTCAACCTCGTATGTGTTTGCCGACTGTCACTGGGACAATCTCGCTCTCGACATATCCATCGACCTGCCGCAGATAGCTGGACGCTGCAGATCCAAGAACAACCCCTTCAGGAAAGAGATCTTCTACTACTACAAGCACAAGAACAGTAACCTTGAAGGGCAGATGAACTTGAATGAACTGCTTCAGCATTACGCTGACAAACGGGCAGACTCCATTCAGCAGGTATCGGAACTGCAGAACGTGACCCACAAAGGCCACAAGGACCGCATCCTGCAGGCTCAGGAGAAGAACCATTACACCATAGATTACGTGGATGCCGTAGATAATCCCGACGGCACATGGTCAGCAGTATGTAATGAGCTAGCCTACGTCTCTGATATCAGGGCAGCCGAGATTAAAGCCAACCAGTACCAAAGCACATACCAGATGCTCAGTTTTATGCGGGAGAATGGCTTCGTTCCCAAGGATCAGAACGCCCAACATGAAAAACTGTTCACTCAATTCATGGCGCTATTTAATCAGGATGGCAATTTTGAGCGGCGAATGAAGCTGATGATTGACACCATCAACTACTATCCCTGTCTTGAAGACCTCATAGACCAAGCCCCGATCATCCCGTATGAATACAAGGAATATTATCATGAACTTGGCCCTGATAGAATTAACGCTTGTGCATATATTGAGGCTAACCTGAAGCGGGAACTGGAGAATACACGTAGAGCAAGCATGATCAGCATTCAGCTTGAACCTGACGTTGTGTATTCAAATGCAGCCATCAAAAAGATGATACAGGCAGAGTATGACCGGCTTGGCATGACAGCTACGGCCAAAGCGACGGAAATCACCAAGTATGTGCCTGGCGTCATCCCAGCCCGCTATACAGACAATAACGGAAAGAAACAAAATGGATATAAACTTATATAATGATTTTTGATATGGCAAAGTTTTCAAGTAACAATCAATTGATGGTCAGTGTGTTCAACAATATATGGGACACTGACAACGAGAATTTAACGAAGAACTGTGATGTCAAAACCATTCTTGACATTATCATGACGGGGGATTATGGTGTTGCCGCAAAGATCAACGCCATCAGGAACGCGGTGACTAAAGAGCAGCGTGATGAACTCAAAAAGCACTTGTTCGTCATTACCTGGCAGGGTATCTTTTCACGCAAGAACAACAATGGATGCGAATCACTATCGTCCCTTGTGTGCATAGATATCGATCACCAGGCTGGTCTGGATTTGAATTGCATCAAACAGGTTATTTCTGGATGGCCGTATGTGTTGGCATTCTTCACAAGTCCCAGCGGTGACGGATTGAAAGTGATTATCAAAACCGATAACTACAGCATTGATGATTACGGCAACTGTTACCGCCAGGTTGAGAATCTCTTCACTGATGCGTTTGGGATTCAACCTGACAGCCGTTGTGAGGATCTTAGCCATCCTTGCTATATCAGTTATGACCCCGGCATCTACTATAATCCCAATGCGGCCTCATGGCATTACGAACACAAGCCGGAGTTCGATAAGCCTAAGCAGTCAAGTGTTCCTGGCGCATCAAGCGGCAACAATACTACTCAGCCAGATAAACCTTTCTTGACTGCTGAGGGGTTTATTGCAGAAATGAATAGGATGAGATGCACTTTGACTGATGACCAGATAATCAACATCCTTGATATCAAGTGGAGTAAGTTCCCGAATAACTATCAGGATGGACACAGGACAAAAAGTGTGTTTGCCCAGGCTTGTGGATTGTGTAAGGCTGGCATCGAGATGGAAAAAGCACTTGATTACCTCGAATCCAAATTCCTTCCCACCGGCTTCGATAAGGATAAGGTGGAAAGAGCGGTTTATAATGCTTACGAGAGAAACAAACATCTCTTTGGTAGTGAACGAAGTAACTACAGGTCCTACAACGAGTATAAGTTAGGGCATTAATTCAAAAAACAGATCAACTTCATATCACGGGTTGGTCTCTATTTTTTTCGTTCCGATCAAGAAAGTGGTATTCCTTGTCAGCCGGAGGAATTCGCAAACCTATCATACCTATTTTTTCTGTAATAATCCCTATTCTTATAGAGTATTTGGTTTTTCTTATAAAAAAGTGGTCATTATAGAAAAGCGGAGGAATTGATACTCTATAGTGTAATTTTTTTCTGACAAAACATGCTTACTATAGAGATATCGTGATTTTCTAAAAAAAACAGGTCCAATACTCTATCGATAATGGAATAATATTTTTAAAGAAATATTGATTTTTATAGAGGTATTTGATTTTTCTACAAATAATAGGTCCAGTATGTGTTTGATAACTGGTTTAATAATAGATGAATAGAAAAGAAAAGAACGGTTCGCCTTCGGCTCACCCAAACTGCCTCTCTCTCTCTTGAAATAACACAGAGTACAACATTATCATTCCCCGCCAATCGATAAAGACCAATAATGCCAACAGCTGCAATTTGCCAAGTTAATTCATCTAGGGGGGGGGGAGAAGGCAGTTTGGGTGAGCGTAGCGAACCGTTCCTGTCTTCTATTTCCACAACGGCGTAAGCATTTTTCCTGGTTAAATGGACACTGGCCGGAGCACAAGTGAAGGCCAAGTGGACATCAAGGAAAAATCGTTCGAAGAGGTTCCAATGAAGTTTTGAGGGTGACCGAGAAACTGAATGGGTTCTCGAGAAATGTGATATCAGAATAGGAATAAGCCATTTAACGACTATTTTTATCTGATTGCCCAGACAAAAACAAATGAAAGTGGTCCAACCAACACAAAAAGACGTGCAGGTTGGACTTATTATAGCCTTATATTCTGCCGACAATGCAGTAAAAAGTATCGATTCGGCAAAATATACTATACTATATTCTGCCGCTAATGGGTATTTTTAGTATAATTCGGCAAGATATAACTATTTTATTCTGCTGAAAATTGATGCTATTTTTGAAAAGTATGTATAAAGTTTCTTACTTACTCGAACAGGTCATCAAGGACGACCTGCTTCTGGACAATGCCGCTATGTTTACCGTATGCAACACCGTAAGTAGTGATCATGGTGAGATGAACGGTCTGTTTGGGTGACAAGGTCTTTTTCAGTACTTCAATACGATTCCTTAGTTTACCCTCTTCGTCCTTGCTGATCACATATTCACCACTGGAAAACTTCATTTCGCAAAGATTCACCACGTTGTCGGCCCTGTTGATAAGAAGGTCAATCTGAGCACCCTCATTTTCGTCATCACCTTTAACGCTCCAAGCAGACAGGGATGACTTTACTCCGCCAATCTCCAAGGCGCGTTTGATCTGAGCGTTATGTTGCCAGCACACCTCCTCAAAAGCCACACCTTTCCAAGACCTCATCACATCAGAAGTGATATTGTCTGTCATGTAATCCACATCAGTCAGGTTGGGCTCTACATATTTCAGCCAGAAAAGGCAGAAGTTATCAATGAGTTTATAATGCTCAACTTTGGAGTGGCGGTAAGGCATATAACGTAAAATGAAGTCGCTCTCGGCCAATGCAGCAAGTGTATCTGAAAGCCCTCCACCGAGCGGTACTCCCGTGGATTTTGCAATCTCTTCCCTTGTGAAACCGTTATGACGTGTTGCCAGCAGCCGGATAATCTTCTTGCAGTCCTCGGGATTACCGAAGATGGCATTAAACAAGCGGTTGAATTCGTCTTTCAGTCTTGGATTACGCCCGAAAAGAATCCGATCGGTATTCTTCTCAAAACTCTCACCTTTCCTGAAGAAACTGAGATAGTACGGTATGCCACCAAACACCATGTGGCTCTGCACGATATCATAACGGGACAGTTCAATGCCTTCTCCCTCAAAATATTCCTCACATTCTTTCAGCGTGAATGGTAATAGTTTGATTTCATCTGTCAAGCGCCCATAAAGACCACCACGGCTTCGGGACAGATTCCCAAGAATCCAGGAGGTAGCGCTGCCACAGACAATGAGCATCATATTATCACGCCCTGAGCACCATCCGTTCCAGAAATTTTCAAAGGCGGGAAGGAATCCAGAACGCGGCGTGTCCATCCATGGCATTTCGTCGATGAACACCACCTGGCGTTTGCCGTCATCCAAGCTTGTAAGCAGCTGCTCTAACTGGTAGAATGCTTCCATCCAGGACTTGGGCATCTTGAACCCCTCAAGTCCATGATTCAGCATGGAATAATAGAAGCTCTCCAACTGGGTCTTCATTCGGCTTTTCTCGTCATCCTGGTCTATGGGCGAAACACCTGTATGCTGGAATGTGATACGGTCCTTCAGTGCCTGTTTGATAAGAAAAGTTTTCCCGACACGCCGTCTGCCATACACGGCCACAAATTCAGGTCGGTCACTCCGATAGAGCCTTTCCAGCTCTTCCATTTCTTGTTTTCTTCCGATGATTGCGCTCATAGTCTAAATGATTTTGTGGTTATATTCTGCCGCAAAGGTAGTAAAACATTTCGATTCGGCAAAATATAATATACTATATTCTGCCGCGAAGGGGTGTTTTTAGTGTGATTCGGCAGGTTTGAAGTGAGAAACTGAGTTCTAATCCACACTGGTGTAAGCATTAAATGTGCACCGGCCAGAGTTTTAGTCTCATTCCTAAACCATTGCGGTCGCTTAGGCATATCGGTTGCCCTTTCTCAAATAGTTGCTGATAAATAGAATAATCATTATCTTTGTGCCCAAATTATTACTGATTATCAAACACAACAAAGAAACTATGCAACAGGAAGAAACCACACTTGAGGACATAGCGAAATCTTTGAATAATTCGCTGATGTACAACTTGTCACTGACTTCTAAAGAGCTGTTTCACAGCAATTTCTTAGCTTGGTTGGGACGCAATGAGAGCACAAAACCTTTTTTTGTAAAGGTGATAAAGCATTTAACCTCTGATTCCCATAATGGTATTAATGGTATTGACTTGTCTCAATATAATGAAGATTGGACTGTTGAACGTGAAGATAAAAATTTTGACCTCTGTATCAAGAGAGGAGAAGACTACATACTCGTTATTGAAAACAAGGTCAAAGCAATCCCTCGTGAAGATCAATTGGACGAGTATGTTAAAAAAATCAAGTTGCAAAATAACACAAATAATAATACACGATTTCTGCTGTTGACTTTGTATTTGAAGTTCCGCGGATATGGTCCTTGGATGATTAAGAGATACAAAGACCTTGCAGAGGCAATGGAACTTAATTTGGAAAACAATATCCCTAATGGTTCTTATGAAAAAGAAGTGATAGAAGATTACATCAGATTTATCAGAAACATGAATGAACTGGCAAAAAAATGGCGCGAACAAATTGAGAAGCAAGAAGTATTTGCAGTTCCTTTTACTGATGTGAATGTAACTCCAGGTTTAAAGAAGTTATCTGATTTATATACCAAAATTCAATTCAGCATTTATTGCGAGAAAATGAAAAAAAAGCTGAAAGACGAATTAATAAACCAAGATTTCCTTCATATTGAGATATTTAATAGTGAGTCTAAGGCGATTAAAGAGATGACCATCGATGACAAAAAACTCTATATCGATGTTCATTATAGTTATGCCAGCAGTAGTCATCAAGGCATTCTTGATGTAGCAATCCCAGTAGATAATCTTGAAAACCCCAAAATCAAGTATGGCACAGTAAAACCTGATTATTTCATTACGATTCAGATAGAAGGCAAACAATACCGTCATGTCCTTGAATCAAATAATGATAAAGTCATTAATAGTAAATTGTATGAAATTGGCATAAGTGATTTCTACACGACACCTGGACATAATTCTTTACACTTTTTTTCAAATAATCCCAAAAATGATCCTGAAGCACCATCATATGGGAATAAGGACATATTTGAAGATAAACTGTATCCTGTTGAAGATAAAAAGATTAAAGAAAACAGACCTTTTAATACGTATCGCAATAGCAAAAAGCAAGTCACGTTTATCTATCAATCAAGGAAAATCAATAAAAACGCCACTGTTGATAAAGTCTTAGGCAACATTGTAGATGATATCAGGAGAATTATAACCTCTTTGAAAATTCCGTGAACCTAATTTCAGTCTTGATCAATTACCTCAATCGTCAGATTGGGGAATACTTGCAGCAGGGCATATTTCAGGCAGTCGCGGTTGGCCTCATAGAATTCGACTGGGATCTCGCAGGGATCGCCCTCGTGGATGGACTGGATATAGCCCACATAGGCATCTGAACCAACAAGTGACTTCATCACAACCTCAAGTGGCAGGTACCAAAAGGGTTCGGTGTGTTCACCGTATTTCTGATACAATTCAGTGAGCAGTGCTTTTACTGCCGGCGCATCGGCACCAGCGATGCGGTAGTAGGTGAATTCGGGGTAATCAGTATGCTCGGCATCATATCGGCGCTGTCTGGCGGTTTCTACTGGATCAAACTCCTCGCCAGCACGGTCGTAATAGGTCTTTGCCTTGTCATAGTCGATGAAAATACCGTTTGCCTCATCGCCATATTGATAAAGGACACCGCGATTACTGATGGCAACAGGATCATCACGGCGATAAAGCTCATCGTCAATTGCATCCTTGACTTCAGATGATACACACCAGAACATAAAATCCCTTAATTCCTCATTGTCAAGCCGATTGAATGAGGCAATTATATTTTTCCCAATTCGGTCCAGCAACTCGTCATTGGGGGTGAAGACCGTCACGCCGTCAATCACATCTGTGCGCAAAACCGTTACAGTTTCACCAGTGTCGTCATCAAGAAAATCTTCCTCCCAATGGCGGCATTTTTGTCTCATGCCGCAGGCGACAATGTTGACAGCCGGAACGAACAGTTCAAGGGCAAGCGGAGCAATCCACTGCAGGTCCGAATCATTCATCTCGTTGATGACAATGCCGTTTGTGGAGTGGTGGTTGATTGACGAGAGAAACGCTTTTTGTTGCTTACGGCCTCCGTTACGAGCTTCCTTGAGTTGCTGCTTGAGTGTTTCTAAATCTACTGTTTTCATTCGCTTTAGTCTTGATGATTACACAAAAACTCCACCACTGCTGGCCAGTCGGGGAACTTTGGTGAGCCAAATTCTATCAGTTTGCCTTCAAACTGATCCGCACCGTTCTTCCTTCGGTCATCAATCAGGAAGTCGCCACGATTGAGGTTCTTGTGGTGCGAGATGATGAGGCGCTTGTAGAAGATCGAATCCTTCTCACTACCGAAGTAGCGCTGTACCCATTCCAGTTTGTCGTACCATGCCGTGGGATTGCGCCAAGGAGCTGTACTGAGTATGTACAGATCATAGTGTTGGTTTAGCTCCTGAATGGCCTTGATGGCTCCAGGCATCGGATCCATCAGCGAGAAAATGTTAGGGATGTCATCGTAGTGTGGCTTGCCTGTGCCGTCGTCATCATACTCTGTGAGAATCGCATTGGTCACTCGGCTAAGACCACTCCGGAAATCCACCAGCACATTATCCATGTCAACATACACGATTTTCTTTTTCTTGTTCTCTTCCATACGGTTTTAAGTTTTATTGATAAGTAAAAGTTTAGTCCCATGAGAAGTCTTCACCGCTCTTGTAAAGATAGATCTGATAGCCGCCTTTCTGCAGCATCTCGCAGAGATTATCAAATGGCCGGCCTGTAGTGATGTCCCACTTGCCCTGGGGTTGCTTGAACACGATGGTCTGGATGGAGTCCTGCACAATGATTCTGCATAGCCTTGTGCAACCCACAAACGCATTGAGTCCAATCCTTTTCACACTCTCGGGGATATAGATGGCCTCAAGTGACCCAATATCCTGGAAGATCCCATTTTCTATTGCCTTTACATAAGGCGGAAAGATGAGGCATTTCGGGTCAGTGAGGGTGGTCCCAACAGCAGTTCCTTGCCGATTAATCTTAATCCCATGGGTGATTTCTACGTCACCCACATAACACTTGAGACCGTCATTGGTCAAAGTTAATTTTGCCATAATCTTTATAGTTTTATCTGTTGTCCTACTCCCTTCAAGTGAGCGTTTCGGATACCTCTCTTTTTAAAATAATATGTTAATTCTCAGCCAAAAAATTAAAGAATTTCAGCATTTTTTTGCGAACAAAACCGAAAATCTATTGAGCAGAGCTTTCAAGCTCGTTGTTATTGAAACCGTTCGGAGCTTCCTTTTCGGAAATAGCCTGTTCAAGTTGCTGGCGCATCAATCCAACAGCGTGGGCGATGAACTTTTCGTCGCCAGCGAAGTCATATTGCTCTGCAGCCATCCTCACTCCTGCCGTTGCCACGTTAATCAACTCGCCAAATGTCATCCCTCGATTCTGATACTGGTTGATCAGGCTGACTGCAAACCGCATGTTGGCTTTTTCCAACAATTTCATCTCATCGCAGTCCACACCCTTCTTCTGCACTGCCTTCAAGAGCACAAGTTCCTCTTCGTGAGTAAGCAAGGGCATGCGGCCAATTTCTGCCAAGAATTCATCTATCTGCTTGTTTGTCATATTACAAATATTGGGATTTAAACTTATAATTAGAGAAAGTTTCAAAAACGTAAGGTGCTATATTTGACATGCGCAAGTGTACCCTACATTTGGGGCTACACTTCCCGCTGAGAATACTCATGCGGCGAGACCTTGCCGCATGACGGGTTTCAAGTGAAAGTGTTTGAGTAATTTTTCAAGAAGTTGGTCGGTTTGATTTTTGTCAAGCCCAAAGAAGGATACTTCGAGTTGTTCGAGGTCACACATGCATTGGATGCGCTTGTTGCGAAGATAGTTGTGTACGCGGCTGTAGGTACTCAGTGAAGAAGTTTTAATTGTAGTCATAATTGTTATTGTTTTAAGAAACTTAATTTGGTATTTAATTAGCTCCAAAAAGACAAAAAATTAAAAAGGATGCACAAATATTTTTTGTACACCCCTATAATAACTTGGAAAACAGTGGATTGTGATTAGTTAAATTGTGTTAAATTTAATTGTGCCGATACGGCGAAAACACAAACAGGAATCAACTAATAAGCCTTATTTTTCAGTTTTATTGATTGATTCAATGATTCAATGATTCCTCTTATACCAGAATCCTCATATAGTTTTTTGAGTTTTTCCCCTTCAAACGATTCAACATTAATACAAGGATGATCTGTTGGATACTCCCGACGCCAGGCTTTACCTGTTATATTATATTTAAATCCATTACCGTCATTTTCTTCTTCAGTACCAACTTTACTTGGATCCTCGTAGAACAATGAAGCAGTAGGTTGCTCATAAAAGAAGTGAGCAGGGTACCATCCAATCTTAACACCTACAGGCCAGTTCTTATCTCGGATATTGATATAATAGAATGTAAAGTGATGGTTTACTATATAGTCCTTTTCTTCAATTAGAGGAGGGTTATTGCTATCACCCGAGGTGAAAAACTCTTTTGTTGCTTTCATGAAGTCCAACATCGGTTCTTCAGCCTTTTCGTACACAAGGCTTTGCAACAGATTAATGCAATCAACTCTAATCTTTGAATCGTTATCTGATTTCTTTTGATAATTACTTAATTCTTTTTGCAGGTAAATATATAATTTATGTAAGTACTCATTTTGTTTCTTTAGTTTGTCCTTCTTGTATTTCTGTATGTAATTCAGTATATAATCATTGATAATCGTTTCGAATTTGTTTTTGCAGTGTTCTCGCAGAAGGGTTTGGCCTTCTCTTTGCCCTAACATTCCTTTCAGAAAATCGATATATTGTATAATCCCTGTATTCAAAACCAATTCTTTCTGATACACCAGTGGTTGTACGCTGTTTTCTAACCAGTGAAGGACATGATAGCGATAAGAGCAAGCAAAATATCGCGGTCCCGAAATCAGCTTGGACGAATCATTTGGTTCAGGATCATTCAAAATACCTCTTTCTCGCATATATACTATGCTTTCATCATCTGGAGGTTCAACACCATCTTTAGTCAGTAATACTACAAAGACTTGATCTGAACTGTTCACTATACTGTCTTTAGTACCACTCCCTAAAACGGATTTGATATATCTTTCCAGTTGATTAGGTTGAGGTGGTGCTCCATTTATCTTGTTTTCAATAATAATAGCAAATTTCTCCTTTTGATAGATAAGCCCATCAATTCTACCTTGCTTGGTTTTATTCTTTTTTATACTATCATCATTTTCAATAATCGGAACTGCATCAAAAAACTCAGTTTCAAATGCCACTGGTTCGCTATCATCAATCTGGATATTGAAGCCCGCTAGTTCAATGAAATCTTTAAGAAATACGTAACCACCATATTTGTATTTATACTCCAACAATTTCATAAGAATGTTAGTGTGTGAATTCTCTTTGATTGTCCCACACTGAGCATCAAGGATGTTGAAATTGAAAGGTAATAATTCCTTATTATTTTCTAATTGATTTGTGTACTCTTTTAAAAAAGCGCCAAAGATATCTTTATATTCACTTGTTTTTGTTGGTTTTTTAGTCATTGTTTAAAAGCAATTTACTATGTTTATTTAAGCTTATTATTCTATTATTTCTCTCAGTTTTTGCCAGACTTTTACCATGGCGAGGGTGTCGAGTTCGCAGTAGCGGAGCAGGGCTTCGCGGGTGGCTGCGGCCTCGTCTGGGGCCATGTGTTGAATCTGGGGGAAGATGGTCATGGCGTCGCCACCGTTCTGCACACGCTCGTCGAGGTTGTGGTAGTCAAGTGACGGGTCATCGGGGAACAGGGCGGGCAGGACGCTCTTGATGGAGAATGATCCGCCCATCGCGGGCACATAATAATGCCTTGCTCGGAAGGGCGTGATTAGGTCCACAATGTGGTCGGATATATTGAGCAAATGTGCTGACAAGTCGGGATATAAATCGGCCAGTTCTTTGATACGTGTGCACTCAAAGGCTTTGTTATAGGCCAATGAGCAGACGTTTATCGGAATGTCTTCGCACAGGCGCTCGGCAAGTGCCCGCCTTGGATCGCTGCCATCACTAGGTGCCAGGAATTCCTTGTGAATCAATTTACCGCCTTCGTGCTCGATGATATGTAATGAGTATTGGAAAGTCACCTGCTGGTAAGGCTTGACGTGATCGAATGGCGGGATGATGGGTTGGAAGGTCTCGAAGTCCAGGAAATAGAGCGGATAGTACAGTCCGTCAAGGAAATCCCTGATACCATCTGGTTCGATATGTTCGGTCCCGCCCAAAGTGCATTCTACTTGCAACTGCTGCATATCGCTCAACGGTTCGTCACGCAAGTCCTCGAAGGTGATTTTACCGGCATTGTAGTATTCCCATTTCCTGTCGGATTTCATCCTGTAAAGATCAAACACGGTGGGCTCGCCCTCGTCCTGAGTCAAACCTTGCTGAGCAGAGCAATACTGCCAAAAGCCGCATTCATAAGGATCAGCACAATGTGGCCCGATGGCACGTTCGGGTTCCTGCTCTTGTTCCAGAGTTTGCTTAGCGAGTTGCACTCGGGCGGGGACCAACGGATACTCACTATCGACTTTCTCCTTAAGGTTGATGACACGGAATAGCTGTTGGATATCAAGGTCTCCCACACGCTCATAGTCTCCGTTGATGGTCACCAGATAGGTACCAGTCACCTTGATGCCACACTGTTCAAGCACCCATCGCTGGAAAGCAATATCCACAGCATACTTGTCAAACTTATCAGGTAATAGGACCTCATCACCGCTATGGCTTGACGAACTCTTCACCTCATAGATGGCCCAACCGCCTCGCTCACGGCGCAAGATGTCAACAGCATAATAGCAGCCCTCATATGAGAACGAAGCCTCGCAGATGACCTCTGTGCCGCGATCTATTTCCTGCTTGGTTTTCTCCATCATCGCTTTGAGATCAAGCTTCCCTTCGGCAGTGTGCGTGGTGACCTCGACAAAGGGTCCGAAAAGCCCCATCGCCAGGTCGCCCACCTCGTTGCCTGCGTCAAATCGTGCTTGCAGGTTAGGGTCCTCGGGTTGCAGCTCCGGGTGATAAACTCGAAGCCACAAGGCCTTGCTGCACTGGCAGAAGGTAGTGTATCTAGATTTGGAAAGTCCTGGCATAGGATAATAATAAATGGTTAATTATTGAGTCGCAAAGATAATAAATCTATGGCATATTTCCCAACTTTTGTTGAAAAAGCAACCTGATGAAATTTATATCGGTTTCCGTTTTAATTTTTTGGGGGCTTGTTTACATTTTATCGCCAGAATAAGGAACTAATGATTGTTAAGATTATGAACAAGGACAAGATTTTTATGGTAACGATTCATGTAGTGGCAGGTGTGCTGATGATAGCCGTGTGCTGGACACCTGCGATTGTAGGTAACATCTCGGTTTGGAACAAACTGTTCTGCACCGTAGCTATCATTCTCTTGCTGCGGTTCCACTACTGGTGCCAGCAATATGAGCCATGACACCAGTAGCGGTTACCCGGTTGATTACTTTGTGAGAATTCTTTTGGCGGCGGGGATGATAACGTCGCGGATAACTTGGTTGTTCATGCGGTGCTCGCCGTGGAAATCATCCACATGAGTGAAATGCTCAGCAAACTCCGATTTGCAGTTGACGAGCGTATCCCCATCAGCAAAGAAGCCCCAACACAGTGACTGATTCTCACTGGTGATGCCCTCAAACAGGTGCTCCTCCATCTCCTTGAAGTGTTGGATGATTTCTTCGGTAATCGTAAAGTGCGTCTGGCCATCGGCCGTCGGTTGGAAACGCTCAAATGTGCCTACCTGCAAGACACCGGTCAGTTGTGACATGTGCAACGCAGGATTGACGCAGATGCGGGGATAATCTGTCAACTGCATGGCGTACATGCCACCCATGCTGGTACCGATGATGAGGTTGGCTTTGTGGCTGGCACAGTAGTTCTTGAGGAAAGGCAATGCCTCCTCGGGGTCGGTGGGGATGTCGGGTGCAACCACATTGCAGTCTGGCATCTTCTTGATCAGATACTTCACAGTACTGCTTTGGCTACTGGATCCGTAGCCGTGTAAATAAACGATAGTTTTCATTGTTTCATTAAGTGTTGTTAAGTTGTTTTATTTCCAACCTCAAATATACAAAATCTATTTAAATAAACCAAATCGCCTTTGGAATAATGCAGCATATGGTGCAAGTTCAAATAGCCTTTTATCCGACAAAATCGACCTTCGAAGCCTAAAGCGAGAGAGGGGTATCAATCCCAGTATCCTCCTGATGAAGATGAAACATATAAGCTATCCGTTGCTCAGTTATCATCTTCATGGGGGCGGTTTAATCTTTGCCTCTTAATTCTTTTAGTTCCATAATATCAAGCATGTTGTATTGAATGCCCTCGTTGTCGATGGCTTGCCAGCTTTGGTGAAAATGCCCGTAGAACCAATGACGCAACGGATGGTGATTTGAAGTCAAGTAGTCAAGAATCTTATCCATCACCTGGCGTTCATTCTTTACATCTTCGGTCAAATCCTCATCGCGAATAGCCATCTCAGCAAACAAGCCGCCCTTTGATGTCAACTCACAAAACGACGGAGCGGTGTGGGAGACAATGGCGTCTATAGCGAAGTCCTCACTGATGGCATCAAGTTTATCAGTATCAAACACTGGATACTCGTTTGCCCAATAGATATTACGGGCCAAGAGCTCGTCCTGTTTCGGCAGATGGTAGGCAGAATGGCTCATGCGATACGACCTATCGACGGATATAGCGCCACCGACGCAAAGTATTTCATGGCCACACGCCCGAACCACAGAATAGTCGGGCACTGTCATCCATCGGCGATGCTTGATGGGGTAATCATTAAAGTAGGCAGGGTTGTCATGGTTGCCTCTGACGAACAGAATCCAGTTGTTCAACTTGGACAGACGGCCACGATTGCGGTTATAGACGTTCTCATAATAGCCCGGTTGCTCAAACCCAAAGCCACAGTCACCTGCCACGACAATCACCGTGTCCGTCATTCCATATTGAACGCAACACTTGAAGACAAGTTGATTGAACTCGCCGTGAATATCGCCACTGATTACAATGCCTTTAGCCTCTGGGAAATCGAAAACCATCCCTGGATTCATCGAATCTCGTATCTTTCAAGATATTTATCATTCCCCTTGCCAACAATCTTTATTAATTCACGATGGTTACATGTGGCAAGTTCCAAGTCAACACCAATGCTATCAAATAACGACTTAAAATTGATTTCCCCATACTGCATTGCAACAAACCTATCGGCCGTGTGTTGGAACTTTTCATATGTTTCCTTCAGCGAGATGGTTCTGTTGCTATAGGAGTGATCATCAATATAAATCTTAGAGGGTTCCCAATGGCAATTTAGTAAAACCACTTTCTGCCTGCCTTCATATTTCGTATTTTTGAAATGGTTATATATTGCCAATAGATGTTTTATCATCTGGAAAGCATCGAAATGCAGAGGTGGTTTTTCCACAAATTTATCAAATGCTTTTTTGAATTCTTGTGGACAATCGCTTTCTTGATATTGCTGATATGACTTAAACGGATGGCATCTTGTTAATGGCTCCAACATTTTCATTTCAACAAATAGATGGCAATTGCCAGAATGTAAATAAGCGTCCAAATTCGCATGATGACCATGTATTGTCTCTGATTTATTCCACTCATACTCTAATTCATATTCTCCTGCTGAGATGATTCTATTCTTATTTAGTTGGCAAGTTTTATTGTCGCCAAATATGTTCCATATAAGAGCAGCAGATGACCTTAAAGATGCCATTGGAATGACTTTCCATCTGTTTTCTTTTAATTCACCACCTTTACCATTATCAAAATCACTACAGTGGTTATTGTTTTTTGGAACATTCTTCTCAAATCTTCTCAAATAATAAATACATTTTGAGGTTGTTCTATCATTCTCATCAAAGAAATCATTATCAGTAACTGATTTGGTTTCCAACAACTTGCCCTTTAATGCTTTGAGAATGTCTTCTTCTTTCTTGCTTATCATATTACGCTTGTTTTAATTAGTTGTTTCTCTCAAAATAATGTATCTATCTCAACATTGCTTTTATTCGCTCTTTCTATATTGCTTATTGCCAATATCTTTTCTTCAGCGTACAGATTAACTCCTTCCAGTCGTCACATGGTAACTTGGAAAATAGTTCTGCGGGCGAAATCAAAACATATTTGTTGGGATTCTTGAGCTGGCCTTTCCAAGTGATGAGCATGTCTTTACCTCCACTACATGGATATTTCTTGTGAAGTAGCTCGTTATTTCCCGTTGGAACAACATGGACATGGATGTAATCATCAGCCTTAATCACTTCATTATCCTTATGTTTTACCATCTGCTCTGCCCAGAGTGTCTGCCTCATCAACTGGTAGAATGGCTCGAAGAAATAGACAGAACCACGGTAATTGTCAAGGCTCTTCAGTTGCTTTGAGTTATCAATAAGACCAGAGTACCTCCTTAACCGAGTGTCTCCACTTGTTCTCCCATCCTTGTTCTGGGATTTATCCTCATTGCCATAACTCTCAACGTATTTCCATTCAATGGTCAACATCACACGTTTGCCCTTTTTCTTTGCTAGAATCACGGCATCAATGGAGGTACAGAGAGCGCCTCTCTTGAGCATATCCTGCCCTCGCTTTTCATTCAGGTGGTCAGTGGCACTGACAACTTCAAACGAGATATAGCCATCCAGTCCTTTGTCATTCTCAAGGATTTCCACACTGTCAAATTCCGGGTCAATCGACTGTGCTAATGCCAAAACGGCATCGTGGTTTTTTCTGAGTGGGAAC
>JAEEGJ010011130.1_pt1 | contig 22988 bp, 17 predicted proteins | sample 8958761 | NCBI WGS metagenome assembly JAEEGJ01 (sample SAMN16246546, study PRJNA631951) | gut metagenome | biome: gut microbiome; feature: rumen; material: RS-attached | host: Bos | place: Iran: Karaj | collected 2018-10 | reverse complement strand
CCCAAAACAGTTATTTCGACCCTTTTTCTTATTTAGTGTATAATTATCTCTGAAAATCTTTTGATGTTTCGGAGGCATTTTATATGGGCAGACTTCTTTATGACGAGAGTAACCTTCCCGAGATCAACAGCCTTAAGGCTTTAAACTACGATGAAGTAGATAAGAGTACCGTTGAACCGATAAAGCGCGTTGGCGTTCTTACGAGCGGCGGAGATGCTCCGGGCATGAATGCGGCAATAAGAGCCGTAGTAAGAGCCGGTATTAATGCCGGATTTGAGATGTACGGCGTTACCAGAGGCTATCACGGCCTTTGGAAAGGTGAGATAAAGCAGCTTGACGGCAGAAGCGTATCTGAGACTCTCCAGAGAGGCGGTACGTTCCTCATGACAGCAAGATCACAGACTTTCATGACTGACCAGGGCGTTCTTAAGGGCGCCAAGATGATGGAAGCTTACGATCTTGATGCGCTTATCGTAATCGGCGGCGACGGTTCCTATAAGGGCGCAAGAGCTCTTGCAAGGATCGGAATCCCCGTTATCGGTATGCCCGGTACGATCGATAACGATATCGCATCCACCGAATATACGATCGGTTACGATACGGCAATGAATACTGCTATGCAGTGCATCGATAAGCTCAGAGATACAGCTTCTTCACACGAACGCTGCAGCGTTATCGAAGTAATGGGCAGACATGCAGGCTGGATCGCACTTAATGTAGGTATCGCTACAGGTGCAGAGAGCATCCTCATTCCTGAAGTTCCTTATGATTTCAACAAGGACGTTTTAAGAGTGATCCTTGACGGCAGAAATACCGGCAAGAAGCACTATATCGTTATCGTAGCAGAAGGTGTAGGCCACGCTGATGATATCGCTAAGCAGATCGAAGAGGCTACCGGTATCGAGGCACGTCCCACTATTCTGGGACACCTCCAGAGAGGCGGTTCACCGACATTAAGAGACAGGACAATGGCAAGTCTTATGGGCATTAAGGCTATTGACTGCCTCGTTGAGAAGAGATTTAACAGACTTGTAGTCCAGCAGCACGGAGAGATCTCCGATGTCGATATCGAGGAAGGTCTTGCAATGACAAAGACCATTACTCCCGACATCATTGAGAACGCAAAGAGGCTTGGCTGATTCTGCAGGTCAGTAGGGGATAGTTGACTATGTATGAATTCCTAAGCTTTGAAGAAAGCCTTGAGCGGAAGAAGATCCGCGGGCGCGTATTGAATACGCTCGAATTTACGAAGATCAGGGACAGCGTCAGTTCAAAGGCGAGAACTGTCCGCGGCAGGGAGCTTATTGATGATATGGTCCCTGTTTGTGATGCTGATTATGCGGAATCTGAGCTTTCTGCTTCTGCACAGGCGATGGATCACATCCTGAGATTCGGCATGCTCCCTTTGGGCGGCATGAGAGACTTAAGAGAAGCTGTAACTTATGCAAAAGCCGGCGGTACTTTATCCTGCGGCCAGCTTTTGGAAACTGCTTCGTTCCTCAGGTCATCTGAAGAACTGAAGAAAACAATCGCTAAGGCAAGGTCTGCCGGTGCTCCGTTTGTCGATGAGACTGAGCCTGATATCTGTTCTTATATTGACGGTCTTGAGACATGTGAAGAACTCCTTGAAAAGATCACGAATTCGATCCTGGGACAGGATGAGGTTTCCGACAGGGCAAGTAAAGATCTGTCATCGATCAGAAGAGAGCGCAAGAATATCGCGGGCGGGATCAGATCGCTCCTTGACCGTGTCATCCAGAATCACGCTGACATGCTCCAGGAAAGCATTGTAACGCTCCGTGAGGGAAGGTACTGTATTCCTGTAAAAGCCGATTTTAACGGCAGGATAGAAGGCATCGTGCACGGCGCATCTTCGTCCGGTCAGACGCTTTTTATTGAGCCTATGAGCGTTGTTGAAGCCAACAACAAGATAGCTGAATTGAATTTTGCCGAGCAGGCAGAGATACAGAGGATCTTAAAGAAGTTTTCCGGTGAAGTGGTATCTATCGCTCCGCTTCTCGAAAACAATGCCGCTATCGCAGCACGCCTGGATTATATTTTCGCGAAAGCCGAATACGGCGTGGAGAATAATTCATTCTGCCCGAAGCTTAATACCGAAGGCAGGATCGATCTTAAGGGCGCAAGACACCCGTTGATCCCTAAAGAAAGCGTAGTTCCTGTTGATATCAAGGTCGGCGACAGCTATGACTCTCTTATCGTCACAGGTCCTAATACGGGCGGTAAGACGGTATCTCTTAAGACGTGCGGACTTTTAGTCTTAATGACGATGGCAGGACTTCCGATCCCTGCTGAAAGCGGATCTGAAGTATGCGTTTTCGACAGGGTCCTTGCAGATATCGGTGACGAGCAGAGCATTGAAGAGAGTTTATCAACATTCTCGTCACACATGTCCAACATTGTATTTATCTTAAAGAACATCAGGGGAAGATCTCTGGTGCTCTTGGACGAGCTCGGTTCAGGAACAGATCCTACTGAAGGTGCAGCGCTCGCTATATCGATAATTGAAGAGCTTCGAAAGAAGAACTGCATCGTTATGTCCACGACGCACTATAGAGAGCTTAAGAGCTATGCTGAGACCACGGAAGGTGTAATGAATGCTTCATGTGAGTTTGACACGGAAACTCTGGCTCCGACATATAAGCTCATTACGGGAAGACCCGGTTCTTCGAATGCTTTCGTTATCTCCAGTAAGTTAGGGCTCGCAAGACATATCCTGGACAACGCCAGATCCAGAATGTCCACTGACGAATTAAGATACGAAGAACTTCTCGCAAAAGCTGAAGAAGAGACAAAGAGAGCACAGACTCTGGCTGAAGAAAATAACAGGCTCAATGCAGAGCTCAAGGCTGAAAAAGCGCGTCTTGAGGATGAGAACGCTAAGCTGAAGCAGTCTAAGACAAAGATCTTAAATGATATGAGAGCCGAGCAGAAGAGGCTTTTGCAGGAGCAGGAAAGAGAGATCGGCGAAGAGCTCCGCGAATTAAGAAAACGCTCCAAGGATATGGACAGGGCTGAGCGCGAGAAAGAATTGGATAAGATCAGGAGAAAGCTCAGAGCAGGCGTTCAGGATCTTGAGACGGAAGATGACGAAGCAGTTGAAACAGTTGCCTTGAGTGGTGAGCCTGTTAAGGAAGTTGTCGAAGGCGAATGTTACTATGTTCCTTCTTTGGGACAGACGGGCGTTGCACAGTCAGGTCTTTCTAAGAGCGGCACGGTTAATATCCTTTGCGGAAGCATGAAGATAGCTGTTAAAAAGAACCAGCTCATGATGCCTACAAAGGCTCAAAGGGATGAATTCTTAAGAGGAAAGACAAAGATCTCCCAGAAGGCTCAGGCGTTTAAGACAAAGAGCAGTTCTGAAGATATGGGCAAGGTAAGATTTAATGCCGCTTCTTCAACAAGAGCTGAACTGATGCTGATAGGCATGACGACGGCAGAAGCTGAATCAAGGCTTTCCAAGTACCTTGAAGACTGCGTTCTGGCAGGAATAAAGGAAGCCAGGATAGTACACGGTAAAGGTACCGGAGCTTTGAGAGCCTGCGTGCAGGATATGCTGATAAAAGATGACCGTGTGGATTCTTTCAGAGCCGGTGAACAGGGCGAGGGAGATGCAGGAGTTACTATAATCAAGTTCAGATAAGGGGGATATGAGAATGGCAGAAAATAATGTAAACCAGCAGCAGATGCCTGTCGAGACTGTACAGCAGATTCCTGTAGAGACAGTACAGCAGGTTCCGGCAGAAAATGTTCAGGCTGCAAAGCCTAAGAAGAAAGTCAGGGTAGGCTTTATCTTTTTATCTTTGCTGCCCGTCTATGCGATCATAAGCATTCAAACGATAACACAGGTTCCGTTCCTGTTTTTCGCAATGGCCGAACTCGAAAAGACTTCAGGCACCGCGGCTGCTACGGATATGAATACTGTCTTTGACTTCTTTAACCAGAAATATGCTTTTTGGGCATATTTACTTTATTCCGTTGTCGGCATTATTGCTTTCGGTCTCTGGTATTACTTCGGTTTTGTAAGGAGAGGGACAAAGGTCAGAATCAAGGAGATTATCGGATATAAATCCATATTGGCTGTTATAAGCATGGTAATCGGCCTTCAGTTCCTGATCACTGCAGGTTTTGTCATAGCTACCGAGCTTTTCCCGAAAGTCATTGAGGATTATATGCAGCTCATGACTGACTCAGGCCTTGTGGATAATCAGCTTATCATGATCGTCTATGCGATCCTGATAGGACCTATACTTGAAGAACTCTGCATAAGAGGCGTTACGTTCGGGTTCCTTGAAAAATCCAATATCAAGCCGTTCTTCATAATACTCATCTCGGGTATTCTCTTCGGCGTAATGCATTTAAATCTCGTTCAGGGAATCTATGCTTCTGTCTTGGGATTCTTCCTGGGATACATGAGATATAAGTACCGTTCGATCAAGATCACCATCGTGATGCATATACTCTTTAATTTTATGGGTACATACGGTGAAATGCTGATGGAGAAACTGAATCTGAGTAACGGTGCAAACCTCATTCTGGGAGGCATTTCGCTCTTCGTTCTGTTGTTTGCAGTCCTGCTCGTAAACGGAGATCCTAAAGCTTATAAACAAACCGCTTGATTTAAAATTTTTATGATAAAATAAATTTGTAATCCCATTCTGAGGAGGCCCGAGTTTTGCTTAACGAAGAAGAACATATGTCAGAGGCCTTGACCAGGATCTTTGAGAACGTTGTTTTAACGGAAGAGAAATCTCTCCAGGCAGGTTATTTCAAGGATCTGTCTATTGCTGAAATGCATACACTTACCGCAATCGGTCCCTACGAAGCCCGTACGATGACAAATACCGCAGAAGATCTGGGTATTACCACGGGTACTCTTACTGTCGCGATCGACAGACTGGTTAAGAAGGGTTATGTCCACAGAGAGCGTGACAAGCGTGATAAGAGGATCGTAAGGATCAGCCTTACACATAACGGTAAACTTGCCTGCAGAATGAACAGCAAGTTCCACAGAGTATTGGCTAAACATATTCTGGCAGGCTACGATGAAAAAGACAGAAAACACCTTTTAGATCTCGTTGACGAAGTCGACAAGTATGTTGAGCAGCAGCTCAAACGCTACGACAGCAGCGAGAATGTCAGGGCAACTGCAAGACAGGTTGCTACAGATACAAACAAGGAGATGAAGTAATATGGCTGATTCTGATAACCTGAGAGCGAAAGTCAAAGAAGACGTAATTAGGATCATGGCAGAGACACTCGAGATATCTCCTGAAGAGATTACTTCGGATCTTGCTTTCAATACGGATCTGCCTTTTGATTCACTTCAGCTCTATGAGTTCGTTATTGATGTCGAGGAGACATATAATATCCGTCTTCCCGATGAGCTCCTTGACCAGGTGAAGACCGTTGACGACATGATCGATGTCGTAATGAAACTCAAGAAATAAGTTTTGATCCTGATGAAGAAACTGTTTATCGTTAACAGCAGGGCTGAATCCAGAGCTCTTGCAAGATTCAAGGCTGCATATTTTGATTATTCCGTAGGGCACGAGAATGAGACCAGTGCCGTTTTTACCGAGTTTGCAGGACATGCCGGTGAAGCGGCTAAAAATGCTGCTTCTGAAGAAGACCTTCTGGTTGTCGCATGCGGCGGCGACGGAACTATCCATGAGGTTGCAAATGCCCTGGCTGAGTCCAAGACGCCTATGGCTGTAATACCTCTTGGTACCGGTAACGACTTCACGAGATCAGTAATGGACGATAACCACAGGAATAACTGTGAGACCTGCATAGGTGACTTGTTTGGCGGCAGGTTTAAGGTCAAGGATACGGATCTTATCAAGGTCACGTCCTTTGACAGAAAAGGCAATAAGATCGATGCCAATTCCGCGTGGTGCATCAATGTCGCTTCCATAGGATTTGATACTGAAGTCCAGCTTAGGGCAAAGGGCAAGGTTTTGGCTCACCCGAATTCCAGCTTTATAAGGAGCACTGCCTATTCGACATCTGCAGTAGGATGCCTTTTCGGAAACAGGCATTTTGACTTTAAGTTTGAAGCCAAGAGAGCCGACGGCAAGCCTGATGTATCAACAAAATCAAAATATACGCTCATTGCCGTATGCAATGCGTCATATTACGGCGACGGCTTCTGCCCGGCACCCAAGGCGGTTATAGATGACGGCCTTATAAACTGCTGCGCGATCGATGCGGTGAGCCTTCCCAGATCTTTGTATCTGATCACGAAATACAAGAACGGCACGCATTTCGGCTACGATGAGATCGATAATTTCGTAACCACCAGCGTTACGGTTACGGCAACAGGCCCCAGAGATCTGAACGGAAATTACGACGGAGAGGACTTTTCGGGTCACAAGGTCACATTTGAGTGCGTACCCGGTGCGATCAGGCTCGCGATCTACGGCTAAGGGATTTTACGGCAAAACTTCAGCAATTGCTGTTTTCGACATATTATTTCCTTTATATTACAAGTTATTTGTTTTGTTATGACGAGCTTCTTTGTTATAATTACAAGTTATGGAAAGCTTAATTAGGGACAGTATCGAAAACTACAGAAATTACGGCGTAAGCGACAGGGCAATCGAGGCCGCTGTTAAGGCTGAAGAGGCGCTCGCAGGCGTTTATGCGCGCATTGACGACATCGTTACATTTAACGAACTCAAGGTTTTAGATGCCTTCAGATCCGAAAAATTCTCAGACACTCACATGGGCCTTACATCCGGCTACGGCTACGATGACGTAGGCAGAGAAAAGATCGAGAATATCTTTGCCAAGGTATTTAAGGCACAGAAGGCTTATGTCAGATGGCAGATAAGCACAGGTTCTCAGGCTATCTCGGCAATGCTCTACGGAGCATTAAGACCCGGAGACATCATGCTGTCGGTAACAGGCAGGCCTTACGATACACTTATGGCCACGATCGGTCTTTCTTCAGAGAACAATGATATGTCACTTATGTCTTACGGCATCTCATATGAGGAAGTTGAACTCAAAGCTGACGGCACTCCTGACCTTGATGCCATCAAGGCTGCAATAAAGCCTGCCACAAAGATGGTATTCATCCAGAAGTCCAGAGGATATACGGGAAGAAGAGCCCTTCTTTCAGATGATATCGAAAAGATCGCATCTCTCGTACATTCGGTCAGGAAAGACATTATCGTTGCAGTAGATAACTGCTATGGCGAATTTACTGAAAAAAGAGAGCCTTTGGAATGCGGAGCTGATGTTATCGCAGGTTCTCTTATAAAAAATCCCGGCGGCGGAATCGCCAAGACCGGAGGTTATATTGCAGGCAGGGAAGACCTTGTCGAGAATGCCGCAAGACATCTTACTACGCCCGGTTTAGGCAGTGAAGTCGGTCCTACATTAGGTGCAAATGCCATGATCGCCAGAGGCCTTTTTACAGCGCCCCAGTGCGTCGGAGAGTGCCTTAAGGGTGCAGTATTTGCAGCAGAGATCCTGGGCAAAGAAGGCTACAAGACGAGCCCTGCTTCTGATGAAGTAAGGGGAGATATCGTCCAGACAATAGAATTCGGTGATCCTGACAAGATGAGCAAGTTCTGTGCTGCGATACAGTCCTGCTCGCCTGTCGATTCTTTTGTTACGCCGGTTCCGTGGGATATGCCGGGTTACGATGACCAGGTAATTATGGCAGCGGGAGCATTTGTCCAGGGAGCAACGACGGAACTCTCATGTGACGGACCCATGAAACCTCCTTTTATTGCATATATGCAGGGAAGCCTCGCTAAAGAGCAGGCAAAGCTCGCATGCATGCTCGCTGTTGAGGGTTAAGGAATATGGCAGACGGAAAGCAGTGGTACAACAGCTCCGGCAATGAGCCCGCTAAGAGAAAAGTCAGCGGCAATCCGTCCATGCATGGAAAACCCGTCGCAGGCAGGCCCCAGAATGGCAAGCCTCAGGGAGCAAGACCTCAGTCAGGTAAGCCTCAGGCCGGAAGACCTGCAGGAAAGCCGGTTCAAGGTCAAGGAACTAACAAGCCCGGTTCCGGTTCTTCAAGAGTTAAAGTTAAGCGCCCTAACGGCATGCCGGCACAGACAGGCAGAGTTCACGCGCAGGCTAAAAGGCCCCAGAATATCCAGGGAAGAAATGCAACATCTGAAAACAGCATAATCCCTAAGATGGATATTAACGGTAAGCCCACTACTCCATCTTCAAAGCCCCAGGCAAATACTTCTCCCAAGAGCCCCATGACAGCCCGGGAAAGGGCCAGGGCAAAGGAACAACAGAAGATCCTGGCTGCGCAGAAGCGCAAAGAGGAATTAAGAAACAGGGAAGCTGCAAAGATCGCGAACAGCGAATTCAAGCGCAAGAATCCTTCACAGAAGAGTGCGGAGAGCCGTGCCATCAGGAATGGCATTTTAGGAGCAGTAGTAGTAGCTTCTGCGCTTTTCGTGCTCGTATTCGTAGTTCATCACTTATATGACTACATCGCAGAGAAACCTAATTTCTCGTTTGTTACGGTAGGCAGCGTTGAACATACTATCGGCGCAAAGGCATTGATCGTAAGAGACGAGGATACGATCGCGAGTGAAAATGCGGGCGAACTCGTAACACAGATCACAGAAGGTTCCAGAGTCGCAAAGGGACAGAACCTGGCGATCGTCGTTCCCGAAGACATGAAGTCAGTTGTACAGGATTTGAGAAATGTCCAGTCACAGATATCAGACGTACAGCAGGAGCTTATCCTCTCGGGCGGTTCTGCCGAAGCTGACGTAATCTACAGAAACTATAACAAGAAGCTGTCTTCTATCCTGGACTCTGTCAGATTCGATGCTATGGGCGGCAACTTAAGCACACTGTCATCTTACAGCTCATCCGTCAACGTTATCCTCGATGAGAGAGACGATGAGATGAGTAAGATCGATTTTAATGACGAGAGGATCTCGGTCTTAAGAAGCGATGAAGGCGTTTACGAAGCACAGGTCGAAAAATATGCGACCCAGGTAACGGCACACAGACCCGGAATCGTTTCATTCAGACTTGACGGCAAAGAACAGACATTAAATTACAAGGAATTCCTCTTGATGCCCGTAAATGATATCAAGGGCTATATCAATAATTCAGTAGGTGCGATCTCATCTGACCTTTCTGTAGAAGAAGGAGACCCTGTTGTAAGGATCGCTCAGAATGAGAGCCAGTATCTTGCTGTATATCTTTCTTCAAATGATGCGACGCTGTCAGACTTCGCCGTAGGAACTCTGCACGATATCAATATCCGTACCGAAGGTGTCGCCATCGATAACTGCAAGGTCGTACGCTGCGAGAATGACCAGTCAGGCATGCTCATTACTTTCGAGACATCCAGATGCGTTGAAGCGCTCTTAGACCTTAGAACGGTTGATATCGAGATCGTTATTACCGAATCTGACGGCATGAGAGTTTCCGTATCGAGCCTTGTAAACGAAACATATGCGCCTAAGGGCGATCCCTGCTTCTGCGTTTATATCGCGCCTAATGCAAATGCGAGCCTTGATACATTCGGCGACGAAGCTTTGTTTAACGTTACCATTCTTCCTAATGCAAAGACTGATGAGGCAGGTAATGCTGTTGAACAGCAGAATACTTCCGTCGGAGGCTGTAAGGTCGTTTATAAGGAAGTGCTTGCTGACGGCGGCATGATCGTCGCATTCTCAACACCTAACGATTACTCCAACTTAAAGAAGCTTGATAAGCTCTATACGGAAGGCTACAGGGCATCCTTCGTTGACACAGCGACAGGACTCGGCATGATGTGCGAAAAGATCACAGTATCTGATTTCTCGGGTATGGCTTCCGTATACGTTAACAGCCAGGGCTTCGTATCTGAAGTAAGGATCATCCTGCTCGATAATGACAGAGAGTTTGCGATCATCCAGCGTGCAGGCAAGTCTTCTGTTCCGAATCTTAATACTGTATATATTACAAATCCTAAGACTGTTAAGCCCGGAGATAAGGTCGACTGATATGGAGTTTGATTATTCTGAAGAACTGCTTAAAAAGATTTCGGATAATATTTTATCCGTAAAAGAATCAATTAAAGATGCTGAGAGGATCGCCGGACGTGAGGAAGGCAGCGTCACTCTCATAGGTGTTACAAAAGTATTCCCCGTTGAATATGCTGAAGCAGGAGCCATGAGCGGCCTTACGGATCTTGGCGAAAACCGTGTCCAGGAATTAGTCCCCAAGGTCGAGCGTTTTTCGAGTCTTGGTATAGATGTTAACTGGCATCTCATTGGAACGCTTCAGAAGAATAAGGTGAAATATATTATAGGTAAAACCAGTCTTATTCATTCTGTAAATACAGTTGATCTTGCAGAGGAAATCTCCAAGAGATCTGCAAGTAACAATGTTACTTCGAGGGTTTTGCTGCAGGCAAATGTATCAGGAGAGGAGAGCAAGCACGGCTTTGCTCCTCACGAATTAAAGCCTGCTATAGAGAAGATAATCGCCATGCCCGGAGTTGAGATCTGCGGCCTTATGACAATGGCTCCCATAGAAGAGTACGAAGGCCAGGCTAGGGAAGTCTTTGCTAAAACACGCGTAATATATGAAGACTTGAAATCCTTTACAGGTTTAGACAGCTGGAATGTCTTATCAATGGGTATGAGCCAGGACTATAAGAGCGCCATTTTAGAGGGCTCCACACATATCAGGATAGGCACTGCAATATTCGGAAACAGAGCCGAATATAAGCCTGTGTAACATTGTTCGATTACAAAGAGTTCATTTTTGTTACATTTTGTAATATAACCCCGTTTTAAGTTACCTTCTTGTGTCATATTGCCCAAAACTATTGAGGCAAAAATCAAAGTTCGTTAATATCCAAAGTATCTTATATGAATGTCCTTGGTCGGGCGAATTTTTAAGGAGGAAAAACAAATGGGCACTTTTAACGTTAAGAATTTCTTCGGTAGCATGTTCACACCTGTAGAAGATGAGATGGAAGAAAACTATTACGGTGAGGAAGAGGGCTACACTGAAGAAGATGCATACGAGCAGGAGCCTATTGCAGAGGAATCCTACTATGAGGAGCCTCGCACTTTCGTTCAGGAGCAGCCCGCAGTTACAACACCTGTAATGCAGCACAACGCAACAGTCATAATGCTCACACCTTATGACATCAGAACAAGCCAGATCGTTTGCGATCACATCCGTGAAGGCCACATCGTAATCTGCAACCTCACAAACACTGATAAGAATCAGAGAGTTGTTGACTACATCTCCGGCGGTGTTTATGCATTAGGCGGAAGAGTAGAGCCTACACCTGTTAAGACAACATTCGTTTGCACACCTAAGTCTGTAAACCTCGTTGTTGAAAATCAGGAAGCTGAGCAGGTTGGTACAAAGGTTTCCGCACTCTGATAGAGTAATCACAACAAAAAGAAATCAAGGGTTGTCCAAGGCGGCAACCCTTTTTCTTTGCTAAATCTTGACCATTGAATAAAATATCTTTGTTAATATATAATATGGTTCTGAATAAGACGTTTTACCCTTTAGGCGGAGGAATAGATTGATGAACAAAGAAGATCGCGAATTTTTATTTGATCATGCTCAGAAACTGTCTGAGATACTTAACGAGGAGTGTGTCGAACTTTTAGGCATGCTCGAAAAGATCGAGGACAGAGTTGCGATCTCCAGACGCATCAACAAGCTCGAAGATGACGGCGATCATGTATTCCACGCATTTGGTGACAAGCTCCATCAGGTAGAACCCGATGTCGAAAAGAGAATGACGATCTTTTCAATGGCAAGACATATTGAAGACTGTGTAGACATGGTAGACGAGCTCTCCATGACGATCGTACGTTACAATACAAGAACTGTCAGTCCCGGCATGAAGGCCAGCGTAAATGCTATTGCCGGCTGCGTTAAGAAGGAAATGCATCTCCTTAACATCATGCGTACATATGAGCCTGAGAATAAGGAATTGTTCTTAAGAGCGATCAATGAATTCGATGCATTCAAGGTAGACTTCTATAAGATGTATGACATGCTTATTTTCGGCCTCTTCTCACAGGCTCACGATACTGTCGACATCATCAGATGCAAAGCTATCTACGACGCCGTAAAGGATATTTTCAAGGCATTCGAAGTCAGTGCTGACGACTGCTATAAGTACATTATGGCAAGAAGCAATGACACCGATATGTGGGCTATAGATTAATAAGATCCGTCTTTTCACGGAATAAGGTCTGAATGAGTAACAAGGTCTCGCTGCCGGACAATTATCACATTGTCTGGTCTGAAGAATTTAATAAGGATTCCCTTAAAGAAGAGTTCTGGAATGCAGAGACTCGTGCAGCGGGCTGGACTGACGGAGAGAAACAGGAATATGCGGGAACCGAGTGCCTTGAGGTTAAGGACGGGTGCCTGTCGATAAGACCCAGGATAACTACGAATAATTCAGGCGAGAAGAGATTTATTTCCGCCAGGATCAGTTCGTTCGGAAAAAAGGATTTCACATACGGCAAGATAATTGCAAGGATTAAAGCTCCGAAGGCAAAAGGGCTCTTAAGCTATATCAGGCTCATGCCTTCAGAAAGCTACGATAAAGAAACCTGCAGTTACAAAGAATTCCCTTTGCACGGCCAGATCGATATGGTCGAGATCGCAGGAAACAGGACCGATGAGGCAGCTTCGAGGATTGCCTTCGGCTATCCTTATACGCAGCGTTCCGGAAGCTACCAGAGGCTTAATACGGACTTTTCTTCAGACTTCCATATATTCTCTTTGGAGTGGGATCAGGATGAGATGATCTTTGCCTGTGACGGCAAGGAATATTACAGGACATCTTACTGGTTCTCAAGAAACGGCGAAAACGAGGAGCCGTATCCTGCACCGTTTAACAAGCCTTTCCATCTGGTCTTGGGCGTTTCCGTAGGATCGGATAAACTGGGTAAAGGCTCTGACAATCCTGCAGGGTTTGAAGATAACGATGCAGAGTTCCTGGTAGATTACATAAGGGTCTATCAGAAGCCGAGATATAACAGACAGGTCAACAGACCTGCAAGAGTTTTAGCGCTTAATACAGACGATAATACCAAAGTAAAAAACAGTAATGCTTTCTATGTTGCAGAAGGCGACCTTTCAGCACATGTAAGCGTCATGGAAGACGAGCTTATAATCACGCCTTCTTACATCTCCGGAGTGTCCGGTGAGACAAGGCTTTTGCAGGGAGGTTTCCCGTTTAAGAGCGGCGAGATATATGAGTTCTCGTTCGAAGGCAGAGCAGATGAAGAGCGTACGATAAGATGCATCTTCAAATCTGATGATACTGATGAACAGATCACAGAGCCATATATAATAAGGCTCGACAGGAACTGGCAGAAGCACAGGATGGTCTTCGAAGCGCCAAAAGATTACGACAGCGCTTCCATTGTATTTGCGATCAATGCATTCTCAAAAGCATCCATTCATATCCGCAATATCCTCTTGAGAAAAAGGAACGGAAACGATGACAAACGCAAGCTTATTGCTGTCTGCGGAGTGTGGGATGACTCTGATAACTACAGCCTCTTTTTAAGGGCTTTGCAGACAGAAGAGATCAACAAAAATTACATTATCTCGAGCTTTACTTTTAATGTTGATAATCCTGATCCGGTACAGACAGAATTAGAACTTGATTTTGCAAATCTTCTCCTTCGGATGGATCTCGCATGCGTGATCATTTTCGGTGAGATGATAAAGACACGCGAAGTTATCTACAGGCTCGCTGAGATCGGCCATGAAAAGGGCGTTCCCGTAATCACATTTCAAAGACCCGTTAAGGGCTGTATCAATGCTGATTTTGATTACGGTTCGGCATTTGAGGAAATGGTAAAACACGTAATAGAAGATCACGGCGCTAAGAGGCTCGACATGTTTGGAGGCTTTCGAGATAATCCGTTCTCCGAAGACAGGATCATGATCTTCAAAAAAGTGCTTGACGATCACGGTATTAAAACTTCAACGGCAAATATCTATTACGGCGATTTCTGGCAGGCGCCCGCATTCACTGAGATGAATGAGCTTTTGGAAAACGGCTATGAACTTCCCGATGCTATCGTATGCGCAAACGATTCGATGGCAATAGGCGTCATGGATGCGCTGAAGCGCCACGGAAAGAGGATCCCTGAAGATGTAATAGTTACAGGTTTTGACGGCATCTGGCAGGGTCAGTTCAACGATCCTGTTTTAACCACATGCGAGCTCGATTATAAGCAGATCCCTGAACAGATCTTAAAGCGTATCCGCGAATGGGATGACGGAATAAAAACCGAAAACGATTCCTTCCTGATCCCTTATAAGCCTATGTATATGCAGTCCTGCGGCTGTAAGAAACGTGATGATTTCCCATGGTCTAAGACAGTAGATGTATTGGCAGAAGAAAACCAGGATTCATTCAGGCACATGCTCGAGATGGGAAGATTCGTATCGAGGATGACGTCATCCGAGAATCTTGATGAAGCTGCAGATAATCTCCAGAATTCCATCTGGATGTGGAGAAGCCAGTATTACTTCGTAGGCATTGTAGAACCCGATGAATGCTGCCATTCGATATTCCACGGCAGAGCGAATAAGTATACCTTTGCACAGAAGTTCTACCGCATGAAATATCCCATGCCGGATTACGATCTCATCCTTTCGAAAGACAGTAATATCAATGTTCTCCTTTTCAAACAGATAAGGTCCAATACCGAGTCATTCGGTTATGTCGTAAACGGTTATTCCAGAGTGTCGATGAGATCGCAACAGAGATTTGAAGAGTTCGGACACTTCATTAATGCCGCAGTTAATGCAGTCAATAACAACCGTAAGCTTATCTCGACCAGCCGGGCAAATGAGATACTTTCAGAGCAGGATTTCTTAACCGGTCTTTATAACAGAAGAGGCTTTTTCACGGTGCTCAATAAACTCCTTAACGTTCCTGCCAATAAGGGCAAGATCTTATCTTTGTTCTCTATCGACATGGATAAGCTCAAGACCATAAACGACACTTACGGACATGAGAACGGCGACTTTGCTATACAGACTTTGGCAAGGGCAATGTTAAAATATGTTAAGGACAACGGTATTGCAGCAAGATACGGTGGCGATGAGTTTGCTTTCGCGATAATAGGTGATAAGAAACTCGAAGGCGAAGTTAAAGATATCAGAAATGAGATCGAGCAGTATGCTGATGCCGATCCTGCCATGACAGATAAGCCATATGAGGTCGGAGCGAGCCTTGGTGTTGCCGAGCGCGTTATCGACAGCAATATTAATATAGAAGATATGATACTTGAAGCCGATTCGAAGATGTATGCAGACAAGATGGCGAGAAAGCGTCTGCGCGGTTTCTAATTGGAATAAGGTTGAAAGGATAGTTTATGACAAGAAGACTGAACATCGGTCTGGTGATAGATGATATAGATAATTTCTTCTCAAACCAGGCGGCTATAGGCGCTGAGCAGGCTGCCAAAGTACTTGATGCAAATCTGTTTATCTTCCCGGGTCACTACATTGGAAAGACCGACAGCAGATATGCCGACAAGAAATACGAATACCAGTACAACACGATCTTTAACCTCCCGACAGAGCGTAATGTGGACATTATTTATGTCCTCCAGGGACTTATTTGTTCCAGAGCCGACATAGAGATCCAGAAGAGCTTTTTAAACAGGATGCCGAAGGTCCCGATCGTATGTCTTTTCTCGGATTTTAAGGGCTATCATTCAGTTACTTTCGATAACGCATCAGGCTTAAGAAGTTCCATCAGTCACCTGATTGAAAAACACGGCGCTAAGGATATCGGTTTTGTTTCAGGTCCTATTACGAACAGGGATGCACGTGAAAGACTTGACATATATAAGAAAACCCTTATGGAGCACGGTATCGAAGTTGAAGAGAAAAAGATCGTTTATGGCGATTTCTCAATGGCAAGCGAAGGCGTGGTAGACGATCTTATTACAAGAAACGAAAAGCTTGATGCGATCGTTTTCGCAAACGATTCAATGGCAGTAGGCGGCTATAATGCGCTTAACAACAGAGGTCTTGTTCCGGGTAAAGATATTTTTGTCTCGGGTTTTGATGACGACATTTTCTCCGTGTCTTTGGAACCGCCGCTTACGACTGTTGAAGCGAGCTCCGCATCGCTCGCATATAAGGCTGTCCTTAATGCAGAGAACTATATCAAAGGTACTGCTTTAAAGGACATGACGGTTGAGACTCATCTCGTTCAGAGGAGTTCATGCGGCTGCGAAGATTTCGATGCTGACGTAATGCTCGAGAGATTAAACCTCGACAGTGATGACATAGACTGCAAAGAGTTCAACAAGAAGATAAACAGATATCTTTTCAACGATTTCGTTGATGCAGGACTTATTTCAGAAGCGCTCGAAAGATTTATCAGATCCTTTGTCTCTCTGCTGACTACTGAAAAGAAGAAAGAAACGCTTGAGACAATGAATCACGAGATTTCGGTCCTCTTAAGATCAGAACTTTTCGCTCTGTCTACCAGAGAGAAATTTTTCAATGTTCTTCAGACGATGCAGTATAAGGCAATAAGAGCAACTGATAACAATAAAGAACGTGTTCTTATTGATGAAGCATTTACTAAGTTTTTCAGGCGTCTCGCATTTTCCGGAATCCTTCCTGCGAATTCAGCAAGGAGAAGGAACGAGAGAATGAGAGGTGTCGTTAACCGCCAGATGAGCGAAGTCTTCTTAGGCGACACCGACAGGGAAATCCCCTATGAACATCTGTTAAAAGGTCTTAACGGTCTGGGATTTTCAAAATCACTTTTGTATATATACCAGGGTAACGTAAAGAATTACGGCGATTTCGACTGGAGACCGCCGACGTCAATACTTCTCAAGGCAATAGCCGACGGCACTTCAATAAAGACTCTTACTGATGAGCAGCAGCTCCTTAGAACGGAGAGTATTTTCGAGAACGAATTCATCACCGGCGAAGGAAGACGCACGATGATCGTATCACCTCTGTTCGTAGGCGAAGATGTATATGGTGTTTTGGTTCACGAACTTCCTGTCGTTAATGCCTTCAGCGTATCTTCAATAGCATCATTGCTGTCTGTTACATTAAGATCTTTGTTAATGATAGTAGAGCAGAACAAAGCAAAGATGGCCCTGCAGCGCTCTCTGGAAAGATTTATCAGGGATAATACTAAACTTGAAGAAATCGCCCAGAAAGACGAACTCACAGGCTTATTTAACAGGCGCGGCTTTATCGCAAATTCCGAAAAGCAGTTAACAGATCCTGTCAATCAGCGCAAGGTTGCGATCATATGCTATGCGGATCTCGATAATCTCAAAACAATAAATGACCAGTATGGTCATGATGACGGTGACTTTGCGTTAAGAACTATCGCACAGGTCCTTCTGGAATCTTTCAGAGAGACTGATATCATCGGCCGTTTCGGCGGTGATGAGTTTATCGCTCTGGCTATCACGGGCGCTGACTGCAAAACGGAAACAATTAAGACAAGAATCGAAAGTGTTACCCGGAAATATAATGATAAGTACAAAAAGCCTTATCCCATTGAGATGAGTACGGGCATATATAAATTCATCGTTTCCGACACCATTGACATCTACGATGTCATCAACCAGGCAGACGGGCTCCTTTATCAGGAGAAGATCAGAAAGAAGTCGGGAAGAACAAACTGATAGACAGAATAAAAAAGGAAGCTTACTCAGGCTTCCTTTTTATTTATCTTTCTCTCGTGAAGTTTCTTTATCAGAACCTGGTAGATGAGGTATGCCATGGCACTCGTAGCTGACCCCAGGAGAATGCCTCCCAGAACATCTGTCGGATAATGAACTCCGACATAGAGTCTGGAGAAAGCTAAAAGGACTGCGTATATCAGCATGAGCGCTGCGCAGAGTTTGTAGATGAGAGTCATTTCCGAGCGCTGGATCTTTCCGGTTTCTTCAATAACAGGAAGACCAAGTAACGCTACGACAACGATGGCGCCTGCGACTGCAAATGCAGCGCCTGTGTGGCCTGAAGGGAAGGAGTAATCCACTTGTCTGCCGACAAGTGTTTTAAGTCCTTCGATCTCATCGTAAGGTCTTGTTCTTGCTACGATATTCTTTATCAGAAGATTGTTTAAGATCGATTCTATCGCGATGCTGACAGCAGCGATAAAGCCGACTCTTCTTGTTCTCGGAATGAGGAGGAGTACAATGCACAAAGCGATAAAGAGGATTCCTTTGTCGCCTGTATGGGTCAGCACAGTCATGACCGGATTCAAAATGTCCGATCTGATATGTTCCTGTATGTAGATCAAGAATCCTGCGTCCCAGCCCATATAATTCCTCACTGTATTTTTACGGTTTTCATTTTAATACAATGAACCTGTTTGTTCAGTTACAAATCAATGAAAATTGGTGTATCAGTCAATCTAAAATGCGGATGACAACTATTGTGCCGCCGGGAGAAGGGAGTTTTTCGTATTCGAACTTTTTGACGTGCTCTGCAATGTCAGACATCTGGAGCCCCCATCTGGTGCCTGAAATAATAACCAGTTTTGGTTTTTTAGTTTCAATATCGTTAAAGTAGCTGTCCAGAATGTTCGGGTCGAAACTTGCGATAGGACTCTGGTAGGAATACTTTGATACTGACTTTCTGTGAGAAAGGTAGAGGAGACTATCCCTGTTTCCATAGATTGCAATAGGGTCATCTTCGTCAGTATATTGCTCAATATATTCCAGGGTACGGATCATATCGATATCCATGCCTGAAGATGTATCGAAACCGTTTTCGTTGATATACAAGGATAACGGTACCACACCAAAAAGAACGAATACCACAATAGGAGCTATGAACTGTTTCCAGTTCTTTGTTTTCAGCTGCCCGTTAAGTTCTTCGATGCCTGATGCAATGGCGGGAATGGATAGAGGGATCAGGGCGGCTATATAGTGTGCGTAGTTTCTGCCGGATATCGAACTTGCCAATGCAGACACGATTATCATCGATGTCAGGGAAAAAGCAAAGAGATTCTTTTTCCTTATGCAGAGATAAACAGAGAAGATCAAGGCTGAGATTATCTGCGGCTTTAAAAGGAATGAGATAAATACTTCATGTACAGGATGTTCCTGGAATTCATTGCCTACGACCTTTGAATATTTCATGTTGAAAACAATATACTGCTCTATAAAACCGTTAAATGCACGGCCTGCGATAAGCCAGATGAAGATCGGAATGATGACTATTGCAGCGCCTGCGATGAACAGCAGAAAGCATCTCAATATCGCGGCAGCTTTTTTCTGCATGATCTCATGGATCACTACCGCGATGCACATAACGCACCAGGGTGCTGCCATGTTTGCTCTGAGCATCAGGACAGATGCAAAAGATATGCCGAAAAGTATAAGCTCGCAGTTCTTAATGCTGCTGTTAATGAAGTATTTGCAAAAGACATAGACCGCCATAGCTATAAACGGCATTGCCACTGTCTCAACTTTGTTGCCGGTATAGTAATAAGCGGGAATAAATGTTGCTGCGGCTGTTACCAATATGAGTGAGGACAACCTGTTTTTCAGGAACAGCCTGAATGTGAGATAACAAAAGATAAGAAAGACGAGCATACAGATAAAGTCTAAGATCCAGGGCCCGTAATCGGGTGAGATTATTTCTGCTGCAAAGTCAAATAAATAGATCAGGGGACCCTTGTGATCAAAATTGTCGCGGTATGGCATCTCGCCATGAAACATTCTCTGGGCTATATAGAGAAAAACACTTGAATCGATATCGGGTTCTCTTTTCCAGAAAATGGTCGTGCTCGAATTAAATGAAACCGCCAGAGCAAGAAGGCTAATGTATAAGTAGTCTAGTGCTTTTCTTTTGGTTTCAGGTTCTTTCATATTTTGTTACCGCATAATTACTCTTCAGGCGGCATAGGAAGAGTAGCGCCTCCGAAAGGCATGCAGATGACAGAACAGTCTTCGCCGTATCTTGCATAAGCTTCGTCAAATGCTTCCTGAGCTGAGTGCATGGGCTCTAAGAAAATTGATCTTACGAAGTCATCATCCATCTCTGAGATAAGGACGATCTTTGCATGCTTTAATACCATTGCGATCGCAGCTGCCTTGTGTCCGCCTAACTGGAAATCTCTTCCGACTCTCTCGATAAGCTCGTCAGGTGTATTGGCTGTCGTGAGCCACTCTTCGAACTTGGCGCTGCCGAGGCCCTCATTGCATGCGCCGATGACGATTATCGTGCCTCCGTCAGCAACTGCATATTTGGAGTTATCAAGAGCCTTCTGTGTCTGGTAGAGGTTAGCATCCTTAGGAGCGCCGCCCTGTGATACGAGAACGATGTCAGCTCTTCTCTTAAGAGGTTTTCTGTACATCTGATCCAGGTACTTGCAGCCTGCTCTGTGAGCTTTGGTAACGTCGCCTGCAACGCAGTAAACGATGTGTTTATGTTCATCGAGGATAGGGTTAACGATGAAGGAGAGGTGGCAGAATGTCTCTGACTCTTCAATGTCTGCTCTGATAGGGTTTCCGTTGAGGTTTCCTGCGCAGGCTTTTTCATCGATCATCATGCGGTGGTTTGCCTGGATCGCAGAAGGAGTGGAGACGCCGGGCATAAGAGCCTTTGCTCCGCCGGAATATCCTGCGAAATAGTGAAACTCGATATTGCCTACGCCGATACGGAAATCTGCTTCTGCAACACTTCTTGTGATATCAACGGGTGTTCCTCTGGAAGTATCTCCCATATGGATGCAGTCAGAAGGGTCACTGTCGATGCATTTAACTTCACTGTAAACGCGCTCGCCGACGAGCTTTTTCTTTTCTTCTTCGGTGTGAGGTCTGTGTGATCCGAGCGCGAAAACTACTGTGATGTCCTTTGGATCACATCCTGCGAGATAGAGCTCATCAAGGATAGAAGGGATTACGTCAAAACTCGGTAATGGTCTTGAGATGTCGCTCGTGATGATGCAGATCTTCTGACCGGGCTTTGCGAGGTCTTTTAAACGGGGCGATCCGATAGGATTTTCGAGCGCATAGACAACGGCATCAGGACCGCGTCTTTCATGCTCGATCTCATTTGCGACAAGGATTTGATCAAGATTCTTGTCAGGAATATCAACTGTCTGTACGTCTTTTCCGTAACCGAATTCAACCTTCATAATTAGCTCCATGGAAAAATGATTCTTCTATTTTACAGATATGGGGGAGTTTCTCAACAATCATAATGACTAAAGACTGAAAACGTTAATTTCTTATATTATTACAAGTTTTTAAATGCGCGCGCATGTTACTATTAAATCAATACTTTAGCGGAGGTGGAATATATGCTAAGTAACTATGAGGAAGCGAGGATCTTCATCAACGAGAATGACATCAAGATGATTGATTTCAGGATGATAGATCTCAATGGAAGATGGCATCATCTGACGATCCCGGCAGACAGATTCACAGAATCTATCATGACAGCAGGCATAGGCTTTGACGGCAGCAACTATGGTTTTGCGCCCGTCGAAAAGAGTGACATGGTATTTATTCCTGATCTCTCCAGTGCCGCTATCGATGATTTCTGTGAGATCAAGACTCTTTCCATGATCGGTGATGTCAGGATCATCGGCAAAAACGAGAACATTCCTTTTAACCAGGAACCCAGAAACGTTTGCAAGCGTGCAGAAGAATACATGCAGGAGATCGGCGTCGCCGATACATTCCTGTTAGGACCGGAATTCGAATTTTATGTTTTCGACGAGGTCACATATAACAACAGGCCCAACAGTTCAGGCTTCACGCTTGACGGCGCTGAAGCATTCTGGAACACCGGAGAGTTCGGAAGTTTGGGCTTCCAGACACCGCACCAGGGCGGCTACCACGCAGCGCCCCCGCAGGACATCGCATACGACTACAGAAGCCGTGTAACGATGCTCATGGAGAACCAGGGAATCAAAGTCAAGTATCACCATCATGAAGTAGGCTCTGCCCAGATGGAGATCGAAGTCGAGTTTGCACCAATGACCGAGATGGCCGACAAGACGATGCTCACCAAGTACATCATCAGGAACGAAGCAGTCAAGGAAGGCAAGACAGCTACATTCATGCCTAAGCCCATATACGGTGAAGCCGGCTCCGGCATGCATGTTCACATGCTGATGTTTAAGGACGGCCAGCCCGTATTCTACGATGAGAACGGCTATTCAGGCCTCTCGCAGACGGCTCTGTACTTCATCGGAGGCGTTCTCCGTCACGTTTCCGCTATCTGCGCATTTTCGAACCCTTCGACGAACTCTTATAAGAGACTTCTCCCTGGCTTTGAAGCCCCTGTTACGATCGGCTACGCTACCGCAAACAGAAGTGCGGTAATCCGAATCCCGGCATATGCGAAGGCACCTGATAAGAAGAGATTCGAACTCAGGAACCCTGATGCAACCTGCAATCCGTACTATTGCTATGCTGCGATCCTCATGGCAGGTCTGGACGGCATCAAGAACAAGATAGATCCTGAAGCTGAAGGCTACGGCCCTTATGACTTCAACCTCTTCAATCTTTCCGATGAGGATAAGAAAAAGATCAAGGGCTTGCCGAAGTCATTAGGTTCGGCATTGAAGGCTCTCGAGAAGGATCACGACTTCTTAACCGCAGGCGGCGTTTTCCCGATCGAACTGATCAACCTCTGGATCGCCAACCGCCGCAAGGACTTGGGCCGCCACATCTCCATGCCCACACCGATGGAGTACGAGATGTACTACGATCTGTGATAGTTATTTACTTCTGAAATTAAGCCGCAGACATGTAAGTGCCTGCGGCTTTTATATTGATAATATTCTCACTTCAAAAAAGCTCCGTCCTTGTGCTGGATTTTAAAAAATAGTAATAACACTTGACCTGTGCCAAAAATGGCACTAATATAAAAACAGCAATCGAAAAGGGGTTAGTAATATGGAACTCAAGGATATTTTGGGGAATCCGTCCAGAATGAGGATCATGCAATATTTGGCTATC
>JAEEGJ010011126.1_pt1 | contig 22990 bp, 21 predicted proteins | sample 8958761 | NCBI WGS metagenome assembly JAEEGJ01 (sample SAMN16246546, study PRJNA631951) | gut metagenome | biome: gut microbiome; feature: rumen; material: RS-attached | host: Bos | place: Iran: Karaj | collected 2018-10 | reverse complement strand
TGTCGATATTACCTTTAAACTTTACACCCTTCGTGACCTTGCGGTTACGGACATCCAAGCAGACAATTAAACGTTTCGTGAGCATATTCCAAATGTAGAAAACTGGCAAAAGCCGTCAACAACAAAGAGCCCGGCACATCAAACCGAGCTCTTTCAAACGCATTTTTCCAAGCGATTAGAGATTGTTTTCGATGGCGTTCTTGAGCGTGTTCTTCGGCACAGCACCGACGACGTTGCCCACTTCGACACCATTTTTGAACAACTTCATGTTCGGGATATTCGTGATGCCAAAACGAGCGCAAATGTCCGAAACGCCTTCGTCATCGACGTTGATCTTTGCGATAATAGCACGGCCATCAAATTCGTTGGAAAGATCTTCGATCACCGGACCCATCATCATGCACGGACGGCACCAGGTTGCCCAAAAGTCAACAAGCACAAGCTGACCCGAAGAAATAACTTTGTCAAAGGATTCTGCAGTAAGATTCAAAGCTGCCATAAAAAATTCTCCTATTTACCGACAGAAAATATAATAATTATTGGCGGTCGCCACTTACACAATTTTTCTCATCTTCGCGCAATAGATGGGGCCACAGCCATGAGCCTTGTCCGGCAAAATATGGACACCGAGTTCCGTGCGGTCCGCCCCCTCCGGCAAGTCCTCTATTCGAACAAATTCCATCATCTTGCGTTTCTTCAAAATTTTTGCAACTACGGCATCGTTTTCAAGCGGCGAAAGCGCACAAGTCCCGTAAATCAATTCGCCCCCCGGTCTAAGCGCATCCACCGCCGAGGCAAGGAGCGACCCCTGTTCCACCGACAACCGTTTCACGCGCTTCACCGACCAAACTTCCAGATGCGAAGGCGAATTCAGCACATGCCTATCCGAAGAGCACGGAGCATCAAGCAAAATGCGGTCGTAGCATTCTTTCTTATGCATGCCGAACTTGACGCCGTCATAACCCGTGACGTTGATAATCGAGCGCCAGGACTCCGGCAAGGAATTTTCAAGCACATGCTGCAAGCGGAGACGCCTATCCGGCGAGCGGTCGTTGCACTGGAGCGAACCTTCGCCCTTGAGCATCGAGGCTATTACAAGCGACTTACCGCCCGGAGCGGCGCACATGTCTAGCACGTCCATTCCCGGTTCTACAGCAAGAGCCTTAGCAGCAAATACCGAGGCCTCGTCCAAAAAGTACGGTTCCAAGGCGTCATCAAACTGTAGCTTCGTGGCGCAGCCCTCGCCCTTCAGCGATTCCAGCAACGTAGGCCAGCGTTCGCCATAAACCTCTTCAAAGTAATCGAAAAATTCCATGGTACAAATTTAGTCATTAGTCAATAGTTCTTAGTCATTGACTCTCCAAACTCAATAAAAATGCCCTTTAAAAACCGACAAATCAGTCAGTACAAACAAACTAAATCATCTGTAAAAATCCAATTTTTTGAAAAATGCCCCAATTTACGTGAAACTAAATCCATATCATCAAATTTTCACGTAATTTTTCAACTTTATCTGTAATTTTTTTTGATTTTTCCCAAATTTAGCCCATACTCAAGTGTTTTCTTCAGTAAAAACATTACAAAACACCCGCAAAAAGCACCCTCTTTATTCAATTTTGCTTAATTTATATACAAAATTACGTAAATTTCCGCATTTTTCCCTAATTTTTCACGTAAAAAACGCACTTTTTCCAAATTTCGCACATCCGGCGGCATCTCGAGGCATTCTGCCGCCGCATAAAACAAAAAACTCTCTGCTCAGGAGTAAGAGCAAAGAGTTTTAGTTGAGCTACCAGGATTCGAACCTAGACAAACAGAGTCAGAATCTGTTGTGCTACCGTTACACCATAGCTCATCAGTGCGCACCAATTTTAGAAAATAATTTTCACTTTTGCAAGGGGTAATTGAAAATTATTTTTCAGTTTGTAAAGTTGGCGGCTCAAAAGTCATCCATTGCTGGTCCAAAGTATCGTTTTTGGGCAGTTGCACATGCGCAATTCGCACATAATCATCAAACGCCACATCAGCTTCCTGAAGAGTCTTCACCACCTTCGGGTCGCCCGAGTAAAGAACGATATCATGGCCACCAGCCGGAAGGTCTGCGATACGCAACATGTTGCAAGTCACTTCTCTCACAAAATGGCTTGTGCCTTTCAAGCCCACAACAACGCTATTCACCATAGACATGCAGTTCGTGTTTTTTGTCGTATCGGCATCGTCAATGGCAAGCAGCACGCCACTCACCAGCACAGACGGCTTCACAAGAGTCGTATCGCCGATATTGAGAGTATCCTTCAAGCCCTTGATTTCAGAAGCGCGAACATAGCGGCTGACACCAGCCAAAGCCACAGTGCCATCCTCGTCCAACAAGCGGTATTCCATGCGGAGGCTGTCATACGGAACTTTTTCCGGAGCGGGCATCACCCAGCGACCAGAATCATCCGTCACCGTCTGCATCACAAAGCCGACAGAATCACCTTCAACAAAGTCAAAGCCGTACAAGTCCGTAATCATCTGCACTTGGACTTTCGGACAAACGCTATCCTTGCACATCACAGTACCAGACAGATAAGGCTTTGCTCTCTTCTTTTCTTCAAGCTTGATCAACGAATCAACTTCCATCGTCGGGCTCCAGATAAACGGTCCCTTGGAAATCGTATCGCCAGACTTCACTTCGCCATCCATGCTCCATGTACGATAAATTAACGTATCGGCAACACCGGAATCGGCAAGTCGAGCCACAATCTGCGGATCGCCCGGACAGAACCCAAGCCACCATTCACCGGCAGGGATAAGCATAGAGAACGAATCTCCGGCAAACACACTCTGTGAGAACGGAGTGCCAGGCATGTAGACCTTAAAGTGAGACCCAACTGCCATCGAAGGTTCGACCATGTCTTCATAATAAAGCACACTGCTGAACACGGCAGCTTTTTCAAGCTTGATGCTATCCAAAGCACCAGCATTCTTTGTTGCACGCGGCTGGTACGAGATTTCCTTGTACTCTGCATCAACAACGGCAAGCTGGAACGTATCCGCAAATACGGAATCAAACGAGAACACGCCCTGCGAGTCCGTTACAGTCTCAATATATTCAGATTCAGTAAGGGTATCGCCTACACCCGGTTCACGAGCCACACGGACCATAGCCGAAACAGCGGCCGAACCATCAGTGCGAGTCACGACACCGCTAAGCGCAATCGTGTTGCCCGTATCGGTAACAGTACCAGCGACACCGCTATTTTCGCTCGTGCAAGCGAACATGCAAGCGCACACTGCCACAAGCAGTCCTACATACGTCTTAGCAAATTTCATGTCCGTCCTCCTCGACATCCGTCTCTGGTGGAAGATTCATTTTTTCCTTGCTCAGCGGGAAGAACTGGATGTTCAATTCGCAAACCATGGATTCACCCTCGTCCGAACGGACGATATCCACGATTTCCTTACGGAACAAATCAATCTTGCTAATGATACGTTCCAACCCCTGCGCCGACACACTCATCGTCATACAAGATACATTTCTGCGTTCGGTACTGTAGTGATCCAGCGCATCTTTGCCCAAATCAATCATCTGTTTCTGGAATTGATGAACGAAAAGCGGGGCGATTTCACTGCCATTCGTAATTGCCTTGTTTACGGAATGGTAGAATCCATCTTCGCCGAGCTCGATAAGTCCCAGATTGAGAAGGAGCTGGATAGTCTGCTTTGCCTGCGGGAGGGAAATTTTCGGGTTCAAGAAAAGCGCGAGTTCCTGAATGTTCTTGTCGTTGATCTTCAAGACGGCAAGAGCTTCGCGCGCCACGACGTAATACCACTTGCTGTAGTATTCCTGCTGGTTCTTGGTCAGGTTCTTGATGGTGCGCGGGAGGAGAGCCGACATCTGGTCGAAGATCTGCTGCTTCGAAGAAGCTGTCGTCGCATGCGTGAAATCCACCATCAAGGTGAAGTAGCGGCCTTCCCTTTCGTTGAGTCCGAGAGCTTCGATAAACTTCGGAATCATCTGCTGGGTAAGTGACTTACGACCGCGAATCAAATCCAGATACAAACCAGACGAGGAATAGCCAGCCTTCTTTGCAAAAGACCGGTACGAGAAATACCTCTGCACTGACTTACGGTAATCGTAGTAGTCCTGGAGGTACTTTCGATAATTGTAGTAGGCATATACGTTCATCAAAAAGAAATCTAATTTTTTTTGAGATTTTTGGGAACACCTGTTTTTGAAAATAAGCCGTAAAAAAGCCCTATTCCATTCTAAAAACGACAAAAAAGAACATCTTGGGAACACTTTTTGTTTTTTAGGTGATACGCTTTCAAAAAAAATTGCTTAATTTAAAGGAACACCCAATCCCATCCCTCGGACTTCCGGTTGTACTCCACCGGAAGTCCTTTTGTAATTTGGCCCAAAGGGCCAAATTACAAAACGCGACGGCTCGGTCATACCCAAGCTAGCTTGGGTGCGACACTCGCCTTAGGCGTTTTTGTGTTATAAATCAGCGACTCTCGGCCTACGCATTTGTGTTTTTGGGCGGCTCGTCATGCTGAGCGCAGCGAAGCATCCAGTTATTTTTCAAGAACTAGACTTTACTGGATCCTTCCGCTTTCAGTGTCAGGATGACGATGATGCTGTCTTCGCTGAACCATTCTCACAAAAAGGGGACAGAATAACAGCTTTTTTCTAAATTCTCAACAACCAATAACTATTGACGAACGACCACGAACAAACCCATGAAAATAAAAGAACTTGCCTTGGGAACACTGAGCCGAATTTTACGTTACGCGGGAATCATCATCCTTATATATATCAGCATGGTATTTTACCTCGCCTTAACCGAACGCCGTAACGCCTTTCCCCGCGCCATTACGCACAACGAAGCCCGCGAAGCCATTACAAATAAGGCAAGAGCCATCAACTGTACCCTTGATGACGGCACCAAGCTTGAAGGTTTCGTTGTCGGAAACGAACAGAATAATGTCATCCTTTACTACCCCGATGCTGACGAAGACGCCGCCCAGTTCCTCGCTGAGCTCGACAGCCTCCCCGGCTACGCCGCCGCGACATTCAACTACCGTGGCAGCGGTGAAAACAAGGGAACACCGTCACAGGAAACGTTTGAATCCGACGCCCAGATGATTTACGAATGCGCTTCACAGATAAACGGCAAAGCCCCGAAAGTCGTTGCAGGTCGCGGAACAGGCGCCATTTTAGCGACAAAAATGGTCAAAAAGGAGAATATTATACTTTTGATTGATCCTGTCTGGAGTATCGCCGACGCCATTTCTGACAAATACCGTCTCCTTTACCCAAAATTTCTTGTTCGTGCAGACGTAAAGATCGAAAAAAAGGACATTTCCACCTCAAATAACATAGTAATTCTATCGGACAGAGCCCGTTTTAGTGACAGAAATCACAAAATCATACAAGATTTTGAAGGCATTAATTTATCAAAGCGAGGCTCAAAGCCCCTATCTGAAGCAATTTTGGGCGTGATCAACCGCAAATAAAGAAAAAAAGTTTTCATTTGTTGCAACATTTTACATTTTTATTATTATTTTTTATACAACAAATGTTATTGGTTACGAAAAAACTATTTTTATCCTTTACTCATGCTTTTTTCGTGAAAATCTTTGACATTTGGGAATAAAGTTTTTATTTTATCGTCAATCAAAAACAAACAAAAAAACAAAAGAGGTGTAAATGGAAAACGTAATTGTTAAAATGGACGTCCGTGGTTTCATCAGATTCCCGGAAGAAGCAGTCAAGGCTCTCAAGCTCGACAAGCTCGCCACTCAGACAAAGACCGAAGATGGTCGTACCGTTGATGTTGGTCCTTATGTAGATGTCGAAGTCGACCCGGTTGGCAAGCGCGTGGCTATCACGCCGATTAAGACCCCGAAGTCCACTTCTTTCCGTTTCATCAACGGTATTGTCGGTTCCAAGTCCAAGTTCCTTTATTTCAAGGGCGCTTTCAATGCCATCGGTCTCCAGGTTGCAACCGGTGCTTACACTCTCGTCAAGGAAGGCAACAAATATGTCTTCACCGCCAAGGGTGCAAAGAAGAAGGGCGAATGGACGACTCTCGCCTGCCGTAACGCAGTGGGCAACAAGACCATGCTCTCCATTGACACCCGTGGTACCATCATTTTTGACCACAACACCAAGAATGCTTTGAATACCAAGGAAAACAAGACGATGGTTGCAGAATACGATGCAGCCAAGAAGACCTTCAAGCTCACTTTCAGCAAGAACAAGGGCTTCATCAACGTCCGTACCATTGCTAGCCACGCCAATGCTTCCTTCATGGGTACGCTTTCTTCTCACGGCATCGCACTTCCGCTCAAGAGCTTCCGTACTGAAAGCCAGGTCGACAAGAACGTCCTCACGTTCAGCGTCGCTGCTCTCGTTGCTCAGCAGAAGGCTGCAAAGAAGAAGTAATCTCCCAAAGTTCTAGAGGTACGATAAAATGATTGAAGTCTTCAAAGTATTTTATCCGACCCATTACAACTTCGCAGCACTCACTATATTATTAGTCCTGCTTTTAATATACCTGCTGACGAAGAAGAACTTCAAGTGGAGCATCATCACCTTAGTCCTGCTTGTGGCGTTTAACGTGGCTATCTACAAGCGCACCGCAGACAGGACTTGGACAATCACCATTGAACCGGAACAATCGTCCGACCCTTACTATACCCCGCAGGCTCAGAAAATGACCTTCTCGGTACACAAGAACTGGACAATTACCGACGAAAAGGGCGAAGTCCACCACTGGTGCTGGGTTGAAGAGTATTGGCAGGAATTTGCAAGCATAGACCTCGTCGCAAAGCTCTGGGGTGAAAACTCCAGCAAGAAGATGGTTCAGTCCACAGAAGGTCGCGCTAGCGAAACCGGCGAATAACAAGCTCCGCTAAATTGAAACCAATTTCAGTCCGCCATTCTCCAAGCAGAGGATGGCGGGCTTTTTTATAAACTCGCCTGGGGAAGCCACAATGCCGTTTGGCGTGTTCCAGATGCCCGATATATGGTGGTGTCCGTGGATGCAGTAATCGCATTTTTCCTTTTTCAGCATGCGATCACCCCATTCAATATACTCCTCAAGCTTAAGCGTACGGGTTTCTCCGTATTTACGGCTATTACGCCCGACAAAGCGGGCTAGCCCCATTCCCCAATCCGGGTGGATTTGCTTGAAAAGGAACCGGTTCAGAGGAAAATCCAAAACACGCCGCATAAAGCGGTAGCCGCGATCGGATTTCGGCACACCATCACCATGCGTGAAGAACAAACGCTTTCCCTGAATTTCCAGAATCAGCGATTTATGGACCGCCACGCCCAGATGCTTCGGGAAAAAATCCTCGTACGCAAAGTCGTGATTCCCCTGCAAAAGATGGACTTCGACTCCAGATTCCACAAGTTCAGCAAAAGCTCGATACAATTCAAAATGCGCAGAAGCCACATAATAATTGTATTCGTACCAAAATTCAAAAAGGTCGCCAACAATGACGACATGGCTCGCCTTGCCCTTCCAAGATGATAAAAGCTGGATCAATTTCTGTTCCCTACCAGGGACAGCTCCCGGCGGGTCGATTCCCAAATGAGCATCACTAATAAAATAAGCAGGCAATTCCATAGACACAATCTAAATAAAATCAGAGCCGTTCGTTTTTTTATATCTTTGAGATATGCACTCCATCGTCAAATTTTCATGTCTAGCTATCGCTTTTGCAGCCATTCTCTCCGGGTGCTCCATGAATCTCACGCAAGGCGACCTCGAAGGGATCCCGCTAACTGAAGAAAATTATAGTTTCTTCGGGAACATTCCCTTTATATATGGGGGCGATTCGCTAGAACTCTCGCAAGATTTGCTCCGGGCCTACACCAAAGCAGCAAGTGAAAAAGAGTTTTCACGAGAATCCTGCCGTGGAGAGGCAACCATCAAGGCGACAGTCCATCAGAACGAACCGAACTCCGCCTGGAACATTGGAGTCCTCATTCCGCTGTGGCCCATCCTCCCCGTCAACGAATCCTGGACATACGAACTATCGGCACGCATCTTTTGCAACGGAACGCTCGTACGCCACGTGGAATTCATTGAGCAACAAGACGTTAACGCCATTTTATACGGGCGACTCCGCACAGACCTCGTGAACAAGGCGTCCAATGAAATGCACCGCAAGCTCGTGCAGCGCTTGGCATTTGAACTCAACGGAAACAGACTTACGGACCTGAACAGCGCAAGCGATTGGGCGGAGTGAGACGAAAGAACGGACCTACGGTCCTACAGACGAAAGACGAAAGAGAAGTTGCAGTGGGCCGGAATAGTTAGGCGGCAAGGCCGCGATCATTAAAACTTCCTACTGACTACATCCTACTAACCACTAATCACTAACCACCAACCACTTTCATTTACTATCTTTGGACTTTCGCTTTGCTCAAGTCCCAACTACGGGGCTCAATCATGCCAAAAACATGTTTTTGGCGCGATATTCGCCCTACGCAGTTGTCGTCTAAAATCTATCTTTATTACATGGCCTATACTTTATACATCGTAGCGACTCCCATCGGGAACATGGAAGATATCACCTACCGCGCTGTGCGCATCCTTAAGGAAGTTCCCCTCGTCCTTGCCGAAGACACCCGCCATTCGAGAATTCTCTTTGACAATTACGGCATCACGACGCCCATGGAAGCCTACCATGACTTCAACAAAGAGAAGGTCACGCCCAAGTACGTCGACTTTTTAAAGAATACCGGCGACATCGCACTCGTAAGCGATGCAGGAACGCCCGGCGTTGCAGACCCGGCATTCAACCTCGTGCGAGAATGCGTCCGCGAAGGTATTGACGTGCGCGCCATCCCGGGACCATGTGCGATGATTACCGCACTCGTCTCTTGCGGCATGCCGACCGACCACTTTACGTTCCAGTATTTCTCTCCCAAGAAAAGCGCCCAGCGCATCCACTTGCTCGAGAAGTTGAAGGACGAAGAATCGACACAGATTTTCTACGCCAGCCCGCACAACATCGACAAGTTCGTCGAAGAAATCAAGCTTGTCTTTGGCGATATCAAAATTGCACTGATGCGTGAACTGACCAAGAAGTTCGAGGAACACCTCATCGGAACGCCGACAGAAATTTCCACACACTTCAAGTCGCACCCGCCCAAAGGCGAATTCGTGCTCGTGTTCAATCCCCAAGACAAAAGCGGTCTTTAAGTTCTACCGACTAACGACTAATGACTATCGACCAGTTCCTAAACAAACTTAAAGCACTTCCGCGAGCTTACAAGATTTACATCGCGGTACTCGTTGCCATTGAATTTGTATTGTTCCTGTTGCGTCCGGATACGCCCGGGCTTTACACGCAGATTCCGCAGCTGTTGCCTATCGTTGCGGCACTCCCGTTCTTGTTCATAAAGAACGCACGCCGTCCATTTGCGCGGTTCATGAACACATACGGCATTATCGTCTTTACGTTCCTTGCGTTGGATTACCTCACGCGCAGCCATGCCGGGCTTTTCCAGATTGTAACGACGTTCATCCCGATGATGCTTTACTGGTTTGCATTGTTCATCCGCTGGAACGTCAAGCTCTTTAAGCAAAAAGACGCACGCATTGCAATCGCCTTGGCCACAATTTCCTGGGGATTTCTCGCATTTGCATTCCCGCCTTTGCCTCTTGGCCCAGCCACTCTCGTTTTGCTTGTGCCGTGGTTCATCATGCTCAACAAGTACAATCGCGAGACTGCCGTCTTTGCGACATTTTGGGCAAGCATGGTCTACAACACCGTCAATTACTATTGGATCCGCAATGTGATGAATGTCGAGACAGCGCCTTCAGGACTTATCTTCCTCGGGCTTATACTCCTCATCGCTTACTTGAGCTTGTTCAACGTCCTTGCCGCATTTGCTTACTCCACCGCCAAGAACTTAAAGATCAAAGGCAAGGCGTACTTGCTTATCCTCTTCCCCGTTTTCTTTGCATCGATCGAAATGTTCCGCACGCACGGTGATTTCGCATTTCCGTGGAACCATCTCGGTTACACGTTCGGCAATTACCTCGAACTGATCCAAGCGCTTTCCATCATTGGCGTGTTCGGTTACACGATCCTGATCGTCACCTCGAACCAGGTTGTCGCTTACGCCTTTTTGCAAAAAAGCCGCAAGAAGCTCGCGCTCTTTGCCGTTCCGTTCGTGATTTTCATGGCACTTTTAATTCACGGCTCTTGCGTGCTTTCATCACCGGAAGCAGCCCCGTACTACAACGCAAGCGCACCTGAAAATCCATCCATCGCGATGGTGCAGCCAAGCATTGCACAAGGCGCCAAGTGGAGCAAGGCCCGTTTCGATTCCATTGTCACAAAGACATTCAACATGGCGCTCGATAGCGTTCAGCCAGGCACAAACTTGATTCTCCTCGCCGAGACCGCCATCCCGGACCACATCCGCAGACAGCCTTTAGTCCTGAGGCGTTTGCACCAGATGGCCGACATGAGAAACTCAAGCATTCTCACGGGAGCGCTCGACTACAAGCGCGTTTCGGACGACATGAACAACCCGCGCCGCTTTGAAATCTACAACGCCTCGTTCCTCTTTACCCCGGGCGATCCAAACTTCCCGCAACGCTATATCAAAAAGCACCTCGTGCCTTTCAGCGAGCGCATTCCCTTCGATGACGTTTTCCCCATTCTCAATTACGTGGACCTTGGCGAAGGCGACTTTGTCCCCGGAAAGGAAACGCCCGTTTATGGACCTTACAACTGGACACCATACATCTGCTACGACGCCATCTTCGGAGACCTCATTAGAGACGCCATCCGCGCAGGTTCCCGCCTGATGGTAAACATCACGAATGATGGCTGGTTCGGCCGCAGCACAGCTCCATTCCAGCACCTGAACATCGTGCGCCATTTGGCCGTCACATACGGTTATCCGGTAGCACGCCTCGCCAACAGTGGCGTTTCGGCATTCATCGATCAGTACGGTCACTATGACCAGAACACCGGCATCTTCGAGATGCGCGTCATCCAAAGAAAAATGCCCCTCAAGACGAGGAGCACCTTCTATACATCTGTAGGCGAATTTGTCGAAACTGCATTGCTTTGGTTCTTTGCGATTTACCTTGTAGCGCTGTTTGCATTATCAAGAATTCAGAAAAAATTTAAATGAGTTATTAGTAGTTGGTCATCAGTCAATAGTTTAAAGCTTGGCACCGTTGGTGCGATTATAAAACCAGTGACCATTGACCAATGACTAAGGACTTCTCAAAGCAACAGCATCGGCGGCCAGTGGCCGGCCTTGGGGCGTTCCTTGAATTCCGCATTGGGCAAGAATTCCTTAAGCTTCAACGTCCATTCCGGCTGGACAGTCGCATCCAGTCGCCCATAAAGCACCTGGATGTTCTCGCTGTTCGGGATTACAGATTCCACCTTGTGCGATGCCAGGTACATCAAGCCCTTGGCAAGCGAATCAGCATCATACTTCTTGGCTTCATCAAACCAGTCGTCCTGCCAGTCGCCAAAATCTTCCTCAAAAAGCTCCATGAAAGCCTTGAGTGCTGGCTCCGTGGTCGTTTCGAGCTGGTGCGCCATAAAGTGCAAATTCGGCACAGTCCAGTTACCGATTTCATCGCAAAAATCTGCATATGGAGAAAGCAAAATCCACTTTTGCCCCTTTTGCGGACCCGCCGTAGAACACATCAACGACAAGGCTCCAAGCCCCCAGGCGACTACCGTAGAAGCTTTCTTGAACTCCGGAATATCCTCCGGTTTCTCTAAAAACTCAGCCAGTTGGCTGTACTGCACATAATTATGGTTTGCCGAAGGAGCTACGTCCATCAGATCATCTTCCCAAATCCCGAGATTTGAGGCCCAATCAGGCAGCCAGATCCATTTTTCGCACATATACAACCTCACTCATGTGAAGAGCCTACTAAAACACACTCCAAACTACATAATTGCTGATAAATTTTCCATTATCCGCAAAACTTTTTAACAAACGTAGTCTTATAGATATATATATCCAAATTTTGCTTTGATAGCAACTCTTAAAAAAAGTATTTTACAATTCGTAATATTTGTTTACCTCCGGACACAAAACATTGTATATTATCTGTATAAAAAAAATATGAAACCTATAAAGAGATAATTGTAATATGAGACACCTGATTCCTTCTCTCTGCTTAGCTCTTCTTCTGGCCGAAACAGCCTGTTCCGCACCACATGCCGTAAAACAGAATGATTCCGACAATCGTCAAAAGAACGCCGCTACCCGACAAAGAGCGGAAAGCGCCTATAACGAACTGGACGGATTTGCCTCTACCACAAATTCTGCAGTAAAATCGACCGCAGCTGCTCCTACGGCATTTAATGCAAGCGCTCCGGCAGCAGGAGCTCAAAAGACATCTGCCGCAACCGAAGCAGCCACTGCAACTTACGCCAATGCAAGCGCCATCCAGGACATCGGGACCCCGATTATCATGGTCTCTCCCAACTTGACCCTCAAGGACGGAGTTCCAGACCTCTCTAGCGAAAGTCCATACTCCCGCACAACGGCAGAAGCCATTAACGGCTACCTGACCAAGAAGAACTACGAGGTCAAGTCTGTCGATGGTCAGGCCGAGCTGAGCAGCATCCTCCAGATGCAAAGCGATATCGCCAATACGGAAGACGACTTGTCTTACCTTGCAAGCGTGGCTTTGGATGCCGACATCTATATTAAGTATACCCCAGAAGTGACGAATGACGAAGTCTCCGTCGAAGTTTCTGCCTACGAAACCTCGACCGCACGCCTCCTCGGTTCGCAGTCTGCAGTCGTCCGCAACAACGGCCATACATCCAAAATCAACATCAATTCAAACATCGGCGCAGCCGTCCGCAAGGCTATGCCCGGACTTGAACAGAAGATTCTCGGATACTGGAAGATGGACCTCGCCAAGGGTACACAGTACAAGGTCGTCGTGAACATCAAGGGTGAATACTCCGACAGCCAGACCGAAGACCTCCACGACGCCATCATGAAGGGCCTCAAGAGCAACTTCAGTTCCGTGAAGGTAAACGTGATGACCGCCAAGACACTTGACTTCGTCATCTACGCCAATCCCTTGCAGTACAAGGATTCCCAAGAAGTCTACTCGAAGATCAGACAGGTATTCAAGCCTATCGCAGAGACCAAGAAAAACAACATCACTCGTAAGCTGATTCTGATGGAGCTGAACTAGTAATGAATATCAAAGCCCTTATCCTTTGCGCCTGTTTCGCAATAGTTCCTGCAATGGCAGGCAAAATTGTCACCTACACTGCGACCTCTACGGTCTCGCAAGAAGAGGCGAACAACACCGCCATGGCAGGCGTAGCAAAGCAGATTAAGTCCCAAGTTAGCGCCACCCAGACTCTGACCAAGTACGAAAACATCAACGACGGCAAAAGCGTCCTCGGTGAAACTTACAGGTCCAAGAGCAATGTCAAGAGCAACGTGGTCCTCAAGGGTGTCAAGGTAACCCCCATAAAGGTGGATAAGGGATTCAAGGCAACGGCAACTCTCGACATGGACGAGTTCACCGCAAGCCTCCAGTTCCGTCTGAAGACTTTAAAGCAAGACATCGCTAAACTCGAGAAGTCCGCTAGAAAGGCTATCGACACTCGCGTTTATATCAATGCCGCAAACGACTTGGAAAAAGCCGAAGACAAGGTCAACGAATACAATTTCTATCTGCTCCAGCTTGCCGATATTTATCCGCTGGACGACAGCCATCGTTTGCAACATGGTCTCCCCGAAATCGAGAACATACTCATCGAAAGACTTTCGAACATCACGATTACAACGACGACCGAACCGAACTTTGAACTGACCAAGGCCGAAATGCCGTCCTGGAATGTAATCGTCAAGGATTCGATTGGTCCTGTGCCAAGCTTCCCGCTTGTCGCTCGCCAGAGCAAGACTCTCTCGGAACGCCGTACGCAGAAAAATGGTATTGCCACGTTCAAGCTTCGCAACGTCAACTTCGACAAGGGCCCGTACGTGATTACCGTGGAGCCGAACTTCCCGCTTGAAGTTCTGAAAAAGGCTGGTTTGAGAAACGCCCTTGAAGTTCCGTACCGCGTGAAGCTTTCCCGTTGCGAAGTCAAGCTCAACTGCGACATGATCGCAAACGTTTGCAACGCTCTTGAAAACGCTCTTTCGAAGAAGTCCATCTTCGTCAGCCCGGACGAAGAATCGACTGCACCGGAACTTAGCGTAGAAATCGAAAACACCTTCAGAGGAAAGCTCGGGTTTATCTCGTCCTTTGACTTTACCATTTCTATCAAGGGCGACAAGGTTAACTTCTTTACGACAGCAAAGGGCGTAGGCAAGTCCGAAGTCGATGCGACCATCAGCGCCATCAAGAAGACAGACTTTAGCCCGCTCCAGAAGCAGCTGTTGCCGCTCTGCAAATAATTGATGGAATTCACGTGGTCACAAAACCAATAAATACAATTTTGGATAATTTATAAATGTATCTTTGCAAAGCCGCTGGTTAGCGGCTTTTTTCTATGCAAAAAAGAATTTTATCGATACTGTTCATTCTGTTGCTCGCCATCCCGGTGGCGGCAGGTTTTAAGGTGAACAAGGCAGGGCTCCCCAAGCGCCCGCAGAACAGTTACGTGTACGACGAAGACCGCTTGCTATCAAAGCAAGAAGTGCAGTTCGTCAATGCGCTTTCTGAAAAGCTTTACAGAAAAGCAGGCTTTGGACTTGCGGTTGCGCTCATCCATGACATCGGCTTTGCGGACTTTAGAGATTACGCACTGAACATTGCCGAAAGCTGGGGCGTTGGCGGCAAATCGAACGAAGGCGTCCTGATTTTTGCGGCGATGAAACAGCACAAGCGCAGTGTCGAAGTCGGTTACGGCGCCGAAGGTTACTTGCCCGACGTGCTCGTAGAACGGCTCCAGCAAAAGACAATTGTCCCTGCATTTAGAGTTGAAAAGTATGGTCAAGGAGTCATAACGCTCGCTTGGGAAATTGCGCAAGTCGTCGCCAAAGAAAAAGGTATCACGCTTGAAGTCAACACAGACCAGCTCCCGCAAGAAGAAGAAAACAGCCCATTTGGACTCGTACTCGTAATTTTCGTGATCCTATTTTTGCTTGTCTCGAAAAATGGCGGCGGACGCGGAAACGGATGTCTCTGGTTCCTGCTCGGGAATGCACTTGGCAACAGCAGTCGTGGCCACCACCGCGGCGGTTTTGGCGGTGGATTTGGAGGATTTGGCGGCGGAGGCGGCTTTGGCGGCGGTTTCGGCGGAGGCTTTGGTGGAGGCCACTTTGGCGGTGGCGGCTCCGGCGGAGGATGGTAATTTATGAGAAAGATTTTAAGCGTTGCAGAATTTCAGAATTCAGAATGGCCGAAGCTCTTTCAAGAAGCGCTCGGCGACAATCTCGTTTCGGCGTTCGTTCACGGCGATTGCCTTATGGAAGGGTTTTCTGCGTTGGAATCTCCGTGGACAGTGAGCTTTATCTTGAAGTCCAACTCCGTCGAAGACTTGCTTCCGTTGCAGAAGCTCACAGCGAAGGCAAAGCACGAAAATATCGTGTTCAACCACGTGTTCAGCCGTTTTGAAATCAAGTCTTCGCAGGACGTGTTCCCGCTGGAATTTTTGCACATCAAGAGCAAGAACGTGACGCTGTGCGGCGAGACTCCGCTTGTAGATTTCTGTCCGAATCTTGCAGAACTGCGCATCGAATGTGAACGCGAACTGCGCGGATTGCTCGTACATTTACGCCAATTTTTTCTTTACCTCAAGGAATACCGCAATCCGCACGAGATTTACGTACGTTCAACAATAACGCTCCTCCCCTTGCTTTACGGAGTCTATTACCTTTCGACAGGCAAATATCCCGAAAATCACGAACAAGTTTACGAGATGTTCCCGGGCGTGCGCATTCCTAATATGACCAATGACAACGATGTGATTGTATCAAACATCAACAAGTACATCGAAGCCGTGACTGCAATCGTCAATCAAGTCGATGCGATGAAAGTTTAATTAAAAGGATAGTCCCGGTCGAGGCCGGGACTATCGTCTAAATTAATCCGTCGTTTTGCGGTAGGCTTTGGGCGAGACTCCGACGAGACGCTTGAAGAACTTTCCAAAGAACGAAACATCCGGGAAGTTCAGAATCTTGGAGACCTTCTGGATGTCTCTAGAAGACGAGCGTAAAAGAACCTTCGCATCGAGGGCGATATGTTCGTCAATCCAACGCTTGGCATTCTTGCCAGTCTGCTCTTCAGCAACGGCAGAGAGATACTTCGGCGTAATGCCGAGTTCATCGGCATAGAATTTCACGGAATGCTGTTCGCGATGCTTTTCGATGACGAGGTCAATAAACTGCGCAAATAGCACCTGGCCACGACTCTTGACGACATCCGTCGTGAGCGGTTCATCGACAAAGCCGATGCATTCGTACAAAAGTCCAATCAGATGATTCTTGAGGACCTGCAAGCGGCATGCGTTCGTTTCTGTCGTTTCAAACTTTTTCTTCAAGAATTCAAAGCTTGCATTCAGTTGTTCAAACTTGCCCTTGTCGAGTTGCTGCAGCGGATTTTCACGGAACCTTAAAATCAATCGCGTATTGTCATCAAAGCGAATGATGAGTTCATCAATCATGTTCTTGGAGCAAGCAATGCACACCGGGTCAAAATCGGCAGAAGCCTTCTTGGCTCGCAATACCTGTTCCGGGAACACGACGAACAAGGCGCCCGCTTCGAGGTGGTAAGTCTTAAGGTCAAGTTCAACGTCCACGGAACCGTGTTTCACCAAGAGGAGCACCGCTGCCTGGACTTTTACATAATTTTCAAGTCCGAATTCCTTGAGGTTGCTAAACATGGCAATCTTATCGGGCAACACGTTTGCTTGACGCAAAAAATTCAACATCGAAAAATCCGCAGTGCGGATATTCGCATTCTTATGAAAAGGAAGGTCTTTCATTATATTGATATCTTAGTAAAATGTTGAGGAAACGTCAATTAACGAAGTAGGAAATGACAACAAGGCAGGATTTTTTAGAAGAGTTTATAGCTGAAGTACAGGGTGTAGGCGAAGACGCCACGACTCATGGGTTCAAAGAATTCCGAGGAATAAGCGGCGATTTTGGCATAAGTATCAAAACGGCCACCCAAGGAAATTCTATCCGTCAAGTTGTATTCCGCAGAGGTGTAGTTCATCAGCAACATGTCCCAGCCATCGGCGCCATAGTGCGGTAGAGAGCCCGGAATCGTGTGCAGAGCATCAACGATTGTCTTGTTCTTGAAGCGGAACTTTTTCCCGATTGAGACTTCAATCCCCAACACGTACTTTGCACCCATATTGTACTGGTAATTGTCCATATCCGATTCATATTCCGGGTGCACTTCACGAATCAGGTCATCGTAGCCCATATCCGTCGTGCCAAGCAGTATAAAGTAAATCTGGTGGTACATGCGGAAACGCATTGAGGGCAAAAGCCAAAGCGAAAAGTCAATACCCGTACCGACAGAGATAGTGCCAACAGTTGCGAAGTCACCATAGAACGTGCAATAATCGAGATACGTCGCAAAGTCCACCCAATGCCCACGGCCATGAACACCAGCGTTTGTAAGCTTGCCCGTCACGTCAAGCTGGAAAAGCGTCCCATCGGGGCCGACTTCACCGCGAGTGAACAAATTAAAGTAGTCAAACGGACGCTTGACCTTGCGGAACGGCTTGCCGTATTCAATTTCGGCACCGTACATGATATGCTTATCGTCCCAGCGCTGGTCCAAGTCATCCTCATTGCGGCCACCATAGCGATAGATGTTCCCGAAGTGCGAACCCGTTCCCAAGAAAATGGACAGGTCCAACGGTGTGTTACCCGTGATGATATCGCGGTTGCCGAATATTTTTCTTTGTAAGTAAGCGGAATGAGCCATTCCAAATGCGCCAACCTGGTTGTACCATGCGGTTTCATCAACGCCATAAAGTTTTCGCGAGAGTCTGTAGAGGACTTCGCCATAGACAGCGCCGCCAACCGATGTGGCAATCAAGTCATTGATGGATGGGTATTCCGTCTCGGCAAACATTTCCCACGTGTAGCTCCCCAATGCGGCAAACAAGAGGCTTCCGTAAAAACCATAGCCCGCGCCACGTGCAAAATTGTAGTAAGTCGCCCCCTGATACGGGTGTCCATAAAAGTTAATCGCCCAATGGTTATGGTCCCATTGCCAACCTTCCTTCATATTGCGTTTCCAGTATTTCGGCCCCGTGCGCGCATACCCTTTGTCCAAAACATAACGGTCCCACGCCCAGACAAATCCGTTAAAGCCAAGGACCTCCCCCAAGACGATAAGCGGGTAAACTTCTTTGGGCTTTTCTAGCGCATCGATGTCAACCGTGTCTTCGAACGTCGTATTCGTTACAGTGTAACCGACATTGATAGAATCTTCGGGAATAGTTTGGTCAGAAAATAAGGGCGCGCTCAAAGCGGCTACAGACAAAAACAATAGCGATGACAACAACTTGCGAAGCATTTTACTCTCTTTTTCGTCAAAGCTAAAATTTTATCGAAAAATTTAAAGAGGAGTCTCGACGACTCCCCTAAAGTAGAGAATGAACGACAAATATTTAAGATAAATGGCTACTTTGCCTTGAGCAAGTTGTCGAAATAGACGATGGTCTTTTCAAGGCCCTGGCGGAGCGGAATGGTCGGTTCCCACTTGAGAGCGCTCTTGGCAAGCGTAATGTCCGGACGGCGCATTTTCGGATCGTCACCCGGAAGCGGCTTGTAGACAATCTTGCTCTTGGAACCCGTGAGTTCAAGCACTTCCTTCGCAAGTTCGAGCATCGTGAATTCGCCAGGATTGCCGATGTTGACCGGTCCGATAATCTTGTCCTGGTTCATCATGCGGACAAAGCCTTCGATAAGGTCGTCCACGTAGCAGAAGCTGCGGGTCTGGCTGCCGTCACCGTAGATGGTGAGGTCTTCGCCATTGAGCGCCTGGACGATAAAGTTCGAAACGACGCGACCGTCGTTCGGGAGCATGCGCGGGCCGTACGTATTGAAAATGCGGACGATGCGGATATCGACCTTGTTCTGACGGTGGTAATCCATGAAAAGCGTTTCGGCGACGCGCTTGCCTTCGTCATAGCAGCTGCGGATGCCGATGGGGTTCACGTTTCCCCAGTAGTCTTCGGTCTGCGGATGCACAGCCGGGTCGCCATAGACTTCGCTTGTAGAAGCCTGCAAGATGCGGGCCTTGACGCGCTTTGCAAGGCCGAGCATGTTGATTGCGCCCATGACGCTTGTCTTGATGGTCTTTACCGGGTTGAACTGGTAATGGATTGGACTTGCCGGGCAGGCCAAGTTGAAAATGCGGTCCACTTCCAAAAGAATCGGTTCAGTCACATCGTGACGGATGAGTTCAAAATTGCGGTTGTCGCGCAGGTGGGCAACGTTAGCCATACGGCCTGTGAAGTAATTGTCCAGGCAAATGACTTCGTGACCGTCATTCAAAAGTCTTTCGCAAAGGTGACTTCCTAAGAATCCAGCACCACCAGTAACTAAACAACGCATAAAAAACTCCCATAAAGCGTCAGTATAGTGGAAATATAACTTAAATTCTCATCGAGATGTCGAGAGCCTTGACGCTATGCGTGAGGGCGCCGACAGAGATGAAGTCGAGACCAAGCGTTGCAATCTGTTTCGCACGTTCGAGCGTCATGTTGCCAGAACCTTCCACGAGCACCTTGTCACCGCTTTCCTTGATAATCTTCAAGGCTTCGGCCATCATTTCGTTGCTCATATTGTCGAGCATGATGACGTCAACACCCTTGTTAAGGAGAGCGCGGAGCTGGTCGAAGTTTTCAACTTCCATTTCGACCATCAAGCCCTGCTTGTTGTTCTTCTTGACGACTTCAAGCGCTTCGAGCACGCCACCGGCGGCTGCAATGTGGTTGTCCTTCACAAGCACCATGTCAAAGAGGCCCATACGGTGGTTGGAACCGCCACCGACGCGAACGGCGTACTTCTGCAACGTGCGGAAACCCGGAATCGTCTTGCGGGTGTCGAGAACCTTGGTCTTACCGCCCTTCAAAGCTTCCTGGAACGTGTGAGCCACAGTTGCCACACCGGAGAGTTGCTGGATGAAGTTCAAAAGCGTGCGTTCGCCCGTCAAAAGTTCGTGCGTTGTGCCATCGAGTTCGGCAATCAAGTCACCCTTCTTCACGACGTCACCATCTTTCTTGTGGAGCGTCACCTTGGCATTTGCCTTGAGTTCCTGAAACACGAGTTCGATAATCGGAAGGCCGGCGAGCACGCCATCTTCTTTTGCGATGAGGCGGGCATGCTGTTTCTGGTCCGCAGGGATGGTCCATTCGCTGGTCACGTCGCCCGTGCGAACGTCTTCCGCCAAAGCGAGGCGGATCATGGTCAAAGCATCTTCGGTTGGGAATACTGGAGTAGAATTATCGCCGTACATTACTGTGCGCCTTTTCCGGTTAAAACAACATAAACTGTTCGAGCCAAAATCTGGAAGTCCAAAAGCAAGCTCATATTCTCGTAATAGTACATGTCGTACTGGAGCTTGATCTGCACGTCTTCGATGCTCGTATCGTAGTGGTGGCAAACCTGAGCCCAGCCTGTGAGGCCCGGTTTCATCTTGAGGCGGCTGATGTAGAACGGGATCTGTTCACGGAGCTTGCCGATAAACACGGCACGTTCCGGACGCGGGCCCACCATGCTCATATCGCCTTTCAAAACACAAAGAATCTGCGGAAGTTCATCAATGCGGGTCTTGCGCAAGAAGCGGCCAATTCGTGTAATGCGCGGGTCCTTCTTGGTAGCCCACTGGGCACCGAACTTTTCGGCATCAGTACGCATCGTGCGGAACTTGTAGACCGTAAACGGCTTGCCGTAAAGGCCAATACGTTCCTGCGAATAGAAAACCGGACCATGGTCATCGAGCTTGATTGCAATAGCCGCAAACAGGCAGACCGGGAGAGACAAAAGTCCGAGGAACAAGCCAAAAGCAATATCGATAATGCGCTTGACGCGAACCTGCCAAGGCGGCATCGTAAATGCAAAAAGTTCCTGCAATTCAAAACCGTAAACGAGGTTTGCCTTGAAGCGGCCATTCACGACGCTATAAAGTTCAGGAACAATGTAAATATGGAGCGGGAGTTCGCAAATCCAGACGAGCACGCGCATAATCTCTTGCGGAGAAGTACTTTCGTGCGCAATGATAATGCCGCTGACCTTGTACTTCTTGACAAGTGCAGGCAAATCGGAATACTTGCCGAGAACCGGAACCTTCGCAAACTTTTTCGGCAAGACCTGGTAGCGTTCATCGACAAAGCCAACAACACGCTGACCACGAGCCGGAGTCTTCGCCAAGTCACGGGCAATCTTTTTACCCGCTTCAGTAGCGCCAAGCACGAGAATGTTGTTCGCCCCATAGCCCTTACGGAGCAATGCCCGCAAAAAGACATAGATGAGCATACGGAACAGGCCGACAAGCAAAATTGCAAGGCCGCCGTAAATAAAAATCCACGGGAACCGGGAACCATAGAGGTAGCCTTCATTGAGCGGTTGGTTCGTAAAGACCTTCCCCATGAACTCGGCACCGAATAGACAAACTATAATCAAGACCACACCGATTACAACAGCGCGAAGTACACGCAGCACCTGGTGTGTTCTTGATAACAAAAGCCAGGAACGATACAATCCGGCAAAGGCAAACAAGGTCAGCCACCCGATATTCAAGACGAGTCCAAACTGCCAATAGCTTGCGAACGTCTTGCTCGGGTCGAACTTGTCTACGATAAGGCCACTATGGAACTGAACCCAAAACGCCAAGGCGAAGCAAATCGACAAAGCTGCAAAATCCGAGAGGATTAAGAGAATTCGTTCCATAGTAGTTGCGCGAATCATATACGACCTTTAATTAAGCGAGGAAGCGGATAACCTGGCTCTTCTCAACGATTTCAGAGAGAGAGTTCACTGCATCGACAGCCTTGGAAAGCTTGCTGTCGAGAGTCTTTTCCGTAATCACGACGATGGACACCTTGCCCGGGTCGTTCACGTTCTTCTGGATAATCGTTTCGATAGAGATGTTGTTGTCTGCAAGGATCTTCGTAATCTTGGCGAGCACACCGCAAGCGTCACGGGACGTGAAGCGGAGGTAGTAGCGGGCGCTAGTTTCGGAAATAGGAACGAGCGTTGCAGAGTTTTCGACGTTGAACCAGCCCATCGGGAGTGCCTTGCGGCTGCCCTGGTCGGTAGAACGAGCGAGAGACACGAGGTCGGCCACGACAGCAGATGCGGTCGGGAGGCGGCCTGCACCGGCACCGGTCTGAACCGTTTCGCCGAGGTTGTCGCACTTGAGGTAAACAGCGTTGATGACGCCGTTCACGTTAGAAAGCAAGTTCGTGTTCGGGACGAAGCACGGATGGACACGGGCATCCACGCGGTCGCCTTCACGGTGGTAAATGCCGAGGAGCTTCACGCAGCAGCCAAGTTCCTTGGCAAATGCGATATCCTGGGCGGTAATCTTGGAAATACCGGTAACGTGAATCTTTTCGAAATCCACGCGCTTGCCGCTGCAAAGGCTAGCAAGGAGGGCAGTCTTGTGGGCGGAGTCGATACCTTCGATATCGAAAGTCGGGTCTGCTTCGGCAAAGCCGAGCTTTTGGGCATCCTTCAAGACGACGTCGAAGTCGAGACCTTCTTCGGCCATGCGGCTCAAGATGTAGTTGCAAGTACCGTTAATGATGCAGCTCAGGTGTTCAACCGTAGAGCCGAGGAAACCTTCCTGGACGCTGCGGATGATAGGAATGCCACCGCCGACAGCAGCTTCGAACAGGACATGCAAGCCCTTCTTTGCAGCGAGCGGGAAAATTTCGTGACCGTACTTGGCGAGGAGAGCCTTGTTAGCCGTCACCACGTGCTTGCCGCTTTCGAGAGCAGCGAGGATCCACTTGCGCGGCATGTTGTAGCCACCGGCGAGTTCCA
>JAEEGJ010011118.1_pt1 | contig 23008 bp, 16 predicted proteins | sample 8958761 | NCBI WGS metagenome assembly JAEEGJ01 (sample SAMN16246546, study PRJNA631951) | gut metagenome | biome: gut microbiome; feature: rumen; material: RS-attached | host: Bos | place: Iran: Karaj | collected 2018-10 | reverse complement strand
CGAATTGATTACGTTGGCTTTCAATATTTTGAATGATTCATTTGAAACCAACAAGGATGTCTTCATCTTGGCCACCAAACACGCTGGTCGCTATCTTGACAAGGTGGCGAACGACGAGCGTTTCAACACTTCGGCTTGTGGCTTGCTACGAAAAATGTTGCAAGAAAACTACCGCTATTGGCAAGAGACCTCTCAAGTGGAAAACTGGGTGGAAAGCAAACGTCAACTGCTGACCGATGAGGAGGTCAAGAAGGTGAGCGACGAAATCGGCGAGCCTTATTTTGAGCACTTGAAGGCTGATTTGGAAGCTGCCGACACATGGGAAAAACTGACCGACATGCCCAACTTCGAACAGGTGGCCAAGCGTTTCACCGAGTCGGAGCAGGCCTTCCCGCATTTCATCACCAAGTTCCATTACGTCTTCTTCCTGCTGCATCTGCCAGGCATGGAGAACCAGCGCGAGCGTCTCATCTGGAACATGGACCGCATGATGCGCGATGCCGTCGACGAGATGCCGCAAGAGCAGTTGATTCCTTTCATCGACACGATTTTCGACCTCGCCGAGGAACTGCGCAAGGACTACATGTCGGCAGTGCTTGACTTCCAGCTTACCCTTGGCCTGAAAATCATCGACGTCGACCAGACCGAGATGAAGGAAATCGTCAATTACTTCGAGAAGAAACTCATCGCTTTCGGCTTCGTCACGCCAGGCAATGTGTTCGTCGGCGAGGATTGGCAACTCTCTGTGGATGAGAACCATATCAAGAACATCCGCGTGTGGCTCGAACTCATCGAACATGCCAAGTCACCAATGGAAAAACTGCTGTCAGCCCTGATTGTCAACCTGAAATTGGGTGGCATCTTCCTCAGCGACACCGACCTCTTCCAGCGCGAAATCACCAAGGTCTTGAACTCCAACATCACTCCTTATTATAAAAAGGTGAAACAGCTGACGCGCATCTTCCCCGTTTATTTCAACGAAATCGGTGCCGAGGGCGAAATCCGCAACGTGACCACCAACATGGACGAGATTTCGGGCCGTCAGGACCAATTGGTGCATTTCCTCCGCAAACAAGTACACACCGAAAGCAACAACACGCTGATAGCCTTGACCTTCGACGTGTTCAAGTTCTGGAGCGACGGCAATCTTGAAGTCTTGAAACCCATTTTGCCGAACAACGTTTTTGAGAGCATTGACAAGGAGAGCACTTGGTTTGTGCACGTCCATAACCTCGTGCAGATGATGTGCGAGATCTCCTGCCTCAACCCTGAGGACGTGTTGATGCTCTCGCGCGACGACTATGAAAACCTCATCGGTTCAGCTTCCCGTCGCCTCGAATTGGACAAAGAAATCAGCCAACGCGAACATGCTCGCCTGATGGATATTCGCGACCTATATGCCTATCTCAGGGAGAAATACAGCTTCGAGTCGGTCAACATTTTCAGTTCGCTGCGCAGTTTCCCATTCATCCCTGATGAAGAAATTGACGCGTTCGAAAAGGCCTACAAGAAGAAGGATTTCGGCAAGTCGCTGACCATGATTTACGCCTTCATGGACAAACTCAAGAGTGTGATTTTCAACCCTGAGCAGAGCGAAGGGTGGGAAAACATCTATCACAAGCGCCACATCGCCATCGGCATCCCGTCGATGTACGGTACATACCGCGAGAACAAGTTTGAGGCTATGGGCCTGACCTTCCGTTTGGAGCGTGTGGCCACACAACTCATGGAAAAGGTGGTGCAAAGCATTAACCTTGAATATATCTCGGAACGCACACTGAATCAGATCTATACGATCCTCGAATACTTCCGCAATGGCCTTGAACTTGATGGCATCACCAATCAGAGCTTCAACCAAAAACTCGACATGCTACGCTATAGTCTGACTTCGCGAAGCTTCTCTTTCGGCCAGTATATCAACATTTTCCAGTTCATCGCCGAGGACGTGCGCCGCATCATCATCAAGTATTTCCTGAAGTCGTACGAGTATCCGCTGAAGATAGTCATTCCGCAACTCTTTGACCCCGAAAGCAAACTCAACGAGCGCGAAACGGTGGCTTTAATCAGCAGAAAATCAGAGGAATTCCACCGCGACCTGCTTTCCGACGCCTTCCTGATGCAGCCTTTGGACAACTTTATCGGCCGCATTCTCCACTCGTTACGCACGATGGAAGCCACCCTCGATCCGAAACTCATCAGCGATATTATGACCTACAATTCCGAGATGCTGATCAGTCCTTTCTGGAAAAAAACGCCCAAGATGGATAATCAGGTCTTTATCGGAAACAAGGCTAACAACCTGAAAAACTTGTATTTAAACGGTATGCCCGTGCCGCCAGGATTTGTCATTACTACTGAAACCTTCCGTCGCAACGAAACCATCAACACAATTCCAGAATTACGCACGGAAATCCACGGCATGATACACAAGCACATTGAGGAGTTGGAGCGCATCACTGGGCGAAAGTTTGGCCAGCCAGAGAATCCATTGCTCGTTTCGGTACGTTCGGGCACAGCCATTTCCATGCCGGGCGCCATGGACACTTTCTTGAACGTGGGTCTCAACGACGAGACTACGGAAGCCATCGCGCAAGACGAAAGCATTGCTTGGGCGGTGTGGGACTCCTACCGCCGTTTCTTGCAGAGCTGGGGCATGGCCAAAGGCATCGAACGTGATGTCTTTGACGACGAAATCAACGCTTTCAAGCAAAAAAGCAATGTGAAAATGAAGGCCGACTTCAGTATCGGGCAGATGCGAGAGGTGGCGCAATCCTACAAACGTATCCTCGCCGACCACGGGGTGGCTTTTGAACAAGACTCGTTCAAGCAACTGATAGAGTGCGTGAATATGGTCATCGAATCATGGAATTCGGAGCGTGCGTTGGCTTATCGGAGACATTTGGGCATTTCTGAGAATTGGGGTACGGCCGTGATTGTGCAGCAGATGATTTTCGGAAACCGTAGCGAGACCTCGGGGTCGGGTGTGGTGTTCACGCAAAACCCGCACCGCGAGCGTCCAGGCGTGCATCTTTACGGTGACTTCACCATGCGCAGCCAAGGCGAAGACATCGTGGGAGGATTGGTCAAGCCTTTGCCGATTGGCGAAACCCAACGCAAAACCGCTGGACTCGAAGGCCCTTCGATGCAGACCATGTTGCCCGATATCTACAAGAAGATCTATTCCATCGCCGTTGAACTCACCGAGAATCTCGGCTACAGCCCGCAGGAAATGGAATTCACTTTCGAGTCCGACAAGCCTGAGGACTTCCACATTCTGCAAATCCGCGACCAAGACCTCAAGACGGAAGAGGAAAAGATTGCCTTTGTGCAGTCGCCCGACGAGATGACACAATTGGGGCACGGCATGGGTATCGGAGGCGGTGCCATGAACGGGTTGGCAGCTTTCAATGCAGACCAAATCAAGGCTTTGCGCGAACAACATCCTGATAGTCATGTTATTTTGGTACGCCCCGACACTGTTCCTCAGGACATCGGCATGATCTTCGATTGCGATGGACTCCTCACCGCGCGCGGCGGTGCCACGTCACATGCGGCAGTCACGGCGGTGCGTCTTGGCAAGGTCTGTGTGGTTAGTTGCGACGGCCTCGAAGTCGATGTCAATGATGAATTCGGCCAACTGAACGGACATCCGCTCCGTATGGGTGAAAAAATCGCCATTGACGGCAATCTCGGCATCGTCTACTTAGGTCATTATCAGACAGAAAAGATGATGGTAGGAAAAGGGTACAATTATTAGTTGAAAGTTAGGAGTTGAAAGTTAGGAGTTGAAAGTTAAGAGTCGAAAGCTGTAAACTGTAGGCTATCACACCGTGGCAGCCGCAAGGATAACGACAAGTCTGCGATATTATAATATGACAAATTTACAATTTATCGTACGATGGTAATTGACCCTTGCAAACGCAAATGTTCCTCGCCCGTCTCACCCATGTAGGTGATTTCGCAAACATAGAAATACGTGCCTGACGGACAATCCATTTTCGTGTTTTTGTTCTTGCCGTCCCATTGGATAAGTGGGTCGTCGGAGTCCCAAAGGACGTTGCCCCAACGGTTGAAAACAACCGTTTTCGCACTGATAACAAGGGAGACACCTGAAATCTTCGGCTCAAAAACATCATTGAAACCGTCACCGTTGGGTGTGAAAACATTAGGCAACTCGTATGAGAATTCCTCAGCAGGCTCTTCACTTCCGATTCGCACTGATTTGATGGCGGAATAGTTCACCAAAGGCTGCATAATGCCTTCCAAAGTATAATGCCCAAAAGTACGGACACAATAACGGTAGGTCGCATCGTTTTCCACGTCTGTGTCGGTGAATTCAAAACCAGTCACTGAGGCGATTCCAACAAAATGATTGCCAACTTCTTTGAAGACCTGTGTACTGTCGATGAGCCACGGTACAACTTCCGTCCATGAAAGATGGGCTTCATTGTTGACTCCGTTTGCCGAAAGCATCACTGCTGAGGCTGTCGCGCTCTCCCCTATCGGTTGCTGGTTGGCGTCACTCATCTGCACTTTGTATAATAAGGAAGTCGCTGTCCCCAAGTCGAGGTTGGTGTCCAAAAAACTCGTGTCGGCACCTTCGTAAGCAATGGAAGTTACACCATCAAGGATGCGTGTCAAGGTGTATTTGAATGGCGCAATATATTGTCCATCAATCTCTTGTGGTTTTGTCCAACAGGTAATGACGTGACCTGAAACAAGGTCAATGCTGTCATTGCTGACATGGGTCATCAGCGGACTGTCATTGCTGAGCGTCACACAAGCCGCATCGCTGACGATGCCCTTGGCACCATCACGAAATTGTGCCACAACGCGATACTCATAGGCCATGCCTTGTGCAAGATCGTGATCGGTGTAAGAAATCGCTGCGGCATCGTTCAAGGTGGCTATCAGTTGATAGCCCTCGCGGATACCCGTTTCGCAAGCATCGGGTTCATAGCCGTCGCAACCCGCCCTGCGATATACCAACAACGCCGTCGCATTCGGACAAGCATACGCCGCCCACGAAAGTGCCACATCATGACCCTGCATCTCAGCAATTAAATTCTGTACTTTTGGTCCCACCACATTGATTGTGATGGTTTTAATGTTAGTCAAGCTCACGGGCAAGTCGTCGTCCTTGGCGTGAATCACTACCTGATATGGCGTATTGCGCACATGGCTGCAGGTCGTGTTCCAAATGAACTCAAACTCTGGGCTCAGTCCGAACACCGTACCAGGATTCATGATAGCAGGACTTTGCACCAACTCGAACGGTGCGCCCGAAGCGGTTAGGGTCACGTTATTGTACGGATCAGGGTCGGAGCTGCTGACCACAAAGGAAAGCTGCTCGCCGGCAACAACGCAATACTCGTCCTCGCAAAAGATTTCAGGCAGATTGTTGTTGCATGCCGAAATCAGGATTTGCATGTCGCGAATGACGGAGCCTATTTTAACGCCGTAGCGCCATTCCTCAACGATAAACGCCACATTGTACTCGCCTTGCAACACGGGATTTTCCCAGCGCAGCTCACCTGTAACCGCATCGATTTCAAAGGATTGGGAAGCCTGAGGATAGGTGTAACCTGGAATGTCCATGCCGTCCATGCCTTTGCAGTTGACCAAGCGGAAACTCAAGCTATCACCATCGGGGTCGTAAGCCGAAGGATTGTGCAGATACAATTTACCCACGCAACCCTTGTCGATGGGTGCATTCAGCAGTTGTACCGAATTATTGTTGCCCAAAAACGGATTGATGACCAGTTCCGTCTCAATATACATCGGCACCATCACCGAATTGGGCACATTTACCACGCCGTAGTTGCGGTTGGCATCCTCCATGCTAATGACGTATGTTCCAGCAGAAGAATAATTGTGTACAGCTTTATAAGTGTTTACGACGCAATCATCGCCCAAATCATGCCAAGCGGTTCGCGGGATATACTCCTCGGAGCCATCGCCCCAACTGATAAGCAACGAATCACGTTGTTCCCAAGCTGCATTGGGCACATTATAAGTAGTTAGCGTAAACTCGTAAGCGTTACCATTGAGCCTTTTGTATGTGATTTCGGCTGCACGCTGGTGGGTCGCCTTGGCTGAAAAGGTAAAACAGAACAATAACACACATATCATCCCGAGGATTTTGAAGGCATAGATACACTTCGCCTTATCAGGCTCGGTATGACCTGCCTTAAAAATCTGAAAATCTATGGGCGTAATTATTCTCATATCTTCAATTGAAACTGCAAATGTAGTAATTTTTCGAACACGACACAAAAAAGCATCCGCCAACACAATGACGGATGCTTTTTCTCTCAGGATGGGCTGAAAAATCACTTGTTCTTCAGCAGGTCGCGGATTTCGGCGAGGAGTTCTTCCTGCGTCGGGCCAGCGGGAGCGGCAGGTGCAGGTTCTTCCTTCTTCTTCAGCGAGTTGAGGCCTTTCACCACCATGAAGATGCAGAAGGCGATAATGATGAAGTCGAAGATGACTTGGAGGAAGTTACCCCACGTGAGGGCCAATTCTGGCTTCACGACGGTCTCGCCGTCCATAATTGCTTCGCGGATAACCCATTTCCACTCGGTGAAAGTGAGACCGCCAGTAACTGCGCCAATCAGCGGCATGATGATGTCAGACACCAATGAAGTGACGATTTTGCCAAAAGCGCCGCCAATGACGACACCGATGGCCATGTCCATCACATTGCCTTTAACGGCAAAATCCTTGAATTCCTTGAATAATCCCATAGTAATTGATTTTTAATGGTTGAACTTTAATGTGGTTGATGTCGCAAAATTAGGAAGAAAACGATTCGCTCCAAGAAAAAAACTCAAAAACTTCATTCAACACGGACGAAATCAAAACTCCGAAGTGAAATGGAACTCAATATCGGGATATTTCTCCATCGCTATCTGCAAAGCGTAGGGTGACTCGGCCAAAAACACGTCGCGGCCATCCTTGTCTTCAGCGAGGTTCAAGGCTTTACGCATCTTGAAATCAGACAATTGCGCTTCGTTAGTACTGGTAATCCAAGCAGTCTTGTAGAGCGAAATCGGCTCGTAGCGGCAGGAAGCGTTGTACTCGTGCAGCAGGCGGTATTGAATGACCTCAAACTGTAACTCGCCCACCGTGCCGATGATTTTTCGGCCTGTCATTTTGCCCGTAAAGAGCTGAGCCACACCTTCATCCGTCAGTTGTTCCAAACCTTTGGCCAACTGCTTCGACTTCATCGGATCTGCATTTTCAACATACCGGAACTGCTCAGGCGAAAAGCTCGGTATGCCCTTATAATTTAGGATTTCGCCCTCGGTCAAGGTGTCGCCGATTTTGAAGTTGCCGGCATCGTAAAGGCCTACAATATCACCCGGATAAGCCTCGTCCAAAACGGATTTTTTCTGTGCCATGAAAGCGGTCGGATTCGAAAACTTCAGCTCGCGGCGCTGGCGCACGTGGAAGTAATTCTTGTTGCGCTCAAAACGACCCGAAACCACGCGCACAAAGGCGATGCGGTCGCGGTGGTTGGGGTCCATGTTAGCGTGAATCTTGAAGACGAAGCCCGTAAACTTCTCCTCGGTCGGTTCAATGCGGCGTTCCACCGTGTCGCGGCCAATCGGCGTGGGTGCTATCTCAATAAAGCAGTCCAGCAACTCCTTCACGCCGAAGTTGTTCAGAGCCGAACCAAAAAACACGGGACAGACGTCACCCTTCAGATAAGCCTCTCGGGAAAACGTGTCGTAGACGCCTTGTACCAGTTCCGTTTCGTTGCGCAAGGTCTCGGCATCCTCGCCAAGCATTTTGTCCAATTCGGGATTGCTAAGGTTATCAAAGGCAATGCCTTCCGTAATATGCTGTTTGTCAGAGTTAAAAAGATAAAGACTCTTATCATAGATGCTGTAAACGCCCTTGAATTTCGGTCCCATGTTGATAGGCCAACTCAGCGGCGTGAGTTTCAAGACCAACTTTTGCTCGATTTCGTCCAACAGCTCAAATGGGTCCTTACCAGGGCGATCCATCTTATTGATAAACACAATAATAGGCGTGTTGCGCATCCGACACACCTCAACCAACTTCTCCGTCTGCGACTCGACGCCCTTGGCCGCATCAATGACCACGATGACGCTATCCACAGCCGTCAAGGTGCGGAAAGTGTCTTCGGCAAAGTCCTTGTGGCCAGGCGTATCCAAGATATTGATTTTGATGTTTTTATAGTCAAATCCCATGACAGAAGTAGCCACCGAAATACCACGTTGCCGCTCAATTTCCATCCAGTCGGAAGTGGCGGTCTTGCGGATTTTGTTCGACTTCACGGCACCAGCTACCTGAATGGCTCCGCCGTAAAGCAGCAATTTCTCGGTCAAAGTGGTCTTACCCGCATCGGGGTGGCTGACGATGGCGAACGTCCTGCGCCTGTTGATTTCATCCAAAAAAGCCATATCGAAAGCGTTTTGCGAAAAAGTCTGCAAAAATAGGAATAAAAGTCACGCCAATCCGTTATTTTTCATACTTTTGCCCAAAATCCACGCTTCGCCATGTTCAAAAGCGTCAAAAACAAGTTTTTCAGGGGGGTATTGAGTGCCTTGGTCATCCTTTTAGGGCTATGCCTCGGCTTCTTTCTCCTCGTCTACCTCACCGTTCCCGCCTATAAATTCAAGGAACCCAGACCTTTCAGCGGCGAATACCTCTACAATCCATATCAGGACATGAACCCTGACCAATGGAAAAAATACCATTTCCATTGCCATTCGCACAAATATTTCGGCCTGACCAACGGCAGAAAAAGCAAGGAAACGGCCATCGACAGCGTTTATCAAGCCTTGGGCTACGACCATTACGGCATCTCCGACTACATGCACATCAACCCGCATGGGGCTGAAAAGGAAGGCTTTATCCCTGGTTATGAGCATGGTTACGGCTTCATCCGCAAAACGCACCAAATCTGCATCGGGGCGGAAAAAGTGTGGCGCATCGACTACCCCTTTATGCAGAATCTCAACATGAAGCAACACACTATCAATAAGTTGGGAGAACAAAGCCGCTTTGTCATGCCTGCTCATGCCTCTTTTACGAAGGGCTACAAGGTGAGCGACATGAAATGGCTGAGCAACTATCGTCTCTTGGAAATCATGAATCCTTATGGCAACGCGCTGGAACACTGGGACATGGCTCTTTCCAACGGGCATCGTGTGTACGGCCTCGGCGACGACGACACCCACGACATCACCAACATCCGCGAGGTGTGCCACAACATGACCATGGTCAACACACCCGACTTGGTGCCGGAACATGTTTACGAGGCCTTGGAGATAGGCAACAGCTACACCGTCGAGTTCGTCAATTTCTTCTGTTTCCCGATGAGCCTTGAAGAGAAAATCCACGAGGTCAGAGACCTCGCTTATCTCACTAAGGCACAATTGGTTAGTGACACCTTATTCATCGAGACTTCGGCTGAGCGGATGCGCGAAGTCAGCTTCATCGGCCAGAACGGAAAGGTGCTGAAGACGCAGGAGGACGTACATACCGCATTTTACGTCATCCAGCCCGAAGACAGCTACGTCAGGACACAAATCGACCTGAACCTGCGCGATGTACTTTACCTGAATCCCGTCACACGACACCCTTCCCCGACTGTGGTGGACCGCCGCTTGGATGAAGTTAATTGGGCGCAAACCGTGCTCTATTGGGTGGTGTACGCAGTGGCAGTTTTGGCCTTCATTTGGTATCTTATCAAGAAAGCGAAAGATGCGAATTAAAGAACAGAATATCAACAAGATACTGATTTGGCTTTTGGTCATTAGTGCTGTCGTAAGAGGCATTTTGGCGGCCTGGATGGAATTCGGCAACGACGAAGTTTATTACTGGACTTACGCCCTCTATCCCGACTGGAGTCACTTCGACCATCCACCAATGGTGGGCTGGGTAATTCAGCTTTTCAGCCTTAACTTGTTATTTGACAGCGAGTTTTTCATCCGTTTGGCCTCGGTCGTCTTCATGACTGCCGACACCTATATCATATACCGCATCGCGAAGGAAATCAAGGATACGAAAGCGGGAATGTATGCAGCGTTACTTTACACCGCCTCGGTCTATGCCTTTGTCATCACGGGCGTTTTCATCCTGCCCGACACGCCGCTGATGCTGTTTTGGCTTTTAGCGTTTTGGATGGCAATAAAGTCCGAAAAAAAGAAAAATTTGCTGCTTTTCGGACTTTTTGCCGGATTAGCCATGCTCTCAAAGTATTCGGGCGTTTTCCTTTGGGTCGGAATGGGGCTTTATATCTTGATTTTCAACCGAAAAGAACTCGGAAATCCCTATTTGTACCTTGCCTTAATCATTTCTGCAATTTGCTGTATTCCAATTCTTTACTGGAACATACAGAACGGTTTCGTCAGCTTTAGTTTCCATGGCGAAAGAATTGGAGGTAGAGCACTTGATTTCAACACGTTAGGGAGTGAATTGGCGGGGGAATTCTTCTACAACAACCCTGTGAACTTTGTCTTAGTCCTCCTCGCTGTCATTGCGGTCTTCAAAGGAAAAATCAAAATGGAGAAAAACGCGCAACGGCTCCTACTTTGTATCGCTCTGCCGATGATTGGGCTGTTTTGGCTCTTCTCCCTTACTAAGCCGACTTTGCCCCATTGGAGCGCACCTGCCTATGTCCTGCTCAACTTGTTATCGGCTGTGTATCTGAGAGATAGAAATGCCCATTCGGAACGGGTGCCCCACTCCATTGCAGCTGCGCTTGTTGTGTTGTTTCTCACCTTGGTTGTCGGCGTGGCCGAAATCAAGACTGGCTTTATTCCATTGGACAAACATACTGAACCCGAACAACTTGGAAGAAATGATATCACCCTTGATATGTACGGTTGGCGGCAGTTGGGAGAAAAGTTTGCCGACTTCCGCAAAGAGAAAATCGTCGAAGGAGTGATGAATGAAACAGACGGCATTGTGGCCAACCAATGGTTCCCCTTGGCCAACTTGGACTATTATGTGGCGCGACCGCTTGGAATGCGCGTCATGGGCTTGGGTTGGCCTGAGCACTTGCATAAATACCTCTGGATCAACAAAGAACGAGGTGGTTTTCAGCTAGGTGAAAGCTATTGGTTCATCACCGACAGCCGTTATCTGAAAGACCCGAAAGAAATCTATCAATGGTATTTTGAGCAAATCGAATTCATCGGTACGATTCCGATTGAACGCTGCGGAAAACCCGCGAAAAACGTCTTCGTCTACACCTGCAAAGGATTGAAAACCATGCCTCCAAGCCTTGAACAACTCAAGGCTCACGCTTTTTGAATAAGAATACGTAACCGTCCGTTGAGACCAAGTCATAATCCCAAAGGCTGTACAAAGCGACCACATCATCCCATGTGCACAACCAATCCCGATAGATGACGACAAGGTAGTATTGCGCACCCGTCGATACTCCTCTGCTCTGATAATCAAAGATTTCAGAACGCATGGCCAAATGCGGAACCAACATGTATGAAGCGCACACAGAGGCGTCATCGGGAATTTGTTCCATCATTTGGCGGGCATAATCGATGTCAAAATTCTTTTGTTCGTAATGTCGACCTTGATACACGCACAACTGGTCGAGGAAAACCCTTGAACGGGGCACACCGATGGTATAGAAAGTGGTGAGAATCACTGATATAAGCAAGGCCACGACCAAAACGAGTCGCCCTGTTCGATGTTTCAGTTTCAGGATGACCAAGAAAGACGAAATCACCAACACGGGCATGAACTCCACCGAATATTGGAACGAAATGCCCCAAAAATTGGGCTGGCTGGCAAACATCTTTTGTCCGATGAGCGGCAACAGCATGATCAAGTAATTGGGCTTCAATAGGGTGAGAATCAATCCAGTAGCCAAAGCACACCAATAGAATTCCTCCTTAACGCCAGTGTAGTCAGAATTAGCGATGGAAGCCAAAACCGTCTGTTTCGGGGTTCCTCCGAGACTCACAAACTCCTCCAAGCCGATAGTACTGGTAAACAGGAGTTTAAACATCAGTTTCGGATGTGCGAGCAAGGTTCTGGCAATTTCGAAATAATTGTCGCCAAGATAACTGTAACGGGCAAATCCTCCGCCTGAACCACCCAATCTTGGCATCACTATCATATTGATAATAAAGAAATAAGCTATTGAAAAACCCGCATAACAAACCAAATGCCATAAGGCCTTTTTATCCTTGCGATAGTCCCACATCAGGGCGAGAACGACGAAAAACAGCCATAGCGACATGTTCTCCTTTCCGATGACAAACAACACGACGAACAACGACGACAGCCCGTATTGTCTTTTCTTTAAGAAATAGAACAGCCAAGGCAACATCATGGCTGTCAGCACATTGGAATGATAATCATAAGCCAAGGCTTGGATGATGCCAAAGGAAAAGAAAAACGCGGCAGAGGCCAAAACGGGCATCAGACGGTCGTCGGTATAAAGACCAATCAGTTTGTAAATGCCCCAACCACCGAGAAGCACCGCCGCGATTTGCACGATAAGCAAAGTATAGCTGCCGAAGACATACACCAAAGGCGACAAAATGATGAGATACAGGTCGAAATGATCGCTAAGAAGATGCTTTGGCACATCCTTGAACATGCTGCAATCACTTGGCCGAAAATGCGCATAATCGTACAAAGCGTTGGTATACAAGCCCAAATCAAGCGCGTAGGTCTTGAAAAGGTAGTGATTGACCAAGGAAATGAGGGCGTACAAAACTCCGGCAACAGTGAGTACCGCTGCAAAAGTGATATGTTCCCGCCGTTTTTTCAGGGTCAGCTCCTCCATGGCAACCCGTTGAAAATCAGCACTCCGCCTGGAACAAGGTAATAATATTCAAAATCACCTCAGAGGCTTTCATCATGCTTTCAAGCGGAACGTACTCCAACTTACCGTGGAAGTTGTGGCCGCCAGCAAATATGTTGGGGCAAGGCAATCCCATGAACGAGAGGTTAGCACCGTCGGTGCCGCCACGGATAGGCTGCACTTTCGGCTTGATGTTGGCCATCTCCATCGCCTTGAGCGCACGCTCCACGATGAAGAAATGCGGCTCCACTTCCTGGCGCATGTTGTAATACTGGTGTTTCAGTTCCAGCTTCACCACATTGCCGTATTTTTTGTTAAGGAACTCGGCCACAGAGGTTATCAAGGCTTTCTTTTCCTCGAATTTCGCCCGGTCATGGTCGCGGATGATGTACGACATCGTGGTCTCCTCCACCGTGCCGTTGATTTCAGTGAGGTGGAAGAAGCCCTCATAACCCTGCGTGAAGCGCGGACGCTGCTCCACAGGCAACATGGCGTTAAGTTCCATCGCAATCAACATCGAGTTCACCATCTTGTCCTTGCCATAACCGGGGTGGATATTGCTGCCTTGGATGTGGATTTTCGCTCCAGCGGCATTGAAATTCTCATACTCCAACTCACCGATTTCGCCACCGTCCATGGTGTAGGCATACTTGGCACCGAACTTCTTCACGTCGAACTTCACCACACCGCGCCCGATTTCCTCATCCGGCGTGAAACCAATCTTGATTTCGCCGTGCTTGAAGTCGGGATGCTCCATCATATATTGCGCGGCGTACATGATTTCGGCCACGCCCGCCTTGTCGTCAGCGCCGAGCAGTGTCGTTCCGTCTGTGGTAATCATCGTTTGGCCTTTGTATTGCGCCATCTCGGGAAATTCCGCCACGCGCAAAACGATATTCTTCTCCTTGTTCAGAACGATGTCGTTGCCATCGTAGTTGGGGATAATTTGCGGCTTGATATTCACGCCCGAGGCATCCGGTGAGGTGTCGACATGGGCAATGAAGCCGATGGCGGGAATCTCACGGTCCACATTGGAGGGGATAGTGGCCATCACATAGCCGTATTCATCTAATTCAGCCTGAATGCCAAGGCTTTGTAGTTCGTCGCGAAGCATCCGCAAGAGGTTGAGTTGCTTGGCGGTGCTGGGCTGTGATTCGGAGTTTTCGTCAGAGGTGGTCTCCACTGAGACGTATCTCAGGAATTTGTCTAAGAGTTTTTCCATTTTTGTGCGATTTAATTTGGCACAAAAATAGGAAATATTTTGGAATTACCGCTTCTCGGCATGTTTTCTCGCTCTGTGGCGGTCCTTGGCCCACAAACCGTAGACCTCGCTTACGTTGCCAGCAGTCGTAAACGCCTGAATTTCATTCTTGTTCAGGAACTCCATCAGGGCGGAAAACTCGTCCTTGGTCAGCAAAGCCTCTAATTCGATGGACTTCTCGTTGGTGTAGCCGCCAATCACCTCGTACAAGGTGCAGCCACGGTCAAGGTCGTCAATGATGAACCGGCGCACACGGTCGTAATCCTTCGACACGATGCACACACGCTTGCGGTTGTTGAGGCTCGCCGTGAAATAATCCACAATGATGCCGTTGATCCAAGTGCCGATGAGGCCGATGACGACCATCTGAAACGGGTTGATGGCGAAGGCCGAGAGGCAGATAATGCCGCCCGCTACGGTCACTGACTTGCCAATGTCGAAATGCAGATATTTGTTGACTATTTTGGCCAAAATATCGAGGCCACCCGTCGAGGCGTTGATGGAGAACATGATGGTTTGCGCCGCGCTGAGAATCAGCACACAACAGAGCAAGTCGAACCACGGATTGCCCATCACTGACATGGCGTTGGGGTCGCCACCGGGCATCTTGGCGAGGTATTCGTTGGCCGTGGCAAGGTTTTCCCATGGATAAATCCATTCGCAGACCTTAGTCAACGGACCGAGAATCATGGCGCAATAGACCGTTTTCAGGCCGAACTCCTTGCCAATCAGGATGTAAGCCAAAATTAGCAAGATGGCGTTGATGATGGAAATCATGAGCGACAGGCTGATGTTGATGCCCATGCCACCGAAAATATTCGTCAGCACAATGGAGAGACCCGATATGGAGCCTACAATCAACTTACTGGGAACGAGAAAGTAATAGACGCAAATGGCCGTCATCATCATACCCATGGTCATAATCAGCAATTCAACCCAGAACTTCTTGCTGACCAGAGCCTGGCCAACTTCCTTCAAAATATCATTTGCTTTTTTCATAAACAATTGATTAACAAATTCTTATAACAAAACTTTCACTCGATTTTTGCGGCTGCAAAGGTCGGAATCTTTTTTGAGATAAGGAAGCTTTTGAATGAAATAATTTTTCTTTTGCGCTCAAAGCAATGCTCTTAGAAAAGCAATCAATTTCTGTGTAGCGCGCCCACGGTGGCTGATGGCGTTTTTCACCTCATGACCCAATTCGGCAAAGGTCTGGTTGTAGCCATCTGGCTGGAAAATGGGGTCGTAACCGAAGCCTTCCGTTCCACGCTGGCTTTCAGTGATTTGTCCATCGCAACGACCCTCGAAGAAATAGGATTCCCCGTTGAGATTCAAGGCGATGACCGTGCGAAATGCCGCCTTGCGGTTCGTCTGCCCCTTCATCGCGGCCAGCATCTTGTCCACGTTGTCCTGGTAGCTGCAATGCTCTCCGGCATAGCGCGCCGAATACACGCCCGGTGCGCCGCCCAAAGCCTCCACTTCGAGGCCTGTGTCGTCGGCGAAACAATCCACATGATAGCGATTGGTGACGAAGTCGGCCTTGATTTTGGCGTTGCCTTGAATGGTGTCGGCATCCTCGATGATTTCCTCGTGGCAGCCGATATCGTCAAGACTCAAAACCTCATAAAGACCCACCATGATTTCGCGCATCTCGCGCAGTTTGTTTTTATTGTTCGTTGCAAAGACAATTTGTTTCATAAGCTCCAATCAATAGGTTCAATGCCATTTTGTATCAAATAATTGTTTGTTTGCGAGAAATGGTGGCAGCCGAAAAAACCCCTGCTGGCCGACAACGGAGATGGATGCACCGACTTGAGAATCAGATGCTTGAACGGGTCTATCAAGGCTTGTTTAGCAATGGCATAGTTGCCCCAAAGAATGAAGACGAGATGCTCGCGCTGTTCCGAAAGGGCACAGATGGCCGCATCGGTAAACTGCTCCCAGCCATGGTGCGAATGTGAGGCCGCCTGACCTGCTCGTACCGTCAGCGAAGCGTTGAGCAGCAGCACCCCTTCCCTCGCCCACTTCTCCAAGTTGCCTGAACGCGCCATCGGCACGCCCAAATCGTCATGCAATTCCTTGAAAATGTTTTGTAAACTAGGTGGAAAAGGCACACCATCGGGTACAGAAAAAGACAGTCCGTGCGCTTGTCCTGGGCCATGATATGGGTCTTGGCCGAGGATGACGACTTTCACCTTGTCGAAAGGTGTCAAGTTGAAGGCGTTGAAAATCAGCGGACCAGGAGGATAAACGGCGTATTGCCGCTTCTCACTCACAAGAAACGTCTTCAAATCCGCAAAATACGGTGCCTCGAATTGCGGTTTCAGTACTTGGTACCAGCTTTCGTCGATATTGGGTTTCTTTACTTCCATTTCACAAATTTTCTGCAAAGATGGTAATAATTCCGAGAAAAATCCGTTATTTTGCAGTTCAAATTTCATCAAGATGAAGAAAAAAATTGCCATCGCTCTACTAATCGCCTTTGTTTCAGGCATTATTGTGACTTCCTGCAAGTCAAATTCAAGTTGTCCGGCCTACGGCGAGACACACAAATACGTAAAAGAGACCCGCTATTGATTGTTGAGTGCTGAAGGAATATGACTCCCCTCAGACAACTCATATTGCGCACATTCATGTTCACGCTTTTCGGGGCGTGTTCATTTTTATTGCCAGCACAAAGCATTGACATCCAGAATGATAACGAAAAACCGTTGGAGGAAAAGTTGGTCTATACCCGACAGAACTCCGTCAACATCGCCATTCATTCCCAAGGCTTCGGGGCGGGGTTCAAGATAGGGAAAATCAAGAGCATTCACAAGACGGTGAACTGGGAAGCCGAGGTCGCCTCGCTGCATTCACTCAAGGAAATCAAGACCATCAGCACTATAGAATACTATACACGGCCCTACGTCTACGGCAAACTGAACAACGTCTACGTAGTGCGTTTCGGCTACGGCCAAGAACGCCGCATCTTCGGGAAACCCTATTGGGGCGGTATCGAAACTTGGTGGACCTACGAAGTCGGGGCATCGTTGGCTTTGATGAAACCTTATTACTATTATGTGACTGTTTATGAGCCTACTAGCGAAGGAAGCTATCAGGAAGTAATTGAGGAACAGACCTTTGAGAATCACAGCCAATGGTTGGGCATCATAGGGCGGTCGGCGTTCACCAAAGGCCTTACCGAGACCAAACTCTCGCCTGGGGCACATGCCTCAATGGGTCTCAGTTTTGAAATCGGGAAACAACGTACGCGATTGCAGGCCATCAATGTGAAAGTTGTCGCGGAAGGCTTCCCGATGGGCGTTCCCCTCATGGACGGACAACGCAACAAGTGGTTCTACCTCACTTTCCACTTGTCGTACAATTGGGGTTCGAGGTTCAACAAGTATTGATTACCGCAGCATTGTAGCGGCGCGTTTCACCGCCTTGACGAAAATCTCCACTTCTTCCAAAGTATTATACAAGGCAAACGAAGCCCTCACTGTGCCCGGGATACCAAAGCACGTCATCACCGGCTCAGCGCAATGGTGACCTGTACGCACAGCCACACCCATCTTGTCGATAATCGTACCCAAATCGTAAGGATGGATACCCTCGATGATGAAGGAAACCAGACCACTACGTTGTTCGGCTTGTCCAATGAAACGAATGCCATCAATTTCAGAAAGTTGTTGGATAGCGGATTGCAAAAGCTGGTTTTCGTGCGCTTCAACTTCTTTTCTGTCAAGGCTTTGCAAGAATTGGATGGCGGTTTCCAAGCCGAGTGCCGCTCCCACATTGGGCGTCCCTGCCTCAAATTTGAAGGGCAATACATTGAAGGTGGTCTTCTCAAAGCTCACCGTGTCGACCATCTCACCACCAAACTGATAGGGCGGCAATTTCTCCAACCATTCCGCCTTGCCATACAAACCGCCAATGCCCATAGGAGCGTACATCTTGTGGCCCGAGAAGACGAAAAAGTCGCAGTCAAGGTCTTGAACATCGATAGGATGATGTGCCATGGATTGGGCGCCGTCAACAACCACAGGGATACCGTAGTTGTGCGCCATGGTTATCATCTGCTTGATAGGGTTGATGGTACCCAACACATTGGAAATGTGCGCTATGGAGACCATTTTCGGGCCTTCTTTCAGCAACTTCTCATATTGTTCCAAGACCAATACACCCTTGTCATCCATCGGCACAACGAGCAACTGTCCGTGCTGGCGTTGCACCATTTGTTGCCAAGGTACAAGGTTGCTATGGTGCTCCATCGCCGTAACCAATACTTTCAATTGAGAGTTGAAAGTTGAGAGTTGAGAGTTGGAAGTTGAGAAAAACAAGTGCTCAAAAGAGGTGGCAAGTAGATTCAGCGACTCAGTCGTGCCACGTGTAAAGACGATTTCCCTCGATTCTTTGGCATGGATAAAGTCCGCCACGGTTTGCCGCGCGTGTTCGTATGCTTCAGTCGCCTTTTGGCTCAGATAATGCACCCCACGATGGATGTTGCAGTTCTCAAGCAGGTAATAGTCGCGCTCACGGTCAATGACGCAAAGCGGCTTCTGCGTGGTGGCGGCATTGTCGAGATAGACCAATGGCTTGCCGTAAACCTGCTGGTCAAGGACGGGAAACTGCTTTCTTATTTCGTTGTTATTCATCAGATTTTTGAATAATCTATGTCAAAATTATACTCCTTGGGATGACTACAACGAAGGACACAAGTCTCACAACTCGACAACTCACCACGCAGACGGCGTTTGATCATGTCGTCAATGTGCTCATGTAGCATTTCATTTCCGATATGATTGCTGACCTCGGCAGCGAAGGCATACATCAACAAAATTCTAGCGTTGGCCTTGCTGATACCACGCTGACGCATGTAAAACATGGCTTCCTGGTCGAGCTGACCCGTGGAGGTACCATGCGAGCATTTCACGTCGTCGGCGTAAATCTCAAGGAACGGCTGACTATTGATTTTGGCCGTTGGAGTGAGAATGATGTTACTGTTGTTTTGGTGGGCATCCGTCTTTTGCGCGTCTTTAGCCACATACACATGGCCATTGAAGACGCCTGTGGCTTCGTCGTCCAAAACGCCCTTAAACTTCTCGTTGCTCGTGCAATGCGGCACGTTGTGGTTCACCTTCAGGTAGTTCTCCACATGCTGGTTCTTGTCGATGAGATACAGGCCATGCACCTGGGTCTCGGCGCCTTCGCCGTCCAAGTCCACACGATAGGTGTTGCGCACATCGCCGCCGTTGAAGGTGATGACCACAATCTTCAGGCGGCTGTCGGCCAGTTGCTTGACCTTGAACTCGCGTTGGATGGAGGCTTCGTTGCTCACATTTTGCAGCACATACAACTCAAGGCTGGCGTTCTCGTTGAGGACGATCTCTGAGACCTTCGGCTCTGCCGACAGGTGGGCGTCATCGTCATACTCGATGATCTCGCGGCTTTGGTTGGCTGCTATGATAAGTTGGTTGTCCATAATCAAAGTTCCTTAATCCATTCGTAGCCTTTTTCTTCGAGTTCGAGGGCGAGGGTCTTGCCGCCCGTCTTGACGATGCGTCCGTCGTACATCACGTGGACGAAGTCGGGAACGATGTAGTCGAGCAACCTTTGGTAGTGCGTGATGACCACAAAAGCGTTCTCGGCGTTATGCAGCTGGTTGACGCCGTTGGCCACGATGCGCAAGGCATCGATATCGAGGCCCGAGTCGGTCTCGTCGAGGATGGCGAGGCTGGGCTCCAGCATAGCCATCTGGAAGATCTCGTTTTTCTTCTTCTCGCCACCGCTGTAGCCCACGTTGACGAAACGATTCTGCAGCTTCTCGGTGATTTCCACCATGGCCTGCTTCTCCTTCATCATCTTCATGAACTCCACCGTGCTCATGGGCGGCAGTCCTTGGTACTCGCGCTTCGAGTTGACGGCGGTACGCATGAAGTTCTGGATGCTCACGCCCGGAATCTCCACGGGATATTGGAAACTGAGGAAGATGCCTTCGTTGGCGCGGTCCTCAGGCGACATCCCGACGATATTCTTGCCTTTGTACCAGATCTCACCCTCGGTGATTTGGTAGCCCTCACGACCCGTGATGGCCGCCGCCAAGGTGCTCTTTCCCGTTCCGTTGGGTCCCATGATGGCGTGGATCTCGCCTTCATTGACGCCCAGATTCAATCCTTTCAGGATTTCCTTGCCTCCGATGGAGACATGTAAGTTTTTAATGTTCAGTAACATGATATTTAGTTTTTCATTTGTTCATTTGGATTCAGGCTCATCTTACCGTATCGCATATAATACGCGTGTTTGGCCCATTGTGTATATTCTTCAGGTGTAATTTCAATAATGTTGTTTTCCTCCGATTCCGAGACCTGTTTCACCTCTTCGATCAGCGCTTCGTCACGGCCGTATTTCCCGAAATGGATGGCGTTCAGGACAAGACCCAATAACAAGACGCAACATGCTCCGAGGGTCAGCCACTTATGGATCTGTGGTGTCATCTTGGGCAACCACAGGGTAATCATCGAGAGGGAGATGTGTCCGCAAGCCAAGGCGAAAAACGGCAAAGCGGCCAGCATATAGAAATCACGCTGCTTCACGCTCACCATGATAGGAAGCACACCTAAAAGTCCTAAGATCAGGAAGGTATAGAACCAAGACTTGTCGGGCGGAAACTCGAACACCTTCCGGTTGACCTTGTTTTGGGACTTACAAATCGCCAACGCCATGGCAACCAGGAAGGGAAGTATCAGCTGTTGCACAAGATCGAGGATGATGGAGAATCTCGATGAAGCCGTGGCCTCGTGAAGTCCACCGCCAATGACTTGGACTTGGATGTATTCTTTCAGATATGCAAACGAGGCGGGGAACGCCAAGAACATGACGCCTGCCAGCGCAGCCAACGAGACCACCAATATCAAACTATCGACGGGACCTTGTATCCACCTGCGCTTCTGGTCGAAGGCGCAGTAAAGGATAGGGAACACCAAGGGGAACAGCCCCGTGAACCCTTTGGAGAGGAAGGCCATCAACAGGGCAACGGCCGAAAGGATCAGCCAAAACTTATGGTTTCGTTGGTAACTGACAATCATGAGATAGACTGACAATAATACAAAGACCGTCATCGTGTTTTCGAGCAGGTTGTTCGTCGCGCTCCACGAGACTAAGGGGATGGACAGCCAAAACAGCAGCGGCAGCCAAGCCCAACGGAGGTTGTTGGTGGTCCGTCTCCAGATCAAGGCGATCAGTAAACCTGAAAGCAAGAACATCAACACGGAATAGGCTTTCTCAACCCACCAATGGTCGCCCAACGCCTTGAATGCCACGGCCTCCATGCCTAACGCCAAGGGCGGATGCTGACGAAACTCGGGATAAAGGGTCTGCGTGTAGTGCGGGTTCCAGAAGGTCCCCTGCCCTTCCGCCATATTGCGAGAGATGCCGGCATAGGTCACCCCGTCAACAAACATGCCTTCGGTCAATAGGCTTTTGCTCAACAGAATCAACACGATTCCGAAGAGTAGCAACCAAAAAGGCGTGTTATTTGAGCGGGTGGTTTGCATGGTTTTCATTTTGCGGACGCATGCGATGCGTCCCTACATTATCCGACGCTGCCTTCCAACGTTATTGACAATAACTTTTGCGCCTCGACGGCGAATTCCATCGGCAGTTTGTTCAGCACGTCTTTGGCGTAACCGTTGACGATGAGGCCGATGGCCTTCTCTGTCGGGATGCCGCGCTGCTGGCAATAGAACAACTGGTCCTCGGAGATCTTCGAGGTCGTGGCCTCGTGTTCGAGGATGCTCGACTCGTTGCCGCATTCGACGTAAGGCCAGGTGTGGGCGCCGCATTGGTCGCCGAGCAACAAGGAGTCGCATTGCGAGTAATTACGGGAGTTTTCAGCTTTGGCCGCCACCCTTACCAAGCCACGGTAGCCGTTTTGGCTATGGCCGGCGGAGATGCCCTTCGAGATAATAGTGCTTCGGGTGTTCTTGCCCAGGTGAATCATCTTAGTGCCCGTGTCGGCCTGCTGGTAGTTGTTGGTCACAGCGACGGAGTAGAACTCACCCACCGAGTTATCACCCAGCAGCACGCAGCCCGGGTATTTCCAAGTGATGGCCGAACCCGTCTCGACCTGCGTCCAAGAGATCTTGGAGCGGTCGCCGCGGCAGAGGCCACGTTTGGTGACGAGGTTATACACACCACCTTTGCCTTCCTTGTCGCCCGGATACCAGTTCTGCACGGTGCTGTATTTCACCTCGGCGTCCTTCATGACGACAATCTCCACGATTGCGGCATGCAACTGGTTCTCATCGCGTTGCGGAGCGGTACAACCTTCCATATAGGAGACATAGGCGCCCTCGTCGGCCACAATAAGCGTGCGCTCAAACTGGCCGGTGCCTTTGGCGTTGATGCGGAAATAGCTGCTCAACTCCATTGGACAGCGCACCCCCTTGGGAATGTAGCAGAAGGAGCCATCGCTGAAGACGGCGCTGTTAAGTGCGGCAAAGAAATTGTCGGCCGAAGGAACCACAGAACCCAAATACATGCGAACCAAGTCGGGGTGTTTCTGCACCGCCTCGCTGATGGGCATGAAAATAATACCCTTCTCTTCGAGGGCTTTCTGGCTCGTGGTCTTCACGCTGACGGAGTCCATGATGGCATCGTAGGCCACACCGGCAAGAGCCTCTCTCTCTCAGAGGGATACCCAGTTTGTCGAAAGTGGCCAACAGTTCGGGGTCAACCTCGTCCAGGCTTTTCTTCTTCTCCTGCTTGGGGGCAGCAAAGTAGATGATATCTTGATAATTAGGCGTTTCGTATTCCAAATGTGCCCAGTCGGGCTCCTTCATCTTCTGCCAGCGGCGGAAAGCCTCGAGGCGGAACTCCAACAGCCACTCCGGTTCGTTCCTTTTCTTCGAAATCAATCGTACAACCTCCTCGTCGAGACCCTTGCGGAT
>JAEEGJ010011114.1_pt1 | contig 23010 bp, 20 predicted proteins | sample 8958761 | NCBI WGS metagenome assembly JAEEGJ01 (sample SAMN16246546, study PRJNA631951) | gut metagenome | biome: gut microbiome; feature: rumen; material: RS-attached | host: Bos | place: Iran: Karaj | collected 2018-10 | reverse complement strand
ATAGAGAGGAGATTTTAAAAATGACAAAAATTGACATTGTTTCAGGCTTTCTGGGGGCGGGAAAAACTACACTTATCAAGAAACTTCTTTCTGAAGCTTTAAAAGGTGAGCAGGTAGTTCTTATAGAGAACGAGTTCGGCGAAATCGGAGTGGACGGCGGATTTTTAAAAGAGGCCGGTATAGAGATAACCGAGATGAATTCGGGATGCATATGCTGTTCTCTTGTCGGAGACTTTGCGACGGCTCTTAAAGAAGTGCTGCAGAAGTATCATCCCGAGAGAATTCTTATTGAGCCTTCGGGTGTCGGAAAACTGTCCGATGTTATGGCTGCCGTACAGAATGCGGGTCTTGAGGATGCTGCTCTTAACAGCGCGGTTGCCGTTGTGGATGCGTCAAAAGCCAAGATGTATATTAAGAACTTCGGAGAGTTCTTTATCAATCAGATTGAGCATGCGGGAACGATAATACTAAGCCGTACGGGCAATATATCCGAGGAAAAGTTAAATAAAGCAATTGAACTTATAAGAGAGCATAATGCCAAGGCTACGATAGTGACCACTCCCTGGGAATTGGTTGAAGGCAAGGCGATTCTTGAGACAATAGAAGGAGCAAAGGACCTTGAGAAGGAACTCCTTGAAGAAGTTATGAAGCATCATGCGGAACATGAACATGAGCATCATCATCATGATCATGACCACGAGCATGAACACCATCATCATGACCATGATGAGCATGAACATCATCACCATGACCATGATGAGCATGAACACCATCACCACGACCATGAGGAACATGATCACGAACACGAGCACGGCGATCATTGCAGCTGCGGATGCGGTCACGATCACGGTCATGAGGGACATCATCATGCAGATGAGGTATTTGACAGCATAGGATTTGAGACAACCAAGGCATACAGCAAGGCAGACATTGAGAGATTCTTAGAGGATCTTGAAGATGATGATAAGTACGGAATGGTATTAAGAAGCAAGGGTATAGTTGCAAGTACGGATTCGGATGAATGGATACACTTTGACTATACACCCGGTGAAGTTAATGTAAGATACGGTAAGGCTGATGTTACCGGAAAGATTGTTGTCATCGGTGCACAGATTGAGGAAGAAGCGATTAAGGAGTTGTTCGCATGATACCTGTATATATGATCAACGGCTTTTTGGAAAGCGGAAAAACAGAATTCATCAATTACACGCTTGCGCAGCCGTACTTCCAGACTATGGGAAGAACGCTTCTTATTCTCTGTGAAGAGGGTGAAGAGGAATATGATGATGTTCTGCTTAAACGTACGAGAACGACAGTGGAACTTATCGAGGACGAAGATGACTTTACGGTGGATGCACTCAATTATCTTGTAAAAAAGAACAATCCCGAGAGAATAATAATTGAGTTTAACGGAATGTGGAATCCCAAGAATATCGTGCTTCCGAAAGACTGGAAACTGGAGCAGCAGATTACGATAATAAATGCAGCGACATTCCCGACGTATTTTACAAATATGCGTTCGCTTGTGGCTGAACATGTACGTAACAGCGAGATGATAATATTCAATCGCTGCGACGGAATAGACGATCTTGCCAATTACAAGCGCAACGTCAAGGCTGTCAATACGGCAGCTGAGATTATATTCGAGGACAAGGACGGAGAGATAAATGTCAGTCTGGCGGAAGAACTGCCATATGATCTTGATGCCGACGTTATAAAACTCGACGATACCGGATATGCCATATGGTATATTGACATTATGGACAATATGGAACGTTATGACGGTAAGACCATAGAGTATATAGGTAATGTAATAAAACCTCCGAATATGCCTGCGGATGTGTTTGTTCCGGGACGTATGGCGATGACCTGCTGTGCGGATGATATGGCATTTTTGGGATTTATATGCAAGTGGAAGGATGCAAAGAGCATTCCCGAAAAAGAGTGGGTAAGAGTGCAGGCCACCATACATCTTGAGGCAGAAGAGGCTTATCAGGGCTTAGGTCCCGTATTATATGCCAAGAGCGTACAAACGGTAAAAGAGCCGAAAGAGCCTATAATAGATTTCAGCAAAATATAACTATTTTGCGAAAAATGTACGCGAATTTTGCTTGAAGTACCAATTGAATAAAGATATAATTAAAAGTGACTGATGACACGTCAAAGACTTGTAATGTATTGTGTAGTAGTTTTATGAGGGTAAAGGAGAGTTGCGATGAAGGTCAGAAGAATAAGTGTCACTAATAAGATCATCAGAGGTGTTGTATTGCTTTTTTTGGTATCTGATGCGGCTTTGGGTTTGATTGCATATAACAAGTCGTATTCCGCACTTGTGGATCAGATCAAGTATACTGCGGAGAGCGTTGCTTCATGTGTTGCGATCAATGCCGACGGAAGTACTATAACAGCCGTTCAGCCCGGAGAGGAGAATACCGAGGAATATCTGGAGGTAAGTTATTATCTTACGGATTACCTGGACAAAACCGGAGTTGAATATGTATATACAGTTCGTCCTGCGGCAGGCGGCGGAATGGAATATGCCGTAGATTCTCAGACTGAGGATTTTGCCCCTATAGGTGACGAATTTGATGATGATGAAGCTCTGCCGGCTTTGTCGGGTCAGGTTGTGTCAAGCAGTGAGCCTTATACCGATGACTGGGGAACACACATATCGGCATACAGTCCCATTTATTCTGATGGCAAGGTTGTTGCTGCGGTTGGTGTCGATGTAAGTATGGAATGGGTCAAGGAACAGACTTCCGGACTTTTGCGTTCCATTGTTTTAATGTGTCTGATTATTCTGGTTATAGGCATCGTACTCCTTGTTGTTATTCTTCGTGCTTTAAGCAAAAAGTTTAAGTTACTTAATGATAAGGTTGTGGAGCTTACAAAGGGTGACGGAGATCTTACTAGACAGATAGAGATTAATTCGGGAGATGAATTTGAAGTTATTGGCGGTAATATCAATAAGCTTATTGCCTTTATACGTGAGATTCTCCTTTCGATACACAGAGAATCCAATGATCTTAACAGATCATCATCAGGTATTGCGGATAATGTCCGCGGTGCACGCGGTGATGCCGAGGCGATTTCGGAGACAATGACCGATATGAGTGCAACCATGCAGGAGACGGCTGCATCTATCAATGAGATCAACGGTCTTATGTCGGATATAACGACTTCATTTAACGGAATCGTTGAAGAGATTGACGGCGGAAGGAACTTTGCTCATGAAGTAAGAGGTTCGGCTTCCAAGATCGGACAGGATGCCAAGAGAGAACGTGATTCGGCTGAAGTTAAAGTGGCTTCGATGGCAGAATCGGTTAATGATAAGATTGAAAGATCCAAGGCTGTTAAGCGCATAGAGGATCTGACGGGCAATATTATTGCAATCTCAGATCAGACCAATCTTCTTGCTCTTAATGCCTCAATAGAGGCGGCTCGTGCCGGCGAAGCGGGAAGAGGTTTTGCAGTCGTAGCTACCGAGATCGGTGAACTTGCCAAGAATTCGCAGGCGGCCGCATCAGAGATACAGACTGTATCCGCCGAAGTTATATCTGCGGTCAACGAGCTTTCCGCAGAAGCCGAGAGCATGATAGATTTTGTCAATGAGACTACAATCGGCGGCTTTACGAATCTGGTAACGATCAGTGATGAATATATACAGTCGGCTGAGCGAATAACGGATATGATGGAACGTTTCGCCGAAGCTTCGGGACAGATTCAGGGCAATATCGATCTTATCAAGAAGTCGACGAATTCGGTTAACGATGCGGTGGAGACCGCTGCCAACGGTGTTACGAAGACAGCTGAAAGGTCTATCGAGATGTCCAACAACATGTCTCTTATTGATGAAGAGGCTATGGCAAGCAGTGAGATATCCGATAAACTTGAGGCTGAGGTCGGCAAGTTTAAGCTGGAATAGCAGATTTATTTTGCAGACTAAAATATAATGAATGGGTGTACTCGTGTAATGAGTCTTAATATGGTGTGCTGAAATGGGATATACGATTACTCAGTGGATGTTCTTTTTCTATACATATTGTTTTATCGGATGGATATGGGAGTGTACATATTGTTCCATAATAGAAAGACATCTGACCAACAGAGGCTTTATGCGTGGACCCATGATACCCATATACGGATGCGGAACGACGGTGATGTTAATTGCCGGTGCCCCGTTTAAGAGCAACATTGTACTGACGTTTCTGGCGGGAATGATAGGTGCTTCGTTACTTGAGCTTGTAACCGGTGCATTAATGGAAGCATTGTTTAAAGTCAGATATTGGGACTATTCTCATATTCCGCTTAACATTCACGGCTATGTCTGCCTCGGGGCTTCTTTGGGATGGGGACTGGCTGCGGTATTACTTAACAAGTTCATCCATATTCCTGTTGAAATGCTTGAAAAAGCCGTTCCGGGCAGGGTTGAGCAGTGGCTTTTATTTTTCGTAACCATTGCGTTTGTGGCTGATTTTTCTTTATCATTCAAGGCGGCTCTTGATCTAAGAGACATTCTTGTCAGGATGGAGAGTATCAAGGCGGAAGCCGAGCGTATGCAGAAGCGTGTTGATGTTATACTGGCAGTGGCCACTGATGAGAAAGATAAGTGGGTAGACAGACGTACGGCTCAGATTACTGATATGCTGACGTCGGTTGAGAATGCACTTAACAGTGCAAAGGATATGATTCCGATACCGGAAGCAGCGAAGGAAGAGCTTATCGAACTTCGTACCAAAGCCGGTATGATGAAAGACAGGGTATTGCAATTATTCAGTTTTCGTGAGAAACTTAACAAGCTTATCATAAAAGGCAATCCGAGAATGGTATCCAAGAAGTTCCAGGCCAGTCTTGATGAACTGAAGGATTACTATAACAGGAAAAAGTAATATTGTGGGGCGGATGATCGCGGACCTTAACAGGTACGAGGAAAGTCCGGGCTTCGAAGGGCAGGATGCCGGATAACGTCCGGCGGAGGTGACTCCCGGGAAAGTGCAACAGAAAAGAACCGCGTCGCTTATGCGGCGTAAGGGTGAAAAGGCGGTGTAAGAGACCACCGTGTATCCGGTAACGGATGCAGCCGTGTAAACCCCATCCGAAGCAAGACCAAATAAGGAGACCATGAGGCTGCCCGTCTCGTCTCCGGGTAGGTTGCTTGAGGCGGTCGGTAACGATCGTCCTAGATAGATGATCATCTTAAATGACAGAACCCGGCTTACAGCTCCACAATATATAGTTGACATAATGCTATTCTGCCGATATAATACTAGATGATGGATTCATGTGTATACATGAGCAATATATTTAGTAGATAGAGGGGTAGCACTATGAAGTGTCCGTTTTGCAGTCACGAGAACACACGAGTAATCGATTCCAGACCGGCTGATGAGAATAACTCAATCAGAAGAAGAAGAGTCTGCGATGAGTGCGGTAAGAGATTTACCACATATGAGAAGGTAGAGACTATACCGCTTATCATCATCAAGAAGGATAATAACAGAGAAGCATATGACAGAGCCAAGATAGAGAGCGGCGTATTGCGCGCATGCCATAAGAGGCCTGTAAGTGCGGCTGATATTACCAAACTTGTGGATGAGGTCGAACTTGAGATATTCAATCTCGAAGAGAAAGAGATTCCCAGTGATAAGATCGGTGAGATTCTCATGACCAAGCTTAAGGCACTTGATGAGGTTGCATACGTAAGATTTGCCTCAGTTTACAGAGAATTTAAGGACCTGAACACCTTCATGGACGAGCTTAAGAAGGTAATGTCAGGTAATTAAAGATAATATTTTTCAATCATAATCGTTCAATACAAGTGAACGAGAGAGGAGACAATTATGAGAAGATTCAAAAACCTCCTCGTATCGGCACTTGTACTCATGCTGACTGTTGCACTGTGCGGATGCGGAGGTGACAAGGCAGGCGATGGAGAGACGATTACTGTTGGTATTCCTCAGGATATTGAAGACAGTCTTGACCCCCATTTAGCTATGGCGGCAGGAACCAGAGAAGTATTGTTCAATATTTTCGAGGGCCTTGTAAAACCAAATAGTAACGGAGACTTAGTCCCTGCAGTAGCAAGCGAGTACACTGTCGATGATGAGGGTAAGACCTATACCTTCACATTACGTGACGGTATCACATTCCATAACGGAGAACCTGTTACGGTAGAGGACATTATAGCATCCATTGAAAGATGTGCCGATACCGGTAGCGGAGACCCGCTGGTAGCGGCATTTTCTAATATTGAGAGTGTTACAAAATCTGATGATAAGCATGTGGTGATTACGCTCGTCACACCCGATACTGACTTCATCAGCAATATGACAACGGCTATACTGCCGGCTTCAAATATCGACAATACGGCTAATGAGCCTATCGGAACAGGTCCGTATATGTACGTATCAAGAAGCCCTCAGGAGAATATCATACTCAAGAGATATGACGGTTACTGGGGTGAGAAGGCATATATCGAGAATGTTACATTCAAGATCATATCCAATCCCGACACCATCGTCATGAACCTTGAAGGCGGTGCGGTTGATATGTTCCCCAGAGTTACGACCGCACAGGCTGAACAGCTTTCCGACAACTTTAAGATTGAAGAAGGCACTATGAACCTTGTTCAGGCTTTGTATCTTAACAATGCCGCAGAACCTTTTAACGATGTAAAAGTACGTCAGGCACTTTGCTATGCCATAAGCCCCAAGGAGATAATGGATTATGCGTTCGACGGAAGAGGAACCGAGATAGGAAGCAGCATGTTCCCTTCATTCGGCAAGTACTATATGCCGGAGCTTAACGACACATACAATACCGATGTTGAAAAGGCCAAGGCTCTTTTGGCAGAGGCAGGTTATCCGGACGGATTTGAATTTACAATCAAGGTTCCGTCCAACTATACACAGCATGTTGATACGGCTCAGGTACTTAAGGAAGAGTTCAAGGCTATAGGCGTAACAGCCAATATCGAACTTATAGAGTGGAGCTCATGGCTTTCCGATGTATACACCGGAAGAGATTATGAGGCAACGGTTATCGGAGTTGATGCATCGACATTAAGCCCCAGAGCATTGCTTGGAAGATTTGTATCTGATGCGGGCAATAACTTTGTTAACTTCAACAGTAAAGAGTATGATGAAGCATATAATGCCGCAATCAACAGCACTGATGATGCAACTCAGACCGAATACTACAAGAAGTGTGAAGAAATCTTGGCAAAAGAAGCAGCGAATGTATATATACAGGACCCTGCAGAGCTTGTTGCAATCAACAAGAAGTTTACGGGATATGAATTCTATCCCTTATACGCACAGGATATAAGTAAGATCAAGCCTGTGAAATAGACAGACAGATGAATGTTGTAATCAAAAAGATCGTCAGCAGCATACTGACAATTCTGGTAGTGGCATGTTTGGTGTTCTTTGCTTTTTCACTTATACCGGGTGATCCGGCAGTGGCTAAGCTCGGAACACAGGCCACGCCCGAAAAGCTTCAGGCTCTCAGAGAGTCTATGGGGCTTAACAAACCTGTAGCCGTCAGGTTCATGGAATGGATCGGCGGTGTATTAAAAGGTGATTTCGGTACTTCCTACAGCTATAATGTTCCGGTAACGGGGCTTATAGCAGGGAAGCTGCCTGTTACCGTAATCCTGACATTATATTCATTTATACTGATGATAGTAATGTCTGTTTTTATTGCGATTCTGGCCGCCAGATATGAGAACAGTCATGTCGATAAGGTCATACAGATAATCAATCAGGTCATAATGTCTGTTCCGCCCTTTTTCGGCGGTATCATATTAACGCTCATATTCGGCCTGGGGCTTCATCTTTTTGCGCCCGGAGGATATGTTTCTTATGATATAAATATGGGCAAATTTATGGGATATATGTTCTGGCCGGCTCTGGCCATAGCTCTCCCCAAAAGTGCAATGGCATTCAGCCTTCTTTACGGAGGACTGATCACTGAAAAGAAAAAGGACTATGCGAGAACCGCATACAGCAGAGGTAACAGTACCAAGGATGTTTTCTATAAGCATCTTCTTAAGAATGCCTGCATTCCCGTTGTGACTTTCTTCGGAATGGCACTTGCGGATATGATTGCCGGCTCAATTGTCATCGAGCAGGTATTCGGAATACCGGGGCTTGGCAGAATACTGTTAACATCCATACAGAACAGGGACTATCCCGTTGTAGAAGCAATAATCGTATGTATAGCTATTCTTGTAATAGTATCCAACCTTTTGGTGGATGTTTTATACAGGATTATCGACCCCAGAACAGCCGTAGCGGAGGGGGATAAGTGATGAAGAGAGCATTTAAGGATTTTAACTTCACATTGGGACTTATCCTTACGGCAGTCGTGCTGATTCCCGCAATCATAGGCATATTCTGGACGCCGTACAGTACAGAGACAATGGACAATGCCATGAAAATGGCCGGTGCAAGTCTTTCTCATCCTTTCGGATGCGACAACTTCGGAAGGGATATACTAAGCCGTGTAATGGCAGGCACGGGCACCACGTTGATAATCGGCCTCGGAACGGTTTTTATCGGTACGGTAATCGGAACGATAATCGGGGCATTTACAGGATATTACGGCGGACTTGTTGATGACATATTCATGCGTTTTAATGATGTGATGTTCTCTTTCCCAAGCCTTTTGCTTGCACTTGTATTTGTTGCAATCATGGGTTCGGGAAGAATACAGCTTTTGATCGCACTCGGAATAGCGTTTATTCCCAGCTATGTCAGAATAGTAAGAGCCGAATACGTAAGAGCGAGGAATCTCGACTATGTTAAGAGCGCTTCTTTGGCAGGAGCAAGTGATTTAAGAATAATGTTTGTGCATATACTTCCGAATATCGTTAAGGTGTTGATCAATTCAATCCTTATCGGCTTTAATAATGCGGTTCTGGCAGAAGCCGGTTTAAGCTTTTTGGGTATAGGCGTGCAGCCGCCCGCAGCTTCGCTTGGAAGAATGCTTTCGGATGCGCAGACATACCTGTTTAATGCGCCGGGAATGGCACTGGCTCCCGGTCTTACACTCATAGTGATGGTACTTGGCATATCTTTACTCGGCAAGAGTAAAGTGATAACCGACAGATAGGTGAGAATATGCTTTTACATGTTGAAGATCTGAATATAGAATTTCATGATCATATAGTTCCCGAGACGGTAGTTTATGATTTTGACCTTGATATGGAAGAGGGCGAGATAGTAGGACTCGTGGGTGAATCCGGTTCGGGCAAATCCATGTCGGCTCTTGCGATTGCGGGGCTTTTAAGCCGTCACGATGCCAAGAAAAGAGGGCAGATACTCTTTGAGGGAACGGATATTTTGGGCTGTCCCAGAGAGACGCTGCGAGGTCTTCAGGGTGATGAGATAAGCATGGTGTTCCAGGAGCCTATGACGAGTCTTAATCCTGTCAAGAAGATAGGCTGGCAGGTAGAGGAAGCCATGAGGATACATACGAAGGCTACGCCCGAAGAGAGAAAAAGAAGGGCTTTGGAGGTTCTAAGCCATGTGGATCTTGACGACCCCGAGCGAGTCTATAATTCCTATCCTCATCAGCTTTCGGGCGGAATGAGGCAGCGTGTGATGATTGCTGCAGCCATGATAAACACCCCGAAGCTTCTTATTGCGGATGAGCCTACAACGGCTTTGGATGTGACCGTGCAGGCCGAGATAGTCAAGCTGCTTAAGCACATCAACAAAAAGCACAACACGGCAATACTTTTCATATCCCATGACTTAAGTCTTGTAAGGCAGTTATGCGGCAGAGTTCTTGTTATGAAGGGCGGTTATGTCGTGGAAAGCGGCAATACCGAGGAGATATTCAATAACCCTAAGGAAGATTATACTAAGCACTTAATTGATTCGATACCTAAGGTGAATCTTGATGAGTAACATACTGGAAGTGAAGGATGTGCACGTCTCTTTTCTGGAAGAGAGACACACAATCTTCGATAAGCGTAACAGAATAGAGGTATTAAAAGGTATAAGCTTTGAGATTAAGGAAGGCGAGATAGTGGGGCTTGTCGGTGAGTCCGGCTGCGGTAAATCAACACTGGCCAAGGTTATACTCGGACTAATAAAGCCCGATTCCGGTGAAGTTATTCACGGAAGTACCCATCCTCAGATGATATTCCAGGATCCGTACAGCAGTTTAAATCCCGCAAAGACCGTGCAGTTTATACTTGAAGAGCCGCTTAAGAATCTGACGGACTTATCGGCAGAGCAGCGTCTTGTCAAGGCGAAAGAAAGATTGAGCCAGGCGGGACTTGATGAGAAATACTTAACGCATAAGCCGTCCGAACTGTCGGGAGGGCAGAGACAGAGAGTATGTATAGCAGAGAGTCTTATGATGGATCCCAAGCTTTTGCTTGCGGATGAACCCGTATCGGCGCTCGATGTTACGATACAGGCACAGATACTTAAGCTGCTTGATGATCTGCAGGAAAGCCTCGGACTGTCGATTTTATTTATTTCACATGATTTAAGAGTCGTATATCAGCTTTGTGACAGAGTGATGGTCATGAAGAACGGAATAATAGTAGAGCAGGGAGAGATTGACCGGGTATACAGAAATCCGCAGCATGAATATACAAAGCAGCTTTTGAAGGCATCGGGAATAATACAATAGTAACACGATGTGTACTTAATCAAAGAGTCAAAATAATATAATCTTTAGGTATTAAGTATTAGCCGAACCTGTTCGATATATTAAGTGTAAGCAGTAAGAAACATTCACTTACAGCCTCAGGAGCAAACGATGAGTATATATGATGTTGGATACGGCGGTTTCGGTGCCTTTCAGAACAACTTCAGAATAGACAATATACCCAAGGTGGAGCAGGTTAAGCCCGTAGAAGAGGTTAAGCCCGTTGAGCCTAAGGAGCAGCAGCCCAAGGCCCTTGATATCGTTGAGGTAGACAATCGTCCCAGGACTACAGATCCCAACAGCGTTTCACTTGAGTTTAACAAAGGCGATGACCACTCCTACATCGGAAGCACCAAGGATATTGAAAAGCTCGACGTGGCTAAGGCAATATCTGCGATGCAGCAGGACAGCGTTTTACAGGAATACAATTACTTCGTAGGAAGTGCAGATAAGATATTCAGTTCGGAAGACGGTGTCGTAATAGCAAAATAAAGATTACACGAAACATACATTTTTCATTTTCTCCTCCCTCTTTAAAGTACCCATTGCATATGCAGTGGGTATTTTGATTTTCTTATGCAACTCTGATATTATATGACTATGTTTGAAAGATTATATCCTGATGAATACTATGAATCGGCATATGAGATACCGTATGAGAAACTATATGAGTCCGGTGTCAGAGGAATCATATACGATATAGACAACACCCTTGTCACTCACGGTGCTCCGGCAGATGACAGAAGTATTGAGCTGTTTAAAAGACTTAAAGCGATCGGTTTTGCATGTACACTCTTATCCAATAACAAGAAAGAGAGAGTGGACATGTTCAATAAGGACGTAAATGTATATACCATATATAAAGCCGGCAAGCCTGCAATCGGCGGATATTTAAAGGCCTGTGAGATGATGGGTACGAACACTGATAATACGATATCTGTCGGAGACCAGATATTTACCGATGTATGGGGAGCCAAAAGAGCGGGAATAAAGTCATATATGGTAAAGTATATCGATCCGCATGAGGAGATACAGATAATACTTAAGAGAAGACTCGAATACTTTGTCCTTAAAGAATACAGAAAAAGGTTGAAAAAGAGTATTGAAAAACGCTCTGACTTAGTATAAACTAGTAGGGAATTATTTGTCGAATATTAGGAGGATTATGTATGATAGCAGCAGGTGATTTCAGAAATGGAGTTACTATAGAGCTTGAGGGTAATGTATACCAGATTATTGAGTTCCAGCATGTTAAGCCCGGTAAAGGTGCAGCCTTTGTCAGAACAAAGCTTAAGAACATCAAGTCAGGCGGTGTGGTAGAGAAGACATTCAGACCTACCGAGAAGTGCCCCAAGGCTCATGTGGATAGAAAAGATATGCAGTATCTGTATAATGACGGAGATCTCTTCTACTTCATGGATCAGGAGACATACGAGCAGGTAGCGCTTAATCAGGACGCTGTAGGCGATGCGCTCAAGTTCGTTAAGGAGAATGAAGTATGTAAGGTCTGCTCACATAAGGGAGAGGTATTCTCGGTTGAGCCTCCGTTATTTGTAGAGTTGGTCATCACAGAGACAGAGCCCGGCTTCAAGGGTGATACGGCTACAGGTGCTACCAAGCCGGCTACCGTTGAGACAGGTGCAATGGTACAGGTTCCTCTCTTCGTAGATCAGGGTGAGACAATCAAGATCGATACACGTACGGGAGAATATCTGTCAAGAGTTTAATTTTTTCTGCAGAATACTTATTAAGGCAACGATCATATCGTTGCCTTTTTTGTGTGCAAAAACGAAAGGAGAAGTAAATGAACAATATCAATGATTTTTTGGAGAGCATAAGGGAGAAGCTTGATGAATATTACGGGGATGAATATACGGTTAAGATCAATAAAGTCACAAAGAACAATTCGACCGTAAAAAACGGACTGACGATAAGAAAAAAGGGTTCAAGAATGGCACCCAACATATATCTGGATGATGCCTATGAGGACTATGTAAACGGCAAAAGCCTGCAGGATATTACGACGGGAATAATCGCTGCCAGAGCAGAGTGCAGGGATGAAATAGAGTTTGATGCGGACAGATTTTTGGACTATGAGTGGGTAAGAAGAAGGCTTTCAATCAAACTTGTGGATAAGGATAAGAACGGAAGGCAGCTTAAGGAAGTTCCGCATGTGGAGTTTTATGATATGGCAGTGGTATTCTATGTGGATATTGAGGAAGACAGCATAGGAAAAGGATCGATTATGATCAGGAATGAACATATGGATGAGTGGGCCATTAATGTAAAGAAACTCTATACGGATGCAATCAATTCAGTAACACGCAAATCTCCGCCGGTTATGAAAGACATAGTAAGCGTACTTTTGGAGATGGTTGAAGAAAGATATGAAGGTGAAGATGAAAGCGCGGAAAAGCAAAGAATCGAAGAAATGTTAAGAGACACCTTTGACGTCAATCCCATGATGTATGTCATCACCAATCAGTCAAAAAACAACGGCGCTGCCGTAATAGCTTATCCGGGTATGCTTCATGATGTGGGCGAGACTTTTGGATGCGATTTTTATCTTCTTCCGAGTTCGGTAAATGAAGTTATAGTTGTTGCGATAAACGATGCGGTTGAAAACGGATTGCATCTTTCCGAAATGGTAAAAGAGATAAATGCGACGAATTTAACACCCGAAGAGGTACTGACGGACCATGCGTACAGATATCACAGAAGCACTAACTGGCTTGAACCTCTGACTGAACCGCAGGCTCACTTGACAGAGATGCCCTCAGCGGTATAAGTGATACGGCCGCATACAGAAGTGCGGTAGGAACGTATCTGAAGTCACAACTGCAGGTATAAGGGTACTTAATTACAAAAAGAACATAGGTGATGAGGACAGAGGCATATCCTGTCAAAAGGAACAGTCCTGTATCCTTGTCACCTTTCTTTATTCTGACTATAGGAAGCGTAAGCGATAGTATCGCACATACAAAGCCAAGCAGTACCGCAAGTATGAATGCCAGACGGCAGAACATAAGCGCCGGTGCTGTTATATCCTCAGGGAACATCTCACTGAAAAGAGAAGTCTTAAAAAGGATGGACCAGGCATTGTGACAGTATACGGCATTCTCCGAATGGAAGGGGAATGATATCGATGACTTTACGGGAAGACCTATTATCTCCGATAAAGGATAGGAACCGAGGTACTGATTGGACTCCGGAGTTGCCGAAGAAATACCGGGCTTTGAAGCAAAGCGGATTAAGTTGCGTACCGTCCATGACAGACCTATGGGAAGGGAGATGACGGCAAATAGCAGGTATTGCTTTATGCAACTTATAAGTCGGCCTTCTTTAATACTTTTGATAAAGTATGACAGCATAACCATGCCCATCGGGAAGATCAAAACCGCGACATTAAGCTTGGATATAAGGCCTATACCGATACTTAAAGCCATATAGACAAGTTCCTTTGTTCCGTATCCGCGATCGATCCATAAAAGGCTGTTATATATGCATATAAAACTTATCATTGCGGCAAGCATATCGTTGTTGACCGTACCGCACATATATATAAGCCCGGGATGGAAAGCGATAAGTGCAAGCGGTATACAGATATAACGTGAATCGCCGCATAAAAGCTTAAGTATTCTGTATGCGATAAAGACGGTAATACAACCGTATATACAGGTCGGAAGCTGAATGAACTCATATACATAGGGCTCGCTTATACCCAACCTGTACGCGATATCCACAACCGATCCCGCTATTATGTGATGAACGGGAGGATGATAGTATGAAAATATTGAAAAGGGATCAAAATCGGGAAGATGGTGGAATTTTGCGATGTATTCCACGTATCCGAGATGTCCGGGATTGACTTTACCGTCACTTAACAAGGTGGCATAGCCCAAATCATGCTGCCTTTCGCCGACGGTTGTGGTAAGTACATATATGATCCTGACCATCCATGACAGGACGATCGTTAAAGTACAGATTATATCGTCTTTGCTCTTCTTCATGATGATAAGTATAGCATTTTACATACAAGTGGGCAAATGATATACTGATAATATGCGTGATAACAGGTCGGATGATAAGATTTTGAATATTGCAGGAATTATTTGTTTCGCGGTCAGCCTGATCGCGATACTTTCTGTATGCCGTTTTATATCCGGCGATGACATATGGTATGATGAGACCTTCTCCATGGGCTTTATAAGGGTCGGATTTTCCGATATCATAAGTCTCACGGCCAAGGATGTGCATCCGCCTTTTTACTATATGTATCTTAAGGCCTTCACAAGTGTATATACCGCGCTTTTGGGCAAAGGTGCTCTGGTACAGGGGGCCAAAGCTGCTTCGATATTACCATGGGTCGGACTGTTCGTCCTGGCACTGACGTATATAAGGAAGAGATACGGAGTCTTTGTTGCAGGCTTTTTTATGCTGTTAATCAGCCTGATGCCGCAGCTTGACACATATTATACAGAGATCAGGATGTATTCGCTTGCGTTTCTTCTTATAACGGCAGAGGTATTAACTGCGATAAGGCTGTGCGATAAGGAGACTGAGACCGGAAACGGGACATGGATCATATTCACGCTGCTTGGAATACTGACGGCTTATACACAGTACTATGCGTGCATCGCCGTTGCAGGAATCTATGTGGCGTTATTCTGTATCATGATAAAAAACAGGGTAACTGAAAAGAAAGCGCTTATACATCTGATTATCTGCATGCTGGTTTCTGCGGTGTCATATGCGCCATGGCTTCCCGTGCTTAAGGCGCAGATGGGCAATATAAGCGGCAATTACTGGATTCAACCGCTTACCCTGCGCAGTATTCCCGGGTGCATAAAGTTTATATTGCTTCCGGTGACATATATAAGATTCCTGCCTTACATAGCTGTGGGACTGACGGTGCTTGCACTGGGCGCGGCTTTTGTGATGTTTGTATTAAAGTGCAGAACTGCGGGGAAGGATAGCGACGAGGGTGATAATGTCGTTGACCTCATCATATGTATAAGCCCGCTTGCAATCGTTGTTTTGAGCGGATTCATACTTTCAATTGCGGGTACTCCGATCTTTGTATACAGATATATGATTCCTGCACTGGGCGGATTGTGGCTTGGTGTCGCAATCATGATAAGCAGAGTATTTTCAGGCAGAATGGCGGTCGTTTTACTATGCCCGTTTGTTTTGACCGGAGTTCTTTCGATGTCGGGATTTGAGGCAGAAGAGGGGAAGAAGATTATCCAGATGGATCATGCGGCTGAAGCCATGACACTCATTCCTTCAGGAGCGTCAGTTATCACCAATTTTGATCATGTAACTGCGATAATGGGTTACTACAGGCCGGATGTATCTGTATATCTGTATGATGCCGAGATTGACAGACTGATACCTGAAATGTATGATAACGTAAGTGATTCGCTAAGCGATGAGGATGTCTTAAGACTTGCGAAGAATGAGCCGGACGTATTTTTCCTGGGAAGCTTTAATTCAAGAGAGGATATTGTGGCTGACTGGAAGGAAATGGGCGTTGATTCAGAACTTATTGACAGCTGTCTTATTGAGAGATACTGGATAAACATATACGGATTAAACTGATGAATAATATCAAAAAAACAGCGCAGATTTTAAAAGAGAATATAGTCGTAACGGTATTTATCGCCATAATGGCCGTAGTGTACATCCGAATGATGTTTACCAACAAGCCGTGGTATGACGAACTCTATACATATTATTATTTCATAAGCAGAGGACCGATATATGCGGCAATTCACTGGCCTGTTCCGAACAATCATGTAGGTTATTCGGTCATATCTGCGGTATTTGATTTCTTCGGCAATCCATACATCGGCTTAAGAGGCGTATCTTGTATAGCTGCCGTGGCCAATCTTATACTTCTTTATCAAATTTCCACCAGATTTATGAATAAGTATTATGCGACAGCCGCAACCGCAATGTATGCCGGTGCATATCTGGTATACAGACTCTCCGTACAGGGAAGAGGATATACGCTTGCGACGACATGCTATCTTGTGGCGATTTTTGAGATTTATCATATCGGTATCGGAATGAACAAAAAGCGTAACTATATAATCTTTGCTGCAGCGCTGGCGTTGGGTATGTATATAGTTCCGAGTTCTTTATATTGGGTAATACCCACATGCGTAACCGGCGGTGTATATCTTCTTATGAAGAGATACATCGACAGGCTTAAGAGGCTTATCGTGGCTGCCGTAGCTGCAGGTGCGGTGACTTTTGCCATGTACAGCATAATATGGATGGCTATCGGTGCCAACCTTATAAGCAAAGATGCAGAAAGCGCGATGTTCGGAGTACATCAGGCAGTTATTGCGCTTAAGCATCCGTTTGCGTCGATTTCGACCGGTATGAAATATATGCTTGCGACACCTTATATACAGAGCATCGACAGATCGGTATGTTTCCATACACTTCCTCAGTATTTTTCGGGACTGTTCGGGAATTTTTACAGCTATTCGGGAATTATGCTTATAAGCCTTTCGGTGCTGCTTATACTGTGGAATGCAATGAATGCGATGAAGCAGCTGTATTATAAGAGGACGAGGGTGTTTGCGAGTGTATTCGTATCGGTATCGCTTCTTGTTGTTCCGATCATGCTTATCATACAGAGCGTACATCCGTATCAGAGAGTCTTAAGTTTTTTGATGATTCCGATATCGTTTGGACTTATGCATATACTCTATTCATTCTTCGAGGCATATGCGGTTGATAAGGTGAAGGCGGTTTTCGGTGTATTCTTTATGTGCATCTTCCTCTTTGTGACGGGCGTTAAAGTGTTCGGCAGTTATTATAATGAGCCTTTTGCGGACAGAGAGAATAAGATAGAGGCTGTTTTTGCAAAGATAGATACATCAAAGATAGACAAGATGTATTATACGGATGATTATCAGAAATACGTGCTTAAGTTCTACCATGATGTTGTGCCTGAAGGATGTGAGAATATCGAGGACAGTAATTATGCCATGATATGTCCGGAACTTAGAGACAGCAAGTACAATGAGGCAAAGTGGCCGGTGTTATACAGTTATCATGTGGCACGACTTAAGTATGTGGAAGAGAAGATGACTGAGCTTGCGGAAGATGAAGGCTATACCATATATGCTAGACAATAGAAGTGTTATATGGTAGTATAGATAGGCTGTAACAATTTCGTAACAATTAATGAGAAACGCCATTAGATGTTACACTGTGCCCGTAGTCTAATGGATAGAACGAAGGCCTCCGACGCCTTTAATGCAGGTTCGATTCCTGTCGGGCACATTTTTTAAGGAGAGTAGTATCGTGGACAATAAGAAGACAAACGGGTTCGTTGAATGGATAAAGGATGTTGTTGAACTCGTTAAAGATAATAAGAGGATAATCATTACGGTTCTGGCATTTATAGTGCTTTTGGTGACGGCAGTTACCGTTTCTTCGAAGATTGCCAAGAGATCCAAGGAAGCCGTTAATGTGCTTACGGAAGAGTCAAGCGAGGTAACCGAAGAATATGCCATCACGGATGAGGCACTTAAAAAGGATGCATATCCCGAAGTCAACAACCTGATGAAGAAGTATTATGCCGCAATGGCAGACGGTGATATAGAGGCCATTGAGTCTCTTAGAAGCGGACTTGATGACAAAGAGAAGATTGTCATACAGAAGAAGTCAGAGTATGTTGAGAGTTATCCCAATATCACCTGCTATACAAAACCGGGTCCGATAGACAAGTCTTACCTTGCTTTCGTTCATTATGAAGTAAAGCTTAAGGAGTTTGAGGAACTTGTTCCGGGTATGAACGTATGGTATGTATGTGCCGATGAAAGCGGAAGATACTATATCAACGAAGATCCTCAGGATGACAAGATAATCGAGTATTGTAAGATTGTATCCGTACAGGACGATGTACAGGACTTAAGCAATACGGTTAATGTTAAGTATAACGAGATAATGGAAGCCAACACAGAGCTTGCAAAGTTCATGGATGAACTCGGTGTGCAGATGAAGGTTGATGTCGGAGAAGAGCTTGCAAAGGCCGAGCTTCCCGAACAGGAGTCAACGGAAGCCGAGTCTGAGACCGAATCCGAGACTGAAGAGCCTGAGGAGGTTGTTAAGACGGTTAAGGCCATAACGGTGGTTAATGTCAGAGCATCCGATTCCGAGAAGGCTGATAAGGTTGGCAAAGCAGAAGTGGGACAGGAGTTCACGCTTTTGGAGGAGAAGGCTAACGGCTGGTCGAAGATCCAGTATGAAGATAAGGAAGCATTTATAAAGTCCGAGTTCCTAGAGCCCGCCGCAACGGAAGTTGCCGAAGCAACGGAAGATAATGATGATAATGCTGCCGATGACAATAACGGCAACAATAACGATAACAATACCAAGAGTACGGATAATAAAACAGATACTGCAGACAGCACGAAGAAGACAGACAGTTCTTCATCGTCTTCGTCATCTTCGACTAACAGCGAAGCTGCAAAGAATTCGCCTTCGTCAGGAACCGGTACGGCTACGGATACGGTCAAGGTAAGAGAGAAGCCTTCAACCGATTCCAATAAACTTGGTGTTGTATACGGCGGAGAGAAGCTTGAGATAGTCGAGAAGCAGTCTGACGGCTGGACAAAGGTTAAGTACAAGAACTCCGTAGGATACGTCAAGAGTGAGTATCTGAGGTAAAAACAGGCCTTATTTATTCACAGATTATCTTAGAAAAATAATTGAATTTAAGTGTTGCATAATTGTATACAATATGTTATTATCGTTAAGACAAAGGCGTCAAATGTGATATTTGGCGCCCTTTTTTATGTTTTTTAATATGTAAGTTATTATGACATCACTATAATAGGAGGAGAAAAACATGTCATACGTTGATGAAGTATTAGAGAAAGTTAAGAAGAGAGATGCTGATCAGCCTGAATTCATCCAGGCCGTAACAGAGGTGCTTGAGACACTCAAGCCCGTCATCGAGAAGGATGAGCAGAAGTATCGTGACCTCGCAATCCTTGAGAGAATCACTGAGCCCGATCGTCAGATCATGTTTAGAGTTCCATGGGTTGATGACAACGGCAAGGTACAGGTTAACAGAGGATTCAGAGTTCAGTTTAATAATGCTATTGGACCTTACAAGGGTGGCTTAAGACTTCATCCTTCAGTAAACCTCGGTATCATCAAGTTCCTTGGTTTTGAGCAGATATTCAAGAACAGTCTTACAACACTTCCCATCGGCGGTGGTAAGGGTGGTTCGGATTTCGATCCCAAGGGTAAGTCTGATAATGAGATTATGAAGTTCTGCCAGAGCTTTATGACAGAGTTATCTAAGTACATCGGAGCTGATGAGGACGTTCCTGCCGGCGATATCGGAACAGGTGCACGTGAGATCGGTTTCATGTTCGGTCAGTATAAGAGAATCAAGGGCCTCTATGAGGGCGTGCTTACAGGTAAGGGTCTTACATACGGCGGATCACTTGCACGTACAGAGGCTACAGGATATGGTCTTCTCTATCTTACAGAAGAGATGGTTAAGTGCCACGGCGATAAGATGGAAGGCAAGGTAGTAGCTGTTTCAGGTTCAGGTAACGTTGCTATCTATGCTTGTCAGAAGGCACAGCAGCTTGGTGCAAAGGTTGTAACAGTTTCTGATTCAACAGGTTGGATCTACGATCCCGAAGGAATAGATGTTGCACTTCTTAAGGAAGTTAAGGAAGTTAAGAGAGCAAGACTTACAGAGTATGCAGCTGCAAGATCATCAGCTCAGTACTTCGAGAAGAAGAACGGTGAGCACGGTGTATGGCAGTACAAGGTAGACATCGCTCTTCCTTGCGCTACACAGAATGAGCTTGATATCGAGGATGCCAAGATGCTTGTTGCCAACGGTGTTAAGTATGTTGCAGAGGGTGCTAACATGCCTACAACTATCGAGGCTACTCAGTACTTCCAGTCTAACAACGTTCCTTTCGTAGGCGGTAAGGCTGCAAATGCCGGTGGTGTTGCTACATCAGCACTTGAGATGAGCCAGAACTCTGAGAGACTCTCATGGAGCTTTGAAGAGGTTGACTCTAAGCTTAAGAACATCATGGTAGGTATCTACCACAACATCGATGACGCTGCAAAGGAGTACGGCATGGAAGGCAACTACGTTGCAGGTGCCAACATTGCAGGCTTTAAGAAGGTCGTTGATGCAATGATAGCTCAGGGCGTTTGCTAATAAAGAATTAATTGATTTTTAATCCATAAGACCCGCAGACATATATGCCTGCGGGTCTTTTTGTGGTATACTGTACGTTATGAAGAAGAGGGTAGTAATAGCCGGGATAGTTGAGCTTATAATAGCTGTATTGGCGGCATTGGGTTGTATATTAATATTTGCGGAGTTAAGAAGTTCCGGTTTGATTGTCTATGCACCGGATATAGTTCACATCATTATCGTTTCGGCGATATTCTATCTGGTTACCTGCATATTAATTGAATATATGTATCAGATATGTGTGCTTGGAAGTTATGACGGAGAGAGCATTGCCAAGAGGAAGCTTAAGACGTTCATTATATGTGCAGTCTTAACCGTTATGGCTTTCACATATTATGTGCTGGCTTTGGAGGCAAAGATTGTTGCGCCCGGAGTGAAGGATTCCGACATAGTAATACCGGCCTTGACACTGGTTTTGGGAGTGATAAGCCTTCTGTCCTTCTTTATCGCATATCAGATAATCCTTAAAGGAGTTACTATACCTATCATAAGCAGAATGCCTGACGGCAAGATATCGGGCGGACGCATATTTGACAGTATAGGTAAGAGGATATACAGCGAGAATAAGAAGCAGATTACTCCGGAGCAGGTTGTGTCGAAGTATTTAAGACACGTCATAAATACCTTATCCGTTTTGCTCATCCTGTGGATGATGATCGGTAAGAGCGTCAACTATAAGGGCTCCGTAATCGGATATATGACGAGCGGACAATGGGAGAAGGGACTTAACGTATTTGCCTTTACGGCATGCATATTTGTGTTCTGCGTGGCATTTACAATATCTTCAATCCTTAAATACATATCCGAGGCAATGATAATAACATTCGATTCAAGAGGCGAGACCATCGGAAGGATGGTAACAAGCCTTCTTAAGTATGTGATACTAATTCTTGCCGTATTTATGTGTCTGTCTTTACTTGGATTCAATACGGGCACTTTAATGGCCTCTGCGGGCGTTGTGTCTCTTGTTGTGGGACTCGGAGCCAAGGAATTGATTGGTGACATTCTGGCCGGGTTATTCATCATTATTGAGGGTGAGTTCAGAGTCGGAGATATAATTACCGTGAATGATTTCAGAGGAACCGTTTCGGAGATAGGTGTGCGTACTACCAAGATGGTTGACGGTGTCGGTAATGTCAAAATAATCAACAACAGCCAGATAACAGACGTTATTAATATGACCAAGAATCATTCCTTCGCCAATTGTAATGTGGGCATAAGCTATGATGAGGATCTGGAACACGTAGAAGAGATTCTTGCAACAGAACTTCCGCTTATCAGAGAGAGGAACAGACTTATCAAGGGCGGTCCTTACTACAGAGGCGTTGCCAATCTTGCGGACAGCAGTGTGGTGCTGCGAATTATGGCGGAATGTGATGAAGAAGACAGAATACAGCTTGAGCGTGACCTTAACCGAGAGATAAAGCTGATATTTGACAGGAACGGAGTGACCATTCCTTATCCGCAGATTGTTGTGAACGAAGGTAAGGCAGCCGGTGGATCGGGTAATGCAAGCTCTAATGCAGACAAGCGGGAAAAAGCTGATGAATGAGAACGACGGTCAGATAAGGCTTAACAAATACATTGCCATGTGCGGTGTCTGCTCACGACGCGAAGCCGACAGCCTCATAGAAGAAGGGAAAATATCCGTTAATGGTGCATTGGCCGTATCAGGCATGAAAGTTACGGAGAAGGATGAGGTTATCTTTGACGGGAAGAGACTTCGTCCCGTAAAAGATAAGGTTGTTCTGGCATATAATAAACCTGTGGGAATCACCTGTACCGAAAAGGACGAACATGCGGAGATGACATTAAAGGATGTCATAGATTATCCCGTAAGACTTACATATGCGGGCAGGCTGGATAAGGATTCCAACGGTCTTTTGCTTTTAACCAATGACGGTGAACTCATTGAAAACCTTATGAGAGGTTCCAATGAACATGAGAAAGAGTATGTTGTCAAGGTAGATAAAAAGATCGACAAACGAAAGACGGAACTCCTTGAAAAGGGTATATTTCTTAGGGAACTCGGCGTTACGACAAAGCCCTGTAAAATTGAAATACTGAGTGACCATAAATTCGAT
>JAEEGJ010011111.1_pt1 | contig 23016 bp, 15 predicted proteins | sample 8958761 | NCBI WGS metagenome assembly JAEEGJ01 (sample SAMN16246546, study PRJNA631951) | gut metagenome | biome: gut microbiome; feature: rumen; material: RS-attached | host: Bos | place: Iran: Karaj | collected 2018-10 | reverse complement strand
GGTTTTGACACCAAGCCCAGATGGCGGAATCGGTAGACGCGCTGGTCTCAAACACCAGTGGGGCAACCCGTGCCGGTTCGACCCCGGCTCTGGGCACTTAATAATTTTTTTAACCCTCTGTAAATCAAGTATTTACGGAGGGTTTTTATTTTTCAAGGTGTACTAAAAGTGTACTACATGATAAATAGTGTACTTTTTGGGCACTATTAGCAATGTATATTGACCGGCCATCAAGCCCACGCAAGCCAAAAGATTGCGCCTGCATCCGGATCTGGGTGGCTGCTGTAATACAGGCAGCGTTGCTGTACCTTGCCGGTACTGTTCACTCCATCCGGATCTGACAGCTGCTGCAGCAATGCTGCCTGCATGGAGGCTGTGGGCTGTGAGGCTGTGGGCTTGTTTCGCAGTCTGGCTGCTGCTCTGGATCTGGAGGCAATCTTCTGGCCTACTCTGGGCTTTCAGTGATGCAGATGCACCCAGATACAATGACCGGCCATCAAGCCCACGCAAGCCAAAAGATTGCGCTTGCATCCGGATCTGGGTGGCAAATAAAAAGGCGGTGCAAATGTATCACTACACTTGCACCACCGCCCTAATTTATAGTTGCTAAAAATAGCCATTAAAAGTACACATTATTTGTCATACGGCAATGTAAATGACTGATTTATATACTATATATCTGTTCCAGAATATATGAATAATAGGTTTCTGGCAGTTCCCATATTGCAATATTTTCAATAGGGTTGTATATATCCGGAATTGTCTGGGGCTTAATCTGTTTCATCTGTATTGCTCTTTTTGACAGTTCTAAAACCCAATCTTGAATAGCTTTGTATATTTACGCTATCTGGATTGATTTTCATTATTCCATCTTCAAATATAAAATATCTATTCAGTTCCCTTTCTGATACCTCTATAGTACCATTGAAAAAACGGTTTATTGCTGCTGCAGCCTCCATTTGCATTTGCTTAATATTACTTTCATCTGCCCTCAAATAGTCCAAATAGATTCTAACAAACTTATCAATATCAATGGTTATTTCTGTGGCCGTTATATTAAAAGCCTCCCTGCAGATTTCAAAAGTTCGTGCATTTCTTTTTGGTATTAAATCTTTCATGTTCATACAACCAAAATAGTTTTCGGCCATTTTGTTATATTTCCTTTGGGCATACTGTCTTATATTGGTAATATCTTTCCTTTTTTCTTTTTCCATTTGTTCCGGAGTAAAAGAAAGGGTTTTTAATTTTTCCATTCTTACAGCCCCTGTATAATCTTCTTTCTTTATTATGCCCAATTTCACATCATTATATATTTTGTCATAATAAGCTGCTCTCAAACTTGAAAATTGGGTTTTTATGGCATTTATTATGGTTTCTATACTTACATCTGTGAGGCCTAATACATCAATAAAGCCAAATAGATAACGGTTAATATTGGCAATATCTGTTTTTACGGTTTGCCAATCTGCTGCCAATTTTCCACCTATCCGGCTAATTTTGTATTCGGTGTACTGTGTGTTTTCGTTAAATATTTCCATAATGCTTTACTGATAAATGTTACAATAATAGGCCAATAGACTGTTTTAAGAATACCATTCCATCAAGCCCACGCAAGCCAAAAGATTGCGCCTGCATCCGGATCTGGGTGGCTGCTGTAATACAGGCAGCGTTGCTGTACCTTGCCGGTACTGTTCACTCCATCCGGATCTGACAGCTGCTGCAGCAATGCTGCCTGCATGGAGGCTGTGGGCTGTGAGGGTGTGGGCTTGTTTCGCAGTCTGGCTGCTGCTCTACATCTGGAGGCAATCTTCTGGCCTGCTCTGGGCTTTCAGTGATGCAGATGCAACCAGATACAATGACCGGCCATCAAGCCCACGCAAGCCAAAAGATTGCTGCTATCCATCCGGATCTGGGTGGCTACTGTAACATTTTCTTTGCCCCCTCCTTTTCTTCATCTGTAAATGGGTGGCTGCTGTAGTATTTATTATAGCCAGATCTACAACCAATATCCCCAAATTCTTCTGCTACTTGGGTATATGTAGGTTTTGTTATTATCCCAGATTCTACTGCTACATATATTATTAAGGCTGCATTTCTACCCTTTTTATTTTTCATGGCATTACGCAACTTATTCAATTTACTGCCATCTGTGTCATTTGTAACAAGATCCTTAAATGATTTGTTTTGCCGGCCTCTGGAGGCTGTGGGCTTTTCTGGGTTATTGTCTGAATGCCATCTACTAAGAAATAGATCTATAGTCTGTACAACTTTATGACAGGCAATAGTTAATTTGCCATGTTCCTTATTCTTTATTGATTCAGCTTTTATATTATTAGCCAAATTGCGTATTTGTTGCAATCTATCAGTAATATCTATTGAGCCATCTTCAAACATATAGTTGCAAAGGGCTGTAGTATTATCATGCACCTTTTGAATATCTTTAATAGAGCCATCTTCTCCAAAAAAACCTGCCTGCATTTGTTCCCCATTATTCAAGAAATCATATCCCATTAAGATACAATTAAGCCTGCTAATACTATCTATTGCAATATCTTCTAATTCACTCCATTTCATAGCCTCAACCCTTTATTAGATTATTTAAACCCTGCATTGCAGCCCTCTTTTGTTCATCTATTACCCTTGTGTACCTCTCTGTATATTTTAGGCTGCTGTGTCCCAATAGATCCTGTACAACTCTTACTGAAATACCCTTTTGCGCTGCTGTTGCAGCCATGTTTGTCCCAAAAGAATGCCTTGCACAATGCCATGTAATATGTTTGTCAATCCCTGCTCTGGCAGTCCATCTTCTAAGGGCTTTAAGGCACATGGTATGGCTTGGCAGTGAAAATACAAGTTCCTTTTTCTTTCTGGCCTCTGGCTGCTCTCCTATCAGCTGCAATAGTTCATCTGATACAGGCAGTGTTACTTTGCTGTGTGCGCTGTGTCCTTTGGTTTTGTTCTGCTCATAAGTGAGCCATTTATTTGCAAAGTCAAAACAGCCAAAAGTTAAATCCTTTACATCACAAAACCTCATACCGGTATAAAGGCAGAAAATAAAAGCGTTTCTAATTTCCGGATTCTCCCCCAGATAGTGTGTATCTATCAGCTGCCTTTCTTCTTCTGGGGACAGAAAATCTTTAATAATAGAATTTTCATCTACTTTAATGGTAATGCTTTTACCATCACTGTTTACAAATGGTTTCTGGTGGTTAATATTGCATTTCATAGCGCAACTTTTATACACTTTCTTAAACCGTTGGTATATACTCTTTGCGCCCTCTCCTTTACTCCTACTCTGTAGATACTCTGTAAAAGCCTCTATCATTTCGCTGTCAATTTGCTGTGGTTTAATACCATCTGCAAAAATGGTGTATTCTGGAGTATCTTTTAAGAAATCCTTAAAACGCTGCATGGCAATCTGGATCATACGCACATCTTTTTTTGTATAGGCCTGCAGATAGCTTTCAAAATAGGCCAAAAAGTCTGTGTGTGCATCTTTTTTCAGTCTGTAGCCGGCTGTATCTTCTAACAGTTCCTGTTCCCTTTCAAATCTGATTTTCTTTGCCAATTGCAGTGTTTCTTTGTTTTGCTCTCTCTCAATTGGGGTTTTAGGGTTTGCAATCAGATACAAAGAAAGATTTTCTTTTTTTCTGATATGCTTTACTTTCAGTGTGGGCTTTCCGGCCATCTTGCCGGATTCATACAAAACCGGCTCTCCATATTCATCTAAAACAGGCTCACTTTCCCTGCCTAAATAATACTCCAGATACAGGCTTATACGGCCATCTGACAATAAACGCTGCTCTAATCTGGGGTTGTCCTTACTTTTACTGTCTAATCTTGCCATAATACAACTATAAATTGGTTAAGCCTAATTGTTTCCTTAATTCGTACCTTTCAGTACATTGCTTTAAGGCAATATCTTGTAATGCTGTCAGATCTGCAGGCAATAGTTCTTTTTTATCATAAATAAGATAACGGCTAAAACTATTAAGCCCTTTTCTAAGTTTCATTATTTCATCACTCAAAAACAAAACATTTAGTTGCATTTCCTGTACATCTGGAGGCAATAATACAGGCTTTTTATGGGTTTGTTTTGCAGGGTGTTCACATTGAACAATAGACCATCCATCTGGCAATGGATTCTGCCCAGATCTGGGCTTTTTCGCGCTGTTTTTTATATTATCCGACATGACAAAACTATAAATTGGGGTTATTTGTTTAACACATAGATAGATAGCACTTTTACAAGGTGTACTAAGGTGTACTACAAAAGTGTACTATTCTGGGGTAAATAGACCATCCATCCGGTAATGGATTCTGCCCAGATCTGGGCATTTTAGGGTATTTTTTGCTGAAATCTGACATAAAAAACTATAAATAGGGTTTGTAATTATCTGATACAAAGATAGAAAAAAGATTTATTCAAGGTGTACTAAAAGTGTACTAATTGTAAAAACAAGGGTATTTTTAGGAAAATAAGAGAAAATACCCATTTTCTTAAATGGCTGATTTATAGCGTTTTTATTTCTTTTGGTTTCTTTTGGTTTCCCTTATTTTTGGGGGTGTGTACCGGCTCTGGGTACAGGAAAGGGAGGTTTTCGGACCTCCCTTTTCTTGTACCCGCCGCCGGGGCCGAACCCGTTCCTTTTTTTGCCAAAGTGTCCCACACTCACCCCCGCGAGAGCACCCTCTGACGGAGGTGCGTGTGTTACATACCCCCTTCCAAGGGGGTGTGTCCCACGCCAACCCCACTCACAAGCCCCACAGGGCCGATGCGCGTGGGACACTTTGGCGGATTACGGGCAGACGGGGCGAACGGATTGTCCGTGGGCGCGAAAGGTTATTTTCACAGCCGCGTAACCGGAACCGATGGCAAGAACGCCTGCGTTATAGCTTGATTGATCCTTATTCACTGAGTTTGACCAGTAGTGTCCCCAGGTACCGGCACTTTTGTTGGAGGTCTCAAAACCGTATTTCCCGGTTGCCGGCAGAAATATGGAGCGGTCGGTGTAACCTGGCCTGTTACTTGTTACCAGACAACCGTTTACTCCGTTCAGAGTAGTCCAGGTCCAGGTGCAGCTGTCAATAAGTTCATTCATCTCTTCATTGGTGGGAAGACGCCAATCTCCTCCCCACTTTACATGGGCTACATCATCCTCCAGGTCAAGCTGAGTCTTGTCATCTGCAATAAAAAAACTATTGTCTTCATCGAGCATGGAGGTGTAATACAAAGAAGTGTATTTGGAGAGCTTTACGGTACCTTCATCGTCACCGCTGGTACGGAAACGATAGTTCTCCCACGTGTAGCTTTCCTTGGGTGTCAACTCCCCCCAGGCATAATAGTCACCGTAGTCTTCGGGCTTATCGGCCCCCACATTACACGTGGCCCATTTTACGCTCAGGCCCAGGTCAACGTAACCATGTATGATGTCAGTATCATCAAACCAAGGTAAATCCAATCCCATTTTTGCATTCAGTATTTCATCGATGGTATACAATCCAAGGTCTTCAAATTCTGACACATCGATTAGGACTGGTGATTTTGCTGCATCACGCACATCACGGGAATCCAAAGAAACAAATTCATCCCAATCTATTGGCGGCAAATCCTTATCATCCTCCATCCTGATTTCAAAGTTGGCCTTATCTATAGGGAGAACTATCTTTTCTTTACGATAATAACTGAATTGAATCCTATCCTTGGGATTAACCAGACGGAACGAGAATTCGCCCTTCAGATCAGTATAAGCATATGCTACAGCACGGTCGGCCGAGTCCAGTTCTCTGATATATACTGCCATTAAGGGGCTGACGCTATCAGTAACAACTCCCTGAATAAGATCACCGGCCTTTGGCTTATCCTGGGCAAACACAGAGACAGAAGCTGCTTGTATGAGCAGCATTGCAAAAAGAACACAAAGGGGTCTGACCCTACTGTGTGCTTTATTTGAGAAGCTGCCAATCATCTTCAAGTTTACCCTCTTTATTTAATTTGCGGTACTGCTCCTTTGTCAGTATCTCAACTACGCCCCAAAATCCTTGTCGGCCCCAGATGGTCATTGCCTTAGGATTCTCCACAAATCTTACGGCTTTCAGGCTGCTCTTTTCTACGCCCAGCAGTCCGGCCAAGCTCTTGCGGTTGAAGAAGTTCTCAAAAACAAATGATTCCAATTTTGCGTCATCAATCCTCTTTATCTTAGAGTCAAGTACCACAAGCGGTTTTTCAATATCTACTCCATCAATTCTTTTCATCAGGGAACGGACTGGAGGTCCGTACGCCAGGTCACCGGAATTAAATACAATATCCAAGCCAGGAATAACCCCATCTAAAGCCTCATCGATAGTTATAAGATTAGTCGTATCAACGATTATCGGCCCGAATTCGCTCTTACTCTCACCAGCTGCAAATGCTGCAGATACTTCATGTATTTCATTCCCCGGTAATTCATTAAGTCTAATCTCATAATACTGTTTGTTGATGGGGAGATTAACAGGTTCATATCCCAAGTATGTCACTTTGATTGTGTTGCCGGGATTGAGCAGAGGAAAAGTGAACTTACCTTCTCTGTCAGTAATGCTTTGCGCAACTATACGGTCCAGGGAATCCCGTTGTGTCACGTTGACCAAGGCCATAGGACCCTCTTTATCTGAGACAACACCGCTTATCATATCACCCGCCTTCTGGGCCGATGCATGATTGCAGACAACTGACAGCAATGAGAATGACACAAAGCAAACCACCTTGCACCACCCCTTAGCCAACAAAACCTTTATTCTGCGTATTTTCATAACTGCGTTCGCTTATCTGCAAGCAAAAGTAATTCTCAAATCAACAAACACCTAGCATTAGGCGTTGCTAAACTGTTGCAATCACTTTGGGCAGACGGGACGGATAAAGGAACCCTCTGTCCTGCTACGTGAGCTCAGGAGAATCTTTGACCATATCGAACCGTCTTTATCTATTCTGGGTTTATAATAATCCCTCTTCTTCTCATCAATATTACCACTTGAAGACCCTGAAGTGACAGGATCAAAATATAGAACCACACAACTGCCGGTATACCCGGGCTCCAGTTCAGAGGTCAAATAATAACCGGCGTTATAACTGCTCGGATCGTCATCTTCATATGCCCTAAGAAACCAAACCGATGTGCATGGAAGGAATATGGAGTTCTTTTTATATCCGGGAACCTTGCTGGTAATCCTGTAGCCGCTCACTCCGTTTACGGTTGTCTCTTCCCACTCGCATTTTTCAAACAGTTCCCTGCACTCCTCCTTGGTGGGCATACGCCAGTCTCCTCCCCAGTTCACATGGGCGGCATCATCCTCCGGATCCATGCGGGTCTTCATATCAATATAGGGATTATGATCTATGGTGACATTCTCAGTATATTTTGAGTACGTCCATTTCTTTACATCCTTGAATGCTTTTGCATGCTTATAGTTGTAGAGTGAATAGTAGGTTTTCTGAGTGGTTTCACCCCAGGCTATCCGGGCTCCGCGCTCCCAAGGATTATCGGCACCCAGGTTACAGTCGGCCCATAGCACGCTTAATCCTAAATCAACCTTAGCATCATGCGTAAGAGGTTTTATGGGATCCGGCTCCAGTTTCATGCGCTCTGCTGATGCTCTCTGATCCATTACCGGCCTGATGTTGAGCCCCCTGACACGATTGTCATTACCCAGAGATTGCCCCATAGTAGCTGTCCAGTAACATACATCTTCCAAATTGCAGACAGGGCCGTTGCCACAGTCAAAATCACCTATAAAACCGGTAGCTGGCAAGTATATGCTCCGTCCTTCATATCCCGGAACATTGCTGGTAATGATATATCCTTTAAATATTGTCTGTGTATTACGTTTATCGGTTTTTATAGTATCCACGACTCTTTTCCAGGTACATCTGGTCCTGAGTTCCCAAAGCTCATCGGCCGTAGGCATGCGCCAGCCGTCACCCAACAGGACCGCTGCGGCATCATCCTCAGCGTCAAGAGTCTCCTTGTAATCAGGTTCCGGATAATTGCCAATAAAGAAATAGTCTCCGCCCATATTATACTTGGTCCACTGAGTTGAATATTCCCCGAATTTGTAGTTCTTACCCGAGTAAAATCCGGCCTTGGGACTTGTCTCACCCCATGCAAAGTATGCGCCGGTTTCTTTAGGGTCCGATGCTCCTAAATTGGCCGATGCCCACTTGACGCTGAGTCCCAAATCAACAGGCTCAGGCACCGGCAGAGTAACCGTAACTGTCATCTTGGCCTCCTTGCCTGCAGAGCGGGCTGTTATCTCACAGCTGCCGGATCCGACAGCAATCAGATAGCCTTCTGCTACAGCCGCCACATTGGCATTTGACGTACTCCATACAATGTTTCCATCGTTTAGCGGACGGCCCGACGGGATCATGCTCACTGTCATCTGACGGATCTCACCGTAATGAAGGTCCAGGTGTTCATCGGGTAATGCTATTGACGCAAATTGATCGGCATCATGTTGTTTGACAGGGCGCACGTTCATTCCAACAAACCTTTGTTTGTTTCTATTCACTTCTACCTCTGTGATAACAGAGACTTTGGAGCGTTTTCTGGGCCCCACTAACGTATCGTTCCAGTTGCCGAAATATTCGGTACCACAAAAATCACCCACGGCCGTTGACGACCAGAGGTTATACTCCTGGCCAACGCCTGCGGTTTTATCATCAATCATGCACCCTGAAAAGGGGATAAAGATCTTTTTACCCTCAAAACCCGGAATCTTACTCTCAAATTCCATTCCCATTACCCCTTTTACAGTCACTGTCTTCCTGGAGCATTTTTCAATAAGCTCCTTAAAATCCTGAGATGTAGGTATATTCCATTCTCCGCCCGACAGCACCGATGCCACATCATCAATACCCTCAAGACGGTCCAGATTATCTGGTTTAAGCAGGAACCCGGAATTTTCGTTAGTGGTATATTTATCTAGGTAGGCTCTATTACTGGAAAAAGTACTGAAGTAACGGTAGTTCCCCCAACAGAAATAATCCTTGGGTTCTATCTCAGCCCAGGCATAATAGTCACCATAATTCTGAGGCTTATCGGCCCCCAAGTTACATGTAGCCCACAACACGCCAAGTCCCAAATCCACAAACTCCATATCATGCGGTTTAACGGTAACTGTGCATCTGGCCGAATAGTCGTAAGCCTGCACCGTGATTACACTTGTGCCGGGATTCCTGGCTACAATCAGTCCGTCATCCATAACGGAAACCACGTTTTCATCGGATGATTTCCAGATGCAGGCGCTGTTTACGTTACGTTTGCCGCCAGCCATTGTAACACTCAGTCTGGTCGTTGTATACTGACTCATTGTGATATTCTCCTTGTCAACCGATAAGGCTGCAGTCTCACTCTCTGAGAGCGGCATCACCATACGTACCGATTGCTCCGAGTAACGGTTCTCGCTGTGCCACTCTATGCCGTCGCTCATGAAATTGAAACCGTATGCCGATCCCCCTTGGGGCTGAGCGCCGGGGGTAGAGGTCCAATATGAGCCATAACTATGCTGACGCATCAACTGGCCATCCTGCAGCCAACCTGATGCGGGCAGGAAAATACTGCGGTCCTTGTATCCCTCAATATTGCTTGTTATCAGAAATCCGGCTTTTCCGTCCTGCTCTGTCCATTTCCATGTGCAGTAATCAAGCAGCTCGTTCCACTCGGCCTTGGTTGCCAGGCGGCTGCCATCGGTAGTTTTTATGTCAATAGCATCGGCCCAGGTCCAATACCATCCGAACGGTCTGAGATCAGTGGTACCCATATTGACAGTACCCCATTTTACACTCAGACCCAGATCAACAAATTCATTCTGGGCAGTGGCGGAAATGCAGAGTGACATCAGCAAGGATGCCAATGCAAACATCAGGACTCTCTTACTCATAATGCAATGCTTTTGGTTGTGTACTATCTAAACTGATATATGCTCAAAATGCGTCTTCTGTTAAACACGGTCTCTCATAATAATGCTTAAATCTCGCTCGCCAAAGTGTCCCACACTCACCTAGCCCACAGCACCCTCTAACGCAGGTGCGTGCGTAACATACCCTCATCTAGGGGGGTGTGTCCCACATCAACCTCGCTCACAAGCCTCACAGGGCCGATGCGCGTGGGACACTTTGGCGGATTTTACAGCTGTACTACGACGGCGGTGGGGAACTGGCGCAGGATATCGGCCTTCTGATCATCGGTCATGGGGGCCTTAACGGTCAGGTCTTTCACGCCGATTTTGCGGCACCACTCGCCCAGGTCTGACGGTACTGTTATGGGGTCAAGTGAGAGAATCGTAAAACTCTTTCGGCTGTGATTAGGATACCTGGCAAGCATTGATTCAGGGAAACCTATAATCACCCATGTATTGGAATCCCCGAAATACTGATAGAAATCTGAAGAAGTGATCAGCTTCTTACTGCCGCTATAAGCCTTGAGGAATTCATATTCGGCGGGGTCCAGTTTATCCATGTCTAATCCCGCGCCGATACCCTCACGTACAATCCAGCCCATGGTGGGTTTGAGAGTTCGGCTTTCCCAATCCATCTCCATGCCGATGAATCCGGCCCAGAGTTCCAGATCATGCATTTCCTCACTGTCAGGCAGAGACGTTATATACTGGACAATATACTGGACAGGAGCTTTCTTTATCTCTGAGCAGACCTTTGTGTTATGGGTGACAATCTTAGGCGTTCTTTCTATCTGGTTACGGCCATAGGAATTCTCTTCTTCATAGAACGGGAAGAAAACTGTAAACCATCCGTCATATGTTGCCGGAACAGGGCCATCTCCACATTCGCCTGTTCCCGCTCTTGCAGGTGAATACTGCTGTACCATATCACGCCAGAACTTGCGTTTTATCTTGCCCTCCGATGCTTTCACGAACTCATCAAGCACAGGCTCCAGCTCCTCTCGCCACCAGCCCAGGTCCAGATCATCCAGCCTTGATATACGTGAACGGATCTCCTTCCAGTCATCAGGTGTACCAAGAAGGGTGATGTTTGGAATTCCGCAAAACGAATAATGAACCTCATACTTAAAGTACTTCTTCACGCTCTCCATCATGGTAATCTGTGATGTAACGCGCTCCAACGCACCTGTCGTTGAGAAATTGCAGACCATAAGATCTGAGAAAACGGCCTTCATGTTACTGTCAATAGAGTCACTGAAAGCCTGAATGATCCACTCCCAGTCCTCCTCATTTTCAAGCAAATCCCTGGATGTCACTATCCTCAATACACGCTGCCCGTCAAAGTCCACAAGACGATTACGCAACCTCTCCGCATTCTCGTTTATATGTGTCGCAATTCCCTGACTTATAAGAAGCCATATCATATCTGGCGACAGCACCAGCGAGTAATGATTGTCAAATGCTGTAAGGATACCCTCAAAGCATGCATTACGGTCAAAGCAAACCAGCTTGGTATCGGCCGCGCTATGCGTAAGGATGTTATAGTTTGATTCGGAAATACCGGATGCGCCAAGAATCTTCTCCCAACACTTCTGTCCCGATATCTCATCCAACGGAAACTCAGGCTTATCCTTATTCTCAAGATGGAACTTGATTCCGCCACCCTCCAAAAACTGTACGGGCTTATCGGCCTTAACCTTTTTATCATTTCTGGCATACGCCACACTCACACACATAAGTGAAATGAGAATAAAAACCAGCTTCTTCATAGTTTTCGCTATTTGTTTTTTTCTTCGACAAAAGTATATCCACCGTCTACGGCCCACAAGAGTTTGTTATTTCCTAAACTGATTTATACTGAAAATGCGTCTTGAGTTAAAGGCGCATTTTCATAATAAAACATAAACGGTACAAAAGGGGTCTTTCCCTTTTTGTATGGGGTCCGATATCTGATTACGAGCCTTTTTTCATCTTTCTGTATCCCTTCTTGGTCTGCACCTCAATCACCCCGTTCCATCCATGGACTCCCCATGCAGACGCTGCTTCTACATCTTCAAGAACGGTCACGGACTTTATCTTGCTGGCTTTAACTCCAAACACGCGTGCCATTTCATCCTTGGAATATTCTGTTTTTTTAAGATCAATGCCATCCCATACTGTTTTATCAGCAGTAATAATTACGCCGTCCAGGACAAGCAGACGTTTGGTAATTGGATTAGGCAGTAAAGGTCCGTACATCGTTACAAAGGGGCGTTCGGCTACGACGTATACCGGAGGAAGATCCTTATTCTCTTTCATCCTGATATCAAAGTGGGTACCGTTTATCACAGTATCCAACTTCTCGTAGCCAAGAAGTGTAATCTCCAATCTGTCTTTCGGGTTAACAATACGCATGGAAAACTCCCCGTCCATATCAGTAACGGCATGGGCAACAATACGGGATTTCGCATCCCGTTCAATTATGTTCACCATCATCAACGGACCTAAGCTGTCTGAAACCGTGCCCGATATAACATCACCGGCCTTGATATTATCCTGGACAACTGTAGCTGTAACATTCTGCCCCTTGGCCGATGCAAAGCCGCAAAACGATGAAAGCAAAGAGTATGATACGCACCATACAGCAACGTACCAGCCTTTTGCCAACAAAACCTTAATTCTGCGTTTTTTCATAACTCAAAACGTTTATCTGCTGACAAAAGTAGCAGCCGAATCTACAAACACCTAGGATTAGGCGTTGCAAAAACGTTGCAAATCTCAGCGGGTTGTATTGGTCTGATCTGATAATTCATTAGCTTGATGTGCAAAGATATTGGCAAGGATAGTGCCGCTGATGCTGTGCCATGCGCAGGAGATGGCGCAGGGGACTACGGCCATGGGGTTGGTGGCTACAAAGAATGTCATTGCCAGGTTGGTGCCCAAACCGGCGTTCTGCATACCCAACTCAATTGACAGCGTACGCTTCTTGGCCGTATTGAACTTGAACATCTTGCCAACATAGTAACCCAGCACGTAACCTATGGTGTTGTGGCAGAACACCATTCCGAAAGTGAGCAGGAACAGCACAAGGCCGTTCTCCACCAGCGGATCATGAACCGTGGTGATGACGCCGCCCACGATGCAGGCCAGACATATGACCGATACGCCCGGCATGCAGCCCTGGATCTTGCGGAACACATCCTTGTGACCCATCCATACGTTCAGGAAGAAGCCTATGGCAATAGGTATGATGGTTACAATAAGTATCTGACGGAACATGCCCCAAGCATCAACATCCACCCTCTCGCCCGCAAGCATGAGCACCAGCAGCGGAGTGAGCACGGGAGCCAGCAGGGTCGATACGCAGGTCATGCCCACGGAGTAAGCGACATCGGCCTTACACAGGAATGACATGATATTGCTCGATACGCCTCCCGGGCAGCAACCCACCAGAATGATTCCTATGGCCATAGCAGTGCTGTACGGCGCAAAGGCCGGCACCTGACTGAACAGCCATGAGAGTGAGAATGCCACCAGCGGCATTATGGTGAACTGAGCCACCGCGCCTATCAGGATGTCAAACGGACGCTGGGCCAGCAGTTTGAAATCATTCGGCGTAAGGGTGAGTCCCATGGTAAGCATTATGATTCCCAGGATGATGGTCTGCATATTACCCTTAACCCAGGCAAAAAGCCCCGGGAAAAAGAATGTCACCACAGCAGTCAGTATAATGAACAGACTGGCCTTGGCACTCAGTAAATCACTCAGTTTCTTTAGCATAACAACAAATAATTATTTCCAGAACTCCACCCAATGCTGCTCATCGTCAGTAAGCATCTGCATATCGGCCTGATAGTCGGTATCGGCAATATACCATTCAGAGGACTCAAAGTATTCCTGCAGGGTTTTGTCTTTGAATATGTAACCTCTATAGGCAAAGGGCAGGTTCTTGAGGATGCGGCGCTGCTCAGGAGTGTAGGTGTTGTAAATCTCTTCTTTCCTGTCACTTTGCAGAAAATAATCGGAAAAATATAACCGATATAATTTGAGTTTTAGGCCTTCCAGTACGTTCTGGGACTGCAAGCTATGTGCATTCCAATCAAAATGTGGGTAAATGTCATTTATACTCAGTTCTCCGTCAGGGTGGAAGTTCTCCTGATGGAACTGTATGCTACCTTGTATTATGTTGAACTGCAGATACTCTTTATCGTCTTTGATTCGGGTTACAGTTGTTTTGCCTTTACCCAGGATCGTCCATTGGCTGGCGCTATTGAAAAATGTGGGCAATAAAGTGAATGATGTGCGGTCTCCCATGTTGATGATGAGGGTAAAGTCATCTATCTGATGGTTGGCCCAGCGATTGGCGGCGGTCAAGATGTATGGGAAGAAGTCCGCAAACCCTTCATATTCATTTCCTGAATATACTTGCGTGTATGATATATCAAAATCATAGGTGTGCTGTATGATGTTGAGTCCGGGACGGAACTTGGCACTGAAATGATATACATAGTCACAGATGGCCTCAGGGGCTTCCATTTCATCAAGCTCTTTCTCACACTGCTCAAGGGACATACCTTCTATGCGGCCGTTGTTGACATAGTTGGTAGGGACTTTGCGGCCATTCTCAAAATGGCGATCCACATGGGCTATATCATAGTCCAACATTTGACCGTTCATGACTACCTTAAAGTTGCCTATGGCAGGATGCTGCGGGAATGAATTCCTGGGATCGGTGCCATGGGCATCGGCCTCAAATCCTACCAGGACCTCTTTCTCATCTGACGGGTTGAAGAACTCGTAATAGACGTTTACCTCTATCTTGTCACCGTTACGGTTTATCGTAAGTATCTCCTTCTGTACACGGATATCGGTCTCGCTAATGGGGATAAGGTGGTTACCATCTGCATAGAAAACGCCGTCATTGGCCCATGCAAACAAGGCTGTCATGCAGCATACTGTAAAAACAAAGAATTTTTTCATAAAGCGTTCTTTTGTGTCCGGAGTGCAAAAATAATTGTTGTTTAAATACATTAGTGTATATTTGCAACAGAATTAATTTTTTTAGTTATGCCCGCGAAATATCTCTCGACACACAAATAAACCCACCTAAATGAAAGCAAAACGGGACGCCCAGCGCCCCGTTTTTGTTTTACTCAATCGTGTGTGACTTGGTCTTGAACGGGAAGAACACCGGCATTATAAACACGATGGCAATCACAGAGAACAGCATGCCGCTCATGACACCTATCGCAAAGCTGAACCAGAACATATCCTGCTTGCCTTCCATAATGAACGGAATCAGGCCCAGCACCGTACTCAGTACTGTGAGCATGGTGGGAACTATCTTACGGTTGTAAGCCTTGAGATAGGTCTTAAGTCCGTGCACGCCCTTGGCCCCGGCGATTGTACGGTACTCGGATGTCAGATAGATACCCGCGTTCACCGTGATACCGCAAAGCATGATCATGGCTGCAAATCCGCCCTGTCCAAAGTTCACGCCGAATATGGGATATGCCAGGAACAGTCCCATGAAACTCACGGGAATGAGCAACACAATCATAAGCGGCACCTTAAACGACTCAAACATCGTAGCGCAAATCATGAAAATGACCAGCACCACAACAAATATAAGTACCGTGCGCTGCTTCTCCGGAGTCCACCATCCGTAGTAACTGCCACCGCCCACGCGGAATCCCATAGGCATCCTGTCGTTAAAGCGTTTCACAAGCTCGCGCTCCATCTTGGCTCTAAGGTCATAAGAGCCGATGAACTCGTAGCCCACCCTGATGGTGTACTGCTGGTTGTTTCGCTCAATGGTGAGTCCTGTACGCTGTTTGGTGATAGTACCCATATCACTCAGACGTAAGTTCATACTGTCTATTACGACCATATCGTTGCGTATATGCCACAGGTCATAATAGTCCTTGTCCGATGACACCAAGCGTACCGGAGTATAAACATGACCGTCATATACGCCCCTACCGGCTTCACTGTCATACAACTGTTCATTGATAAATGACAGGTATTGGCTCAGGTTGGAGCCTGTACGGATCAGCCTCTCACGGTCCAGATCCATATAGAACTCACTGTTCACATATGAGCCCCATCCGCTTCCCGTAAAGCCGGCCTGACCGTTGACACGGCGGTTGGCTTTGAGTGAGTCTATCAGCTCCTCGGCATAACGGTAGAGAATGTCATAATTGTAACCTGAAAGCTCAATGGTATTTGACCAGCTTGTACGGTAAATGCTGTTACTCAGCGGCTGGTCATCATCACCCAGACTGGGAATGGTCCATACCGCACCGCCAAACCTCATGGCCTTGGCCCAAAGACGCTGCTTAAGTTCATACGGGAAACGTGATTTCTGATACTCATCCTTGAAGTGTATCTCAAGACTACCGCTGGTACCGGACAGGTCTGTGTAGAACTCACTGATCTCGTCATACTGCTGCAGCCAGTTCTCCATCTCCTTGACAATCTCATTGAGCTGCTGCACAGTCTGACCCTCTGCCAGATTAGCCTGTACACGGAGAATCACCTCACGAACCTCCTCATCATCACGAGAGAATGACATACGTCCGTTGGAGTGTTTCTGGAATATGTTCATCGTACCGCCCAGCGGATACTCAAACCACTTCTTGTTACGCTGATACCACTTGCTGCCGATGGTCTTGTTGTAAAGGCCCACCAGACCGCCCTTGGTATTGTCCTTTCCCTCTTCCGTATTCTTACGGCGCACCTGGTTAGGCAGCAACTGTATGGGAATACCGAACAGCACAATCAGAGCCACGATAAATACCCATCTGTGATTGCGGCTCCAAACCGTCATACGCTCATAGCGTTCAGTATGACGAACCAGACGGCGACGGCGTTTCATCGTATTCTTTACCACACCCTTGTTCTTAAGGGGCAGATACTCCAACAGAGCCGGCACAAACAGGAACGCAATCACTATTGACAGCGTCAGGTTGATCACTATCACCCAAATGAAATCTGTAAGGTTGGCTCTGGTATCCTCTGGAAGGAAGAACACCAGCATCAGAGCGCCTATAGTTGTAAGCAGAGCACCCGTGATGGAGAACATAACCTTACGGTTACCATAGTAAGTATAATGGTCTGCAATAACTATCGCCGTATCAATGATAATACCCAATGACACAGTAATACCTGCCATTGAATAGCGCTCAATACCCACATCAAAGAGCCAGTAGAATATCACAGCACTCAGCATGTTGGCAATGATAGTGAAACCTATCACCATCAGGTAACGGAAACTGCGGCTCACTACCAGCACGAATGTCAGCAGAATAAGCAGTGATATGATTGCACGCAGCAACACCTTCTGCATCTCATTATCCAGATATTCTGATGCATCATAGTTCGTCTTGACGGCAAAGTTATCCGGAAGAGAAGCTTTAAGCTCCTCGACCTTCTCCTTGACTGCATTGGTAACGGCTATGGTATTGATATCCTCCATACCCGTCACAGTCAGGGATATGGTATTCAGACCGTTTATTCTGTTATAAGAGTTGGGTATCTGCTCCCGGTACTGCACCGTAGCAAAATCACCCATATAGTACATACGGCCGTTCACCATGCCGATGGGAATCTTCTCCAATTCGCCGGTCAGCATACGGGTCTTGAGTTTTACCAGCATTAGTCTGTCCTCCAGAACCTGCGTTCCCACAATGCTGTTCTGGTAATATCGGCTCATGGCATTACTCAGGTTAGTGGGAGTCATACCCACAGCACGAAGTGAGTTGGGATCAAATGTCAGTACCCACTCAAAAGCCTTGGCGCCCGATGTCCGAACACTCTCTACACCCTCAATCTTTGACAGCTTGGGAACCATATGCTTCTCAACATACCGCACAATCTCAATGGCCGGCATATCGGCATTTATGGTATAAATCAGTAAGGTCTCACTGCTGCGTCCGCCGCCACCTACAGAACCGCTCAAATCGGTACCTGCACCCTCCGGGAGTTTGTTACGTATCTGACGCAGACGGGTGGCCACGTCAAAACGCGTAGTCTCCATATTGGTACCCTTCTTAAAGGTCAACGTTACGTTTCCTCCTCCTTCGCGAGTGGTAGCATTGATTGAGCTCACGCCGTCCACCGTATTCAGGGCACCCTCAATGAGTGATGTCACCTCGGTCTCAACAACACGGGCCGAGCCCGGTCCCCAGAAACGTACAGAGAGACTAAGGTTCTCTCGTACCGGGTTGAACTGAACGGTAAGCTGACCGGTGTAGAGCACTATGGCACCCACCAGCATGAGCACAACCATAATCAGGATTATGGAGAAAGAGTGGCTCTTACGGCCTTTCTGCATATCGTTCATCTATCAGACTTCTTATAGATTACATAATAAGCCAGAGGTACAAAGAACACGCTCACAAAGGTACCGGCTACCATACCGCTAATAAGAGCCAGTGACAGCGGATACTGCAGGTCACTGCCCATATCACCGCGCACCAGGAACGGGGCGATGGCCAGAATGGTAGTAAGTGAAGTCATTATAATGGCTTTCAGACGGCGTCCGCCGGCCTCCAGAATAGCATGCTTAAGACTCATTCCCTGATCACGCAGGCGGTTTATGGTATCCACCTTCAGTATGGAGTCATTGATTACGATACCGCACATAACCACCATACCGATCATTGACATCAGGTTAAGGCTCTCATCAAACAGCCACAGAATACCCAGCACGGCGAAAATATCAATAATCAGCTCGCTAAGTATAATGAACGGCTGCACCAGACTCTCAAACTGAGCCGCCAGGATAAAGAACAGCAGCAGGATAGAGATAATCAGCACCGTGCACAGTTCCTTGATCATCTCACGGTTGCTGAAATAGGTACCTGAGAAACTAACCTCAAACCTCTCATCATTACGTACCACTTTCTTTATCACATCCATGACACGGCGTGCCTCCTTACCCTTCACGTCCAGAACCAGCGGATAGAACTCGCCGTCCACTCCGCTAGCAATCTGCTTGAGGTCACGGTTACGTGTCTCCTTAAGCAGAATCTCCAGCGGAACGCGTCCGCCACGGGTCTCAATGTAACTGCCCTGAATCAGGTCCTTAGCCTCCTTGGTGCCCACGCCGATAACAACCGGCATTGAGAAATCGCCCTTGGATATACGCAGAACCGAGTTCGCATTCATCGAGTTCTGCAGATAGCTCATTATCTGATTGAAGCTCACGTCATACAGAGCCAGACGCTCCGGATCAGTGATAAGCTCAATGTACTCATTCCATTCCGGCTGCGGGATATAGTAGTCCGGCAGTGCGGCACGCAGCTCATACAACAGCGTTGACAGCTGGTCGGGCTCGGGAGTGGAGCCATTGATGTTCCTTATTCGTGCCACCAGCGGAGCCTCCCTGTCAGAGAACAGCATATCAAAGATATTGCCCGATGCCTGACTGCTGTGGACCGCCATCGGCCACTCACGTGAAATGTAATCATTAGCCTCCTGCTCGATACGGTCAATCTGCTCCGTACTCTCAGACTTTATATAAACGGTAGCCTCTGATATACCCATCTCACGGGTATGTGACAGAGCAAACTGCTGGGTACCAGTCATAGCCGTATACTGAGTGATATCATCGGGGAACTGCGCCAGAATCTGCTCGCAGCGGCGGTTGTTCTCCTCAAGTGATATACGCTCGTTCCACTCAATGTTGAGCAGAGTGTCACTGTGTGACAGCGTAGGCAGTTTCTGCTTGTCCAGGTTAATGAACAGCATACCAATAAGCACCACAGCAGCGGCAAAGATACTCCACATAACACCTCTGTGACGGAAGAACCAGCTCAGTATGGCATCATATCCGCGTGTCATGTTACCCACGCTGATCTTGCTTATGAACTTGTTGGGAGTAAAGCAAGGCTGCTTACGGTAGAACCTGTAATAGAACACCGGAATAACCAGCACAGACATTATCAGGGCCGATATCAGCGTAATGGTCACCGCCATAGCCTCATCATAGAACAGCGCACCTGCAATACCGCTCATGAAAATAAGCGGGATAAAGATGGCGCAGGTAGTCAGCACCGAGCTCAGCATAGGTGTGAACACCTCCTGGGTACCGTATACGCAGGCATCGGCCAGGGGTTCACCCTTTGTCCAGCGCTGCGTGATGTTGTCAATCGTGATGATGGAGTTGTCCACCATCATACCCAGGCCTAGCACAAGACCTGACAGAGATATGATGTTGATTGAGATATTCAGCACATAGAAGAACAGGAATGACAGAATCAGCGCCGTAGGAATGGTAATGACCACCAGCAGCGGGCTGCGGAAATCCTGCATGAAGAAGAATATGATCAGACAGGCAAACAGGGCACCGTAAATAAGGTTACGGACCATGTTGCTGATAGAGTAGTCAAGCAGCTCCGTCTGGTCACGGGTAATCTCAAACTTCAGATCCGGGTACTCATTCTCGAAAGCCTGCATCAGGTTCTGGATACCGTCACGGAGTTCTGCCATACGTGCATCGGACCGTTTGATTACGGCCATTGATATGCACTGCTCGCCGTCGGCCTTGACCAAACCCTTGGCACGCTGCTGCTCCTCACGTACCTCGGCCAGTTCCTTTATCTGGTAGGTACGTCCGCCCAGCTTGAGCCATACGTTCTCAACGTCCTCACGGGTAACCACCTTTGACTCAAAGCGTACGTTAAAACGGTACTCGCCGTCACGGATTGAGAGGCTTCCCAGAGATACGTTGGCATTCTGGATAGCACTGCTCAACGCGTTTTCATCAACACCGATGGCACGCAGTTTCTCCATATCGGGTATTATTAGCAATTGCGGATACAGCACACCCGATATATCCACCATAGCCACCTGAGGCAGCTGCTCCAGACGGCGTGTTATCACCTGACGGCAAAAGTCACTCATCTCCAGCATGCGTGTGCCGCCGGTATGCTTTGAATCCTTAAGTGAAATGTTTATAAAGAATGCCGGAATATCAGTGGCACTGGCACGTGCAATCATGGGGCGTTCCTCTCCAGCTCCCCAACCGCTTGTGGCACGGTCCACACGGTCATTCACATCAATAAAGATGAAATCTGCATCGGCTCCGTACTCAAAGGTCATCTCAATCAGACCTCCGCCGTCCTTGGCCGTACATACTATATCCTTCAAGTGAGCCACCTGTGACAGCTGCGAACGCAGTCCTGCCATCAGTCCGTCATTCAGCTCACGCGCGCTGCGGTCAGGCGATGTCACCTGAACCGTAATCTGCGGTACGTTTATGTCCGGTACCAGTGATACCGGCAGTTTACGTATGGCCGCAATGCCCAGTACCATGACTGCTATAAGCACCATGATAACTGCAATGGGGCGTTTTATCAATCCCTTGAACATGGCTCGTTACTCCTGAATAACCACCTCGGCATCATCACCAAGGTTCAAGTTACCACTGGTAATAATCAGGTCACCGATGTTGAGGTCTGCACCACGGTCCTTGTTGGGCTCAACCACATGCTCCATGGTGTTAGACATAAGCACATTAACGTATGTCCACAGACTGTGTCCGTTATCAGGATCAATGCGGAACAGCACCTCCATGTTATCACGTATAACCACTGCGCTCTTGGGAACAACCATCTGGTTAGGAACGCTGTTCTCAACCGTGATGCGTACGTTCATACCGTCCATCAGCTCATCGGCTCCGGGAACCTGTGCCGTAACGGCAATCTGACCGTTCTGGTCAACTGTGGGGTTGATTGATACAATAGATCCCTTAATTACCAGGTCATTGTTTACAAACGGTGATACCAGCACCTGCTGGCCTACATGTACAAAACCGTACTCGGTCTCCAGCACGCTGAAACGTACCAGATAACGGCTGTCATCAATCAGTGTGCAGAACTGTCCGCCCTGCTCATAGATATGACCCTTTACGCTGGCCACCTTACCGCTGAACGGAGCCTTAAGGTCACACTGGTTGAATGTACGCTCGGCATTCTCAAGCGCCATCTTGGAATCTATGAAACCGGTATTGATATAGATAACACGCTTCTGGTCGGCCGGAATCTTGGCGGTATCGGCCAGAGTATAACCGTAATCCAGCAGGCGGTCAGCCAGGTTCATCTCGGCCTTGTCAAAAGCCAGACGGGCCTGCTCCAACTGACGGCGGGGCTGCTCCTTATCGAGCGATGCCAGGATCTGTCCCTTCTGCACCTTCTGGCCGTCACGTACATTAACCTTGTCAATCTTACCCTGTGCCTCAAACTGAACGGTCACCTTGCTCTGTGCCTCCAGTTTACCGTTGCAGATAAGCTGCTTGTTAAAGGTCTTAAGAGAGAGCGGCTCAACGGTCACGATGTTCTTATCGGCCTTGAAACTGCCACGGGCCATCTCGGTCGTATCTTCATTACCCTCCTTGTCTTTCTTACCCTTGCAGCCGCAAACAAGAACTGCAATTACCAAAACACCAATAATTCTATATGCTTTCATAATTCTGTTATTTTACCAGTTTGTCAAATTCGGCACTGATATCGGTGCCTGATACATAGTCATAAAGCGTGGTACGGCGAATCTCAAAGTAGTAGTTCCAGAAACTCGCCACGTTATTTACGTAACTGCTCAGCGCATTGTCACGCTTCTCCTTAAGTTGATCCAGTTGAGTCATGGTCATTGAGCCACTGCCAAAGTTCTGCAGAGCCAACTGGTAACTGTCCTCGGCCAACTGAGCGGCTCGCGCCGAAATCTCACACTGGCTGCGCTGGTTGTTGAACTGCATCACCTGAGTAAGCAGATTCTGACGCTTATCAATCATGGACTGTTCCAACTGGTTGCGGGTAGTCAGTGCCTGGGCCTCGGCCATACGTACTCGACCGCGTGCCAAACCCCAGTCAACAATAGGAATTGAGAGAGAAACACCTATCTGCTCACTCTCTTGCAGTTGTACAAACGTCCTATTCAAATCATCGCCTGATCCCGACAGACCAAAATTAGCCCTGATGCTGGCCGATAGTCCGCGGTTGGCCTTGGCCTGTGCAACGCTGCTCTCAGTCTGGATGTAACTTATCTCCTGATTCAGGCTGAATGACGAATTCTGGAGAGCACGCTCCAGAACATCATCAT
>JAEEGJ010011109.1_pt1 | contig 23019 bp, 20 predicted proteins | sample 8958761 | NCBI WGS metagenome assembly JAEEGJ01 (sample SAMN16246546, study PRJNA631951) | gut metagenome | biome: gut microbiome; feature: rumen; material: RS-attached | host: Bos | place: Iran: Karaj | collected 2018-10 | reverse complement strand
TCTTTGGAGAGCACCTCCTGAACGAGCGCCCGGACGATTTGGTTATCCTCGTAGAAGCCGAGAAAACCGCCGTCATAGGCGCCGGATACCTTCCGCAGTACGTGTGGGTGGCCACTGGCGGCAAGACGCAGCTGGGAGACAAACTGGACGTTCTCAAGGGACACAAAGTCATGGCCATCCCGGACGTGGATGCCTACGACTACTGGCTGGGATACTTCGAGCAGCACCCCTCCCTGGGTGTCCACGTCTCGGACATGATCGAGCGCGAAGTTTCCTACGAGGACCGTGAGGCCCAGATTGACATTGCCGACTGGTTCATCCGTGCCTACGGAGGCTCCTACCAGCCTTCCATCCCCGGCATGGCCGGTACCCTCCCAAACCTTGTTGCCCGGGAAGTGGCTAAGTTCTTCTCCCCGGATGTAATGCCAGAGGTGGCCGCTCTCATCGAAGAGCTGGACCTCCAATTCGTTTCTGCCAAGCAAATCAACCCTGAATCAACTGAGTAACTATGGATAAAAGAGTCATACTCATCGACAATGGCCACGGAGTGGACACTCCTGGCAAGCGCTCTCCGGACGGGAAACTGCTGGAGTGGCATATGAACCGCATCATTTCCGTGGGTGTCCTGGAAGGCCTGGCCGTGCGCGGTGTCACCGCCGAGCTGGTCACACCTGAGGACGAAGACGTTCCTCTCCCTGAGCGCTGCCGCCGGGTCAACGAGGCCTGCCTGCTCTTCGGCACACGGAATACACGGCTGGTTTCCATCCACATCAATGCTGCCGGCAAAGGTGACAAATGGATGAATGCCCGCGGCTGGTGCGCCTACACCTTCCCCGGAAGGACGCTGGCCGACGGAATGGCCGACTACTTGTACGCAGCTGCGGAGAAGGCCCTTCCCGCGCAGAAGATCCGCAAGGACATGTCCGATGGCGACCCGGATTTCGAATCCAAGTTCTACATCCTGGGCCACACCGCCTGCCCTGCCGTTCTCACGGAGAATCTGTTCATGGATAACCTGGAAGACTACCGATTCCTGATGTCCGCCGCCGGCAAAAAGGCCATCATTGACCTGCACGTCAACGGAATCTGCAACTACCTGAAGTCGTTCGAATAGAGCTGCTGCTGTTACACGTGTTCCGCGCGTTCCGGCCCTGCAACGGGTGGAACAGCGCGGAACATTTGTAATGGGATTAGCCCTATTCTTCGTACGTGTAGTGAGGATATTGCCGGTACTCCTCAATCAGGTCGTACATGGTTTCATAGGCAGCCCAGCCTAGAAGATGACAGATATCCTCCCTGTCAACGGCTCTGGTAATGGTTTTATCGTGCAGGAAGTATGCTACTTCTGTATCTAAAAACGAACACTCTGCACCTATCCTATCATCCAATTGGAACCCTGAAGGAAAAGGATCAGGCAACCAGGCAGCGGGATTTGCTCCTGCAATCAGCAGTTTCTTCACCTCCTCATAGTAGAATTTGGCTCCTGCGCTATACAGATCTATATCAATCTGCCGTACACCAGCATCCAAGAGCTCCTGGACAGAATCAATCATGAGTTGGGTATCTATTGTTTCGTCCGGATCATCACAATAGAAGTCATCGTGATAACGCTGAAAATCAATAGGAGTAAACTCTACGCCAAACTGCTCCTGGTATATTTTCATGATTGCCTCATTCCTTTTTCGGAAGTCCTCGACCGCTTCTTGGACATCTTCCCGCCAGCCGGTCATGGAGGCTATTTTATTCCAACACTGAGAAATGCGCCAAATAGGAAAAGGCCTGGACATCATCCCAATATCTGTCAACAACCTCTGGTTAAAATGCCCCTCATCAATAAGCTGCTGGAGCTTATCTACGTTCGCACGGAAGGTGGCATTAATTGCCTTCTGGTAATAATTGGGATACTTGCCTGCCATTATTCTTCTTCCTCTTCACCTTCTTCCAGGTTGATACCAAGCTTCTCGCAAGCTATAGCGGCGAGCTCGTGGATAGGCGTGTCAAAATCCCCCTTCGAGGTGGGAATGAAGCCATTGAGAAGGGTGTCATCCAACATATTGCTGTCCAGGGAAATGCTGCCGATATCGGATTTGATTTTGATCTGGACTTCATTGCCATCCATCATCATCATATCCGGGAAGATGTCATCGTTCTTGATGGACATGAAGGCTTTGTCGTTGGCCAGCTTGACCACTGCGTCAAGAACCTCATTGGAGACCTCTACAGGGACAACCTGCTTCTTGGGCGGAATTCCGTCTTCGTTTTCAACGGTGGCGTTGTACACCTTCTGGCCAGGGCAGATGTTGAGATAAAACTCAAATCCTTCCGGGTCAGCAGTATAGAACAGGCCCGTGCTGCGGGTAATCTTTACACGGATGGTACAGGCATTCTCAGCCTTTGCTCTCTTGCCGTGAGAAGGGAGATTCAGATCTTGCTTATAAGTAGTCATAGCTCAGTAATTACGGGTTGGATGACAACAAATTTACACTTTTCTGCCTGTAAATCAAAGAATCTAGGAGTCAATCATGTAGATGCTCACATTGATTTTCCACCAGGAGCCCAGGTTGGTCACCTTCACCACCTTGCAGGTAAAGGCCTTTCCTGCGTCCATAAGACGGGCAATAACCAAATTATCCTTCATAGGAACCCAGCCTATCCGCGTAGTCCCAATGTAGATACCAATGGCGTACTCATCTACCTCGTTTTCGGGGTCTCTCCGCATCTTCAAGGACGTTCCAGGCGTCACCTGATCAATGACGTCATCAATGTTCTCGCAGTATGTGGTGCCGGCAACGAATTCGTTCAAAACGAAGATTTCACGGGCAAAGGGCTGGATGCCCATCCCGGCACCCCCGCCCAGGAGGGCGAGGAGCTCGGGGTTTAATTTAACGATTCCGGTTTCCATGATCTGTATGCCATTAAGATTTGTTCAAGGGACTGTTTCTTTACGGTAAGGGCTTTGATGCTCTCTCTCAACATCTCCTGCTGCTGTGCCACCCACTCTTTGTCGAAGATCTTGTCACGGTGGTCAAACGGGAAGGAGGCTTCCAGTTCGGCAATCCGCTGCTTGATGTTTTCGACGGTCTTCTCCAGCTTCTCAATCTGGGATTCCAATGTATCTGCAGGAAGGTCCTCGATAGAGTCCGTGTCCAACATCAAAAGAATCTGACGGAGAGCGTCCAAGTCCTGCATTTTGTATGCGGCTACCACCTTAAGGAACAATTCTTTGTCCCTCTCAGACTGGTTGGGGTTGATATCTGGGTGCAATTTCTTCACCAGCAACTGATAGGTGGCCTTGAGCTCCCGGCATTCCTCAGGTGACATCAAGGGCGCAGCCATGTATTCCTTGGCGGCACGGATGTCGGCCATCTTTTCATCCAGGATCTTCTTATAATTCTCCTTCTCTATCTGAATCTGCTCCTCTATGGCCTCGAAATCCGGGGTCTTGTTGCTATTGATGTAGGCTTGGATGAGCGACAGACGTAGAGAAAGGATCTTTACATCTGTCTGGAGAGCGAACTCTTCATACTTAAGCTGGCCAATCTCAGTCAAATAGACGGAATAAAGATGGGGTGCCTCATAAGTAATCATCTCATCCCTCTTATTGAAGAGGCTGGCGGATTCCCGCTTGAGTTCCTCCAACCTGTGGAGGAGCTTTGCGGTAGATTTGTGGAGTGCTAATTGCTCGGTCATATCCTTCTAGTTTACGGGGGCAAAGTTAAGGCGCATTTTTGTCAGCTTTTGACAGAAGCTGGACTATTAACTATAAATCTGCAAAATCATCGACAAAAACGTCTGCATAGTCAAGACATCTGGTAGGATTCTTTCCGGAAATAAAGTCCGAAACATTGACAATCATAGAATGTTCCTTCCAGCTTTTTTCCTCGACATCATCTAGGTACCTGCCGGAAAGAATGTAGTCTTCATACTCTGCTCCAGGCAGATTCAGGCAATCTTCTTCCAAGAATCCAGTACCAGAATAACTGTCCCCAAAACAGAATATCCTTTCGATTCCCAGTTTGCCAAAGACCTCTTTACAGTTGAGTCTAAAATGTCGCATACTCTCTTTTGCCTCCTCATCCATTGGAGGTTCGCTTTCCCAAAAACAGCGCTCATAATCTGATGAACGGTAAGGCCAGTCACACATGGCAATATCTATCATCTCGCGATGGACGCTGATGAAGAAGAAATGATTCAAAGCGGATTCGTCATCATCATCTGGGCAATCCAGCTGGTAAAGCACAGGATCAATTTCATCCGAGTTATCCTGTAGTTCGTGGTAAGGGCGGTCTTCATGTTTAGTGATTCGCCCCTGTTCAATGAAGTTATCTGCTTCATGATCCCAATATCCCCAAAAGATATTGATATCGAAGACTTCGCTGAGCTGGCGGGCAACTATTTCAACATTGTCCGTCTTTAAGTGGTGATGTCCAACTGTACAAAGTGATACGCTCATGATTCTAACTGCTTATTGTTTAATCTTCTTTCTTGATCTGGCACGCATACCGTCGAAATACTCCTTGTGGGACTCAAGGTATTCCAACCACATCCTCTCAAGGATAATAGACTCCTTCACGGGCAAAAGCCGGCCAGAATGCCCGCCATCCCACTGGAAATCAGGCATAGCCGCTTCCAGTTCCTCAAGCGATAAAATGGGACACTCGTCATGATTGATCAAGTAGTCAGGCGACATACAGGCATAGTGCGTCCGAAGGCCTCTTTTCCCAGACCAGTGAGGTCCAAGGAAAGGCTTTCCGGTAATATGCCCCTGCATGACAATACCGGCATCGGGAGCCGGACGGCATTTGACCATATAGACAAGGTCGCCAATCTCAGCCTCTTTCCAGTCATGGATTTCCCATCCAAACCGGGAGGTTCCTTTCTCAACAATCTTGGCGAAATAGTCTTCGCTGGTGTCCGAAATAACGGGGTTCCATTGTAAAACAAATACCTTTTTCATCGCTTCTTGTTTTAAGATTACGCTGGCAAAGGTATTGCTCTTTTCTGTCAACTTTTGACAGAAAGAAAATATTTACATAAAAGATTGATTTTTCTGCTTTTGGCGAGCAAGAAGATGGCATCAATCTGCCAAAGCCTCATAAAGCTTGGAAAGAACCTTGACCATAGCCAAAGTGTCCAGGCAGCAGTAATCCAGCAGAGCGCGTCTGGCCTTTGCTTCCTCCTCCGGTGTCATATTCCTAAGCATCGGATAGAGATTCATGGCATCGCTACCGTTCTGGCAAAGGTCATCCAGGGCGTGATAATCCAGCTCCGAATCATTCGGAAACAGTGCCGGCAGCACACTCTTGATGGAGAAGGAACCGCCCATGGACGGGAGGTAATAACAACCGGACTGGAAAGGGACTAGAAGATCCTTGATATTGTCTCTGATTGCCAGCAGATGATCTGCCAAGTCAGGGAACATCTCTGCCAGCTCTGCTATACGTCCACACTCAAAGCCCTTGTTGTATGCAAGAACACAAACGTCCTCCGGAATATCCCGGCAAAGGCTCTCAGCGATGGAGCGCATAGGTGCTTCCCTTGAGGGTGCCAGGAATTCAAAATGCTTGAGTTCGCCGCCTTCTCTCTCCTGGACATGGAGTGAGTACTGGGTGGTAATCTGCTGATACGGGTGTGTCCCATCATACAGTGGAATCGGAGGTTGGATGGTCTCGAAATCCAGGTAATAAAGCGGGTAACTGAGCGTATCCAGGAAAGCACGGATACCTTCTTTGTCAATGAACACCTCTCCGTTTAGTGCCCCGGCCACCTGCATCTTTTGAATCCTGGTCAGCGGCACGCCGTCTAAGTCCTCGTAACCCAAGATGCCGGCATTGTACAACTCAAACTTCTTCGTTTTCTTCATGAAATAGAGGTCAAACACCGACGGCTTGGGTAAACGCTTGGTGCAGTAATCCCAGAATGCACAAGGATATGGATAGTTGCATTCGGCCGAAATGTCGTTCCCCGGTTCGCCGCCCTCGAGAACCTGCTTTGCGTCCTCCAGGTTGTCCTCTATATATGGCAACTCGCTATCTACGGCATCAGAGATATCCGTCACCAGGAATAGCTTGTCCAGCTCCAATTCACCGTGCCGGACGTAGCTGTTATCTATGCAAACCAGATTGGTTCCCTTGACCCTGATGCCGCACTTGGTAAGCACATATTCCTGATAGGCCACGTCCCAGGCATAGACCTCATTGTCCGGATGAGTGGAACTCTTCACCTCATTGATGGAGTAGCCGCCCTTAACCTTGCGCAGGATATCCACGGCGCAGTAGTTTCCTTCATAGCTGAACGCTGCCTCACAAATCACTTTGACTCCTCTTTCAATGGCGTCCTGCGTCTTGGCTATCATGGCCTTGTAATCCAGGTGGCCATCATCTTTCCGTACAGTCATATCCTCATAGGGGCCGAAGAGACCCTTGGCCAGATCACCCACCTCCGTGCCAGCGGCAAAGCGAGCCTCAGTGTTAGAATCTACAACGGCCAGCTCCGGCTTGAAAATACTCAGCCAAAGAGCCTTATCGCATGCGCGGAAGGTCGTGTAACGGGATTTTGAAAAGCCGTGTGCCATATACTATTTGCCGTGTTTACGATAACTTAAAATCTTGTTTCTCAGTTCCTTAAACTTATCCGTGTCGGAGAAGATTTCCGCCCAGGTGTAGGTGTCAGGGTTGTTGGAAAACTTGAAAGGCTCATCTTTGCGTTTCGGGAACAACAGAATCTTGTCCCCATCGGCCAGGATAATAAGATTAGCATACTGCCTGCTGGCGTACGACTCAGCCTGCCAGAAAGCCATCTCAATGCCTTTCCCGTCCATTTCATTGGGCGCTTTCGCTTCAATCAGAACATCAGCGCATTTGAGGTGCCGACCATACGGGAAGAGCGAGAAATCAGTTCTACCATCTTGTGTCTTTTCTCCCTCTACTTTAGCCCGGCCCAGTTGGAGATGGACCTGCCGGCGGTAATCCACTTCCGGCGTTCCCCAGCCCATTCGCTCCAGCATTTCTTTAATAAGATACTCTTCCACCCATTTCTCAGGCTTCATCTCGCCACGGTCTTCATACCTAACCTTTGCCTGGAATGGCTCGTGCATCTTTGGAAGCAGGGTCCTGTCAAATGAAGGGTCATTCTTTTCGATAAGATCCAGGAGGCCTTCGTAACTGCCACTGGATACCGCATCGCCTCTTACTCCGCAGAAATGAGCTCCACAGCGAGGCAGTTTGCTGGCTCGTTCGTCTTTAAGTAATTCCTTGAAAGGTAAGGGCTTGACCTTGATTTCTTCTCCAATGATGACTGAACCGTAGCGGAGAAAGAGCGGATCTGTGATACCGTCAGTCTGCGCTTTCCAGAACCCCGTAATGCAGGATTTGTTTTCCTTCTTGGCAGTAAGACTAGTCTCGAACATAATCAGTACATCGCCCTTCTTGGTTTCAGAGTTGGCCTGCCAGCACATAGATTCGGCATCCACCTCTTTCCCGCCTTTAGCCCCGCCAATAAGCCATACCTGAGGGAAAGGAGATTTCTCCCTGGCATATGCGGCGTCATATTGCTTTTTCTCCATATCATAGATGAAAGCACAGAGTTCCGGGGCGCTCAATCCATTGAACTCACGGAACTTCGCCAAAGCATCGCAGATATCAAAGTAGTAGAAACACCGGCTCTTGAAATTGGCCTTCCCGGGCACCTCCATCACGTCCAGGTCATAGTCTTCTAGAATCTGCCTGATATAGTGGTACCTCAGCAGGAACATATAGGGAATGAAACTGGACGGATACTTTTTGAACAGGAAGAATGAGAGTGGTCCTATCTCGGGTATCGCATAGTCATATTCCCCATTGAAACACGTGGTTATCATTTCTTCTGCATTGGCTCTTGCAGATTTAGAGTCATCAAACTTCCAATTCTCAACGGTTGAACAGGCGTTTCTCAAAGCTATTCTTGTTTCGCCCTGGGTTGAATTCAAGAACCACTCGCCGTCGTATTCTTTGAACAGTTCCAGGGTATCATCGATGGAGAAATCCTTCTTCATCGCTTTGTCAAACTTCTGGATTGCCTTCTTGCCTTCAGGAGATTCTTTATACAGTTGCCAGTAGAATTGGTTAATCTTAAGCATGGTTATTATGTTTTTGTATTATCATTTATTGTTGATCCCCACCAGGATGCTCACCCTCTCCCCATGGTTCTCCAGCAGCTTCCTGCCCGCCTCATGCTCCACCATGCACTTGTCATAGGGATAGCCAATGACAGACTTACAAGAGGGACAGAAAGCGTGGAAGTTATCCTCGATGTTCTCGCAGATGGAACCGTCGTGGTACAGGAACTCATACTCGCACGCCTTGTCCACGTCCTCTCCGAACACCTTGTAGTAGTCATAGCCACAGATCTCGCAGGTGCCACCCTTCACGCGTACCATATGGTCCTGGATGATGGCGTTGGCGGGCTGGAACTTGTCCAGGACAGGCTCATCGCAGGCCGCTACGGACTTGGATTCGAACATGTCCGTATTCTCGAGAACGTACCTTGCCCACATCATCTCCAGCTTCTCTGCGTACTCGGGATTGAGAAGACGGCCGCTGTGCCCACCGTTCCATTCAAACTCAGGCATCTCCTTCTGGAGCATCTCAGTGGTGATGATGGGCACCTCTTCCGGATCTACGGCGTACTCCACAAGGAAGGGCGCATAAGAGGTCATCTCGCCAGGATTCTTCCAGTGGGCCTCCTGGAAAGGAGACTCGTAGATGCTGCCGGCCATCAGGATACCGGTCTTTCCTTCCCCGCAGCGGAGCCAGAATACACGGTCGCCAGGCTCCACGTTTTCAAACTCTCGCAGTTCCCAGGTGATGACAGTTCCAACATTGCGAAGATATTCCCGGCTATAACTCTTGAAAGAGTAGTTCGAGATGGCGGGGTTCCAGAGGAGAATGTAGGTTTTCATGTCCAATACGTTTTTAATTTCACGGTGCAAAGGTATCGCCCCGTTTTGTCAAGTTTTGACAGGCCCGAAAAATTTTCGCAATTTTTTGCTAATATTTTGCGAGATTTTCGGCAACGTATTGGTGGATGTACTCCTTCAGTTCTTCTCCTTCAATAATATCAATATCAGCAGCTAAGCCAATCACAAAGCGGCCCACACCTTCCAGGGCGCACACATCTGCGTCAAAAATGTAGGCGTCACCGCTCTTCTTGATGCTCTTTTCTGCCAGCGGGTATTCTTCCAGCATCAGGTTCTTGGCCTGAAGGGATAGTTTCAGCTTTACGTGGTATTTCTCCGGACCGCTCATCCGGAAGGCGTCTATCTCAGATGAGTTATGGTCGGCTTCGTGTGCCCAGGACTCATCCAGCACCACCACTTCATCTATACGCGCAATCTTGAATCGCTTGTTGCGGTTGTCCTCCGGGTCGTAACACCAGACGTCCAGATAGTTGGTAGTGAAACCAAACGGTTCTACCTTACGGTCACGGACTTGGCCAGAATGGGAGGATTCGTAGTTCTTGAGAATAACAAACACCTTTGCCTTTGCCGCATCTGCCAGTGCCTGGATGTTGGCGGCGTTGGTCTTCTTATCCACATAGTCTGCAATCGTGGTGGTATCGTAAATGGCCGCCAGCTTTCTGTGAAGGCCCTGTTTCAGGGCGTTGGTGTTGTCCAGGGAATCAATAAGCCGGTTAACGATGTACGCCTCTTCTTCAGAGAAATACACAATCTTGGTCAGATCTGGATAGGGCCTCTTCATAGTGGCCATCCGGAAGACACTCCCGTGAATTCTGAAGACGGAGAACCCCGCCGCCTTGAATGTGTCAAAGTAGCGGTAGATGGTCCTCTCAGACATCTGCAGGGACTTCTTCATGTCGTCCAGCGTGTAATAAGTGGGGCCGGACAGCATCTGCATTATTCGCAGTAGGCGTTCTATTTTGGGTTGGTCCATAAGGCTGTAATCTTAAGCCCAAATTTGCTTTACAATCTCAAACAACAGTTTCTGACGCTCTTCTAGTTCATTTGCGCCAAAAGTATCCATTGGCTTGAATGGCAAATTGCTCTTTTCAATCCAATTGGTAAAGTCTAAGTGGGACTTATAACTATCCTGGCGAAGAGTTTCATTCCAGTACAGAGTGTTCGCGTAGGACTTTAGCTTATCCTCGTAGGGTTCGTTATTACTTGAGATATTATCTTTCCCCTTGAGAAGCAGGAGTCCACCAAGGCGATTCCTTTCGCTCTGGAACTTGTCAAGGTCATTGTCAAACAGAGCTTTATTCTCATCATTCTCTGCAAGAATGTGCTCAATATGGAAACCATTCGTGGAACCAGTATTAACGACAAGGTCATAAAGTCCATGACGCATCTCCATATTGGTGTTATAAGCGATAAAGCCTTCGATTCTAGCGAAGAAGTATCTGATGAAACGCTTACCGCAATCGATACCAGTCTCTCTGAAATAACCATAGTTATAGAGACTCGTAATCGCCGTATTACTGTACCGTTCTTTCAGAGCATTGATGAGAGCTTCATCGAAAACAGCGGGTATCCCAGAAACATCCTTATTTCTGATTTTCTCATTAATCTGATAAGTCATCTGGTTGAAGCTATTACTCTCATGGGCCCTCTGCAATTGGAGCAAGCAGAATAACTTATCGAGGTTGTATGAGATGACTTTTATCTTCTCATCCTCCTGAGGGTCTTTTACAGTACATGCCGACATGATCAACATGTATAACTGTCCCATATCGGTAAGCTTACAATAATAGACATGGGCAAAGTCCTTATCGAAAGCGTTTGCGTATTTGAGAATCTTGCAATACAGATCTGAATAATAGACAAAGTCTTCCTTCAGGAAATGCTTTACATTCAAAGAATTGTGCTCAAGATTCAGATCGGTATCACTGAATATGGCGCGATGGTACTCCCTATCAAACTTCTTATTGGAAGCAGAGTTAACGAATTTGGAACGGAGGTAATATACAAAGAATTGGTTAATACCCTCTTCGGCAAACTTGTTTATCTTATCTACTTGCTTGTCCCACAGTTCATTAATCTTTTGGTTATCCAATTCTGTTTTATCAATTTGCCCCAGCAACTTTCCCTTCAAAATCTCATAGGGTTTCAGGCGCACACCACGGTCATTGATAACCTCGAATACCATAGGCACATTCGTCTGTTCGACATTGAGCTTAATGATAATAAGGCGGTACATGAAGTAGTATACGAATCGTTCGAATACCAGTTTTGAATCGAGTTCAGCATCTAGACGATCAGATATGACCTTGTAGTTTGCAGCCATATTTTGGGCCGTGATACCGCTTTCAGTCGGCACCTTCTCAGCATTGTTGTACAAAGCATCCAAGGTGGCCTGATGCCCCTCATGATTCATCCAGAAGGATTTTTTCTTTCCAGACCAACCAACAATCTTTGTTGAAATCCATTGACGAAGCTCATCTTCGTCGAACGCCTTTGCCATATGCATCAATTTGATAAGAATCAGGCTCAAGGTTGTTAATCGCTGCTGACCATCGACGATGTAAGTCTTGTTGCTGTTCTTGTCAACGTTCGTGACGTAAGTGTTCAGATAATACCAGGAGTACTTGGAAATCAATGTTTCTGAATCTTCGTCAGAATCTGCAAAGCGTTTGTGCTCTTCCCAAAACTTATAGAAGACATCATCTAGAAGTCTCTTAACGGGAACATCGTTCCACTTATATTGCCTTTGATAAAAGTCAATGTAATAGGTGGTGTTTGAAAACAGAGAATCAATATTCTCATTTTGAGGGGATACATCCATAGTATTAGTAGTATTATTGATTACAAAGGTATTTTATCTTTTTTCCTTGGCTCTGGGCGTATTCAATCTCTGAACGGGTACTTGAGCCAATATAGCCTCCTACATTAATGACAAATATTTCGTCGGCCATGTCGATTTTGCGCTTATGCATGTCATCCAGCATCTCTTTGGTGCCCTCGGTCCACACTTCATCGTCGCCGCTGTGGCCGAAGAGGCCGACACTGATGACGATGTTGCCTGCGAGTGTCAAGCGCTTCTGGGCCTCAATGAAGGCGTCCTTGAAGCGAGTTGATCCGCAGAGGGTTATGACGGGGTATTTGCCGATCATGGGTTATGCAGCTAAATTCAATATCAATCCTAACAGCGTCAGGGCCGATAACATCTTATCGGTGCCGACGTGTAATCCTTTCAGGTATGTGCCGATGAGGATTACACGCAGCTCAGCGCGTGAGTTCTCGTCCTTCATCAGGTTGAAGAGTTTCTGGTCGATGATGGCGTAGGTGTTTTCCCTGAGCCATTTCACCGAGTACTGGGCCTTCATTCCGTAGACATTCTGACCATTGTTCAGGCAGAGCTGATAGAAGGGCTCATTCTGCATGTGCCAGAAGGGTGTAGCAACCTTCGGGGTGAAGATGAGAGAGGAGCCGATATAATGCTTCCATACCTTGCCGAAGGTCTCTTCCAGCTTTTCTGTCAGCACTATTTTCGGGCTGGTAATGACACCAGCCTCCACCAGATCCAAGATGGCCAGGAGCAAAACAGCCTTATGAGGAGCTTGCTTGCCGGCAATCTTCGCGGTGTGGAGAGAGGAGAATGCTGTGGTGTACTGGTTCATACTTTACTATTAATCATCGTGGTCAAAACGGTCATCCCAATCTCTCATCGACGGCAAAATGGCAGGGCCGGAATGATTATATCCATAGGATATTTTTCCGGCAACAGTGTTTTCCCTAGAGGACACACGAACAGTTTCGATGTGTTGAAACTTACTGTAATCCATACTCAAAACAACAGGAATCTTGTCTTCATATGGAGCATCATCAATTCTCTTATATAGGTCAGCACCAAACCGTTGCGCCTCCAACTCATAGTCGGTTTTCGGTTTTTGGAACCCTGCGCAAAGCGAATCTTTAAAACCCTTTAATTCCTTACGAAGGCCATTAAACATTGTATAGGAAGATGCCACAACTGGAATTTCATCGAGATAGAGCACAAAATTTCCAGCTGCTTGCGACTCTTCAACTTTGATATGTATATGTTCTATCTTTCTGAGTTCAGCAAAACAGAACAGGATGACTTTAAATGCAGTAAACCTCTCGCGGCACTGAAAAACGCGCCTTTTGATCTGGTTTTGATAGTAGAACACAACCATGCGCTCACTTTTACCGACCCGGTAAATGAAGCTGTTTTTTGACGTCTGATAGGTAATTTTTCTACCAATATTGTCAATCAACGGATAATTCTTTATGGCAGAAGCAATCGCATCAATACTGTCTTTGTACTCAAAATAGATTGGCCATTTAGGAATTTGAGGCTTCGGCTGTTCATCTTCAGACACTACAGATTTGACATGCCTTTTACGAAGGCCTGTCTTCTTCTCTACCTGTGGCTCTTCTGTGGCAAGAGTTTCTCTCAAGGAAGCCAGTTCGGAGAAGTCATGTAATGACTGTTTTACCATGCCAGAAACAATTAATAGCTAATCGTACATTTCGTTATAATACACATTGTCATGATCGTCCTCACGGTCATAACTGGAGTAATCATAGTGAGGTTTTTCATGCTTCTCCTCTTTGTAGAGGTCTCTTTCCTGGACGCGCCCGAAGATGTCCCGGGCATATCCATATTTGGGCTTTCTGGCCATAATCAATTATCTAACAAAACGTTTCGCTACAAATAAAACACTCTAAATAATCACTCAGAATCAACTAATTCATCACCCATTCGGTATTTAATATCGTAATTAATGATGTAGTCAACCTCTTCCGGAGTGAATGAATAATATTTGGCCAAGCAGAGGTCTATTTTGTCTATTATACTCTTGGATTTCGCCGGATAGTACTCTTCGTAATAGACTAATCCACTATCATAAACTCTATTCTTAACAGCCCTAAGGTCAATATATGATTTCTTTAACTCCTTCTCAATTGTCTCAAGTTCATTCTCTCTAAAGGTGGATATCGGGAAAGAAAGAATCTCCCTTTCAGAGAAGTCGCGGCAATTACTTACATTCTTATAGAACCAATAAAACACTGAACTATTTAGGATACAAGCGACAAGAGCTCCGTTTGAGCTTTTCAACATCTTATAATGTGACGATTCTTGCATTCCGGGGCCGCTATTAGGCTTAAATGACATACTTCGGATAAAATATGTCGGACCATTGTGATAGTAAGTACATTTGTTCCCGTGTCCAATGACCTTATTCATTCTATCTCTCATACGAGTCAACTTTTGATAGATAGAAAGCTCAATTCTATTGCCTACTTTGTATAGGGCAAGATTAGGGTCTTCTTTTGTATTCTTAATGTACGAGAGTCTATTGAATAAGAATGGCCTTTCAATAACATTCCAGTGCTGGTAGCGACATGAATAATAATGAGAACTATCATTGTTTGCCTTACCTCCAACAGCTATAGTTAAGCGCTGTTCAACATTTTCGAATAATTTTCCGGGACGATTAGAATACGAAGAAAACCAAAGCTCCATATTATTTAGAAGAATATCAAGCAATGGCGCAAATTTGTCGTTGGACACACTCGAAATAGGGATAATCATCCCCAATTTTGCAGTATCATTCATGATGGACTGAACTCTTTCAAGAACAAATGCATAAAGATTATTACAAGAGAGAGTCTCATAACCATCAAGCTTATATATATCAGAGACGGCTTTTTTGGTGTTCTTGTCTTTTTTTGTATATACGACGTAGGGAGGATTACCGATAATGATATCAAAGCCTTTCTTTTCGTGCAAAATCAGATAAAACTCTGCCATCCAGTGGAATGGCTGATGTGTCTCTAACCAAACATTGTAATCGATTTGGGCGGTTGCGGAATAAAGATGCTTATTGAGAAGGCTGTTGAGTTTAGAAAGCTCATTATTAAGGGAATTCTTAGCATCTTTTAATACCTGTATATCAGATTCTCTGCTCAGCTGTTCTAACCTAAAAACCTCATATGTGTCGGCCACATCCTGAAGTTTAGCTTGTAATTTATCTTTAAGCTCTTGATTTGCTAACTGCTGTAAGAAATCACTTGCCACATCTAGATCATGGTATAATTGTTCCTCTGTAGCATACCCAATAAGCGTGTTACCACACCTAATGTTGAAATCTACATCAGGAAGAGGATCAAGCCCCATGTTGTCAGCTCGCTTATCCACTTCGACGACAGCTACCATCTTTAGGAATAAGCGTAACTTTGCTATTTCAATAGCTTCCGCCATTATGTCTACGCCATATAGGTTGCGCAGAATAATGCTCTTGTATATGAAATACTGTATATTGCTGCGGTATTTGTTTTTGATTTCTGCTAATTGATCTTTGAATGAAGCGTGATCCTCGGCATTGAATTCCTCCATCTTCGCAATACATACTTCGTATAGAGGTTCAAGTAGATTGAGAGCAGCAAACAAAAAAGCACCAGAACCACATGTGGGGTCTAAAATGGTAATATTAAGAAGTTCATTGTAAAAAACATCGATGAACTTTTTATCATCTGTATAATTTAGGAAGTCGTAAGCGATTTTGGGCGTATTGAGGTTGTAAGTGATGAAGTCGTTAAAACTCTTTATTTCACCACTTTGGGTCTTGCTGATTATATCATGGTATTTTTGGAACCTCTCAATAGTCTCTCTCCAGATTTCAGTAGGGAGTCCCATGTTAGCAGGAGTAGGGGTATTCCATTGTTTACGTCGATCGAGCAAGCCATCAGCTTCAGGGTCTAAACCACATGCAATATCCTCAGGGATAGTTTCATGAACGCCTTTTTTTACTGCATCATAGATGAATTCTTCCACGTGATTTCTGAAGTAGATCCAGAACGAGGAATTTGGTCCAAATGCCTCAGGATAATGCCTCGAAACGGCATCAAATAAGTATGGAATAATTGTATTTCGACCAATATATTCAGTTATATCTTCTTTGGTATAATATGCACCCATTTGGGCACGGTCGTTAATATACTGCTCAAAAATGTAGCCCAACACATCCGGGTTTATATCACGTCCTGATGCTGTCACACGAGTATCAAGATGCCAACGCCACTTATCGAAGAATTCAAACAAAGAGACAAAGGCTTCGTCCTTAATATCAATATTCTCATAATCCCGTTCTATCTGGTGAACATCAAACATTCCACCATTGAGATATGGAATGCGGCCGTAAATGTCCTCAAATTGGTCATCATGTTTGGGAGAGTTTAGGCCTCCTCGGAATAGTTGAACGAGGAATCCCTTATAGAAGGATTTGAAGAATTGGTTCTTTCCCTTCTTCTCTTGAACCCAATGCAGTTTATTTCGAAGGTAATTCTCGTCTCCGTCAAGGAAACCTTTCTTCTGGATAAAGTAGCAGAACATCAGTCGATTGAGCATCACAGATGTGTACCACTGCTTGTTCTTGTTTTCTTTAGCCTGAATCTGGTCATCAATGCCAGTAATGAAACTAGCAAAGGCCTTATGCTCTTTATTGAAACCGGTATAAAAGTCTTTGGTTATCTTTTCAGAATTAATAGCAAAGGCCCCTTGGATACGCTCCTTAACATCTACTATAGTCGTTATTTCGTCTATATCGAAAGACAGTCCTGCTATCTTTTCGTAAAGAAACTGAGCCTTTTCTGCTTCAGCATATTCGATTATGACTATATCGCGTTTTTCGTTGGTCTTGACAGGAGCAACCCATTGATGGTGTTCAGTTCCTGGAATGGTGAAGATGCAGATATAATCGTTAGCTGCCTTTCTTAACTTAACATCAAGCTTTTTGCAAGTTGTGTTAGATGGTAACTCTTTAACAGAGCATTGTAGTACCTGAAAACCGTTACGTTGCGCTATGGCTTTTATTTCAAAAGGCTTTTCCTCCACATAAAAAATGGGTAAGGACGCAAAGTTATTGCTCACTTTGTTCCACCCCATTTCCTCAATGAAAAGGGTACGGAAATCAGTTGCCTTAAGATAAGAAGTAAATTTTGTTTTTGTCAGTGCCATATGCATTACATCTTAGTGAGTCCCATTGAGCAAAGAATCTTCGGTTCTTTATTCTTAATACTGGAGTCCTGCTTGCGGCAAAGAACACCTTTCTTGCGGAAGTCTAGAACTGCCTCAACGATTTCCTCCTGGTCATCGCCTTTGTTAAGCATACGGCCAAGAACGGTCTTCGTGGTTTCAATCAATTGGTAGTTATATATATCATCCACAGCCAGTTTCACCTGCTGCTTGTAGTCTTCATCATAGAACAGGTTAGTTTGCTGGCTATAGAAATTTTCAAGCAGCTGGACAATACGGTAACGGGTGCTGAACCGGTTACCCAGAACGCCCATAGCAGAAGGGATATCATCGCCTATGTCCTCCACAGATTTCTTGACCAAATCAAAGTGATCTGGCATCTGAGGAAGCGCAGGCTCCTTAGCTGTGCATTCCATGGCTGTAAGAATTTTCTTCTGGGACTGGCTTACAAGATTACCAGCTCTGTCGTACCAACTGAGGATATCGAAGTCATTGTAGGTCCTGCAGAAGGTGATAACGCCATCGGGACGGTCCGGCGCAGTAGCCTTAGTGGCGTAAATCATATCGCTAAGGGCTGGAATAATCTCCTTGAGTTTAGGATTGGATTTAATTGCCTTCTGCCAGATCTGATATGCCTGGGAAGAGAGGTCAACATCAGAGTCTCCTTCTTCCTGGTCCAGGATGCCGCTCTGCTCATTGTAAAGGTTCATCAGATTCTTCTCGTTCCCCTCAAAGAAAACTTCATCAGAGCCCACTACATTGGCGTTTTCATTGATTCGTTTATTGAGGCGGCTGCGCAGGCGAATGATAGTCTCTATACCGTCTGCAGGGAAGAAGGAATAGCAGAAGATTTCCTTAGATTCCTGGCCAATACGGTCAACACGACCAGCACGTTGGATGAGTCGGATGATAGCCCAGGGCATATCGTAGTTCACGATAACGTGTGAATCTTGCAGGTTCTGACCTTCAGAAAGGACATCCGTTGCAATGAGTACCCGGTACTGTTCGTTGGCATCAATATCCTGACCATTGCTCTTAGGAGAGAATCTGTCAACAGATTTTGTCGGGTCTTTGCTATCACCCGTCACATAGTAAATCTGTTTCATACCCATCTGCTTCAGCTGGGCATACAGATACATAGCTGTATCAGAGTACTGGGTGAATACAATAACCTTATCCTTCCCATGTTTCTTATTGAGAAGATCATACAGGCTCTTGACCTTCTTGTCTTCATCGGGATTCCAGACACCACAAAGTTCAATCATTTTGATGATGGTCTCAGAATCCTTCCTCAACTGCTGCTTAAGAGTGCGCTTGAAATAGGTAGGACGGAGCCAGGAGACGTTATTCTTCATCTTGATGGTCTCGTAGTGGTCCTTGGCTACGGCCTCATATGCGGCAAAATCTGTAGGAATCGGTTTGGCCGCGAGGATTGTGCCGGAAGTGGGAATCTGGGCTGTCTTATCACCAAAAATGGAGACGTTGGTATCCTCATCATCAATGAAATCGTCGGGAAGAGCATTTTCATCACCAATCGGCAAATTGAGGCCGTTATCAAGTGCGTACATGAACACGGCATTACGCAGAAGGTGATGATAGAGCGTCAGTAGGAATGAATAACCGCAGCTGTCCATTCGTTTGAAGAATGTACTCTTGCAGAATCCCATCATGCGCTCGCCGGCACGTGATAGATTATCAATGACAAGCTGGTCGGACTTCGGGATATCAACCGTCCTATCCTCACTGATGTAGTGAATAAGACCATAGCGAGGGAGTTTCAGTGACTCCATGAGACTGATCATCTCATCGGAATACAGACGGCTATACTGGTCCTTGGGGTCGGTCGGGAACTTGATGGACCGCGGAATTCTGTCAGGGAAATAGGACTTGGTTCCATCCGGGAATTCCAGGAAACGACGCTTGTTCTCTGGATCTTCCTTGGCGTAGTTATCCTTGATAAACGTGCGGGTACGGCGCACCAGAAAGAGTTTCATCAGCTCGTTCCAGTCCTCGACAAAGGGGCTCTGCTCAAATGCCTTGATACTCCGGATAAAGACTTCATTGTGCTTCATCAGGAACTCGCGCTCTCCACCCAGATACTTAATGTAGATTTCAGGGCGGATGCCCAAGTCCTGGTCTTCCTCAATGAAGAGTTTCAGCTGGTTGCTCAAGTCACGGAAGTCCATATTGTAGGGCGTTGCCGTGAGAAGAAGAACGCTGCTGTTCTGCTTCTGGATTAGGGCCTGAATCTTTTGATAGCGGGAACCGTTGGAATTACGAAGGTTGTGGCTTTCATCCACGATAATCAGCTTGTAATAGCGAGCCTTATCGGGGTCAAGCGGTGCAGCCATCGATATGACGTCCGCTTTCAAATCGTATTTCTTGCGGTATTTCTTCCACATCTCCTGCAGGTTGGCAGGGCAGATGATGAGGGTATTACTGCCGTAGGTGTTCTCATATAGTTTGGCTATGGCGCAAGCGGTGATGGTCTTACCCAAGCCCACAACGTCACCAATCATGGCGCCACCACGTTTCTCATTGTGGAGGTGACGAGCGGCAATTTTCACGGCCGTTTGCTGGAAGTCGAACAGATCTTTACGGAACTCCGGCGGCAGGGAAAATTCTTTCACGCCCATACGCGCCTCTTCGCTAAGATGGTAGGCGGTCTTGAGATAAATGTAGTAAGGCGGGATGCCTTCTTCACTGGCCCAGCTTTCTTCCAGGGCCTTGATTAGTTCCTCGGTAATATCTACGCAGAAACGGTCGTTCCAGCGGTCCTCAAACCAATCTGAGAGCTTCTTGGCAGAGTCACTATCGGCAAATTCAGCATTCAATTCACCATTTCCGGTAAGGCCCGAATAAGTCAAATTACTGCTACCCAGGATGGCCGGAATAGGATTGTAATGATCATCGGGACGGTAAGCCAAATAAAGCTTAGCATGAAGAGGCTCTCGGAGATATAGCTTAACACATACCTTTCCTTCTTTCAGTTGACGGGTGAGGTGACGGAGGGTGTTCTGGTCCGCATTGGTGGGGAGGCCTATCAGAAGCTGGTTGCGGAAATCTTCGGCTATCCTTCGCTTAGCGTCGAGCACATCTTCGGAATCGGGAATATATTCCTCACCACCGTAAAGACGGCGCAATAGTTCCTCCGGAGGACGGTGCATGCCAATCAAAAGACGGCATGTACGCTTGACTTTCTTGTCATTCTCATAGACATTATCTCCGGGGAGTTTGTCTATCTGGTCAACGACGAGATTCCAACCACGGAGGTTGAAATAGCCCACGCAAAAGTCCACCCGCTTTACTCCCAGACTGGAAATAATGCCCTGTAGGCCTTCCGTGAACTTCACCTCGATATTGTCGTAAATACGAGCCATAGAAGTTCAGTGTGTATGTAATATGTGCTTATTGACCCCAAATTTACAAAATTTTTTGTCAAGAAGTGTCAGAAAATGTAATAAAATTTAGTGAGGTATAGGCATTTCCGCATTTAGCATAAAAAGAAGATTCCCCGGAATTTCCAGGGAATCTCAAAACTTGGGCTGATTATCAGTCTATTATCCGTAAGCTCCTAAGCGATAGAAGCTAGGCTGGGGTTGAAGAACATCTGGAACATGTCAGCAAAGACGTTGGAGATTTCCTTGATGCTCATGCCCAGGCTCTGGCCAAAGTTGTAGACGAAGTTAACCTCATCCTCACCGATGGTCTTGTCGGCCATGACAGTCCGAATCATGTAGGCCACAAGTTCGGGTTTGATACCCTGGTCAATCTTGAGCAGATTGGTGATGGATTCCTCGAAGACCTGCTTCACATCCTGTTTCTGAATGTGCTTGAAGAAGTCTTTCGGGAAGAAATGGGTCCTGGAGAGCGTATTGATAATGTGCGCCTGCTCTTCTGCTGTCATCTTACCATCAGCATTGGCGGCAATGAGCCCTGCGGTAGCATAGAAGTAGGTCAGATGATAGTCCAGGGGGCCATTGCCAAGGCGGAGAAGAATCGAAATGAGCTCGTTCATGCCACGATCCAGCGCAGCCTGGCTCCTGGCAGTAGCGAACAGGCGGATGGCTTCCACGCGGATAGGATCTACCGGGTGGTCATACAGGCTCAGGCCGCCACCGGTCTTGAAATATTCAAGGTGCTTGGTGTTGTCTTCTAGAAGGTCTGCTATGCTCACCTGCATGCTCTTGAGGTCAAGGCCGGACTTCATCTTATAGAAGGCCGATACACTGGCTTCCAGGTTGCCGCAAGCCCAAAGGCCGAAACGGTCTGCAACCAGCTCCGCAAGGTTGTCGTGCAGATGGATCTTGTAGTTAAGGGCAAGCGGAATCTGCGGCTTATCCGGAGGGTAAACAAAGTTAATCAGGCGCTTCAGTTCGGTGTCCCTATTGATAAGATGACCAAGCTCATGGCCCACCACGAACCTCAATTCATCTTCGCTCATCAACTTGAACAGCTCAGAGTTGACGTTGACAATGTGAGGACGACCTTCTTCTGCCGACGAGATGGAGAACGCGTTGATGCTGGAATCTCCGGTCACATAAAAATCCACCGGCTCTTCGAATCCAAGCGTCTCCTTCACTTCCTGACAAAGGGCGTAGAAGTTGCCCAGGAGTTTCTTATCCACCTTCATGCAGTGTCCCTCCATCCGGCTTCTCCAAAGGTCGTCTTCAAGTGAATCGTCTGCATTCTTGATGACAAACCTTACTACATCTCCCTGGAGTGCCTGGTAAAGCAGGGCAGCAATTTCCTGCTCCAGGCCGATTTCGATTTTAAGCTCTCGTGCCATAGTTGTTATTTCGTTTAAGTTGTTTAATTGCCTGTGGTTGAAGTACAAAGTTAATAAAAGTCCTGGATTACTGCGCGAACTCTTTCTGGAACGGCACAAAGTTGCCATCCGGATTGTGCCGAAGGCCGGTCCGGTAACCGTCCAGGATGGAAAAATCGATGAGGCGGAACTTGTCCTTGAATTCATCCTCTTCAATCACCTGATGGAAAAGCTTGGCGATGTGGGCCGGCGGGTTGGCAAAGGCGCCACAGCCCATGGCGCTCAATACAAGGGAATCGTGGCCCTGCATCATGCCAATGCGGAAGATGGTGCGCATCTTGTCCAGGGTGATATCTGCCTCTTCCTTGTACATCATGCCGTCCGGGCCGATGCGGGGGCCGCTGAGTGCAGCCACGGAAATGACGGGGATGTTGTAGGGCTTTGCCTCCAGCATGGAGCCTTCGGACTCGGGGCCGCGGAAGAACGTGACGATGCCGCTGTAGATGCCGCCGAAGTGGACATCCATCGGGTACTGGTCCGCGTTCTGCACCAGGCCCAGATCAGGATATTGGTATATGCGTGCGTGAGAGAATTGGTAGAGCGACAGCACCAGATTGCTCCGCCTGCAGAGGTTTTCCTCCTGGGCGCCGGAGCCATACTCCACCAGGCCGCCCGGCGTATACAGGTCCGCCAGATTCAGCATGGCCGGATTGTAACCAGCGTCAATGAGCTCCTTAGCCGCCAGGACGCAGTCCTTATTCTCCACCCGGATTTCCGTTTTGATGGGCTCAATAGGGTCGATAAGAAGGCTGTACGGTTCACGATACATAACGGCAGCATCCATTACTTCCTTCACGTCCGGAAGCTTCACTGTAGAGCCGTCAGAAGCAACATACCACCCCTGGCGCAGCAGTGCCAGAGTGGAATTGAAGATTTCAATTCGAAATGAGTGTTTGTCCATAGGATGTGGTTGTACTTACAAATATAGTCATTATTTCAGACGCAAAGGTACAACCCCAATTTGTCAACTTTTGACAGACCGCCAAAATTTTCGCCCATTTTGCTGTTCCACCCGTTCCGCGCGTTCCACTCGTTTCTGGGATGGAACACCGGAACAGTATGTCAGGCCGATTGCTTTGGGCCGATGTCGACATCCGGGCCGATGGTATCCAGTTCCACCGTTTTCCCGGTGCCAGGGCCGATATGGGAAAAGGTACTTGCTCGTCTGTCAGTTTGGTCTCCGGCAGAGCCGCCGCC
>JAEEGJ010011108.1_pt1 | contig 23020 bp, 12 predicted proteins | sample 8958761 | NCBI WGS metagenome assembly JAEEGJ01 (sample SAMN16246546, study PRJNA631951) | gut metagenome | biome: gut microbiome; feature: rumen; material: RS-attached | host: Bos | place: Iran: Karaj | collected 2018-10 | reverse complement strand
CCACCAACGTGAACATCACCGTGCAGGAGAGCAAGTTCCCCTCCGTACAGCCGTCCAAGCCCGTTGTGATCTATTACCCGCCGCAGACGCCGTCATATTACTTCTACAGGCCGTTCGGCTGGTAAGCGTTCGATCCGGCATGGCCCGCAACGCATCATGGACCCTCCTGTCGGGTCATGCCGGATTATTTCGAAAGAGAAGCGAAAAAACGCTTGACTTTCCCTCGAACGGGACTATATTTCTGCCATAAACGCAATTCCTCCTATCCAACCGTTGTTTTTTACCTGAAAAAGCTACCATGCAGGACGACCAGACAGAACATTTCGAAAAGCCTTCCGTCTTCCGCAGATCGAGCATGGACACCCTCGCGGACGTGCTGCTTGACGAGATCAATGCTGAACCCGGAAACGGCGATCTTTTCCGCCGGACGCGGATCATCGTCCCGAACCGGAGCATCCAGAGATATCTTTCGCTCCGTTTCGCGCACCGGTACGGCATTGCGGCACAGCTCGAATTTCCCTCGCTGATGTCGGTCTTCCAGCGTTTCCTGCCGCAGACGCACGACCGTCCGAACATCGACAGGAAAACGATCGGCTGGCGCATTTACCGGATCCTGCGGGAACCGGGTTCCGGGAAGGCGTTCCCCCTGCTGACGCAGTGGATCAGGGGGGATTCCAAACGCCTGTACGACCTGTCCCGCCAGCTCGGAGAGCTCTATGACAAATACATGCTGTACCGTCCGTGGTGGATCAACGACTGGGAAGCCGGACGGACGCCGCAGGGATTGAACGGCGAACCGACCGCGGACTGGCAGGGCGAGCTCTGGCGGTGCATTGCGGGAGAGGACTGGAGAGGAAACCATTTCGCCGCGGTGTTCGACAGGATCGAACGCAAGGAAGAATGGAACGGCGCTTCGGGGCAGCTCCCCCGAAACGACGGGGAAACGATCCGCATCTTCGGTTTTTCCCAGCTGCCGCCGACCGTGCTTCAATGTCTGGAGCACTTCAGCAGACTCGGCATCACCGTCAAGCTGTATCACCTCGTGCCGAGCGGCGAGTATTATGCGGACTGCAAAAAGAACAAGGACGAACTGCGCGAGTTCCTGGACCGGTATTTCCGTGAAGGCCAGGACCCGGTCCGGCTCCTGGAAGGCCTGAACTCCGTTTATTTCCAGCACAATCCGCTGCTGGCTTCCTTTGCGATGCAGAGCTGCGTCATGCTGAACCGGACGGTCGAATGGAACGACGACGCGGTATTCGATGATCCCGCAGAGAATATGCCGGACGAGGGGACGATCCTGCATCGTCTTCAGAAACGGATCCGGGGCGACATGAGATCCTCCGTCGGCCGTCCCCCGAAATGGGAAAAAGGACGAGGATGCCGTTCGATCCAGATCAGGAACTGCTACTCGGCGTTCCGCGAAGTGGAGGCGGCGCACAACTTCATCCTGCACTGCATGGACGAGGATCACGACCTGCCGCTGAAAGACATTTTCATCATGACCCCGGCTCCGGCGGATTATGCTCCGCTGGTGGATGCGGTCTTCAATCATGCGAGCGACACACGCCTCGGCGTGTCCATCGCGGATCAGCCGCAGACGGAACGCCTGTCCTCGTACAGCACGCTGATGAAGATCCTGTCCCTGTTCAAAGGCGATTTCGCCGCGTCGGAAATCTTCGCCATCCTTCAGGACCGTTCGCTTCAGGAGCATTGGGGGTTCACTTCGGATGACTGCCGGTATTGCCTGGCGCGCGCGATGCAGGCGGGCATCCGCTGGGGCTGGGACGCGGAAGAGCACAGTCGTTCCGGCGGCAAGGCGTTCCCGGAGAACAGCTGGCAGGCGGGATTCGACCGCATGCTGCTGGATTATGCCATGGATGCGGATCCCGCGACCCCGTATCAGGTCAATGACGAAGACGCGGTCTTCCCCGTGCCGGGATTCGACGGCGGGCGGGCGGAACTGCTCGGCAAATTCATCGCCCTGACCACAAAACTGCATGAGACGGCGCAGATCATGCGCAGCCGGGAGCAGAATGGCGTGCCGTTCCCCGAATGGCAGACCGCGCTTGCCGACCTGGCGGGCTGTCTCTTCGGCAGGGATTCCCAGCTGAAGACCCTTCTGCTGAGCGTGCTGAACACCTGGCATCAGGAGCTGGCGGAATCGGACGCGGAAGATGTCCCGCTGACCGCCGGGATCGTGCTGGCGTATCTTCAGGACAAGCACGTGAAGCCGGAGGACAACACCATGGGGTTCATGCGCGGGAAGATCACGTTCTGCGGCCTGCGCCCCATGCGGAGCATCCCCGCCGACGTCATCCTGCTGCTCGGCATGAACCATAAGACGTTTCCGGAGGAAGACGACGCCCGGGAGTTCGACATCATGCAGCAGTACCGGACGGACCGGAGATCCGGTGTCGGACGCGAGCCGGGCGATCCGCTCAGACGCGACGAATCGCGCCAGCTCTTCCTGGATACGGTCATGGCGGCGCGGAAGTATCTTTACATCAGCTATGTCGGACGGGACATCCACGACCGCAAGGACAAGCCGCCGTCCGTGTGCGTGGACGAACTCAAAAGCTATCTGACGCATGAATTCGGGAAAAACAGTTTCATCGAGCTGAAGGAGCCGATCCACGCCTTCTCGCCGGAACTGTTCGAACACGGCGCCGCGAACCAGTCTTTCTCAAAGAACATGAGGGATGCGGCGAAGCAGATCGCCGAACCGTCGGGCGCCGTTTCGTCCGGCGGGAAACCGGCTTTTGACATTCGCGACGGGGTCCATCCCGATGAAAATGCGGAGACGTTCTGCCGGACTCTGGAATTCGACGATTTGAGATGGTTCTTTGTCAACCCGGCGGGGAAATATGTCCGCGACACGCTCGGCGCCCGGTTGTCCGTGCAGGAATCGTCGTCGCCCGAGGATTCGGAGCCGTTCGACAACAAGCTGGATTTCGATGTGAAAGACGGACTGTTCCAGTCCTGCCTCGAAGCCTCGGACCGTGACGCGTTGAAAAGCGTTTCCCTGCGGCGGCTGAAGGCGGACGGAAGCATTTCCCTGATGCAGAACGCGGACGACTGGAAGGACTGGTCGGAAATGGTCATGCTCGCGGAGGGGATGGAGGCGGATGAAACCCGGATGACGGAACGGCTGATCCCGGCGGGAGAAACGGATCTCGAATACTCCGCCGCGGACGCCGGGGAGCTTGCCGGGCTGATCTATGACACCGTCCCGGTCGGCACGTTCCGCACCACGCTGATCCTGCCGGACATGAAAGTGTATCAGCCGGAAGACCCCGGCGAACCGTGCGTGCGGATGGAATGGAGCCTGGCGAAAAGCATTTCCGGTTCGCAGCTGATCCGGCCGGTCCTGAACCATCTCCGCGCCAACCTCGACAGGAAGACCGTGACGAAGATCGTATATCTTGACGGGAAGGACCGCATTCTCGCCATGAAGGCGGATGCGATGGATCGTGCCGATGCGGAAACGGTCATGAAGCGGTTCCTGTGCCTTTATCATGCCGGGATGCGGAAGCCCCTGCCGTTCTTCCCGAAAGCCTCGTACGCATATTGGTCGGGGGCGGATGAGCGGAAAAAACGGTCGCAGGCGGAATCCTGCTGGAACGGCAACAGGAACAGCAAGGGCGAAGTCGAAAAGTTCGGCGATTTCTTCGGGTCCGGGCTTCCGGTCAGCGAAACGTTCGAAGGCCTTGCCGGGGCGTTCTTCGGAGCCGTTGTGTTCCGCCAGGAGAATCCGGGAAAGGGGAAAGGGAATAGAAAATGAAAGTCTGCGATATCAACGACTATCCGCTGAACCTGCCTCCGGGGTTCCTTTCCGGCTCAGGTCCTGAAGCTGTTTCCGCCGACTGTCGTCCCGGCGGCAGATATCTGATCGAAGCCAGTGCCGGGACCGGCAAGACCTTTACGATCACGCATCTTATCCTGCGCCTGATCCTGAAAGGCGTGCCTGTCCGGAAGATCCTCGTGACGACGTTTTCCAAAGCGGCGGCGGACGAACTGAAGACCCGCATCCTGAAACTCCTGAACAAGGAGTTCCACGAACTGGAGTCGAACACGAAACGGGGGCCTTCCTCGGATCTGGACCTTTTCGGTTTCGCTCAAAAACAGAAGGACAAGTTCCTGCTGCAGCTTGCCGTCAGCTCCATCGACGAAATGACGGTCAGCACGATCCACGGCTTCTGCCAGAAGATGCTCCGGGAATACGCCCTGAAATCCGGCAACGGATTCGAGACGGAGCTGGTCCCGGACGAATCCGAATACCGGGACCGCCTGATACGGCGGTTCTGCCGGAACCGTTTCTACGGCGGCGAAGACGCGCGGGACCGGGAATCCTTCGAAACGCTTCAGGCCGCGGCGAAGTTTTCCTCGGATCCGATCGACCGGGACTGTGCCGACGGAGAGGCGCTGGACGATAAGCAGACACTTTGCCGGGATGTCTACCGTTATGTCAGAAAGGGACTTCAGTCCGAAAAAGACAGGGACGGCGTGATCTCCTATGACGACATCATCCGGGATTTCGATGCGGCGCTTCAGACGGACGACCGCCTGGCGGAGTCGATCCGGTCGCAGTACACGGCGGTGTTCGTGGACGAGTTCCAGGATACCGACCGCCTCCAGTACCGTATTTTCGACAAGTGCTTCCCGAAGGGCTGCCGCAGCATCTTCTACATGATCGGCGATCCGAAGCAGGCCATCTACGGGTTCCGCGGCGCCGACATCTACACCTATCTTCAGGCGAAGAACACAGCGAAGGGCCAGTACACTCTGACGAAGAATTTCAGGAGCTCGCGCGACATGATCGAGGCCGTCAACCGGATCTTCAGCGACGGCGACCTGGAAGCCCCGCATGAGACCCACGGCGTTTTCCTCCAGAAGGATATCCCGTTCGTTTCGATCGAGTCGGGAGCCCCCGGAGACTTCCCGGACAACCCCGGAGGCTCGCTCCGGCTCCGGCATTACGTCGGGACGAAGAGCGACTGCGCCCCCGCGATCGTGGACGACGTCGTGCGCGAGATACGCTATCTGCTGTCGGAAGACTGCGACATGCAGGTGTTCGAGAAGCGGGACGACGATGACGACGGCGAAACCGGCGAAACCGGCGAAAAGGAGGAGAAAAAGATCCCGCGCCGTCTCCGCGCGTCCGACATCGCCATCCTGGTGCAGACGCACGATCAGGCCGCCGAACTCGTGAAACGCCTCAACATGGAAGGCATTGCCGCGTCCGCATGCAAGTCCGGCAAGATCTACGACACGGACGAAGCGAAGCTCATGCTCCTGCTGCTCCGGTGCTTCCTGCATCCCGATATGCAGTCTGTCCGCGGCCTGATGCTTTCCCCTTTCTTCCGTTTCTCCGGCGACGACGTCACATCCGATTCCGCCCGGCTCGAATCCCTCCTGAAACAGATGTCGGATTGCGGAAGGGTCTGGGCGCAATCCGGGCTGCCGGCGGCTTTCCTGCAATTCCTGGATACGCCTGTCGCCGATGTTTCCCCGCGCATGCGGATCCTGTCCGAGTTCAACGGGGAACGCGTGATCACGAATCTCATTCAGCTGATGGAGCTGCTTTACCAGAAAGAGGCGAGGGAACATCTTCTGCCGGAAGACCTCCTCAACAGCCTGGATCTGATCGTCAGCGGCAAGGCGAAAAGCAACAGCACGGACGACTCCGAGGACAATCCCGACCAGCTGCGCCTCGACCGGGATTCCGCTTCCGTGCAGATCCTGACCATGTTCGCCGCGAAGGGCCTTGGATTCCCGGTCGTATTTGTCCCGTATCCCGCGAAAACCGACTGGAAGAACATGCAGCAGAAGGAAGTCGCCTTCAGGATCAATACCGCGGCGCAGAACGCGGAAACGCCGGAAACCGTGCTCGATTTCGGGCGGAGCGCGGAGAACCAGACGGTCGCCCGGCAGGAGGAGATCAGGAACAGCCTGCGACTGCTTTACGTGTCGCTCACCCGTGCGTCTCTGGTCACCTACCTGTATACGCAGCAGCTTGCCGCGCCGAACGGCAGAGCGATCAACTATGTCAATTCCGCACAGGGCGTTCTCCTGGCCTCGCACAGGCCCTCGGAGGAGTTCCCGGGAAAGACGGTCGTGGAACACCTCTGGGACTCCGGTTATTTCGAGGGGACGGGCGACGTCCTGCCGCAACAGCTTGCCGGCTGGTGGAGCGACCTGGACGATGAGGAAAACGGCGGCGGCGCTTCCGCCGGAAACATTGATTTCCACATCAGGCGGAACGGCGTCTTCGAACGCCATTTCGGAAAGAGAGTCGACATCGCGCCGCTTCGGAAGGAAGAGATCCCGGAGGACCTGCGGGAAGCGGATTTCTCGGGAACGATCCGGGACAAATGGAGCATCATGAGCTTCTCCTCGTTCCAGAACATCCTGAACAAACGCGCCGACGTGGAACGCGAAACCCCGGCGGACCTGGACGAACAGAACGCCGTTCCCGAGGATGAAAGCGGGACCGAATCGCCAGCGGGCACTGGCGCAGACACCCCCGCTGTCACGTCCTCCGACAGAAACCTTTTCCGCGACTTCCCGCATGGCGCGACCGTCGGCAGCATGACGCACAAACTGCTGGAAAACTGCGCGGGGCACTTCGATCTCTTTGCCCCGGACAAACAGGAGAATGCTGCGAACGCGGAAACCATTGAAAACAGGATCGCCGCCGCCATGCGCGAATACGGCTTCGATCCCGAAGATGATGCAAGGAAGCGGCAGCTCCTCGACGGCGTGGCACGCACGCTTCAGATCCCCCTGCCGAAGTCGGCGGACGGCAAAGGCGCCGGGATTCCGCTTTCCGGGATCCGCCAGGACAGGACGGTCGCGGAAATGGAGTTTTTCCTGGATGCTTCGAACAGCCTTGATCTGGAGCAGATCCTTGCCACTCTGGCGAATGCCGCTTCCGAACAGGCACGGCCGCTTGTCGACCGGAAAAACGGTTCCCACGACGGAAACGGCATCCTGAACGGCATCATCGACCTGATCTTCGAGCATGACAGAAAGTATTACATCGTGGACTGGAAAACGAACTGGCTTGGCGCTTCCGATGCGGATTACACCTCCGACCGCATCCGTCCCGTGATGGGGAAAGAAGGCTATGTCCTGCAATCCTATCTCTATGCGGCCGCGCTTCTCCGGTTCCTGCGCCAGCGCGGCAAAGATTACGATGCGTTCGGCGGTGTGTATTACATCTTCCTGCGCGGACTGAGCCGCGGGACGCAGAACGGCATCTGGTTCGACGTGCCGCCGCGGGAATGCCTCGAAGATCTTCTGAAGCTTTTCAGAAAGGAAGGTGTTTGAATATGTCCGATTTCCTGAACATGCTCCGCGGACGCGGGGTTCTTTCCGATATCGACGTCGCCTTTGCACGGTTCATCGGCAGAAACGCGGGCGGCGATCCCGCCCTGACGCTTCTTGCCGCGCTGGTCTCCAATGCCGCGTCCGTACACGGCGAGATCGCGCTGCCGGCGGAAAAGATCGCTTCCTGTGAATTGCTCAAAAGATATTTGAGAAACCTTTCGCCGTCGGAAGACAGGGAACAGCTTTCGCAGGGATTCGATACTCCGCTGGATTTGAGCTTTATCGACCGGATGGACGGCTGGCCGCCGGAGCCGGGCGCGTTCCCGCGTCTTTTCCGGGAATGCCGTCCCGAAACGGATGACGACGCGGCTCAAGTGACGCCGCTGATCCTGGCGAACGGGCTTTATTACCTCGGACGGGCGTTCCAGAACGAGCTGTTCCTGCGGGACTACCTGATGTCACGCACCTCGAACGCCGTATGTCCGGAATCCATCCCCTTTGAAACGATCACCAGACTCCAGCTGGGCGACGAACAGAAAGCCGCCGTCGCCGCCGCGGTCAATTCGAGATTCCTGGTCATCAGCGGCGGCCCCGGAACCGGCAAGACGACCATCGTTTCCGCGATCCTCGCGCTCCGTGATGAGAAGCCGTCCGACGTCATCCTGTGCGCCCCGACCGGGAAGGCGCAGATGCGCATGAAACAGGCGCTGGACCGGCAGCTGGAAAACCTGTGCGATGAAAAACGGCGCGAAGAGATCCGGCAGATCCAGTCCTCCACCATCCACCGTCTGCTCTCATGGGATCAGAAGGAGGGGACATTCCGGCATAATCAGAAGGATCCGCTGCGATACAGGCTTTTCGTCGTCGACGAATGCTCCATGATCGCGCAGTCGCTCATGGTCCGCCTTCTGAAAGCCGTCCCCGACGACGCGGCGGTCATCCTGCTGGGCGACCGTCATCAGCTGTCCTCCGTGGAGCCCGGCTCCGTGTTCGGCGATTTCTGCGGCATCCTGCGCGCCATGGCTCCGGGCTGTCTGGCGGAACTCACCGTCAGCCGCCGTTTCCCGCAGGGCGGCGAGATCTGCACCATGAAGGACGCGATCAACGACGGGCAGGCGGAAACGGCATGGAACTATATGAATCAGCCCGGACGGGAGGCGGTCGTTTCCCGCGGGCTCCCGCCGAAAAATGCGCTCCGGCAGTTCCTGTCGGACAGCGTCAGCGGCACATGGATTTCGGATCAGACGCCCGCCAAACACTATTATGACGAGGATTCCATCGACGGTGCATGGGAGCGCTTCGAACAGTTCCGCATCCTGACGCCGTTCAACGTCGGGCCGTACGGCGCGACCGCGCTCAACAAGCTTCTGCGTTCGATCCTCGACTTCCCGGACACGGATGCCCCCGTTGGCGAAACCTTCCTGATCCTCAAAAACGACTACAGTACAAACGTGTTCAACGGCGACACCGGGATCCTCTGGTTTGCCGGCGATGACGGACGTCCGCTTACGCGTTCGGAAGCGGATGCCTCGCACACGAAACGCCACTTGGTCTTCTTCCCCGATCCGGCGTCCGAAAGCAAATGGCGCGGGATCCCGCCGGAGTCCCTGCCGCAGCACGCTCCCGCCTATGCGTTTACCATCCACAAATCCCAGGGCAGCGACTACGACAAGATCCTGATGCTGCTCCCGCCATCCCGTGCCGAACGCGGTTTCCTGACCCGCGAATCCGTCTACACCGGGCTGACCCGGGCGAAGACGCGCGCCGTGATCGCCGCGGACCGGGACTCGTTCCTCCATGCCGTCGATCTCCATATCGACCGCATTTCAGGTCTGCCGAAGCTTTGCGGACTGCCCCGGCGGATTTAACCCCAAACCCTGCATCATACACACCATGCCCACTCCCACACAATCCCCCAAGTTCGGCTGCACGATCCTCGGCAGCGGCAGTCTCGGCAACGCCACAGTCATTCATGGTCCCAAAGGCAATTTGCTCCTTGACGCCGGGTTCACCGCGGTCGAAATTCGACGCAGATTGGAAAAAGTCGGCGTCGATCCCGCCTCCATTCGCGCGATCCTCATTACGCACGCTCACACTGACCACACGAATGGATGTACCGTCTTCAGCAACCATAACAGTATTCCCGTCTATTTGATTCCGGAAACGGTTCTGATCATGAAAAGAAGAAAAATGCCCCAGGAACTGAAACTGTTTCATGCTGAAACCGCATTCAAGCTCTGCGGCATTCAAATCCAACCCTTCATTGTCTCGCACGACACACCCGCGGTGGGATTCACGTTTTCCGCCTGCGGGAAGAAGATCGGATTCGCCACCGACCTCGGTTTTGTTTCCGATTCTATAAAGAAGTGCCTCGAAGACTGCGATCTGCTCGTGCTGGAATCCAACTACGACACGTATAAACTTCGCCAATCGCAGCGCAGTCTCTGCCTCAAGCGACGCATCGCGGGCAAATTCGGACACCTCGGCAATACCCAGGCTATGGAGGCTTTGAGCGATCTCCTTGCCGAAAACACGAAGCATCTGGTCCTCGCCCACATCAGCCACGACTGCAACGATCCCGAGCTGGTCGAGACACTCACGAAAGCCCGCCTCGCCGAACTTCACCGCGAGGATATCTCGTTCTTCCTCGCCCGCCAGGATGCCCCGCTGGACACCTTCTGGCTGGAATGAGAAAAAAAGAGGAAAAAAAATTGGGAATCCAATTTGTTGAATCCCCAAACGTATGAAACATTATTTTTTTGAAAACTCGTTTGTTATCTGACCAGGAAAATCTTATAAAACTTTTCAGAATGCCTTCCTGCGTACCTTTTTGCCGAAGCTCTATTTTCATAATTGATTGCTGAGATCATGTTCTGTCCATGCATCTGCTCAAAGGCGGTTTTAACAATTTCCCATTCTCCTGGAATCAGATTAACATCTTCTGGGAGATCAGCGGCATTAATTGTTTCATAAATAGTTCTCCAATAATTCCAGATCATAAAGTCTATTTTCTTAACAGTCGTTATGTTGTTTATATTATTGATGTCTCCTGCGTATTCAACAACGGCGTTCAAAACATTATTGTCAGTGCGAATAGAATCAAACAGGTGATTTTGAGCATCTGCATAATTTTCAATAGATTCCCCGGCGTTAAAAGCGCGCTCGTTGTTCATTATTTCTGAAAAAAGACCGGCAAGATGATCCAACTCGTTTTCTTCCATATTGTTATAATAGCCGATAAGCCTGTCGTAACAATCTGAAACGTGGTTGCATTTGTCTTCGAACAGTGCAGCCCCATGATAATCTTTATAACCAAGACAGAAGAAACGGTCAATAAATGAATCTACGATCGGGAGATTATTGTCAAAGGTATGGAGTACTTTTGAGGCAAAGACCAGATGGACACATCCTGTCCTGCCATTTCCGTCGTATTCCAGATCTCTATTTGTTAAAGCAAGATCGCTCAAAGCGGCGCGCAGGGATTCTTCTGTTTCAATATGCCAATTTCTGTTCCCCAGGAGCCTGTTGAGACGAATTCTACTGATGGTTTTTCCTCGGATGACTTCATTCAGGTCATAAAAATCGGAAAAAATATCCTTCAGCCCTTCAAAAGCTATGTTATTGCCGGTTTCTCTGTAAATCTCCTGCAATTTCTTTATTGAAAGATATTTTACAACACCACGGCAGAGCCCTTCTGTCAATTGGCTATTGTTGTGTTGCAGGTCAGAATCAACACGTTCTGTAAGAATAGCCACCTTCTGAGGTAAAGTACACATTTTTTATCTCCTTGCTTGTATCCGTTTTCAGCGGAAGTTGAACAAAGGTTGTTTGTTTTTGAAGGGAACCTCTATCAATTCGTTTTTGAGAGAGTGTTCGGTTGTTGACGGATAAGAACCGCCGGATGCGATTCTTCGTTACCATAAAATAAGCCTTTGTTATCGTTTTGTCAAGGCTTGAAGACAGGAAAAATAGTTTTTTCTGTGATTATCTCGAAGAAATTCTCCATTTTATGCGGCTTGTAACATCAAAGTGCAGTATCTGTCCATGTTGTATGCGAGGTTCCGCAACCCCAGCTTCACCTCGGCGGCCTTTATCCCGATTGTCCTCAGAATAACGTTTCCAGCTCGTTGAACCATCGCCCCGAACACATGTTCTATCCTGGATCGGGTCTTGGATCGGGTCCGCAAGGCGGAAAAGATAAAGTCAGCAGAGGTTGAACCCGTCTCGTTTATCAACAAGCCTGATCGTGTCGAACGCATCGGGGTTATCGGCGACATATTCTTTCACGAACCGTTTCTGGTAAGCTTCCTGACGCTCGCCGTTATCCGGGAAATTTGGTATCTTGATGGCATTCATCGAAACGGTCCTGACTCCACGTTCGCGGAATGCGTCGAGCGTGTCGTAGATCTGCTGCCGCATGGCATCGACGGAATTAACAGGATGCTGTTCATTGTCCAGGCAAACCAGATATCTTTCGACGCCACGGATTGACATCTTTCGTATATCCATGTTCGGAGTCGGATCGCCGAGGAAACCAACAGCCTGCAAAGCAAAAGTAAACTTCCCGTATTCAAAAACGAAAATGGCGGTTCCCTCGGAAAGATTCTCTTCGATCAAGCCGCGAATGCATTGGATGGTTGTCGGCATAAGAACTCCTTCTGTGATTGAGTTTGCGTCCGTCTTGCGACAGACTTTTTAGCAAGTTCGATTTTGGGTCGTTTCTGTTCAAAAAGACAGGGCTGGATGTTCTGAAAGATATTATAGCATGTCAAAACGGAATGTCAAGGTTTTATTATTTTATTCTTCAAAATTCAAAAAAAATCTTTTTTCACGGTCGCGACAGAAGTCCTTTTTTCTCTGCCCGGACTCGCCGACGACGCCCGCGGCGCCGGAGCTAAGTAGATACGGAATCCTTCTTGCGATTCCGTTCCCGTATAAGCTTGCCGGCTGCAGTGTTCGGCGTTATTCTTTTCTGAACAGCCTTGCCTTTTCCGCAAACTGTGGACGGTTGGCCAGCAGTCTTTCCCAGTCTTTTTCATCCAGCTTGTCCCAGTCGCAGTTTTTTGCGAACTGCGGCTGCCACAGAAGAAGTGTCGTCCAATCATAGCCGTCCAGCTTATTCCAGTCGCAGTACTCTGCGAACTGCGGTTGAATATGCAAAAGCTCAAACCAGTCACAACTGCCTAATTTGTTCCAGGAACACTTTTCGGAAAGGCCGGGCTGTTTACCAAGAAGCAGTGCCCAGTTTTCGCCGTCCAGTTTATCCCAGTCGCAATTCCCAGCCAATAACGGGCGGCTGATCAGAAGTCTTTCCCAGTCTTTCCCCATCAGCTTATTCCACGGACACCGATCTGCGAACTTCGGTTGCGCCTGAAGAAGAACCGACCAGTTTTCCCCGTTCAGCTTATCCCAAGGACATTTGTCTGCGAACTGCGGCTGTCGCTGAAGGAGAGCCGACCAGTCTTTCCCAATCAGTTTATCCCACGGACACCGATTAGCGAACTGAGGCTGTTCCTGAAGAAGGCCCGGCCAGTCTTTCACCGCCAGCTTGTCCCAAGGACATTTGTCAGCAAACCCGGGCTGTTTTTTGAGAAGCCACATCCAATCATCGCTCTCAAGTTTATTCCACGGGCATTTGTCGGCGAACCCAGGCTGTTCTCTCAGGAGTCCTGCCCAATCGGGACTTTCCATTTTGTTCCACGGACACCGATCAGCGAACTGCGGCTTTTTTTGAAGAAGCTGCATCCAGTCATTGCTCTCCAGTTTATCCCACGGACATTTGTCAGCAAACTTGGGTTGTTCGCTCAGAAGTTCCGCCCAGTCAGTTCCATCCAATTTATCCCATGGGCATTGGTCGGCGAACCGCGGCAGTTGTTTGAGCAGCCGCATCCAACCAAGGCCGGTCATCTTATCCAACGGGCAGTCGTGATGTATCGCCAGATCCGGCTGATATTCGAGCAGCATTGTCCAGTCTCCGATGCTCAGTTTGTCCCACGGGCATTTATCGGCGAACCAAGGTTGATGGCAAATGATGTCTATCACGTCATAGGGGTCAAGCTTGTCCCAAGGACATTTGTCCCCGAATTTGGGCTGTGCGGGAAGGAGGTCCACCCAAGAGATATTGATTTGATCCCACGGGCATTTGTCAGCAAATTGCGGCCGAGTCTCCAGAAGGGTTTCCCATTCATCACTGTTCAGTGTATTCCACGGGCATATCTCGACCAAAAAAGGCTGGGGCGGATCACAAGACATCAATCGTATCCACGCTTTCGGGGTAAAAAGCGTGGAAAAGAACTCGGGATGTGCTTTTTTGAGATATGCCGCGATCTCAGGAGTGGCGGAGACGGTATCGATCCAGGTCTCGTTGGAAATCGTCAAGGTCCCGACCATGATGTCCGCGAGTTTCCCCACGCATTCTTCGAAGATGCCGTTGTCCTTCATGATCTGCTTCAGCGCGGCCTGCGTCAGACGGTGCATCTTATCATCTTTTTCGCCGTGAATAAGATTGTAATGCCACAAATGCCTGTACGCATAAATGAACACGTCTTCCGGCTCGATCTCGAATTCGACATCCGCGAAGAGCTTGTCCCAGCAGGCGCGGAGAACATCCTTCTTCCTGCTGTCGGGCAAAAGCAATGCGGCGAAATATGCCAGAGATATGATGGCGTACCCGTTCTCGACGTTTTTGAGGATGTCCAGCGTGCCTTGCACCAGGTCCGCGGGGGTTTCCGCGAGGCTGCGTGATTGCCCGTCTCCTTTGATGGAAAAGTTTTTCTTCAGATTATTGAGCTTTTTCCGGAACGTGACACCGTCTCTGTATTTGCCCGCGATCTGTCCGGCGATGATCTCCATGGACCAGACATGCCCTTCCAGCAGATGGATGATCTCCATCACGGCGTTGTATTCCGGGTCGGATTCCTTTTCGAGGATCGGCCGGGTGCAGAACGGGAACTGATTATCCCCGATCTCGCAGAAGAGTTCAAAGGACGCGTCGTCGTCGAGGTTGTCGATGTGATACGATCTGGCGCGGAGTTTAACATTCGAGAGCTCAAATTCATGCCGCGTGGTCGCGATCATGTGGATGTTGTCCGGGATGGGACGTTTCCGTGAGAAATCCTGCAATTTCTGTTCCTTGAACAATGAAGCGTCGTCGACATTGTCAAGCAGGAGCAGCAGACGACCGGTTTCCGCCCGGGCGAACAGGTTTTTGATGATCAGACGGTGCAGTTCCGCATCGCTTTTTCCCATTTTTTCATCCGGGATGTCAAGTATTTCCTGAACATCCTTTCCCGTCTCCGGATCTTTGACGAGCGAGACTACCGCCTCTTCCCACTTCTTTTTCCCCTCCATGTGGATCAGGAAACGTCCCTGCGGATATTCGTCCGCATATCCGTATGCGTAAACAGTCGCCAGTTCGGATTTGCCCACGCCGGCGCCGCCCTCGATGACCGGATACTGATTGCACGCGCAGATCTCCCGGATTTCCTTCAGCTCCACGATGCGCCCGACAAAAAACCTCGACGGCTCGGGAAAAACCGTGTTGAAACTTGTCTCCGCCGTTATTGCACGGGACAGATTTTCATGGACCGCGTTCTTCAGCTCCTTGATCCGTTCTTTCAGGTAAAGGGCCTTGACTTCGTTCATGCCCCTGTCGAACCATGGGACGGCGTTTTCCATCATCTGGAATCCGAAAAGATCGCGCACCTGTCGTCTGTCGTCGTTGAGCGGGTCCGGATCTTTGTTCAGACGGATGAAATAAACGGGCAATGTTGCCTGGCGGAGACGGCCTCGCTGGATCTCTTTTTTCTCCCAAATGAGACGTTCACGCGTACAATAGGTCGATTGGAAATAGTTTTCGGACAGCAGGCAGACGAAAACGCGGCATTCGTTCAGCTTCTCCATGATCTTCGCATGCCATTCGTCGCCGTATCCCAGCGCCTCCGAATCCAGAAATACCAGACTCCGACCAATGGTTTTGGAAAGATCATTCTCGATCTGCTGCTTGATCTTCGGAATCAGCTCCTGCCCGTACTTTTCTTTGTCCCGATGCGAATACGAAATGAAAACATCATATCGGCCGTTTTCCGGGTCCATTTATCTGCACCTTTCGTTTTGAGGTTAAAACATAGATTAAATGTTTCCAAAGCATAATATAACAGGAAAAGCGAAAAATGAAACACGAAAACACGAAAAAAACAAAAAAAGGTGGCATCGACACAGGCAGATGCTGCACATGGAAGCGCATAAAACGAAGGGGGTTATCAAGACAATCAAAGAAATAATCGCTTTTTCCTCTTTTACGCCTTGAAAAAAAAATAGAACAAACTATATTACAGTAGGATGTGTCAATCTGACTTCGGTCGCCATTCCAGACAGTGTAACGGGAATTGCGCCCGATGCTTTCAAAGGCTGTCCCTGCGGAGCGTGGAAATGCTCTTCGGAAAAAACTTGATTTCCTTATGGTGATGCGATATATTGTAGCCAATGAACACGAGTTTTTCTCCATTTCATGATTTGTCAACCAAATTTCGATAAAGAGGTTCAGATATGGCAAAGAAAACAGACAAAAACGCAAACATCGACCCGGACGTTATCGGCAACGATTTTATCATTGAAAACGGCATCCTCAAAAAGTGCACCAACAAGGAATTGACCTCCGCTGTGATCCCGGACGGGGTGACGGCAATCGGCGCCCAGGCGTTTTCCTGTTTTGACACCCTGACCTCGGTTGTGATCCCCGGAAGTGTGAAGAGAATCGGGAAAAGTGCATTTCAGGGGCACAGGAACCTTGCTTCGGTGGTAATTCAAGATGGCGTGACAGAAATCGGAAGTTTTTCTTTCAATGAATGCAGAAAACTGACTTCGGTCGTGATTCCGGGTAGCGTGCAAACGATTGGGGAAAGGGCTTTCAACGGATGTTTCGGGCTTGTATCGGTCGAAATTCAGAATGGTGTGAAAGATATACGGGAATATGCTTTCTGGGGATGTTTCCAGCTGTCTTCGGTTGTGATCCCTGACAGCGTGAAGAGAATCGGAGACCATGCTTTCTGGGGTGTGCCTGACGTTGTGATTCCTCAGGGAGTAAAGGCGGACAATGCCGTTGCCCGGACAACAGTCATCGGAAAAGAGTCGGAATTCGCAACAAAAACAAAGCCGGTTAAGATTTCGAAAGGAGCATGCAAAGGCGCCAAATTCGGAAGGCTTGTTATCGAGGGAACGATCGAACAGATCGATGCAGGAGCATTTTCAGAGTGCGGAGACCTTGTTTCGGTTGAGATTCAGGAAGGGGTAAAAACAATCGGATCCAAGGCATTCAGCGGTTGCAGGTCCCTGGTCTCGGTCATAATCCCCAAAAGTGTGAAAAAAATTGGCGCAGATGCGTTCAGTTGCTGTAAGAATCTTGTTTCGGTTGAGATCCGGGAAGGGGTGGAAACGATCGGGAAACAGGCATTCTCTGACTGTGAAAGCCTGACTGCGATTGTGCTTCCGGAAGGCGTGAAGGAAATCGGAGCAAAAGCGTTTTGCTGTTGCCAAAGGCTGACGGCGATCGTGCTTCCCAAAAGCGTAAGGAAAATCGGCGCAAAAGCATTTTACTTTTGCCAGAAACTGAACTCGATTGCGATTCCGGACGGGGTGGCGACAATCGAAGCGGAAACCTTCGCTCTCAGCAGTCTGACTTCGGTTGTAATTCCAAACAGCATAAAAACAATCGGGCAACAGGCTTTTTATATGACGAAACTGGAATCGGTCGTGATCCCGGATGGTGTGGAGACGATCGAGAGCAGTTCTTTCTCCTGCTGTTTCAACCTGAAATCGGCCGTGATCCCGAGCAGCGTGAAAACAATCGATACATCTGCGTTTTATAATTGTCCTTTTCTCGTCCCATCTTCAGATGTCATAGCAGACGGGGTGCTGCTTGCCGTGAAAGACCGTTCCGGGGACATTGTGATTCCGGACGGGGTGACGGAAATCGGGCCAACCGTTTTTGAAGGATGTTCGGATCTGATCTCTGTCGTAATTCCAAATGGGGTGACGAAAATCAGGAACGGGGCGTTTGAAGGATGTCTTCGCTTGAGATCAATCTCAGTTCCGCCAAGTCTGAAGGAAATAGGAATGTCTGCATTCAAGGGATGCAAGGCGCTGACTTCGATCATTCTTCCTGAGGGGACAACAAAAATCGGGAATGAGGCATTTAAGGGGTGCCTTCACTTGAGATCGATCGTAGTTCCGCCGACTGTGACAGCAATCGGATATTCCGCTTTTGCTGATTGTCCTGTTCTTGCTCCTGCCTCCGATATCATCCTGAATGGCTGGCTGCATCTTGCCAAAAAGCGTTCAGGAGATGTTGTAATTCCGGAAGGCGTAAAGGTTATCGCATCGGATGCGTTCAAAGGATGTACAGGTCTGACCTCGGTCGTAATCCCGAACAGTGTAACGATAATTGGGAATGGCGTATTTTCCGGATGTACAGGTCTGACCTCGATTGTGATCCCGGACAGTGTGACGGAAATCGAAAGCGGCGTTTTTGCCAACTGCACGGGCCTGACCTCAGTCAAGATCTCGAACTCCATGAAGGAAATCACGGAATGGTCGTTTACTGGCTGTACCGGCCTTGCTTCGATTGAGATCCCTGACAGCGTGACGAAAATCGGAGAAGGCGCTTTTCACGGTTGTACCAGTTTGAAGTCAGTTAAACTCCACAAAGGTATTTATATCGGCAAAGGAGCTTTCTATGGATGCCCGAACGATTTATAATCGGGCGTAGTCGTCGACTTGGTTTGCCGGACTGGACATTGGCGGTTTTCTTTTTTTTGAATGGAATATTCCACCATTCGACGGTTCCCGCCGGGCTTTCTTCATTTTGCCTTAAAGTAACAGGTGACAAAATCGGCAACGAGATACCTTGGCGTTACGCTCAGTCCATTTTTCGGGCGAACTAAACGCACGCCATCATTTTTGAGTGCTATTCGGGTTTGGAATTACTTTTTATCGAATAGATTGAACAGCAAAAAGGCACTTTGAAGCGGGATTAATGAGCCGTTGAGCTTGTTCAAGACCTCCTTTCCTTGTAGTATCTCGGAAGTGGTTGTATGGCTAATATAGCGCGGTTCTACTCATTGTCAAGCAATCTTGTTTCCAAGGTTTCCCACGAATTGGCATCGAATACGCGTTGTTGCCCGATGTCCAAGTTCAGCGACACTCAAATCGGGGCATTGATGCCTCTCGCAGAATGTTCAGAATTTGTCAGAGTAAACGAACACCTCCCCCGGGGGAGGTACCATATCCACTATGGTTCATGAACTGCCATTATACCACATAAAAGTCAATCCTGATTAAAGTCTCCATGTCAGACTAAATGCACCTTCTCGGTTTGTCATACTAAACGCAACACCACCCCTTTTGACCGTTGCGTTTACTTTTACAATCGTCAAGCTGTGGAAAAAAGGACGAAAAAGCGTCAAACGCTATTGAAAAAAAGGGAAAAGCGGATACATTATATGGAATACGCGCATACTTCGAACTTGACAGCGGGGACCGCCTGTGGACTTCAATACCGACAATCTGCTTCAGAGGATCACGAATCCGCCCCTCGTGACGGAGAACGAGTCGTATCTGCTCAAGTTCGCGGAGACCGACGAGGAAGTCCTCGCCGCGCAGAAGCTTCGCTACAAGGTGTTCAACTGCGAGCAGAACCGCGGCCTCGACTCCGCCAAGGACGCCGAATTCGACAGCGACGAGTTCGACGAGGGCGCGGCGCACCTGATCGTGTTCGACAAGGCAAGCAACATGCCGATCGGCACCTATCGCGCCATCGGTTCGCCCGGAAACGACCCGGAAAAGATGTACTCCGCCCGTGAATACGAGGTGGACGGCATCGAGCCCTACCTGCCTCATATCATCGAGGTCGGGCGCTCCTGTGTGGACAAGGATTTCCGCAACGGCGCCGTCATGACGTTCCTGTGGAGCGGCATGGCCGCGATCACCATGCGTTCCGGCTGCCGCTACCTCTGCGGCTGCGTGAGCCTGGAGGATGTCCGGCCCGCGGTCGCCTGGGCCATCTACGACAACCTGATGGGAAAGGGGCTTGTCTTCCCCGACGTCCATTTCAAAGCGCGGCCTCAGTTCAAGTTCCCGCGTCCCGAAGAAGCGGAGATCGCCGCCGTCCTCGCCGACCGCGCACTCGTCCGCGCCGCCATGCCGCCGCTCCTGAAAGGGTACATCACGATCGGGGCGAAGCTCCTCGGCGAGCCCGCGTTCGACTACGAATTCGGTTCCGTCGACCTGCCTGTCATGCTCGACATCTGGCACCTGCCGGAACGCTATCGCAAGCATTTCCTCCCGAACATGACATTCCCGGGAGACTGAGCATGCGGATCCTGCGCAAGCTCTACCGCGTCGTCGCACTTTACCTGTGGGGGACCTGGCATGGTCTGTACTGCCTCCCGATCCGCTATCTCTACGAGGAAGAACACAGCATCCGCCGCATGGCGCTCCAGACAATAAGCTGGGGCCGCGGCATCGTCAAGATCATGGGCATCCGCGTGATCGTGCACGGCGATCCGGAGGAATACAAAAAGACAGGCGGGCTGGTGATCGCGAACCATCAGAGCTACGTCGACATCTTCCTGCACGCGTCGGTCTTCGGGCTTCGCTTCACCCCGAAAAAGGAGATTCGGTCCTGGCCGCTCCTCGGCTGGTATACCGACATGACGCGTCCGATCTGGGTCGACCGCGAATCGAAACAGGCGTCCGGCGCGCTGATGGAGCAGTTCCGCGACACCCTGCGGAAAAAGATCCCGCTGATCGTCTACCCGGAGGGCACCACGTCCGACGGGCAGCACGGCCTCAAGGAATTCAAAACGACGCCGTTCGAGACCGTTGTCGGCACCGACATCCCCATTCAGCCGGTCATTTCGATCTATCACCCGGCCGAGGGCGACATGCACCCCGCATGGTACGGCGACGCCACATTCCTGCCGCATCTGTGGGCGATCCTCGGCAACCGCCGGTCGACCGCCGACGTCTACATTCTCCCGCTCATCTATCCCGAGGGCCGCAACCGGAAACAGCTTGCGAAAGCCGTCCGCGAGGCCATGCTGAAAGCCTACTGCGAACACACCGGATGGGTCCCGCCGGAACAGACTCCGACTGCCGCCGCCCCAACTTCCCCAAAGGAGGCCGACCGTGAACAACAAACTTCTTGAAAGGATCTCCGCCGTCTGGACGCTCGCGACAGGCCGTCCGCTGCCGTTTCTGCCGGAACCGGAAAAGGTCCCGGACGATTTCCCGGTCCTGATCCCGCCGGTCGGGCTCGTGATCGGGCTGGGATGCGCGGTTCTGGCATGGATCCTCGTCTGGCTCTTCGGCGCGTTCGCAGGATCGGTCTTCGCCGGCATCTTGCTCGCGCTGATGCTTGAGATCATCACGGGCTGGCGCGGATTCAACGGCACAGCGCTTTTCGCGATCCGCTTCTTCCCGAATACCGGAAACGCCTCGCCGGACAAGTTCACCGCCCAGCCGATGTTTTTTGGCGCGGTCTTCTTCGCCATTCGTGCCGTCATGATCGCGGCGGCCGTGCAGGCAGGCGGGACGTTCTGGCTGATCGCGGTCATGCTGTGCGCCTATTTCGCACGCGAGGAACTCAGCGCCGCCCGGACGTCAGGCGGCGGCGAGCTGATCCGGGCATCCCGCGGGGAACGCCAGAAAGGCGCCGTGGCAGGCTGCATCCTGATCCTGCTGTTCATGCTGATCAGCCGGCGCATCTGGGGCGCGGCGGGGATGTTCCTGCTGACCTGGCTGGCCTCCTGGTACCTCATCAAACGCTCCGAGAACGGCTCGCTTGATTTCGACCGCAGAGCGTTCGACACGGCGGCATACCTGATCGAGACCGTCCTCCTGATCCTGACCGTGGTCTTCGTTCAACACTGACAGATATGGCCCTATCCGGCAAATCCGCCGCCGTGTTCCTCGATTCCTCCAAGATGTGGCCTCGAATCTCACGCATCCAGGCATTCCGTCTGCGACACCCTTGACGACCGATTCGTTCCATACTTTCCGTCTCAAAAAAAGCATTTGAACGGTTCCTCTGCTTGATTTTTGGAGAGGAAAGAGTATATTATTTTATTCGGAGAAAAGTGGATCCTTAGCTCAGTGGTTAGAGCGGAGGTCTCATAAACCTTTGGTCGCTGGTTCGAACCCGGCAGGATCCACCATTTTTATACATTGATTATCAATGAGTTTAAGCTTAAACAATCCCATTCTCGCATTCCCTTCTTTTCCGTCATTTTGCCCTGTTTTTCGACTGGTTTTACCCCTCGTAAAGTAAAATTAAAGTATAACACTTTACTTGAGGTTAATCAAGCTCAGAAAAAACGATGCTGAAAAAGCAAAGAAGCCTCCTTCGGCACAACTCCAGCCCTGTTTTACGGTAATCATGTCGCCAAAACGTATCAAAAAAAAGCCTTGAGCTCAGAATCGGCAAATTGGCGCGTTTTTCATTCGGCAAGTTGGCAAAAAATGAAGACCGGGAGCCGAAATATGACTCCCGATCATAAACTGCTGTCTGAGCCCCACGGAGATCGTTGCGCAAAATATGAGATGCGCACCGCAAGTTGCCCATCATGTGACAATAACGCAGCCCGAGATTTACGAGTATGTTCAGAACAACATGTGGCATTTACCTCTGGATGAACTCAAATCGGAACTGGAGGTCTCAAAACGAATTGCCAGGGCGCTCAGGGATGGAGTACCGATCAATCTGTCTTATGACCGCCTGATGGTCCTGGAATCAAATATCGCTTTTATTCGTCGGTTCTGCCTCAAAAGCCGGATCAGATGCGTGATCGAAGACTCGCGATACGGTGAGCTGTATGTCAAACTGAACCGATACCTGGCAAAGGTCATCGCCGAAATGCCGCAGGACATAGCGAAGATAACAAGAGGAGGCTGGACGACAAGACATGTCAATTTTCTGCGCGCGATTTCACCCTGGAGAGACCAGCTCGTTGCGATTCAGCTGCTCGCGGAGTTGAAGAAATGGTATGCAATGGTTCATGAGCGTTATCCGGAGTTCGCCCCGATTTTGTTCGATGGAACCGGTCTCTTTGACAACAAGTCCGCCAACAAGTAGAACACGGTTCAAACGGAGCGAACACGCGGGCTTTCCGACTGTCTTGAATGTGGTGGGAGGCCCGTTTCTTTTCTCTATTCTCTTGTCACTTTTCCCATACAATATAGACAATCTCGTCGATTTTTTCCGACTGCATCATTAAATTGAATTTTCTACATGAAGTAGAAAATCTGCAAGCAAAGCAAGAAAACACGAGAAATAGCAGTTTATCTGTCATATTAAAGCAAATAATCGCTTTTCTTATTTCTCACACTGCATGAGAATCCCATATCACGCCCTGCCTAAGCTGCGATTGGGGCGTTCCGTAGACTGCGCCAGAAAAAGGGGGACGGCGGATGGGCAAGAAAAAAACGGAAACACGTTTGCATTTCCGGGGTCGGCGTGATATATTTCAGTGAAATTATGTGGATACGCGCACGAATAGCGGCTGTTTTCTCTTCGAGCAGACGGACGCTGTCGATCACGCGCCGCGAACCCAGCACAACAGGAGCCAGGCCATGAACCAGAACCGACCCGACAACGAACGTACGACCCGCATCGTAACACTCGACTTCAACGGCG
>JAEEGJ010011105.1_pt1 | contig 23020 bp, 12 predicted proteins | sample 8958761 | NCBI WGS metagenome assembly JAEEGJ01 (sample SAMN16246546, study PRJNA631951) | gut metagenome | biome: gut microbiome; feature: rumen; material: RS-attached | host: Bos | place: Iran: Karaj | collected 2018-10 | reverse complement strand
CCCAAAGACCGCAGAATCAGAATGGATATCCGATGAAAAGAATCCTCACCCTCTTCCTGGCGCTCGCGCTGCCCCTGACCCTCCTCGCCCAGACTCCGCAGGAGGACTATGTCCGTCGATACAACAACCTCATCAGCCGCGTCGGCCCCGCCGGCGTGGGCGTGGAAACCCTGCTGGACCGCTGGGCCGAAGAGTATCCGGACGACACCCAGCAGCTGCTGGCCCGCTTCTCCTTCTGGTTCACCAAGGCGCAGACCACCAAGGTCATCCAGTTGCCCCAGGACCGCTACCTGGGCCGTGAACCCCTGCTGAACATGAAGGATTCCCTGGGCCGGAAGAACAATTTCTTCGAGGACACGGAGTTTGACGACGAGTCCTTCGGGCTCTCGCTGGAAGCCCTGGACAAGGCCGTTGCGCTGCAGCCGGAGAAACTGGACTTCCGCCTGCTCCGCATCGACGCGCTCATCGCGTACGAGAAAGGCAGCCCGGACATGGCCCTTTCCGCCCTCAAATCCCTGGCGGACGAGAACTACAAGCGGCATCCTGCCTGGACGCACGAGTCCCTGGAAAAGGTCGATGACGAAGTGTTCAAGGCCCTTGTCCAGGACTACTGCTTCACCTTCTTCCGCCTGGGAACCGATTCCTCCGCCGAGGCCTTCAAGAGCCTCTCGGAGCATATGCTCACGTACAGCAAGGACGACCCACTCTTCCTGGACAACCTCGGTTCCTACTGGCTGGTGTCCAAGAAGGATTTCAAGAAGGCCCAGAAGTACTACGACCAGGTGCTCAAGAAGCATCCGGACGACATCACCGCCATCCGCAACGGCATCCTCCTCGCCCGTCAGAAGAAAGACGTGAAGCTGGAGAAGAAGTACCTGGCGATGATGGCCCAGTACGGCGAGACTGAGACGGACAAAGCCTCCGCGAGCGCGCGGTTGCAGGCGCTGAACCAGAAGAAATAGCTATTTCCTGTGTTCGTGCTGGTAGAGTTCCCAGCTGTTGAACAGGTTCTGCCAGATGGCATAGAGACCCCCGGCGACGGAAGTCACGGGGGTTAAATAGTTGTATCCCAGCCAGATGAGGAAGCCTGTGTTCTTCTGGCCGAGGCCCTGGCCGGCGGTGATGGAGTTCACGCGGCCCTTCCCGATGCGGCGGCCGAGGAAGAACTGCAGGGCGCAGGTGGCCACCGACACGGCGACGATGCCGGCGAGGGCCCAGCCGCCCGGATAGTTCATGAAGAGCGCGTGGGTGGCGAGCACCATCGCGAGCGTGAGTCCGATGAACCAGATGTAGAACGAGTTGGGCGCGAAGCGCATCAGCCGGCGCTGCAGCTTGTGCGTCGTGTAGCGGATGAGCCAGGCCAGGAGGCCCGGGAGGACCAGCACCGGGAACACCTTCATGGCGATCCGGAAGACATAGGTCCAGAACCCCAGGTCGGAGGCGGGCCGGATCATCGGGATGACCATCGGGATGAGGAAGGTGGCGGCGAGGTTCGTCAGGCACAGGTAGCTCACGGTGGCGGCGAGATCCCCGTCCAGTTTCCGGGTGATGACCCCGGCCGCGGCGGCGCAGGGGCAGATGAGGCAGATCATCGCGCATTCCAGCAGCATGCGGCCCGCGCCTTCCGGCAGGATCGCCGACAGGCCCGCGAACAGGAAGAAGCCGAGCACCTGGACCAGCAGGGCGCCCAGATGCCAGCGGCGCAGCCGGACATCGTGGGGAGAGATCTGCACGAACTGGAAGAACAGCAGCACCGCGATCACGAGGCGCTGCCCTTCGGAAGCCACCTTGTGCAGGACGGCTCCGTACGGCTTCAGCAGGGGGGTGAAATGATAGAACAGGTACAGGCTGATGCCCGTCGTGATGGCGAGGGGGAGCATCCAGTCCTTGAAGAACTGAACGGCCTTATTCATGGAGCAGGGGGTTGAAGACCTTGTCCACCAGGGGGTCCGTGAGCTTCATGCACAGGCCGGTGAGGGCGGCCAGGATGAGCGTTCCCTCGCGGATGACGATCTCCTCGCCATGGCCGAACGGGGAGCCGAAGCAGATCCAGGCGAAACCGGCGGAGAGGGCCACCAGGAGGATGTCCTCGCCGATCTTGGCGTTGCTGAACTTGATGCCCGTCACCGCGGAGAAGGTGTCCACGACCTGGTCGCCGGCGAGGATCCAGGTCTTGCCGATGACCTCGAGGCGGATGCCGACGGCGGTGAGGAGGACGGCCGCGAGGATGAGGACGATCTTCATCAGGTAGGACGTGATCTCCACGCCGTGGAGGACCCAGATGCAGGCGTCGCACAGGTAGCCGAACACGAAGGCGGCGGCCAGCTGGACGAGGTAGTGGACGTCCAGCACCTTGCGGCGCATCGCCATCTGCGCGGCGATGAACAGCAGGTGCATCATCCAGGTGAAGGTGCCGAAGGAGATGGCGGTCCATTTCAGGTTGAGGACCGCCGGCGGGCAGGACGGGGGCGCGGTGCCCAGGTTGGATTTCAGGGAAAGCGCGACGCCGAAAGCGATCAGGACGAGGCCCAAAGTGCCGACCAGCCAGCGCGCGGCGATATGTTTCTTGGCCATAAAAATCTTTTCAAAAGGAATACAAAGATGCATAATAATGTGTAAATTTGCAAACTTGCGCCTTTTGGAACGTTTATATATCAAGATATGAAAAAGTTACCGATCCTTATGATGATGCTTTGCGCCCTCGCGGCCTGCAACCAGCGTGGAAAGGGAGCCCTGGACCTCACGGACCTGGATCCTTCCACCTCTCCGAAAGTGGATTTCTACCAGTACGCCACCGGCGGCTGGCAGGTCAAGAATCCCCTCAAGCCCGAATTCTCCCGCTTCGGCTCCTTCGACGCCATCGCGGAAACCACCCGGAAGAACCTGAACGAACTGTTCGAGTCCATGGCCACGCTCCAGACCGAGCCCGGCACCGTGGACCAGAAGATCGCGGACCTGTACAAGATGGCCCTCGACTCCACCACCCGCAACGCCCTGGGCGCGCAGCCCATCCAGCCTTACATCGCCGAGATCCAGGCCGTCGCCTCGAAGGACGCCCTCGCCGACCTGCTCGGCAAGATGAACCTCTACGGGGAAGGCGGCTTCTTCGGCGCCGGCGTGGAGGCTGACCTCACCAACAGCGACATGCAGATCCTCTACCTGGGCCAGGGCGGCCTGGGCATGGGCGACCGCGACTACTACCTCCTCGAGACCAACGCCGCCCTCAAGGCCGGCTACCGGGCTTTCCTGGAGAAGGCCCTGACGCTCGCCGGCGTGGAGAACGCCGCGGCGCTCGCCGACAAGGACCTGCAGGTCGAGGATGCGATGGCCCAGGTGGCCTGGACCCGGGAGCAGAACCGCGACATGGCGGCCATCTACAACCCGATGTCCTCCGCCGAGATCGACGCCGCCTGGCCCGAGCTCCGCTTCGGCCGCGTCTGCGCCGCCGCGAACATCCCCGCCCAGGACAAGGTCATCGTCCAGCAGCCCTCCTACTTCGACGGCCTGAACAAGCTCTTCAAGGAGTGCGACCTCGAGACCCTCAAGGCCTACCTGCTCTGCCAGTTCGTCTCCGGCCAGTGCGGCGCCCTGTCCGATGACTTCTACACCGCCTCCTGGGAGTTCTTCTCCCACCAGATGGCCGGCACGCAGGAGCAGCAGCCCCGCTGGAAGCGCGCGATGAGCGTGCCGAACAGCCTCCTCGGCGAGGCCGTCGGCCAGATGTATGTCGAGCGCTACTTCCCGGAGTCTTCCAAGCAGCAGATGGTCGAGCTCGTGGAGAACCTCCGCACCGCCCTGGGCCAGCACATCGACGCCCTGGAGTGGATGAGCGACGAGACCAAGGCCAAGGCCCGCGAGAAGCTCGCCGCCTTCACCGTGAAGATCGGCTATCCCGACAAGTGGAAGGACTACAGCACCCTCGCCATCGACCCGGCGAACACCTACTATGAGAACCTCCGCAACGCCAGCGCCTGGTACGTGCAGGACAACCTCTCCAAGCTGGGCAAGCCCACGGACAGGACCGAATGGGGCATGACGCCGCAGACGGTGAACGCCTACTACAACCCCACCACCAACGAGATCTGCTTCCCGGCCGGCATCCTGCAGAAGCCGTTCTTCGATCCGGAGGCCGACGAGGCGGTGAACTACGGCGGCATCGGCGTGGTGATCGGCCATGAGATGTCCCACGGTTTCGACGACCAGGGTTCCATGTTCGACGCGAAGGGCAACATGGAGAACTGGTGGACCGCGGAGGACAAGGCCAAGTTCGACGCCCTCGGCGACAAGCTCGCCGCGCAGTTCGACGTGGTGGAGGTCCTCCCGGGCGTCCACGCCAACGGCCGTTACACCCTCGGCGAGAACATCGGCGACCACGGCGGTCTTTCCATCGCCTACTCCGCCCTGGAGAACGCCCTGAACGGCAAGATGGACAAGCCCGTCATCGACGGTTTCACGCCCCAGCAGCGCTTCTATCTCTCCTACGGCAACATCTGGGCGCAGAACATCACCGACCAGGAGAAGGCCCGTCTGACGAACCTCGACCCGCACTCGCTGGCCGTGAACCGCGTGAACGTGTCCGTGCGCAACTTCCAGACCTTCTTCGACGCCTTCGACATCCACGAGGGCGACCCGATGTTCCGTCCGGAAGAGGAGCGTGTCCACATCTGGTAAATGAGTCCCGACCGCTTCATAGCGCGGAAACTCAAGTTTCAGGGGAAACTCGCGGCGGCTTCCATCGCCGTGAGTTTCCTCGTCATTATCGTCGCCGTCGCCGTCTCGTCCGGATTCAGGCAGTCCGTACGGGACGGGGTCGCGCGGCTGACCGGCGACATCCGGATCGCGCCGTCGTCCGCCGTCGCCGCGGAGGGGGACCCGGTCCCCGTCCACCTGCCGTCGGAGGAGGCCATCCTGGGCATTCCCGGCGTGCAGTCGATCCGGCCGGTCGCCGTCCGCGCGGGCATCGTCCGCAGCGGCGACATCATCCACGGCGTGCTGGTGAAGGGCGTTCCCGACCGTCCCGACTCCAGCCTGTGCGTGTCCATCCCCACCCGCCTCGCGGCCATCACGGGCCTCAAGGAAGGGGATGACATGACCACCTATTTCGTCGGGGAAAAGGTCCGCGTGCGCAAGTTCCACGTGACCGCCGTCCACCGCGACATGCTGGAGATGGACGACAACCTGGTCGTCTACGCGAACCTCGCGGACATCCAGCGCCTGAACGGCTGGACCGGGGACCAGGCTTCCGCCCTGGAAGTGTCCGTGGACCCGGCCCACCGCGCCAACGTGTGGGTCAACGACCTCACCGACGAGATCGGGATGCGCCTGCTGCTGAGCGGCGCGGAAGGGGAGGACAACCTGGTGGCCACCTCCTCCGTCCGCACCTACGGCCAGATCTTCGACTGGCTGGACCTGCTGGATTTCAACGTGCTGGTGATCCTCATCCTGATGATCGTCGTGGCGGGCGTGAACATGATTTCGGGCCTGCTGATCGTCCTGTTCCGGAACATCGCGACCATCGGCACGCTCAAGACCCTGGGCATGGGCGACCGCGCCATCGGCAAGGTGTTCCTGCGCGTGGCGGCGGGCGTCGTCCTGAAAGGGATGCTCATCGGGAATGCCGTCGGCCTGCTTTTCTGCTTCTTCCAGCAGGCGACCCATCTGCTGAAACTGGATCCGACCAACTATTTCGTCTCCTATGTCCCGGTCCACGTGGACATCCCCTGGATCCTGGCCGCCGACTTCGTGGCCTTCGTGGCGATCATGCTGCTCCTGCTCATCCCGACGCTCTTCATCGCGCGGGTGGACCCGGCCCAGACCGTCAAGGCCGAATAGGGCTTGTCATTTCGAGCGAAGCCGAGAAATCTCTATCGGGGATAAACTTCCGAATACTCTTCGTACGTGTCGAGCACCTCGCGCACGTAGGCGATCGTCTGCTTGCCGTGGAAGCCGGGGACTTCCGGGATGACGGAGACGATGTGGTCCCAGCGGGTGGGGTCCACGCCCAGCTCCTCGGCCGTCCGGATGCACTTGAGGAGGTTCCCCTCGCCGCAGTTGTAGGCGGCCAGGGCGAATTTCAGGCATTCCACCGAATCGGCCCCGTGCTCCGCGAACATCCCGGACAGGTAGGTCAGGTATTTCGTGCCGATGGACACGTTCACCGCCGGGTCCAGCAGGGTGTCCACGCTGTAGCGCTCGTTGCGGATCTGCATCAGGCCCACGGCGCCGCGGTCGGAGCAGGACTCGTTGATGAACTTGGATTCGTGGTAGATGATCGCGCTGAGGAGGCGCCAGTCCCAGCCGTTCTCGTCCGCATTCTTCTTGACGATGTCGTCATAGGGGCTGATGGAGGTGAGGCTCGTGCCTACGCGGCGCCGGTAGTTCCGGTCCATCTTCCGGATGCCGCCGTTCCCGTTCATCACCCCGATCCAGGCGTTGAGCCGCCGGGTTTCGGCGTGCCGGTCGTCCCGGAGGACCCAGACGGTGCTGTCGCGGAAGGGGATCGTGCTGATGAACCCGTCGGCGTGGAGACTGTCCGCCCGGTACATCACCAGCAGGTCCACCGCCCCCTCCAGGAGGGAGTCCAGGTAGTCGGCGGTGTCGGCCGGGGTGATGAACTCGAGCCGCAGCCCGTGGTCGTCGGCGAACTCCCGGAGGATGATCTTGTTCATCCCGACCGTCAGTCCGCGGACGGGCTCGCCTTTCAGGTCGATGACGCACCGGAGCGTCTGCGGGGGGTATTCCAGGGCCAGCTGCCGCGTGGTCAGGGGCATCGAAAGCGCCACCGCGGCCAGGAGCGCGGTGACCAGCAGGTATTTCCAGAAGGGGTGGCGCATGGAATCGTCAGTTTCTTCCGCCCATCATGCCGCCCATCATGCCGCCGAGGCCGCCGCCACGGCCGCCTCCGCCGCCTCCACCGCCGCCGCTCATGCCGGCGCCGGCCCGTTCGGACATCTTCCGCTGGGTGCCGAGTGTCGGGTAGAACGGCCAGGTGATGCCGAACTTGAAGATCCGCGGCGGATGGATATAGTGATGGGCGCTGAAATAGTCGTGTTTCTTGGTGGGCCAGCCTTCGCCCACGTTCTCCATCTTCAGGAAGATGCAGGCCTGTTTCCACTGCAGGTTCATGAAGGCGTCGAAGTACGGCGTATCCCCGTACTGCTCCTCCCGCTGGTTATAGAACGTGCCGGAGACAGGGTTGAAACCCGGGGCGTACCACTTCGTGTTGTAGCGGGCGTCCACGCCGATCTGCATCTTGAGCACGTCCTCGCTGACGATCGGGAACTGGAGGTACCAGCGGAGGTTCACGGCCAGCTTCGGCAGCGGGAGCACCTTCTCGTCGGAGGAAAGCTGGAAGAGGGCGGTATTCTCGAGCCGGAGGACGCCCAGGTGGAAATCTTTCCGCAGGGCGGCCGTCAGGACGCTCATCGGCTCCGGGTTCTGCCGGATGACGCCGAGGGAATCGTAGTAGATGTTGTTCGCCAGCAGGGCGTAGCCGGCCGACGCGTGGATCTTCCACTTCGGGAAGTCCAGGGCGGCCTGGAAGCGGGTCGTGGACGTCTTGGAGAAGTCGTTGTCCCACATGTAGTGGTTCGCGTACATGTGCTGCTCGTAGAAGTCCGGTTCCTTGAGGTCCGTCTCGAAGCGGGCCGTGAGGCTGATCGGACTCAGGGAGTCGCGGCGGAAGGGGAAGACGCTGAGTTTCGCCTTGCCCCGGATGAAGAAGTCCCCGGCGTCATGGCCGGCGAAGTTCAGCTGTCCCAGGGCGTCCCACTCGAAATACCGCCCGAGCCGGCCTTCCGCGCCGGCGTAGGTGTAGAGCGAATTCCATTTCTCCGCGTTGCGCTTGTACAGGTAGCTTCCGTTCCGGAAGTTGTAATGCGACTGATACCGGTCGCCGATGCCGCCTTCGACCTTGGAGACGACGGCGTCCTCGTGCCAGGGCTGGAAGCGCAGGAAGACGCGGTTGTCCAGCCGCATCGTGTGCAGGGAGTCGGCGCTCTTCGCGGGATTGATGTAGAACTGGTTGCGGTAGAAGGCCGATCCGACCGCGTCCGAGGCGCTGACGGCGTCCGTGTAGTTCTTGTTGTAGACCGACCACTCGGTGGCCGTTCCCAGGAACACGGAGGTCAGGTCCTTGTTCAGGGTGTCCTTCCGGACGTAACTCGTGTCATTCCGGTGCTTGAAATCCTCGATGAAGGAGAGGGGGAGCCGGACGGACTGGTCGAAGAAGACCGTCCGCTTGGAGTATTTGTTCGTGGCGTTGGACAGGAAGACGTCCACCTCGCGGATGTCCTGGAGCACCGTGTCCCGAACCTGCCCGTTGTCCTGCACGCCGCCGTTCTCCACCCGGTTGATGCTGTTCCAGATGATGCCGCCGTGGGCGAGGTACCGCTTGCCCAGCCAGTTGGCCGTGGCGAAGGCGGTCTTGTTGCGCGCCTTCTGGTTCTTGAGGATGCCCGCGCCGCCGTAGGTCTTGTACTCCAGCGCGATGTTCAGCGCGGGGAGGATGTTCTGTGTCGTGAAGATCCGGATGTCGTCGTTGGACGTGGTCTCGGAGTTCAGGATGTTGCCGTAGTAGGCGAGCTCCGTGTACGGGGTCTTCGTGTTGAACATCGGGATGGAGGAGGCCGTGTAGGTCCAGCTCTCGTACGGGGCGTAGTAGCTGACGGTCGACCGCGGGTCCTCCCGCTTGAAGAAGTTGTAGGTCTGGACGGCCGATCCGGCCATGCCCAGGAAGGTGCCGCCGATGTCCTCCTTCAGGTAGGGATAGTCGTGGAAATGGTAGTTCGCGGTCGTGTCCCAGACGTAGGGATCCACCCGGTTGAAATGCCGGTCGTGCTTCCAGGCGACGAGGCGCTTGTAGTACAGGCTGTCCGGCAGCCAGGCGGTCTCCAGGATGCGCGGGGTGTTCTGGACGATGCTGTCCTTGATGTGCTTGACGCTGTCCTTGATGTGCTGGATGGAGTCCTGGCGCCGGATGGTCCGCTGGATCTTCTGCTCGGTGTCGTACTTTTTCCGTTCCTTCCTGGAAAGGCCCTCGTACCAGCGGCGGAAGCGCTCTTTCGCGGCGGCCGTGGAATCGACGAAGTACAGGGAGTCGATGCGCGGCCAGTCCAGGCTGTCGCCGGCGGCCTTCAAGGAGTCGACGACGGTGCGGTGGGTGAGGGAGTCCTTGATGGCCACGTACCAGCGGTACAGGAAGGGATTCCTGGTCCGGAGGCTGTCCGGGACCTTCATCGTGTCCCGCGCGGACACCTTGGGCGTGGTGTCGGCATCCTGGACGCTGACGCCGAAGAAGTCGAAATTGTCGTCCGAGAGGTTTTTCAGGACCGTGTCCTTCTTCACGGGGGCGGCCTTCTTCCCGGTATCCTGCGGCACGGTGTCTCGGCGCAGCGTGTCCAGGCGCACCTCCCGCAGGAGCCGCACCCGGGTTTCCGGCCGCACGGTCCGGGCGGATTCCACCCCGACCGTCCCGATGACCGTGAGCCCCGCGATGACCGCCGGGACCAGTATTTCAGACCACAGGTTTTTCATCAACCTACAAAGATAAGAATAATTTCCGGAATCCCATTCTCCGCCGGCCGCTTCCCGGTCACCCTCTGGCCACGAAGGCCTCCTTTTTGTTAATAATCAGGATTATTTGAAAAAAAATTAATTTTGTAAGTATAACAATAAGGATTTTTTTATATATTTGCTTTTGAAACCGCGCAATAACTAGTTAACCTAAGCTTGGCTATACCTTAATTGGCTCTTTTACGGCTCTCCGGGCACGAAAGGGTTTAATTAAGGGATTTTTGTTTTAGTTGCCCACCACTATTATTCAATAACCATTCTCTAACTAGTGATTGTATGAAGAAACTACTCTTGCGGCGGCTCTTGCTGCTAATGGCGTGTATGCTGACGAGCATACCGGTAGTCTTCGGCCAGAATCAGGTTACCGTGAAAGGTTCGGTCTCGGATGCGGACGGACAGCCCCTCATCGGCGCGTACGTCATGCCGAAGGACCAGAATACCGGCGTAACCACCGATCTGGACGGTAAGTTCTCCATCGCCGTACCCCGGGGTACGACCCTCGTGGTATCGATCATTGGCTTCGTCACCCAGGAGGTGACCGCGGCGCCGACGCTCAACATCGTCATGGAGGAGGACATCTCCATGATCGAGGAGACGGTCGTCGTGGGCTACGGCACGCAGAAGAAGGCGTCGTTGTCCAGCGCCATCTCCAACATCCGGAGCGAGGAACTCACGGCGACCAAGCAGTCCGACGTGCTGGCCTCCCTCCAGGGCAAGGTCCCGGGCCTGCAGATCCGCCAGCGCACGGGTGACGCCGGTGACTTCAACACCGACCTCAAGCTCCGCGGTTTCGACGAACCCCTCGTCATCGTGGACGGTATGGTGCGCACGGCTCCCCGCCGCAGCCAGGAGACGAACACCAACTACTCGAACTCCAGCTCGGCCGTCCTGGCCCAGCTCAACCCGGAGGACATCGAGAGCATCTCCGTGCTGAAGGACGCCTCCGCGGCCATCTACGGTATGGGCGCCCAGAACGGCGTCATCCTCGTGACCACGAAGCAGGGCACCATCGGCGCTCCTACGGTGAAGTACTCCAACCGCTTCTCCTTCGGCGTCCCGACCGCCCTTCCGGAAGAGGTCGACATCCTCACCTGGTTCGAGGAAGCCAATGCGATGTACGCCCTCGTGGGCAAGTCGCTCCCGTATCCCCAGGACCTCATCGACCATTACAAGAACGGCGATCCCGGCTATACGGACAACAAGTGGTACTCCCAGTTCTACCGGGATCACTCCACGCAGATGAACCACCAGTTGTCCGTGAACGGCGGCACCAACCAGACGCAGTACTACTTGAGCGCCTCTTTCAACACGGATAACGGCATCCTGAACGGCCCGCAGCTGGGCTACAAGAGCTTCTCGTTCCAGGGCAATGTCACCACGAACGTGACGAAGAACCTGAAGGTGGTGTTCCAGTCCAACCTGAGCTGGAACAACAAGTTGGGTACGCCTTCGAACGCGAACCAGAACTTCTATACCCGCGGCCTTTATTCGGAGCGCTGGATTCCCTGGCAGGTTCCCAACAACCCTACCCACTGGACCTACAACTCCGGTAACGAAAGCCGTAACGCGATTGGCGCCCTGAACGGTGCGAACGGTTATGACAAGACAGAGGTGTCTTCCTTCGTGAACAGCCTGAGCGCCACCTATAGCGCACCGTTCCTGAAGGGCCTCAAACTGCAGGGCCAGATCGCCTACGACTATCAGGAGCGCGACACGCGGCAGCTTACCCTCCATTTCCCGCTCTACGATTGGCAGACGGACGAATTGGTCGGCTACAACAAGGATGAGAACGCGCTGACGGAGCGCTGGAACAACCGCAAGCAGCTGTATGGAAAGGCGCAGGCCAACTACGGCGCGACTTTCGGCAAGCACACGGTCGGCGCGATGCTCGCCGCTGAGGCCCAGATGAACTGGAGCAAGGATCTGCGGGGCGACCGTAAATTCGAGGATTTCTACACCCACGATATCCTGGACCAGGCCATCGAGTCCACCCAGGAGAACAAGGGTTCCCGCTCGAGCAGCGCGAAGGCGGGCTACATCGGCCGTATCAACTATGAGTATGGCGGCCGGTACATCGCCGAGGTGATGGCCCGGTATGACGGCTCCTCCTTCTATGCTCCCGGATACCGTTGGGCGCTTTTCACGTCCTATTCCCTCGCCTGGAGAGCGTCTGAGGAGAAGTTCTTCAAGCGCGCCTTCCCGTGGATGACCAACCTGAAGTTCCGCTGGTCGGACGGTATGTCCGGTAAGAACCAGGGTTCCGCCTACCAGTATCTGCTGGGTTATACGAAGACCAGCACGAACTATATGTTCGCGGACGGCTCTCCGGTCATGGGCTACAGCAATACCAAGGTGGCGGAGACCCTCCTGTCCTGGACGAAGGCCTATATGCGCGACTTCGGTTTCGACTGGGAAGTCAAGCGGGGCATCATCGGCGGTTCCCTCGACTGGTTCTGGAGAGAGGAGACCGGCAAGGCTGCCGCCACGGATTCCTCCGTTCCGGACATGTATGGCATCGACCTTCCGCAGATGAACTTCGATGCCACGGAGAACGTGGGTATCGACGCGGAACTCTCGCACCGGATGCGTTTCAAGGACTTTAACTACCGCATCACGGCGACGGCGACTTTCGCCCGCGAGCGCGACACCTATCAGCACTCGGAGCGTTCGAAGATCTGGAAATCCTCCCAGGCCTACTATGACGGGCATACGGAGGGCCGCTGGGACAACGCCCTGGACGGCAAGTACTACGAGTGGAACGGTCAGGGCCAGTTCAAGGACTGGAACGAGATCTTCGACTATCCGGTGCTGTACAACTCCTCCTCATCCAAGAAGATGAACATGGCCGAGATGGTTCCGGGCATGTACAAGATCGACGACTACAACGGCGACGGCGTCATCACCAAGCAGGACCGTCACTATTCCTGGAAGGAAGGCAACCCGCCGCTCCAGTTCGGTCTGATGATCTTCATGGAGTACAAGGACTTCGACCTCAGCGCAACGTTCAACGGCGCGGCCCTGTCCCACAAGAACATGCAGATGTCCGGCGGTATGGGCTATGGCTGGAGCAAGACCCTGTTCGTCAACCACATGGACCACTACCGGCTGGCGGAAGGCTACGACGACCCGCGCGACCCGAATTCCGTCTGGGTGCCCGGTTACTGGCCGGCCCTTGCTCCCGCCACGGGCGCTGAGGATGCCTCCTCGAACGCGACCTACCGTTTCGTCCAGCCTTATTCCTGGGTGAACAACGCGTTCTTCCGCCTGAAGAGCCTGGAACTCGGCTACAGTCTTCCGAAGCCCCTGCTCAAGAAACTTCACCTGAAACGGGTCCGTATCCATGCCAGCGGCACCAACCTCCTGACCTTCTGCAACCCGATCGTGAAGGTGTGGGACCCGGAAACCTATCAGGCCTCCCGCCGCGGCGCTTCCGGCGCACCGCTTCTCCGCACGTATGTCATCGGAACCAGCATCAGCTTCTAAACGATTTGCGATATGAAAAAGATATTCAGATATACCTTTGCGATAGTCCTCGGTCTCGGTCTTATCTCCTGCGACAAGTTGTTCGACAGCCTGGAGGGTGACCTTACCCGGATGTCCGAGGAAGACATGTTCTATACGCAGGCTGGCCTGGAACGGCTTCTTTCGCATGCCTACAGTTCCATCCCGATGGACGCCTTCAACACCAAGGACCAGCATACGACCCTGGCCACCTATTCGAAGGCCAACGACTACGACATAGCCGTGACCGGTTTCTGGGATTACAAGAGGATGCGTTCGATCAACCAGGTCATCCAGAAGGTGGACCTCTCCCTGGAGCATAAAGCCATCAACGAGGCGACCCGCGACCAGATCCTGGGCGAAGCCATCTTCGCGCGCGCCTACTGCTATTTCGCGATGGTGCGCCGTTACGGTGGTGTCCCGATCGTCACCGAACCGCTGGACGACCAGTATGACGGCGACACGAACGAGGGTTTGTACATCCCGCGCAGCACGGAGAAGGAGACCTGGGATTTCGTGATCTCCGAACTGGACCGTGCCGCCGAACTCCTCCCGGACGAGCCGAAGGGTGGTAATTTCCGCGCATCCAAGTGGGCGGCCCTCGCCCTTCAGTCCCGTGTGGCCCTGTATGCGGCTACCCTGAGCAAGTACTGGAGCAAGGAAGCGATCCCTACCAGCTACAAGGCCGTGGCGGAGAAGCTCACCTATATGGAAGCCTCCTATGCCGACGCCTACTTTGCAAAATGCATCGAGGCCTGCGAGAGAATCATGAATTCCGGCAAGTTCTCCCTGTACGGCGGCGCCACCACTTCGGTGAGCAAGGCGAAGGAGAACCTCACGGAACTCTTCCTGACCCGTCAGGACTGCGAGTTCATCTTCGGCAAGGCCTACAAGGACGGTACGGCGGACGCGGACAACGGTTTCGACCGCAACAACTCCCCGAACCAGAAGCACGGCACCGGCACCAACGCGGGCTGGGGTAACTACTCCATCACCTCGGAAATGGTGGACCTCTTTGACAACTACAACGCGGCCGGCGGCCGGGCGGACGGTACGGTCAGGACCCGGAACGACGGCAAGGAGGACGTCTATTTCCAGCAGATCGCCACTTCCGCCACTTCCTTCGACAAGAATGCCGATTTCATCGAGTACGACCGTCCGCAGGATCCTTTCCTGAACAAGGACGCGCGCTTCCAGGCTTGGGTGCTGTATCCGGGTTCCGAATTCCGCGGCGTCACCATCGTGGCACAGGCCGGTTATTGGCTTCCTGACGGGAAGCTCGAGTTCTATCAGGAAAACTCCACCAAGGTCGGCGGCGTGACCTATTACGAGCTCGGCGCCGACAGCCAGAACGGCATGTCCGCCTACATCGACATCGGCAATTCGGGCACGAGCAACCACTCCTATTTCTGGACCACCGGTTTCGGCCTGCGGAAGTTCCTGGATCCCAACACACCGCTGGACAAGTCCACCAACCCCTGGTGCGACATCCGCTATGCGGAGGTCCTCCTGAACTACGCCGAGGCCTATGCCGAGAGCGGAAAGGGCAATGCCGCTACGGCGAAGAAGGCCCTGAACGACATCCGTCACCGGGCCGCCTTCACCGACGACATCGAGCCCACCCTCGAGAATGTCCTTCACGAACGCCAGGTCGAGTTCGCGTTCGAAGGTCACGAGACCTACACGCTCTGGCGTCACCGCGCCTATCTGAGCACTCGGTCCGGCGGCCCGCACCGCAAGCACACCGTGGTGAACGTGCTTGACCTCCGGGACGGTACGCCCAAGTACATCTACGCGCGTGTGAATGCCTACTGGAGCGACGTGCAGAATTCCACCACCGGTCTCAACACGGACCTGCTGGACTACTACGGCTCCATCCCGAACTACGCCGAGAACCGTCTGACCGTCAACCCGTCCCAGGAATAATTAAAGAATCAGCGTTATGAAAAAGATATTCGTATTACTCTCATTGATCGTTCTGGCCACCTCCTGCGACTGGTTCGTCTTCGACAACCAGGAGTACTACAACGCCTCGGTTGCCGGAAAGATCACCGATGCCAAGACCGGACAGCTGATGCAGTTCGCCTTCCCGAACACCTGCAAGATATCCATCATCGAGGAAGGCTGGAAGGACCTGGCGGGCAATCCTGCCGAAGAGACCCAGAGCTGGTATGTCAAGTGCAACGGCGTCTATGTGAACAAACTCGTCTGGGCCGCCAAGTACCGGATGGAGACCAAGGACCAGAACTTCTACCCGGTGAGCATCCCGTTCGAGCTGCAGAAAGGTGAGAACACCGTCAATTTCGAGGTGACGCCGTACTGCCGCGTCCTGGATCCGCAGATCACCTACGAGGACGGCAAGATCGTCGCCCGGTTCAAGGTGGAGGTCGAGGACAAGGCCCAGACCGGGACGGTGGATGTGGCCCTGTTCGGCTTCACGGACCGCTGGGTGAGTGACGGCAACAACAACTTCGACTTCGACAAGAAGCAGAAGGAAGGGCAGCTGAAGAAGATCAAGACCGCCGACGGCCAGACCGTCATCGAGCTCAAGATCGACCCGACCAAGGAAAGCGGCATGCAGTTCGTCTACACCCGGAACCACTACCTCCGGATCGGCGCCCGCGCCTATGGCAGCGCGAACTCCAGCAAGCGCTACAACTTCTCCCCGGTCTTCAAGATGTCCGGTGACTTCTCGAAGGTCGAGGAAGTTACCAACTGGGACGAGGACTAGTCCGCATCCCTCGCTGAAACAATTGGGGCCGCTCCTTTCGGGGCGGCCCTGATTTTTTTGTGGATATTTATTCGTTTATTTGGTGTTGATTACAATATATCGGGTGAATTATTGTAAAAATTCAAAAACATTTTTATTTTTGTGCAAGTGACATAGGCGGAACTGATTGATAACCTATCAACTTTTTATAACAACCAACCTATTTCCCGTATGAGTTTCAAAAATTATCTGGCGGTGGCCCTGCTCTCCTTGTGCAGTGTCATCGCGATGGCTCAGAACAAGCGGATTTCCGGTACGGTCGTCGACACGAACGGAGATCCCGTGATCGGAGCCGGTGTCACGCACGTGGGCACCACGAACGGCGTCGTCACGGACGCCCGAGGAAACTTTGTGTTCTCCGTCCCGGACGGCGCGACCATCAACGTGGAGGCGCTCGGCTACGAGCCCTATCAGTTCACGGTCGCTTCCGGCAAGAACGTCTATGACGTGACGCTGGTGGAGTCCGCCACCGAACTGGACGAGACGGTCGTCGTCGGTTACGGTACGCAGCGCAAGCGCCTCATCACCGGTTCCACCGTCAACGTCTCCGGCGAGAAGCTCGCCGCCGTCAATGCGGTCGACGCCTTCGGCGCCCTGCAGAGCCAGGCCGCCGGTGTCACGATCGTCCAGAACTCCGGTCAGCCGGGCGAAAGCTACAAGATGACCATCCGCGGTATGGGTACCGCCGGTTCCACGACGCCGTTGTACGTCGTCGACGGTGTGCCGGGCGGTAACATCGAGGCGCTCTCCCCGAACGACATCGAGTCCATCGACGTCCTCAAGGATGCGGCTTCCAGCGCCATCTACGGCGCCCGCGCCGCGAACGGCGTCGTCCTCGTGACCACCAAGAAGGGCAAGGCCGGCAAGATCCGCGTCACGATGGACGCCTACTACGGCTGGCAGAACCCGAACACCAACGGTGTCACCCCGCTGAACGCCAAGCAGTACATGGAGATCAACGACAAGGCCTACGACATCCAGGGCACCACCAAGTACGACTGGGCGAAACTCATCCCCAAGCAGTATGCGCAGATCCAGAACGGCACCTGGAACGGTACCAACTGGCTCGAGGAGACCACGGTGCACAACGCCCCGATCCACAACGAATCCATCAACATCCTCGGCGGCAGCGACGTCTCCCGCTTCGCCGTCGGTTTCACGAACTTCGCCCAGACCGGCACCCTCGGTTATCCGGCCACCCCGCAGTTCGACCGCAAGACCTTCCGGATGAACTCGGACTACTCCCTCATCCGCAAGCACGGCCGCGACATCCTGAAGTTCGGCGAGAACGTCACCTTCACGGTCAGCAACCGCCACGGTCTGTCCATCGGCGGTATCTATGACAACAACATCCGTACGCTCATGTCGATGAGCCCGCTCCTCCCGGCCTACAATGACGAAGGCGGCTGGTACGAGTACAAGGACATCGTGGCCGACAAGTGGGACTTCAGCGCCGAAATGGCGAACCCGCTGGCGCAGATCTACTACACCCGCAAGAACCGCTACAACAAGGGTTATCGGCTCCAGTCCAACTTCTTCCTGGAGTTCGCCCCGATCAAGGGCCTGACCTTCCGCTCCAGCGCGGGCTGGCAGTACAACCACGGCGAGAGCCGCAGCTACACGCCCGTCTACGAACTGAGCACCAAGACGTCCAATCCGGTCGATGACGTGAGCCAGAGCCAGAACTACAGCATCCGCTGGTCCTGGGAAAACACCGCCAACTGGGTGAAGTCCTTCGGCAGCCACAACGTCGACCTCCTCGTGGGACAGTCCCTGGAGAAGTGGGGCTATGGCAACAGTGTCAATGTCTCCAACTCCGACTCCCGCTTCCCGGGCTCCTTCGACCACGCCTACATCGGCAATGCGAACGTCGTGGATCCCGCCTACACGTCCATCGGCGGCAGCCCGAACGGCGAGGGCGCCCTCTCGTCCTTCTTCGGCCGTGTGAACTACAACTGGAACGAGACCTATCTGCTTTCCGTGGTGATGCGCGCCGACGGTTCCTCCAACTTCGCCCGCGGACACCGCTGGGGTTACTTCCCGTCCGTCTCCGCCGGCTGGGTGATCACGAACGAGCCGTTCATGGACAACGTCTCCAAGGATTTCCTGAGCTTCCTGAAGTTCCGCGCCAGCTGGGGCCAGAACGGTAACTGCAACATCTCTTCGTTCCAGTACCTGGCCACCATCTCCCTCGACGCGCGCTACTATTTCAGCGACAAGGCGACCCCCGCCATCGGCGCCTATCCCGACATCCTTCCGAATCCGGACGTGAAATGGGAAACCTCCGAGCAGACGAACGTCGGCTTCGACGCCCGCTTCCTGCGCAGCCGTCTCGGCCTGACCTTCGACTGGTACAACAAGATGACCAAGGACTGGCTGGTCCGGGCCCCTGCGCCGCTCATCTACGGTACCAACCCTCCTTACGTGAACGGTGGCGACATCCGGAACCGGGGTTTCGAAGTCCTCCTCTCCTGGGACGACATGGTAAGCCGTGACTTCTCCTACGGCGTCTCTGCGACCTTCTCCCACAACAAGAACAAGGTCACGCGTATCGCCAACTCCGAGGGTATCATCCACGGCGGTTCCAACGCCATCGCCCAGAACACCGCGGAGCTCTACCGCATCCAGGTGGGCTACCCGATCGGTTACTTCTGGGGCTATGAGATGGACGGCATCATCCAGAACGAGGCCGACCTCCAGGACTACCTCGCGAAGAACTGCGGCGGCGACAAGGCGAACTCCCTGCAGGGCGCCGACATCCAGCCCGGTGACGTGAAGTTCGTCGATGTGAACGGCAACGGCAAGATCGACAAGGACGATTCCGACAAGACCATGATCGGCGACCCGAACCCGGACTACACCGTGGGCCTGACGCTCCGGATGGAGTTCAAGGGCTTCGACTTCTCCCTGAACGGCTACGGCTCCTTCGGCCAGCAGGTCGCGAAGAGCTACCGCCAGTTCTCCGACCACCCGGACGACAACTACTGCACGGACGTCTATACGAAGTACTGGACCGGCGAGGGCACGACCAACCGCTATCCGCGCTTCACCCACGGCAAGCACGTGAACCAGTCCGAGCTGTCCCGCGTCTGGATCGAGGACGCCGACTTCTTCAAGATCTCCCAGATCTCCCTGGGCTATGACCTCAAGCGGGCGATGAAGTTCCTGCCGATGGCCAAGTGCCGTCTGTATGTCTCCGCCCAGAACATGTTCACCTTCACAAAGTACTCCGGCATGGATCCCGAGGTCGGTTTCGGCAACGGCTCCAGCTGGGCTTCCGGTATCGACTGCGGCTACTACCCGTCCTCCAACTCCTGGATGGTGGGCCTGAACATCACCTTTTAATCCCTGAGCATTATGAAAAAGAATATCTTATATCTGATTGCGGCTTCGCTGTGCGTGATGTTCATCGCGGGTTGTGACAAGTTCCTGGACACGAAGAGCCTTACCAAGAAGGACACTTCCAACTTCCCGATGAACGAGACGGATGCCATCCAGATGGTGAATGGCATCTATGTCATGATGAACAACAACCTCGCCGACCCGGAGGAGGATCCGTTCTTCATCTTCGACATCGCTTCCGACGACCGCCTCGGCGGCGGCAGCCAGTCCAACATCGGCGCCCAGGGCGTCGACCGGCTGATGAATTCCTACATCGACTGGATGAAACCGCTCTGGCTGTGCCGGTACGCCGGCATCAACCGGGCGAACAACGCGCTGGAGACCATCGACAACGTGACGGGCTGGAGTTCTCCCTCCGTGAAGGAGCAGCTGCTGTGCGAGATCTATTTCTTCCGCGCCTGGTACTATTTCAATCTGGCCCAGGTCTTCAACGGGGTTCCGCTCGTGCTTTCCACCGAGCCCGTGAACATCCCGCGCAATACCCCGGACGAGGTTTATGCCCAGATCGCTTCCGACCTGAAGGCGGCCATCGAGCACGGACCGTCCACCCGGTATCCCGAAGTCGGTGACGGCCGTGTGTCGAAGTGGGTGGCTGAGGCCATGATGGCCCGTATCTGGCTGTTCTACACGGGTTTCTACAAGAAGTCCGATCTTCCGCTCGCCGAAGGCGGCAGCATCACCAAGGCCCAAGTCGTGACCTGGTTGGAAGACTGCATCCAGAACAGCGGACACGGCCTGGTCGCCGACCAGCGCAACCTGTGGCCTTACACCAATCCTTATACGGCCGCGGATTATCCGTACGCCAAGGATAACGGCCTGAATTGGGTCGGTGACGAGAACATCGAGAACATGTTCGCCGTCAAGATGGGCAACAAGGGCGACTACAATGGTGGTTACGGCGGACAGATCCATCACAACCGCATCGTCGAGTTCTACAACCTCCGCAAGACGGTGGAGGCTGCCTTCCCGTTCTCGGTGCAGGGCTATTCCAACGGTCCTGTGTGCGAGAAGCTGTGGACTGACTGGGCCGCCGATCCCGACTATGCGGGCGACTACCGCCGCGTCGGCTCCATCTGCGACCGTCTCGTCGAGATTCCGAACTATCCGGGCGACAAGGCCAAGGAAGTGGAGAACACGAACCTGTACGCGAAGAAGTATGCCGGTGTCGAGGCTTGGGATGAAAAGCACGCTTCCCGTTACCTCAGCTATGCCGTGTACTATGGCAGCGAGAACAACCGCCAGCGGGGATTGACCCAGTCGCTGGTCTGGCTCCGCTTCGCGGATGTCCTCCTGATGCACTCCGAACTCACCGATGGCAAGACCATCTACAACGGAAAGAGCGGCCTCAACGCCGTCCGTCAGCGCGCCGGCCTTCCGGACATCAGCTACAGCCTCGCGAACCTGAAGAAGGAACGCCGTTACGAGCTCTGCTTCGAGGCCATCCGCTGGAACGACCTGCGCCGTTGGGGCGACGTGGCCGAGATCGTGAAGAACCAGGTAGGCAACAAGATCCTGAACGAAAAGTACACGGGCGAATACGCGTTCACCGTCGACTTCATGCAGCGCTACCAGGCCACCGAAGGCGGCTTCTTCAAGATTCCCGAGGACCAGGTGACCCTGTCCGAAGGCGTTCTGGAGCAGAACCCGGGCTGGGGCGAAGGCACCACCTGGGCCAAGGGAGACCTCCCTTATTTCAACTAGCGTCCGTCCACCCTTGACGTGTTTGAGGGCCGCTCCTTCCGGGGCGGCCCTTTTTGTGCATTTGATTTAAAAAAAAGCGACGCCCCATGCAAGAAATGCGGTGGGGCGGGGATTTAAGGGACGAACACGGAAAGAAACTATTCATTTCAGCATATGCGCACCCGTCTTTCTTTATTCCCGCTCATGGCTGTCCTGGCAGGCGTCTTCTCCTGCCAGAAGGCCCCCGTTGCCGACCCACAGCCGGAAATCCCCGCTCTGAAAACCTTCTATGCCACCATTGAGGAGGATGCCACCAAGGTTTTTGCCGATGACGAACTCCGCGTCCTCTGGGACGCAGACGACCGCGTCAGCATCTTCGACCATTACACGTTCAACGAAGAATACCGCTTCACAGGCGAGACCGGCGCCAACGCCGGCTGGTTCGAGCAGATTCCCTACGGGACTTTCGTGACGGGCAACGACCTGGACCTGGTCTATGCGGTCTATCCCTACCGGAAGTCGACCGCCATCGACAATGACGGCATCCTGACGGTCGAGTATCCCGCGGAACAGGTCTTCCGGAAAGGCTCGTTCGGTCTGGGGGCGAACACGATGGTCTCCGTGACGGACGACAACCGTCTCCAGTTCCGGAACGGCTGCGGCTATCTCGTCCTGAAGCTGTACGGCCATCTGTTCGGCGTTTCGTCCATCACCCTCCGGGGCAATGCTGGCGAGCCGCTCGCCGGAAAGGCTCTCGTTGCGATGGAGCCGAAAGGCGTGCCGTCCGTGAAGATGGCGGAGGACGCCCAATCCGAGATCACGCTGGTGTGCAAGGACCCGGTCGTCCTGGGCGACACCCCGGAAGAGGCCATCGCCTTCTGGTTCGCCCTCCCGCCGACGGATTTCGACAAGGGCTTCACCATCGAAGTGAAGGGATGCAAGGGCGAGGTCGTCAAGCGGACGACATCCAAACCTGTCAAGGTGTCCCGCAACCTGCGGGTGTCGATGGCCCCGATGTCCGTGGAGGACACGGCTCCCTGGGGCTTCGTCACGATTGACCAGAAGAAAGCCTGCAGCCTCGCGACCGTCACCGGCGCCGATTCCGAGGGCTTCGAGAAATTCGATTTCAAGGAAGGCGACGAGGTCCGGGTCCATATGGAAAGCTGGCGCTGCCGCGACAATACGCCCGGACACATCGGTTACCACGTCACCGTGCTCGACCTGGACATCCCCGGCCACCTCTCGATGCACATCCCCCTGGAGCGGGAGAACGGAGATTATTACATCAGCGGCAACAAGTCCGTGGCGCAGGCCCATCTGAACAGCTACCGGATCTCCCAGGAGAACAATTACCTGGAATTCGACATGAGCGTCACCTTGTACCGGGAAACGGGCGGTGACATCCGGGTCTTCTACGCCGGACCCATCTATCAATAACGTATTTTGCCGAGGAAGAGGGCGTGTCCGGGAACGGACTCGCCCGCTTCGCCGCGCGTACCCGTCTCGATGAGCTCCTTCACCCACTGCGGGTCGTGCTTCCCGCGTCCCACCTCGATGAGTGTCCCCACGATCGCCCGGACCATGTTCCGCAGGAACCGGTCCGCGCTGACGCGGAAGTACCAGTAGGCAGATTTCTCGACTCCTCCCTCCGGGCTCCGCTCGAAATGACAAGAATCCATAATGGAAATGTAGGTGGGGGTGTACGGTTTCCAGAAGGCTTCGGTGATGGTGCAGAGAGAGGTTTTGTTCGCGCCGCCGACCTTTTCGAAACAGGAGAAGTCGTGGGAGCCCAGGAGGTACTGACAGGCCTCGTTCATCGCGTCGAAGTCCAGGCCCGGAAAGCCGCACTGCCAGGAGTAGGCGGCCACGAAAGGGTCTTTCTTCCTGTGGATGAAATAGGTATAGGAGCGCTGCGTCGCGCTGAAACGGGCGTGGAAATCCTCGGTGGTCGGAAGGACCGCGTGGACCACGACCGAGCGAGGCAGGATGGCATTTAATTTGTAGCAAAAATCGGATGCCTCGAAGGGCAGGGGACCTGTCAGGTCGAAATGGCAGACGTAGTCTGCCGCGTGGACCCCGGTGTCCGTCCGGCCC
>JAEEGJ010011104.1_pt1 | contig 23023 bp, 23 predicted proteins | sample 8958761 | NCBI WGS metagenome assembly JAEEGJ01 (sample SAMN16246546, study PRJNA631951) | gut metagenome | biome: gut microbiome; feature: rumen; material: RS-attached | host: Bos | place: Iran: Karaj | collected 2018-10 | reverse complement strand
CAACGAGTTGCTTTATCGAATTCTCGACAGAAGCCTTGCTGAGCGTAGGACAAAGCTCCATGACCTCACTTTTCGTGAACTTACCGATCTTATTGTAGACAGCACGCCGTACAGTTTCAATTGCAGGCAGCTTTTCATCAACAATAGACACTCGTTCCTCAAAGTCACGGTATGCAGCAAGTATTGTCTGCAACAGGTATTTGATAAAAGGTGTTACATCTTCTGTGTTTTCCGTCCAGCCTTTCTGGCATTTTTCCAAGGCATCATAGTATAGGTTCTTATTCTTAGCTATCTTGCTTTCAAGGGATATATATCTGCCGATAAGATAGCCTGAACGATACAACAGAAGCGTTGTAAGCAATCTGCTCATTCGACCATTTCCATCGCTGAAAGGATGAATACATAGAAAATCGTGTATAAATACCGGGATAATTAAAAGCGCATCGATATCCTGATTCTCGATAATACGGTTATAGCTGTCGCATATCGCATCAATAGCCGCAGATGTTTCGTATGGTGCAAGTGGTGTAAACAGGACAAACTCTCGCCCATCTGCATCTGTAGCGCTTATATAATTCTGAGAATTCTTGAATGTACCGCCAATACTCTTATGGGAATATTTGTACAGGTCACGGTGAAGTTGAAGAATATAATTCGATGTAACAGGAATGTACTCATAGTTTTCATGAATAGTATTCAGCACATCACGGTATCCCATGATCTCTTCCTCGTCACGATTGCGAGGAGTCGTTTTATCACGGACAAGCTGTAACAGACGGGTATTTGTCGTGCGGATGCCCTCAATCTCATTAGAAGCCTCGGTACTCTGTACCTTGGCCACTTCAATCAGACGGTCGAGCTCGGTTGGTTTTTGTTTCAGGTAAAGCTCTTGTCTGCCTTTGTATTCGTGGATCTGGGCTACCAGACCGATAATTTCACTGTTCCATGAACGACTTGCAAGATCACTGTAGTCGAAGTTTCTCATATTCTCACCATCCTTTCTCCTAATTATAAGATATATTAGGAGAAAAGTCAAGAGGTTAGGCAAATTTTGCTCCTAATATTATTATGTGTTAGGAGAAAAAGAATAATTCAGTATAAAGAAATGTCTCCCCGTGGGGAGACATCAAGTATTCATTATAATAATAAAATCGGAAATAGGAATTGTATAATTAATTATAACACTTCTGTGTGGTATTGTAAATGAATTTCATGTATGTTATAATGATAAAAACGCAATATCTGTGATTTTATAAAAAGTAAGTCATATCATTCGGGGGGGCATATTATGAACAGGATACCTGTCCTGCGAAATATATACCTACCGAGTGCTTCCTTTCGGGGATAGATCAGTCCAGAGTGGATAACAGCACAGAAGAATGGCTGGATACTATCGAAGATAAGATAGAATATGAAGCATGGTATCTTGGACACTGGCATACTGACAAGCGAATAGATAAGATGCACTTCCTGTTCCATGGAGTAGAAGTGCTATAAGAAAGGTGGATTATTATGAGTAAAATAGAGTTATTGAATGCTTCTTGTGCAGATCAGAAAGTCGATGCTGTAGTAAATGCTGCGAACAGTGGTTTATGGGCAGGCGGCGGTATTTGCGGCGTAATATTCCAGAAAGCAGGTCTCAAGGAGCTCACAGAGGCTTGTTCTGCATACAATACTCCCTTAAATGACGGTGATGCTGTTATAACGCCAGCCTTCAATATGACAAACGCAAAGAATATAATTCACGCTGTAGGTCCTGATTTCTCATATACTCCTACAGCTTTTAAGGAGTTATTCGATGCGTATTATAATTCTCTGTGCGTATTGAAGGAAAATGGTCTTCACAGCATATCATTTCCGCTCATAAGCTCAGGTATCTTTGGCGGTGACCTGCCAGATCCGGCTGGTGAATCGACTAAGCAGTGTTGCAGAGCGTATAACAAGTTTACTGCCGATTATCCTGACTATGAGATAGGGGTAAAGCTTTGCGCTTTTACCCAGAGAGAAATGGATTCTGCTCAGAATGTCTTTAGTAAGTATATAAAATGATGAAACTCCCTGTGTTTACGCACAGGGAGTGCTTGGTATTTATAAGAATAAATACGATTAATTAGCGAGATTTCGGCAAATAACACTTGACTTTCTAAGAGAAATAGTGTATAATATACTCGTAAGTTACTAACTCATAATTCACCTAAATGGAGGCTCTTATGTTTTATTGTCGTGAAAATGAACTAGGTAAACTGAATAACCGCTATGCTGACAACAAGTTCGAATGCGTCGTTATCTACGGTAGAAGACGTGTTGGAAAGACTGCACTGATAAAAGAATTCTGCAAGAATAAGCCGGTTATATTCTATTCTGCTCTCAACGCAACATCACAAGAGAATCTTGAAAGCTTATCCAGAGCGATCTATGAGTATAAGAATCAAGATCTTGACGGCGGTGACGCTCCCATTTATCCAAGCTATGACGCAGCTTTACAGGAGATAACTGAACTATCAAAGGAAAATCGCCTTATATTTGTAATAGACGAATATCCATATCTTGCCAAAGCTGAGAAGTCCATATCTTCACGACTTCAGCATATCATTGACCATATATGGCAGAACAGTCAGCTTTATCTCATCCTATGTGGCTCTTCCATGAGCTTCATGGAGTATCAGGTGCTTGGATACGAAAGCCCACTCTATGGCAGAAGAACAGCTCAATTCAAGATTGAAGCATTGAAGTATCGTGAAATAGCTTCTTTCCTACCCCAACTTACTCCTGAACAGCTTTCACTCGTATACGGTATAACAGGCGGCATTCCTCATTATATAAACAAACTTGCAGTCAAGGATGATGTTGATGCAGCTTTACTTGAAAACTTATTCGATACATCTGCGTACCTATTCGAGGAACCTGAGAATCTGCTGAAACAGGAGCTTCGTGAGCCTGCTACGTATAATTCAATTATTATAGCCATAGCAGGTGGTGCTTCACGATCAAATGATATATCCACGAAAGTTGGTATCGAAAGCGGTAAATGTGCTAAGTATATTCAGGTATTGCTTGACCTTGGCATATTACAGAAAGAAACTCCTCTTACGGAAAAGCCAGGAAGAAAAACAGTTTATGTAATCAAGGATCAATTCTTCCGCTTCTGGTATCGCTTTATACCTCGCAATATGACTGCTATCACATCTGGTCGAATTGAGAAGTTATATGATAAAGCAATCAAGGGACATCTTCATGAGCACATGGGACTTACCTTTGAGGAAATATGTAAGGAATATCTTCTGTATTATGCTGATGACCTTCCGATAAATCTTGCGGATATTGGTCAGTGGTGGGGTCCAGATAAAACTACTCGTAAAGAAGTGCAGATAGATATAGTCGGCAAATCTGCTGATAACGATGAATATATAATCGGCTCATGCAAATACCGCAATGAAAAGATAGGCATTGACGAGTTGGAACTCATTAAGCATTATGCATCTGTATTCGGTAAGGGCAGTACGTACCATTACTACATTTTCTCACTCGGTGGCTTTACTAAGGAGCTTTTGGAGTGTGAAAAGCGTGGAGATGTCAAACTTCTGACTTTGGATCAGCTGTATTAACGATAAATGGGGTGATAATATGAACGAATTGTCGAAATATCTGTGTTTGCTCCTTCGTCACCAACCTGAGAAAGCGGAGCTAGATATGGATTCGCATGGCTGGGTATCAGTAGAACAGCTTATAGACGGCGTTAACCGCTACAGCAGCTATAAGCTGGATCGTGACCTGCTGGACCGGATAGTAGTCGAAGATAACAAGGGGCGCTACAGATATGATGAAAAACACGAAAAGATCAAGTGCTGTCAGGGACACACGGTTCCCTGGGTTGAGCCCGATCTTGAATACTGCGAACCTCCCGAGTTTCTCTACCACGGAACCACTACAAAGGCACTTGAAGCCATAGAGGAGAGCGGAGCTATAAAGAAGATGGCGAGACATGCTGTACATATGCAGGCTGACATAAGCAAATCATGGCAGTCAGCAGAGCGTTGGCATAAGATTCCCGTAGTGCTGAAAATAGCAGCTTCGGAAATGGCACATGAGGGCTTTACATTTGGAGTGACTGAGAATGAAGTATGGTGTACTGAGGAAGTACCTGTGAAGTATATTTGCGATAAGATATACAGATTAGGAGAATAAATATGCTGATAGGACGTGATCCGTTCATTTTTTCGATAGTTCTTGAACCCGTGAGAGAATGGAACCGAAATAATGATAAATACGACTTTACTTTCTGTAACGGTATAATGCAATTTTCGTTTCTTGGAAAAATGTTCCCTAATAATGAAATTCAGAATATAACTCTTGAATGTGCAGTTGGCGAATTGATCAGAAAGTTAAGAAATACACCCGTTAATGACGATATTTATTATGAGTTTGATATTGAAGCTGCCGTTAAAAAGATATATTCACTTGTTTATACAGGTGATGAAAGCGAGGACTTAAGATTAAGGTAGCACCCCAGGAGTATTTTGACAAAGGTTACGATGTTTTCGGAGTACGCAGCTCAAAGGATCGAACCGTCCGTTTTATAGCAGCTAAAAGCATCTATGACAAAGACACGGGCGTATCCGAACCTGTAGGTGAACTTTTGCAGGTGTACATAAGTCTTCCGTATATTGACGAGATGATATGTGGACTTGAAGATTATTTGAAGCAGATTCATGAATTTCCCAGTAAATCAATAATTTATGAAAATTCAGTAAAGTATATTAGTGAAGAAAATGCTGTACGGATAAAAAATGAATCATCAGATACTTTTATAGCTGAGATTAATGGTGAAAAAATCAAAAGTGATGAAGATTGGATATATACTGTTGCAGAAGCATTTCATTATCCTGTATACAGCGAAGAAGAAAAACAATATATTGACCCGAAGCCAGGAGATCATTCAACGAGAAAGAAGGATATGTAACCTGTGACAGCGATGAAAGCGAACTCTCATATATATTGAGATTTGCTGATAACTGCAAATGGGTAACTATAACTTCTGAAGCATATGAGCAAGGTAATGAAGTATCCAAAAAGGATACAGGCAGAATAGCTAAAATGCTTGGGGCACCCTGTGTTAACACAGTTGTTATTGACAGTGACTGTGCTATCCTTGAATTATATGACAAAAACGGTAAAAAAGCTGATATGTTTACCATAGGACGAGCTGATGATTATTTCGGTGACGGTAATCCGCAGCCGTCGGAAAAGGTATGGAAACCGTTTATAAGCAAGGAAAGTTCATGGGAGCAGTTTACGCAAGTATGCGGCTCTGATGAGGTTTTTGCTGAAGACGGATTATCAAAGTTTGCACCAATTATTGGAATGAACTCGTATAATATAACTTTTTCGGCAGAAGATGCAGATGAAATAGATACAAGTTGTGCTTTCCTTGATTTTAAGTCTGCAAGGTCTTTTATAACTATGTCTCGAGATGGCAAAACTGTGGAAACTCAGCCCCAAAAGTTTACTATCAATGCGGCTTTCAAACAGATATTCGGCGAAGCACTGGAAACATATGGATTTAAGGCAATTAAAGGCAGATATCCTTATCTCGTTAGAGTGATAAACAATGAAATATTGCATATTATAACGTTTTATCCTACTGATCCTGAATATCCGAATGATAAGGCTATTTCAGTTGTAAGCGGTGTTGCTACGATATACAGAAAAAGAATATCTCTTGATAAAAGTCCCAAACAGAATCATGAATGGTTAGCTTATGCGAGCAGTTTTTATGCTTCTTTGTTCAATGAACCTGACAGAAGAATTATGTCTCTTCTTTATGTGGCTGGCTATAATTCTGATAGTACAGAATCAATGGTCACAGTTTTAAAAGAGCTGGCTGAAAATGTAAAAAAATTCGTTCTGCCTGTATTGGATAAAGTTAAGGATATTGATTCGTGTCTTGATTATTTGGATAAATTCAAGATGCCTCGCAATCATAAAAGATGAACCCAAATTTGCACATACTATCCTGATGAAGATGAAGGCTTTCTTAATTTCTTAATCTGATAAAAGAATCAGTGAACGTCCCGATTTTCTTGAAAATTATTTAAATGGTCCTGAATTTCATAATTGGGTATTGACTGAGATTGAAAAAAGGAAAACGGATAATATTGCAATATTGAAAGAATCTGGCCTTTTTGAACAGCCTGAAAATGAAAAGGCGGAGCAAAAGAAACTGACATTAAAATCGGCATTTATACAAGTTTTCGGCGAGACACTTGAACCGCTGGGATTTGTCAAGCTAAAAAAGACAAAAGAACCGTGTTATGTAAGGATTGTAGGTGACGGTATAATTAATGTCATAACTTATCGCACATTATCAGCATACAAAACAGGATATAAAAATGTGGAAATTCTGTTGGGAATACTTTCTCTGTATAATCCGGAACTGATTTTTCTGGATGATCCAACATGTTCGTTATATTGCATTCAAGGTCTCTATAATAGTGATTATTATAGAGAGCTTGACAAAGGAACGGTCGTAAAAATACCGCAGATCAGTTGTGATGAATTGAATAATATTGATATGAAAAAGAAAAAAGGCTTTTTATCAAAGCTTTTTGGCAGAAAAGGATTAATGTTATGAAAAACAAAAAACAAGGCAATAACTGGACAGCTTACTATGATAATGATACGAAACGATACTTTGCGGAAATAATGTACACCAGCCGTGAGGGGCGTGAGCAGTATGACTATGAGATTACTCAGGATATTTACGCTCGTCTCGGTACATTCAGCGATGATGTCGACAACGAGAGACTTATCAAAACAGGCAAGAGTGTATACTCTTTTGAGAACACGATGTATGGCACTCTCGGCCCCGAGAGAACGGTCTGGGATGAAGAAGCTAATGAAACAATGAATAAGTGTGTGAAGAAAAACAATGACTGATAAATCATATTTTCATCTTCCGGGGCTGTTTGAGTTCTATGACCTGTACAGTGCTTTTCTGCCGCTGTACCGTGAGCACCGGGAATATTTCTACGACTGGTGCGAAATAGCATCTGTCTATGGTGCTCCTGCCGACTGTATATGGGGCGGCGGACGAGCAGGCTTCGGAGAATGTGAAGCTGAAGATGTACTCGCACTTATGAGTGAATACGGTATTTCTTCAAGGCTCACTTTCAGCAATTCGCTTTTAGAGCCTGAGCATCTCACCGACAGGAAATGCAATGCCCTGTGTGAGCTTTTTGCCGGAAGCAAAGGAGTACAGAACGGTGTGATAATCCACTCGGATCTTCTGCTTGAACATATTAAGAATAATTATCCCGGCCTTTATTTCGTTTCCTCGACTACAAAGGTCCAGACTGATTTTGATCAGTTTTTAAAGGAAACGGAGCGGAGTGATTTTAAATTTGTTATTCCTGATTTCAGGCTGAATAAGCTTTACGATAAGCTTGATACACTCTCGCAGGTCCAGAAGGATAAAGTCGAATTTCTGTGCAATGAATGCTGCTCGTTTTATTGTAAAGACAGAAAAGCATGCTATGAAAATGTCAGCCGAAAAAATCTCGGTGAGAATTGTCCCGAGCATATCTGTACCGCACCTGATGCCAAGGAAGGATACCGTTTTTCAAAAGCAATGAAAAATCCCGGATTTATCAGTACATATGATATCATCAACACATATCTGCCCCTCGGTTTTTCGAATTTCAAAATAGAAGGCAGAGGACTCGGAAGTGCTGTCAATCTCGAATTTCTGCTTTATTATCTCACAAAGCCGGAATATCAGCTTACTGTCCGTGAAGAGATCTATCTCGACAGTATGTTGGATCTGTTCTGAATATCATATTAGATTTATAAAACAATTAATGTCATTATTAGGAGACTTTTATGGAAGTAAATAATTACAATACTTATTTCAATGTCATTTTTAAATGTGTAGGGAAAGAAGATACCATTTGCCATTTTTCCCCGCAGGACACATATGCAAGGGAGCAATATGATGAAATAAATGCTCAGGTGAAGCTATTATCTGAAAAATATGAGGGCTTAAAGCTTGGTGTTTCACTTTGTGAAAGTTTATTTTCCGTCTACTTCCCTCTCTCTGAATTCCCCGAGGACCGTCATGATGAGATACTTGGAGCTGTGATATCTGCCATGAACTGCATATCGGGGATAAAGGCAGTATACATCACCGACAACGGCGATTTTATGAGCTATGATGATATAGAGTACGATCTTGCAGAGGTTCAGGATACCTTCGATGATAGCTTTTTGGACGATGTCCTGGGTATCACAAGGCTCGGTCTTAGTTACCCCACCCACACCGAAGGCATAGAGGGTGAATGCTTCAATTACAGTGTTTACTTTACCGATGATACCGCAGGAGAAGAAAAAGCGGCTACTGTAAGAAATATGGTCGAGTCCTTTGATTTTGGTCTTAAATATGATGATTACGCTGGTTATTTAAGCATCTCTGCCGACAAAGACAAGGTCTCTATATATCTTGATCTGGGAAATGTCCAGCCTGGGAATGAAAACAAGGTCATTCATGGTATACTTCTTGCCCTCAACAATGTTCAGGGTATCAAAAGCGTTATCATCAATGAGAAATGAAACTTATGTCATAACAAAAAGGCATTGAGCTCGATAGCCGTAGTGATTGGGTGAACGCATTTTCAATACACTTCAGACTGTACATACAACGTCACAGAGAAAGTTTAACATACATCAAACAGCAATATATAAAAAAAGCTTGCTGTACATGGTCACGCTTTCATAATAATGCTATGTAACATCCACGTCGACTAAACATACAGCAATAAAAGCGCTTGTTTTACAATATTCAACAATATTCGACTTGCTTTGTTGTAAAAAATAGTATAGAATCATTATAATGGAAAGTGTTTACTTTTCACTTGACAGAAGCATCAAGCAATACAGAGAGGTGGAATGAATAATGAACAAAAAAATCAAAGTTATAATCTCAGTACTGACAGCAGCTGCCTGTATAATGGGAACTCCTTCAGTTCTCAGCTTCAGCAGCCTTGCTCCTCTTACGGCAATGGCAGACAGCCAGCAGATCAGCGGAGAGATTGACGGCTACAGTTACAGAGTCTTCAAGGGCGAGGAAGAAAGCCTGTGCAACTACGAAAATAGTGGAATCAACGGCTTTACTACAGATTGGAACGCAAAATACGACCTGACGGTCACCAAAGGCATAAGCTATGAAGATAAGGGCATAAAAGCCTATCGGGTAGCAGATTACGAGATATATTACGAGGCTGATATCACCACCACCGGAAACACATATATCGGAATCGGCGGCTGGTTCACAAATCCGCTGATATCCTTTAATATAGTTGAAGCATACGGCGAATGGATGCCGCCAGGAGGAGGAGAAAACGTACAAAGGTTATCCACCGCTATGATCGATGGCAAGACCTATCAGATATATAAATACAGACAAGGCATCCGCGAGAATGCTTTCGACTCATACTGGAGCGTCTGCATCGACAAGCGTTTGAATCAAGGAAATATCAATCATGTAACAGGCAAAGTAAACGTTGCAGATCATTTCAAAGCCTGGAGCAAAGCAGGCCTCCCTCTCGGAGACATTTACGAGATTAATTTCGAGCTCGATGCATACAACAGCAGCGGCTCCATGGAGCTGAAGCGTATGGATACATACAGAGATATATCCAATAATTACGTTTTCGGACCAGAGGATCAGGAGAAGCCCTATGCGCAGCATGATCCCCTCACCGTCAACGACAACGGCAGCATAATAACCCTTGATATGGAGTCAGAGGATCTCAAGGCAGGAGCCGAAGGAAACTGCTCGGCAATACTTACCGACGAGCTGTCCTACAGCGGCGATTATTCCATGCAGATAATCACAGGAAACAGCGGGGCTTTCTGTTACGAGATAGACCCCTATGATCTGCCGGTATCAAAGTATTATGCACAAAAGGATTATCTCACAGGTGCAAAAATATTCAATGAATCGGGAACAGATCTGTCCTTCACTGTGGAGCTGGTGGAATACAGTGATTCTCCGCAGAATTACATGAAAAAGACGTCACTTGGCACAAGGAAGTGTTACTCGGGACAGTGGACAGATATCACCGATATTCCTTTTACAATCAATTTTGACCAATATCACAAATACAAGCTCGTCTTCACACCCTCCTCCCCTGTTGGATTCTATATAGATGATTTCTACATTTCCTCAGGAGAACCCGAATATGCCTCGGCAGCAAAGGGTGTGCGCGGCGATCTCAACGGCGATGGCGTAGTCAACAGTCTTGATATCCCCGTATGCCGCAGAGCTATACTGAACGCCATGGACGATAATGTGATATCTGTTGAAGGCGATGTTAACGGCGACCTCAGAAGCAATGTAAGTGACCTTGTTCTCCTGACAAGATTTGTACTTCACACCATTGACGAGATACCTGTTTCACAGAACGAAGCAGAGCTCATCATAGGAGACGCCGAAAGCAAAGCAAGCGACGGAGAGCGCTCCTTCAGAATCAATGGCGGCAAGATAAACGATGACAGCCTGAAAGCCATAGTCAGAAAGGACGGCTCTATCTCGGCAGAATGGAATGACACCAAGCTGTATATACTCAACAGCTACGAGTTTTATAATGGAGAAGCCGCCGACAGGGACTGCAGGGATTGCAATATACGCTATTCCGCAGATCTCATGTATGACGGCGACATTGATATGCACTTTTACGGTAATATCGTCTCCAAGGACAAGACACAGGAAACGAACTTTGTTATATATGAATGCTGGACAGAAGGCGACGAAACCGACAAATCAATACAGAAGGCTTTGGACGACGGTGTACTGGGTACAGTAAGCGTAAACGGCAAGGAGTATTATACTGATCACAACGGTCATATGGATGCACCCTCCGCAGTATTCTTCTACCGCAAGGACGGCGCTTCATCCGTTGACAAAAACCTCCATATAGAAGGAAATATCTCACCCATCGATTTTCTAGGCTCCTGGCTCAAGTACACCAGTGACGAATATATCATCAGCTGGGCAGGATTTGAAATAGACGCCTTCAATTCCTCGGGGCGTGCCGACATCAATGAGCTGACATTCAGTAATCCGCCCGACTATCAGAAGAACTGATATACATAATCAAGAATAAGTAAGAAGGCAGCCAATTACGGCTGCCTTTTTACAATAATAAAGAAATAGACAGGTTTTATACGCATTTAGGAGAAGTAATCTTTACGCAAATTGCGAAAAATAGCGAATTATTATGCGTCATCTTTTTAGTCATGGACTGACAAAATGCAAACCGCTTGGATTCGGAGAAAACACCGATTTCAGGCGGTTTTCTTATATTCTGAGTGCAGTTGAAATTCCATATTTGCACTCCTAAATGCAGTATAATCACATGATTTTCCAAGAAAATCACACGGACAGTCACACGAAAAACAAATTCGTTAAGAGTACGGAAAGTGATGCAAAACTAATAATGCATTTCGGATCAATTATAGTAAATAGAATGTTATACATAACTCAAAGCCTCGTATCGGCGGTGTATATACACTGCTGGTACGGGGCTTTTTTTGTTGTTATGAATAAAAATGAAAGGATGGTGTCCTATAATGGAAACAACATCAAGATGCAGAAACTCTCCCATATCACAAAATCAGATACTTGTCAATACCTTTTCTGAAATTTCTCCTGAGGGGTACAATGCACAAAGCAAGGAATTTGTCAAGGGGGTTTTTGAAAAAAATTACGTCATACCCCAAGCACAAAATGAACCGCTTGTCAAGAGTATTCTGAAAATTTCTTTTGATCTTTCAGATTATATAAAAGGCGGGGGCAGTTGATGGCATACTGTAAGGTCGAAGTCAATACAGGCTTTACTGTTATCTCCAATGAACTGATGCGTGATAAAAGGATTACTCTGAAAGCAAAAGGACTTCAGGCACTGATTCTGTCTCTTCCTCCTGAATGGGATATGACGATAGAGGGACTATCAGCTATCTGTGTTGAATGTTCAGACACGATATCTTCTATTCTGAAAGAACTTGAAGCAGCCGGATATCTTAGCAGATATAATAAACCATATTTTGAAGTATGATATATAAAATTGGGCAGCCCATATGGCTGCCTTTCGTTTTGTGTATAATGATTATTGTAAATACTGTTTGTGTGTGTTATAATGGAGAAAAAAGGCGGGTGATATCATGGCTGAGCTGAAAAATGAAGAATATGTCAGCAAGATAAAAGGCGGTATTTACGGACTTCTTATAGGTGACGCTCTTGGTGTTCCTTATGAATTCCACATGAAAGAGGACATACCGCCATTAGAACAGATAGAAATGACTCCGCCCGATGGATTTGTCAGGGCTCATTCAGGTACTGCTCCGGGCACATGGTCCGATGACGGAGCTCAGGCACTTTGCCTTCTTGATAGTCTTCTTTATAAAGGCAGCTTTGATCTGACCGATTTTTCAGACAGAGTTCTTGCGTGGTATGAAAACGGTCTGTGGGCAGTTGACAACAGAGTATTTGATGTGGGGATACAGACATCAATGGCTCTTTCTATGTATAAAAGCGGCGGTAAGCCTGAGGACTGTGGTAATGTTCGTCCTGACGGAAAAGGCAACGGAGCTCTTATGCGTGTGCTGCCGTTAGCATTATGCTACACAGGAACCGATGCTGAGCTTGTGTCCGATGCACATAAGCAATGCCTTATCACTCACGGAAATATCACCAATCAGGTCTGTTGTGCTTTGTACTGCCTTATTGCACGGGAACTCCTTAACGATAACAGCTTTGATGCATCACTTGACAGTGCAGTACAGAAGCTGCGTAGTATATATAATGATAAACCTGAGTATTCAGATGAGTTTCTGTTCAGACTTCAGCCTGATGAACCTGATATATGGATAGGCAGAGGCGGAGGATATGTTGTTGACAGTCTCAGGAGCGCAGTTATGATAATGAAAACAGCCGCTTCCTATGAGGAAGCTGTAAAACAGGCAATCGCTCTTGGCGATGATACAGATACAACAGCTTGTATTTCAGGCGGATTGGCAGGCGTTAAATTCGGGTACGATGATATTCCGAGCCGCTGGCTCAACGTACTCAGAGACAAGGATAAGGTCGATAAATTAGTAAATAAGCTTATTCTAAATATAAAGCATTCTTAACTTTTGGCGATAGTGCAGTGTATATTATGGATAGTAAAAAGATTGCTGTGATACATAATAAACTGTGAGGTGGAAAATATGGGAAAATATGATATAGGAGCAGAGCTTACAAGTGATTGTAAATTGACAGTATATACATAGACAAAGCAGATCACGCCTGCTGTCTATGAAATAATTCTGTCAGGAGGAAAACAGATGAACAAATTCTACATGAACGGTAAGCTGATACACAAGGCTTCCGATTACAACACCAAACGCTGTGAGGTCGAGAAATGGGTATTCCTTCCTCACTCCGACTTTGAAAGGCTGAAAGCAAACCCATATCAGGAGCATGAAGCGATAACTGCAGCTAAAGACCTTATGTATGAGGACAAGAATGCCTACCACTGCATAATGCTGCTTGATGAGTTCGGTGATGACGGACTGCTCATCGAGGCGGAGGGATTTGATTATCCTCGTCTTTCCATGTTTGTACCTGATGCTAAGTCAATCTACGAAAGGTACCAGACTTCCGAACCCGAGCTGAAACTTCACGATATGATCAGGGATACAGTCGAAAAGATCGCCGAGCTTGCTCACACAGGCAAAATCGACTTCACATCAGTTGATATGATCGATATGGACGAAGTCGAGAGCCTTGTCAAAAATGCTATCGTACAGCAGCTAGCAATGAGAGATGACATCTCAATAGCGAATAACACGGATATTGGAGTTCAGTAATACAAAGGATTTTGTAGACGACGGTCATGACAGGGCTGATGTTGAACACCTTGACTCTGTTGAGGTAGACGGTATCAAGTATGGAGCAAATACGGAGACCGAGAATCATGCTGGAGTTTGACAGCTTTCGGTCTCCGTATTCATATCTTTGGTAGTGTTGTAGTTGTAAGCCTGCATTGAGGGCCACTTCTGTCTGAGAGAGTCCCAGTTCAAGACGGCGTTCTCTTAATATGCGTGATTCGCGCTCTGTTTTATCCATAATAATACCTCCGGTTGGATTTGTTATACCCATTATACCACTTCACGGAGGTATATATCCATTCATCATATCCGACAAAGATTGGGATAATAATTCGGTAATAATAGCCCTTGTATAATTCAGAGAATAATGGTAACATATCATATCATGCTTGGACAAAATGATATAACTGTAAAGCACTGTAAACGGCGTATTTATAGGATATGCCGTATTTTATTTTTATACCACATGTTTAATGACAAACAGAAATATATGTGGTATAATAATTGATAACACAAGGTTGGTGAGATACAATGATATATATAACCGGAGATATATATGGCTCCCTTGATCCTATATTTGAGCTGTATGAGAAATATGAGCCTGAAGAGGGAGATATAATAGTTATTCTCGGAGATGTAGGCATAAACTATACCGGAAGATTGCGTGATAAATTTATAAAAGAAGAAATGAATAATATGGGAGCTGTCTTTTTCTGCATTCACGGCAACCATGAGAACCGTCCACAGAATATAGCTTCATATCAGGAAAAGAAGTGGAAAGGCGGCCGTGTCCTCTATGAGGAGGAATATCCGAATATACTGTTTCCTGTAGATGGAGACATATTTGATCTGGAAGGAAAGAAGTGTATAGTTATAGGCGGTGCCTATAGCGTTGATAAGTTCTATCGTCTGAGAAACGGATAAAATTGGTGGCCGGACGAACAGCCGTCACTGGCAATAAAGGAATATGTTGAGGAACAGATAAAGAATAATAAAATAGACGTTGTGTTCTCACATACCTGTCCGTTTAAATATATTCCCACAGAATGCTCTATGTCGGGAATAGATCAGACAACAGTAGATAACAGCACGGAACAATGGCTTGATACTATAGAAGAAGCAATAGAATACGATGCCTGGTACCTCGGCCATTGGCATACAGATAAGCATATTGATAAAATGCACTTCCTGTTTCATAGCGTTGAAACATTATAGGGTGCAAAAGGAGATCAGAACATTGACAAAAACAGCAATAAGAGGCGGTATCTGATGCATTATGTCCTCTCAGATATTCACGGTAATAAGGAAGCGTTTAACAAAATACTCTCCATGATAGATCTTAAACCAGAGGATCACCTATATATCCTCGGAGATGTTATAGATCGCGGAGATTATGGCATTGAACTGCTGCAGCAGATACGCGCAATGGAGAATTGTACATTGCTGCTGGGCAATCATGAGTATATGATGGTGAATGCCCTGCGGCATCCCGAAAACCTGCACTATAAATATGTGTGGAGGAATAACAGAAGCCTGATAACTTTTGATAAGTTTTTCAAACTTACAGAAAAGGAGCAGGAAGATCTGCTGTGCTATCTGGAGACACTTCCTTTACAATTGGAAATAACTGTTAACAGGCGTAAATTCATATTGGTACATGCTGCGCCACAGGAGCTTTATGAAGCCGAAAATATAAGGCGCTATCATCAGAAAGAGTTTATGGTATGGCATCGTCTGACGCCGTTTTCCAAGATGCCTGCGAGAAAAAACGTCATATTTGGTCATACTCCGACACTGCAGTTTCATAAAGCGATGCATATATTTCACGGTAAGAGAATGCTTGATATAGACTGCGGCTGCGGTTTCCCGAACTCCGGCGGCCAGCTTGGCTGTATACGTCTTGAGGATATGACTGAATATTACTCGAATGACGGCGTTTTTTCAAAAGAGGAAGCTGCTGAATGGCTGAAGACACATTGAGAAATGTATCTGCATAACACTGACCTGTATCGGCTTCAGACCTGCCTGATCTGAAAGCCTTGTGTTCGGAGCGGACAACCGTTTCGTGCACTGAGCAGAGGAGGTTCGGTTTCATTCTGCTTATATATATAAATAAAGCTTATAAAATGACAAAACTCCCTGTTTTTGAAGTGCAGGGAGTGATTGGTGTTTATAGGAAAATATACGATGATTTAGCGGAATTCTGACAAATACCACTTGACTTATTATGATAAAAGATGTATAATATACTCGTAAGTTACTAACTCATAATTCACTTAATTGGAGGCTCTTATGTTTTATTGTCGTGAAAATGAACTTGGTAAACTGAATAACCGCTATGATGACAACAAGTTTGAATGCGTTGTTATCTACGGTAGAAGACGAGTTGGAAAGACCGCATTGATAAAAGAATTCTGCAAAAACAAGCCGGTTATATTCTTTTCAGCCCTTAATGCTACTTCTCAGGAAAACCTTGAAAGTCTGTCAAGAGCTATATATGAATATAAGAATCCTGATCTTGCCGGCGGTGACACTCCGATATATCCCAGCTATGACGCAGCTTTTCAGGAGATAACCGAACTTTCAAAACAAAACCGTCTCATATTCGTAATAGACGAATATCCATATCTTGCAAAAGCTGAGAAGTCCATATCTTCACGGCTTCAGCATATCATTGACCATATATGGCAGAACAGTCAGCTTTATCTCATCATATGTGGCTCTTCCATGAGCTTCATGGAGTATCAGGTGCTTGGATATGAAAGCCCGCTATATGGCAGAAGAACAGCTCAATTCAAGATTGAAGCATTGAAGTATCGTGAAATAGCTTCATTTCTACCTAAACTTACGCCTGAACAGCTTTCACTTGTATACGGTATAACAGGCGGCATTCCTCATTATATCAACAAACTTGCAGTCAAGAATGATGTTGATGCAGCTTTACTTGAAAACTTATTTGATACATCTGCATACCTTTTCGAAGAACCTGAGAATCTGTTGAAACAAGAGCTTCGTGAACCTGCTACGTATAATTCAATTATTACCGCCATAGCTGGTGGTGCTTCACGATCAAATGATATATCCACAAAAGTTGGTATCGAAAGCGGTAAATGTGCTAAATATATTCAAGTATTACTTGACCTGGGCATACTCCAGAAAGAAACGCCACTTACTGAAAAGCCCGGAAGAAAAACGGTTTATGCAATAAAAGACCAATTCTTCCACTTCTGGTATCGTTTTATACCTCGTAATATGACTGCTATCACGTCTGGTCGAATTGAGAAGGTATATTATAAAGCAGTCAAGGAACATCTTCACGAGCATATGGGACTTACCTTTGAGGAGATGTGTAAGGAATATCTGCTTTACTATGCCGATGATCTTCCGATAACTCTCTCGGATATTGGTCAATGGTGGGGTTCGGATAAGACTATTCGTAAAGAAGTGCAGATAGATATAGTCGGCAAATCAGCTGATAACGATGAATATATCATTGGCTCGTGCAAATATCGCAATGAAAAGATCGGCGTTGACGAGCTGGAACTCATTAAGCACTATGCCTCTGTATTCGGTAAAGGCAGCAAATACCATTACTATATTTTCTCACTCGGCGGTTTCACTAAGGAGCTTCTGGAGTGCGAAAAGCGTGGAGAAGTTCGACTTCTCACTTTGGACGAGCTGTATTAATGAAAATGGGGTGATAAAATGAACGAATTGTCGAAATATCTTTGTTTGCTCCTTCGCCATCAGCCTGAGAAAGCAGAGCTTGATATGGATGAGCACGGATGGGTATCAGTAGAACAGCTCATAAACGGCGTTAACGGCCACAGCAATTATAAGCTGGATCGAGAGCTGCTTGAACAGATAGTAGCCGAAGACAATAAGGGACGCTACAGATATGATGAAAACCATGAAAAGATAAAGTGCTGTCAGGGACACTCAGTTCCCTGGGTAGAGCCAGAACTTGAATACTGTGAACCGCCTGAGTTTCTGTACCACGGAACGACTACAAAGGCTCTTGAAGCCATTGAAGTAAGCGGAGCTATAAAGAAGATGCAGCGACACGCCGTACATATGCAGGCTGATATAAGCAAAGCCTGGCAGTCTGCTGAGCGCTGGCATAAGACTCCTGTTGTGCTGAAAATATCAGCATCGGAGATGTACAGGGACGGATACAGGTTCGGAGTTTCCGAGAACGAGGTCTGGTGTACCGAGGAAGTACCTGTGAAGTATATTTGTGACAGGGTTTATACCAAATAATAGTTTACGTTTAGGGGGAGAAAATATGAAAAACAAAAAACAAGGCAATAACTGGACAGCTTACTATGATAATGATACGAAGCGATACTTTGCGGAAATAATGTACACCAGCCGTGAGGGGCGTGAGCAGTATGACTATGAGATTACTCAGGATATTTATGCCCGTCTCGGTACATTCAGCGATGATGTCGACAACGAGAGACTTATCAAAACAGGCAATAGTATATACTCTTTTGAGAATACTATGTATGGCACGCTCGGTCCCGAGAGAACGGTCTGGGATGAAGAAGCTAATGAAACCATGAATAAGTGTGTGAAGAAAAATAATGACTGATAAAGCTTATTTTCATCTTCCGGGGCTGTTTGAGTTCTATGACCTGTATAGTGTGTTTCTGCCGCTGTATCAAGAGCATAGGGAATATTTCTACGACTGGTGCGAAATAGCATCTGTCTATGGTGCTCCTGCCGACTGTATCTGGGGCGGCGGACGTGCCGGATTCGGCGAATGCGAAGCTGAAGATGTACTCGCACTTATGAATGAATACGGTCTTTCTTCAAGGCTCACTTTCAGCAATTCGCTTTTAAAACCTGAACATCTCAACGACAGGAAATGCAATGCCCTGTGTGAGCTTTTCGCGGGAAGCAACGGTGTACAGAACGGTGTTATAATCCACTCGGATCTGCTGCTTGAACATATTAAAAATAATTATCCAGATCTTTATTTCGTTTCCTCGACTACAAAGGTTCAGACTGATTTTGATCAGTTTTCAAAGGAAACTGAGAGGAGTGATTTTAAATATGTTATTCCTGATTTCAGGCTGAATAAGCTGTATGATAAGCTTGATACACTCTCGCAGATCCAGAAGGATAAAGTCGAATTTCTGTGCAATGAATGCTGCTCGTTTAACTGTAAAGACAGAAAAGCCTGCTACGAAAATGTTAGCAGGAAAAATCTGGGAGAAAACTGTCCCGATTATATCTGTACCGCACCAGATGCCAAGGACGGATACCGTTTTTCAAAGGCAATGAAAAATCCCGGATTTATCAGTACAGATGACATAATCAACACATATCTGCCCCTTGGTTTTTCAAATTTCAAAATAGAAGGCAGAGGACTCGGAAGTGCTGTCAATCTCGAATTTCTGCTTTATTATCTCACAAAGCCGGAATATCAGCTTACTGTCCGTGAAGAGATCTATCTCGACAGCATGCTGGATCTATTCTGAATATTACGTATTCTAAGGAGTGATATAAGTGACAAAAAAAGGATTTTTGTTTTCATTTATTATTACTGTGGCTTTATCTTTTGTTTCATGCAGCGCAAAAAGGGATTATTCAGTTGTAAGGACACCATATATTCTTAAAGAATCAAATAATGTCTGCTTTTTCGGCGATGAACTGTTCTATTCAACGTCAAAAGGCGTTATGTCAATGAATAACGACAGCTCTTTCGGAAAAAAAATTGAAATTGTTGCTGCGTCAAAAGCTGCAAATATTACTAACGGATAGAAAAGGACGGCTTTTATATGCTGCCCTTTTTTATTTGAGTGCGTGACATGTGTACAATCTTACAGAGAACTTCTTTATATATAAATGATTTTGAGGCATGAATTAGCTAACACTTATCTTACTCCTCCAAGTTTTCTTCTTTTACGAAAAATCTTATGTATGTGTAGGTCAGCATAGTATCCGTGATTCTGACGTGAAGTTCTCGCTGATAAAAAATTTTTAAAACCGTGTCACAATATCAGTACTTGAATTGTATGTATTAAGTGAAAGCAGATCTGTTTGGAGAATGCCGGTATGAAAAACTATCATGCTGAACAGTCTCAAATTAATATGAAAGGAGTTAAGGAATGAGCGAAAGCGAAGTAAATGACAAGCTTAAGCATTCGCCTGATGATGGCCATCGTGCTTTATTTGATCATTACTACAACTATGTATATGCGATCACATTGCGTATTCTTCGCGGAAATGTATCCATGAGTGATATAGAAGAATGTGTCATCGACACATTTGCAGATATTATGCTGAACTATGATCCTGACAAAAGCGGCTCACTAAAAGCTTATATAGGAACGGTTGCCAAAAGAAATTCCATAAATATGCTAAGAAAATCAAACAGGAAATCCAACAATACCATTTCCATTGACAGCGATGATTTCGGTGAGCTCGTTTCCGGCACGGATGTAGAGCAGACTGCTGAAAATAATAATGTTTCCGAAGCTTTAATTAACGCAATAAAGGCACTCGGCGAACCTGACTCCATAATCATAATACAAAAATACTTCTACGACAGAAAGTCGTCAGAGATAGCAAAGATAGTGGGGCTTTCGTCAACTGCGGTACGTGCCAGAATAAGCCGTGCAATGAAAAAACTAAAAAAGTTCCTCGCAGACTTTTGTTGATAGGAGTGAATAAGTATGAAAGACAAAAGGAGAATAATAAATATGCTAAGGAATCCTGATGAAAAGACTCTGGAAAGACTGTCTTCAGAATATCCTCAGGCAGAACAAAGCCAGAAGGATAAAATGTACGAAAAAGTCAAAGAACGAATGAACAGTAATGACAATGTATTCACCGATGAAGTAAGCGGCGTTGAAAGATATACACGCCGTCATCTGTGGAAGAAAATCCCTGCAGCTGTGATGAGTATAGCTCTTGTAGGCGGAGCTATCGGCGGCAGCGCAATTATGCTTAAAAATAACAGAAGTACAATGCCGTCATCTGAAGTATCTGAAGAAACATCTACTGAAATAACCGAAGAAACAACTACCATAAATGACAATGAAACTACGGCGAATAGTGTAATCGATGAAACCAATGCTGAACAGAGTATTGATCAGTCTGGCGTAACCAAGGAGCTGATATTCTCAATATGTGAAAACTGCATGACAAAGAATTTTGATAAAATATCATATTCTTATGAATATCGATCTTATTATGAAACCGGTTATCATATGGAAGAAAACAACGAAGTTTACGTCAATAATACTCAGGATACAGCAATACGAAAAGTAAATGGCGGATATTATCGTGGCGATGGCAGTGTAGTGTACAATAGTAATTATATCGAATATTTCCATCATAATGATGCGGCTGGGATTAGCGAGCCTGATACCAATGAATTAGGCAACAAAAAAGAATTCTATACCTTCCAAAATGAAGAACTGAACTTTAAAATCTGTGATTTTAAAGTTGATGGAAAGAATCTCCTTGAAAATCTTGATAACTGGGATATTACAGGTTTTGAAGAGTATCTTGGAAGGAAATGTGCAGTTATAAACGGAACAACAGATATTAAGATCCCATATGAAAGTATTTCTGATGAAGAAGAAAACTTTGATATATGCACGTGTGAATTTACAATTATGATCGATTATGAAACAGGTATATGGATGAAGAGTGACATTAAAGAAAAAAATTATGGTTCCGCGCATTATACATTCACAATTACCGATATAGCTTTAGAAGATGATGCAAAACCACTACCTATGTCAAAGGAAGAATTCAAACAAGCTGCACTTAATGACTGTGTTAAACGTGTATGTGTCGAAAACGAAGAGGACTATATTATCGAACCAGTCGATGAATCTGATCTTGCTTTTCTTAATTAAATCATAGTTAAGCACTCAATTATTTGTACATTGAAAAGCACAGACCTACGTTTCGTTTGGAAGCGGCGTTGAAGTGGTATCTGATCATAATGAATTAATTTCAGTGTTAAAGAATTAAAGGACTATGATTGCCATATTAAATATATTGATTAATTTGCTTCGTGTGAATTAATATTATATATAAATGAAAGAGCTCCCTGTGTAATAAACACAGGGAGCTGTTTTGTAACCAGAGAATGTAACTTTTGAATTTAATATTAAATTATATTACTAATACATTACGATACACAGATATATAAGTGTGAATCCTGATAGACCAAAAGAAAACGGCATATACCAAAAGGAAACGCAACAACCAAAAGAATTCGTGGTATAGCAAAAGAAATCGCGAGGTACCAAAAGAATACGCCCTTATGGTTGTATCAAAATTGGCGTTCTTTGGCAGAAACAAGGACTATGTTGCTAAACATAGTCCTTTTGCTTTATGGCTTAGAACAGCAGTTTAAGACGATATTGCTACAAGAATCTATGACATTAAGCGACTATATTGCATGCAAAAAAGAAAGTTGAACAGAGCTTGATATAAGCTCCGTTTCCGTTATATTTCCGTTATGATGGTGCAAAGCTATGAAAGATGACGATCAATTATGAACTATACAGTCAGTAAGATCTTAATACAGATGAAAGGGACTGGAGCTGGCGGGACGCATATGAAGTAACCAACATTGCTCGTGTAGAAAAATTGCGTGATCTTTTGTCATCACTTGATTATGTTGATCATCGTAATCAGGAGTGTGGAATTGCGGAGGATTATATCGGCGATCTCCAGAAAAGAGAAGAATTCAAAAATAATCCACAGGGGTATGAATTTGAGTTTATGGTCGATTATCATTACTACCGTCCACGTAAATAATTGAGCTAAGCACTTGTCCAAATGGACAGGGGCTTTTTATATCTCTGAAATTGCTATTATTAGCAGCGCGTCTGATTGTCTGTTTTTTCTGTAAAAAGGAACTCGCCCGTGAAGGGTGAGCATTTATGAGTACTATAATCACCCCAAATTGCAATTATGTATAAAAATATCCGCCCGCAGGCGTAATGTCATTAAGCTAATCAAATACGTAAAAGAACAGGAGTATGTTTGGAATATGACCAGACATACTCCTGCTGTTACATTCGCAAAAAATGCATGACGAAAAGACAGATCCGAGATCTGCCTG